>Ga0065711_1035855_pt1 | contig 21745 bp, 8 predicted proteins | sample Hoacrofraction12_FD_59098 | JGI IMG/M metagenome (GOLD analysis project Ga0065711, IMG submission 59098) | Hoatzin crop microbial communities from Cojedes, Venezuela - Epithelial fraction 12 v2 (version 2) | ecosystem: Host-associated > Birds > Digestive system > Esophagus > Crop | place... | reverse complement strand
TGTGCGGCCTCACCAGTGCCGAGTGCAGGGGCACGATCCCCTCCGTACTCCTGCTGGCCACACTATTTGAATTGGACCGCAAGATGAAGATGAAATTCTGAGAGACTATACCCAACTACTGGGACGCAAGTTATTCTCCTGCCATTTATCTTCAAGAACAAATGTTAAATTGGTCTATTAAAAAGAAATAAATAAAAAGTCCTTAAAATGATTGTTTTAATTTGAAGACTATTAATAAATTCCTGCAGCAAAACCATTCAAAATCATAAATCTGCAGAACATCAAAATAATGGTGAAAGTGTTTATTGACCTCGTTACAATTAAGAGAAACATTCTTGTGCTTCGTATTTTTAGTTATTTAAGAGTACTTTGGTTAATGTTTAAGTGATGCAACAGCAAACTTTTTGTACATTTAGTGGAATTTGACCCAAGTGTACAATTCAATGAGTCTCATCACTTTGTGCAGAAATCCACATAGAAGAAATCGGTAATCTCAGGTGGTCTGAAGCAAGTATCAATATGTACGGGTAGTTTAATATAACAGATAATTTAATTACTGTGTCAGGAGAGCCGAAGGGCTTTGGACTCTCTTGCCTCTCTCCACAGTTGAGGCTTGGTTTATGTCTATTGACTCTACTTGCTATGTTCCAAGTTTGAACTTGGTTTATTCAAAGGAAGGGAATTTCACAGCAAGGCTATATTATGCTGGGTGCATCTGCAACTCCTTTTCTATTACGTGGCACACCTTGTGATCCTGGCCTAACTGTCATGCATACCAGACATCTGTAGTCTGTATGTCTTTAGGTAGTTCCTATGTAGAAACTGTGACACATGGGAGGTAAGGAGGTGGCTGGTGTCCACCTGATTCTCATTGCACTAAGAGATAGGGACACATGTAAAATACACAGTCCCTGAACTGCAGACTGGGTGGAGAGATTAAGTAACACAGATGTGCATAGATGCTGTCTTCTCAGCACTAAACTCAAGGTCAAAAACAGATTTCTGCCTGTTACTGTCACAGAAATACACACATGCAACAAAGCGTTCTTTGTAGAATGCCTCACTAGGCACTGATTTATACCACCTGAAATCACACAAAAAGCCTCTGTGCCATGCTCACTGGGTGCCTCTTCCAATATTTTGATTGGCAATTACACCAAATTGCTGAAATCCACAGGTAAAAACCCAGACCAACAAACAACTGCAAACCTTATAGAGGTAAAGAGCAAACAACCAGAAATACACAAATTCTAACACCAACTCTATTTGTAGATCATAGCAGTTTTTTTAATGCTCCTCTGACTTTATGAAGAGAAATTGATAAATGTTAAGACCAAAGTATGAAGTTAAGAAAAAATGCAGTCTGCTGTTGGGAGAATACAGACTTGGCCTCTTTCATACCCTACAGACAGTATTTCCGATATTCGTATCCCTTTTCTGTTGTTTGTGTATGAAAAATTTGAAGAATTGCAGGCTATTCTTTTTCAACTAATAGGCGAAAAACCTTAAGGAAATAAAAAGGAACACTAAGTGCCACAGCTCAGTATAAACACTATTGCTCCCACTCAACATACATATCTTTTCCATATGCTTACCTGAATTTTTCCCAACTATTCAATCACCACTATTTAATGTAAGATAAAGAAGCACCAATTCCTTCTTGCATCAGCTGATTCCAGGTGATCCCAGCAACTTATCTGTGCAGTATGGGAGTTCTACTAATCCATACACTAGCATATGATTTTCCTAACTTTCATGAGAAGACAGTTATATTATCCTTATTCATGCTGAACAATCAATGAGGCTACTCCAAAAATTAGCATCCTATTCAATACGATCCACAGTGCTTCAGAAAACTACTGCGTGCTAGTGGGGTGTATCTTAGAACAGAAGCAGCACCTGCATCTTAAAACAACAGGCTGTAGGATCCCAGATCTAAATAGTCATAACAATAGTTTTAGTAAAATATTTTTTAAAATATTTTTTTTTGCTTATAGAATGTACAGCAATCGCTCCTGCAATAAGCTGACCCACTTTCTGCATTTGCTGTGCCAGAATTTTGGCTCAGCTTGTCAGGAGAGTTAATTGACATTCCAAAATGCCTACACTTTATGAAAATAATGACACAAGTATGAAGCACTTTCCTTCTGGGATTTTGTAGTTACTTAGTTTAATCAGAAAGAGAGATCACAGATTTATAGGAAGATTATGATCTGGTGGATACCAGTGGAGAAACTAAGAGACAAAAATTATCTTTGCCCAATCATTGTATTTATATATTAATCTAGCACAAGGAAAAAAATATCTTTCTAGCCATTCTATACTCTTAGTGTAAACTTCAATTTCTCTTTCTACTAAGAGTGATTGGGGAGTCTTTCCCATAAATCACTACTGGAGTGCCAAGTTTAGTATCAACACAGATTTCACTTTTACTGAGGAGAATTATGTACAAGAAATTTGTATTTTTAAAAATTACTTAGGTTCCAGATCATAAGAAAATTCACCATCACCACCCTACAGCCACTCTACTGCAATTACCACTTGCATTTGCAAACACCTCAGCAAGAGTATATACTGTAGTAGGTGTTGCAGAATTGACAGATTGGCATCCTAAATTAACAAAATGGGTGAATTACAGTTACTTTATTTGTAGAGCAACTGATATGAATTCAGCTGAAGATACAAATGAGCCTCTGGCTGAAGGCCAAGAGCCAACTTCACTGTAAATCCCCAGATGTCTGTTGTAAAGTCATAATGGTGAAACCATAATTTCCAGTTCCAGTACAGGATGCTAACTTGTTCAGCTGCTCCCGTTATAAGAATTCTGCTTTCCTTGCATGTTTTCTTTACCCCAGTCCCACCCATGAATTCCAACATCTATAGTCTGTTCCTACATCTTCCAACATCTGGAAGTTCTTGCCAGTGTTTATTTTCAATTGAATTTCTAAAAAAATATAGAATATCTTACCCTTCATTTCTGTCTATGAGACACAAATAATACATCCCAGAGCAATGCACTAGTTCACTGTTTTATGGATTTCTTTTTGAATTTGAGTCCTTTGTATAGCTTGGAGATTTATCCTTGAAAACTTATACTCTTAGTAACCACTTGAAATATTTTCCTGAAGTTTAATTCTAAGCTTTTTTTTTTAAAAAAAAAATCAAGGCAAACCACCAGAGTCACCACATCAAGGTTTTAAGGTCTAACTTGATACAGAAACAGTTCATGTGTCTACAGGCTACAGTGCATATTGCTGCTGTACCTAGGTATTGAAACGTACCACAGGCAACAGTACGCCTACATTGCTAGAGCAGAAGTAGACTCAAGGTTAACACAAATACGAATCCACAGAAAGCTCTTGACTCAAGGTGTTAAGTAGGTAGCACTGCATAGCTGTAACAAAGAAAAGATACAAAACCACCGCCAACAAAAAAGAAAAATGAACTGTGTTACCACTTAAAAAAAATAGGAATTCTTTTTTGAAGAAGATAAGAGAGACTGGGTCTTTGATTCACTTGAAGAACTAATTTATGTGAGGCATTAATTTGTCAAGAGGAAGTAACCCACAAAGATATCAGCTGGAATTTAGTCAGACAGATCCTCATGTAGAGGAAGTTCTGGAAACTTTCAGCCAGTCCACAGGGGTTTTTTGACACAGCTTTGAGAATATCTTACGATGGAACAAAATGGATACAACTGAAACTTTTGGTCACCTGCAAATCAGCAGAGTATGTTGATGTCAAAAACCAGAAGTTTGAAATAATAAACTAAGTGTCTTCTGTCAGTTTCTCACTTCTGTAACTTCTCACAAAGAAAGAAAATTCTTAAAGGGAAAATAAAGTTTCACATTCCATAGAAATGTTCCATGCAAAAATTGGAACAGGGAAAATTTTAATACTTTTCTACAAAACCCATAGGAAATTACACTTGAGAAAGGATAGCATAATTAGATGCCAAGTTAGAAACAGGAAGAAAGCACAGAATACATAAATTTGGTGGAAATCTGATCTATTTTTTTAATCTGTATAACGCACGGTATTTCAGGTTACTTGTTGCAGATAAGAAGTCACAATTTTCAGATAATTTTTTGGTTGAAATTTTAATTTCTTCTAATAAAATGAGTTTAAAGGAAATCATTGATCATACACTTGGTAATGAAAAGAATTTAAATTGTTTTGCTTTGCACAACTATTTGAGGAGGATGCTCTTCAAGCCAGCAAGGCTTTCAACTGGCGTTTGTGTCACCACTCTTGGACACAGGCCAGTGTCAAAACACGGTCCTTGTTATGGAATAATCAATGCTTCCTTTCTATTTCTTCAAATAATAAATTCAAACTGCTTTGGAGTAACAAAGTTAGCAAAGATTCAGGAGCATGCTCCATAAAATAAGGAAGTGTGGTAATTCTTTATTTTGCATCTAAAAAGGAGTATGATTACTCCACCTGCCTTTTTTAAGGGCATTTTTTTAAGGGATTGAATTAGCCATATACTGAAGATCTATAATCAAAAAATACAACTGATATATTTCTTGCACTTCATAAAAAAGGAAAAAGGAAAAGGATAGTTTTTATTCTAAAATACATTACTTCTTGTGTCTACAAATATTTTAGTAATTCACACTATTAAAATGCTTGCACCACTTCTTGTATCTATCTTCTCTACCTTATTTTAACTTCACACTTCCTCATTACAGGTAACGTTGCACCACATTGCTTGCTAAAACAGATGGAAGTTCATCAGGTTTCTTAAGAAAATGATCCGGCAGAACAAAAAAAAAAAAAGAAATTTTATACTGATTGAGAGAAAGATTTCAGAATTATATAAAGGAGACTGAAGTCTAAGTCACAGTACTAGATGAATGGGAAACTCCTTCAGGGAATAGTAAAAAAATAAATAAGAAATACTCTGTAAAAGCACTTTCAAAGCAGAAAATTTCATTGCTGATGACAAGTTGTTTCTGAAACCAGAGATTTATAGCATGATACGTTTCTTACAACAGCAAAGGCTTTATAGTGTAAACTCAAAAAACATGCTTCTTATCTGGAATAAAAGGCTAGGCTCCAATTCTTAAGACTGACAAGTAATTTTAAGGTGTTGTGCATAAATATGCAAGTTATATAGGTGTGTTCATTTGAAAAAAATAAAATAATGAATGTTGTTGATTATGAAGCACTAAAATCCAACTTAGTTCTTGGTGAGTAGCAAGAAGGTACAAAGCCCATTTCAAACAGGAGACGAACAGTACTATAAACACAATCCTTCTGATATTTACTTGTGGTAGTCAGCTATCAGAAGCTGCAAAGGAACAAGGATTTTGTCTCTTTGAGAGAGGAACAGTGTTTTAATCAGGGACCTTAAAAGCAGACGTAATGACTACAGTACATCTTATCCTGTGAATTTCACTTCAGGTAGCCAAGGTATGACTAATTCTTACTTTTTTCATCTTAAACGTCAGAATATTCATTAATTTTCTCTATTATCTTGTAAGACACCTAAATGTGTGCAGTGTCCCTAAAAAGATGATATATCTCAGCAATTAAAATGCAATTTTCTTTCCTGGCTTAAAATTTTATTCTTCCTAATACAATACAGAAATTCTGAAAATACTAATTGGAAAAAAACCCCAACCATCCCTCAAGTCTAATACAGTACAGGTCTGATAAATTACATAAACAGGCAGAAGAATTATTTTTTCTAAACTGTCTCATCAAACTCTGGAATTGAGCTTCTAGAACTTTACCACAGGTGTCCTTAAAACAAAAATGATTTCAGAACTTTTATTTGACCCCTCACATCTCCTTTAGAGTAACAAGCAGATTTGGGGTTTGAATTTTATGGGTACTTATTTTTGAAGATTATGAATGGATCATCTGCTTTATGTAATTTGATTACAAATTCTTTTTAGAGTGAGAAACATCACACAAGACAGAAAGTATACTGAAAGCAAAGCTGACCAAGTAAAAGCACACTGCAGTAATTCTATTTCATTTCAAGGCAAGACATAATTTTTTCTGTATCTAATGGGTAAAACTTATTTTGTAAGTCGGCTTGCACTTCTGAAAATTACACATTCAAATTTTAGGACATCAATTTCTGTTTCAGACAATACTTTGAGAATCTTTCTTATGCTTATTTTCAAAGTGGTATCTCTGGAGTTCTGATTTGATTTTTACCCCCAATACTTCTGAGATTCATTTGGTATAAAATTAGGAAAAAAAAAAAGGAGTGTTTTTATTAATGAGTTGGAAATAATTAAAATTCTGTACAGTGAAAACAGCAATGTTTTAATTACTTTTCTTGTTCTTTTTTGCTTCCAGAAATTACTTTTTTGTACAGTCCTCCTCCTAGTTTTGCACCGTATTCAAACTTGCTGAGGGTGCACTGTGCAAGTCCAGGGCATTAATGAAAAAATTAACAATGTTGGCCTCAGTACTGACCTCATGAGTACACCTCTAGTGAGTGGCCTCCAGCCACTGGTCCCAACCCTTTGAGCCCAGGAGTTTAGCCAGTTTTCAGCTCACTTCATTGTCTTTTCAGCACGTACATCATCAGTTTGTCTGAGAGTATATGAGGGGAGACTGGGTCAAAAGACTTGCTAAAGGTGAGATTAGCAGTACTAGCTGTCCTCATCCACCAACCTAGACACTTTGTTGCAGAAGGCTGTCAGGCTGGTCAGGCATGAGGTCTCCTTCAGAAACCCATGCTGACAACTCCCAACAGCAATAGATGTGTAACTTTATTACATGAATATTCTTTGTTGTATTTCACAGCCCAATTTGTAAGAAATATGGTTCAAATAGTCTCAGCAGACCTCAAGCCAGGGCTGACTAGCTGTATTTTGGGCAGATAAAATCATATTATGTGCTTTGTGCTTAATGGCTCACATGGATATTTCCCCCTCTCAACAACTCCCATTTACTTTCACTTGTTTTTATCTGTCCTCTACAGAGGAGCAAACAGTAAAGTCTACCTGAAGTTTACGAAATGGGATGCAAAGGACAAAAGTTGTTCTCCAAGAAGAAACATTATTAAATTCCTGCATGAAGAGATAAAGGAAGACATAGATTTTTTTTCTCCTTTTCAAGTCTCTTGCAAGTCATCTACTTTTACATTCCTGCCTCAGATCAGATTTTCTATGGAATTGTTGCTGAAAATTTTCCTTCATTTTAAACATACAGCATTTCTCTAACTAGTTGCTTAGCCTCTGTAAACTGCAACTACATTATATTAATGTTGTTCAGCAAAAAACAAAGTCATTCCTGAGATTAAGATGTCCATACAGTTAATCCAGCTCAAACCAAAATCACTTTGGATGAGTATTAAGGTCAGACACACGGCATGATGGACATCAAAAGTGAAATATCACGTGGTTTCATTGAAATTTGCACCAGTGGAACATAGCTGTATTACATGAAGGAAGTGTCAGCAATGGTGTGACCAGCAAGACTAGGGGAGTAAGCATTCCCCTGTACTCGGCAGTGGTGAGGCCGCACCTGGAGTACTATGTTCAGTGTTGGGCACCTCACTACAAGAAGGACATTGAGGTACAGGAGCATGTCCAGAGAAGGGCAGAAAAGCTGGTGAAGGATTTAAAGCACAAGTCTTACGAGGAGAGGCTGAGGGAATGGAGGTTATTTAGACTGGAGAAGAGGAGGCTGAGGGGAGACCTTATTGCTCTCTACAACTACCTGAAAGGAGGTTGTAGTGAGGCAGTTGTTGGTCACTTCTCCCAAGTAACTAGCAATAGGATAAGAAGAAATGGCCTCAAGTTGCATCAGGGGAGGTTTAGATTGGATAGTAGGAAAAATTTCTTTACTGAGAGAGTGGTCAGGCATTGGAACGGGCTGCCCAGGGAGGTGGTGGAGTCCTCATCCCTGGAGGGGTTCAAAAAACCTGTAGATGTGGCACTTTGGGACATGGTTCAGCAGGAATGGAGATGTTGGGTTGACGGTTGGACTACATGACCTTAGAGATATTTTCCAACCTTAATGGTTCTATGATTCTCTGATTCTACCTGGAAAACTGAACATGTGATTGATATTGAAAACAAGAACAAAACCCAGAAAAACAGATGCTACTTCATTAACTGTCCCACATACTTCTGAAGAAGTGTTTCCAAATCAATTTCAGTTCCTTAGGCTGGTATAAAATTGTGAGTGGCCTATATCCACCCAACTTTATTCATGAGCTGTAGTCAACCAAAGTAAAAATCTTGTGTAATATTAACTCAGAATTTTGAGTATAACAAGCAGACATTCTCCTTCACTGAAAAACAAGACAAAGTAATAAGCAGAGTACAGGTTGACATGAAAAAATGATGTGTTCAAAAGGTAGAGTTGTACAATTGGATGACCCCCAGACAGGTTTCAGTGAAGTACAGAAAATCAAGGGCAAAATCATGATTCATGAAAGTTCTTACTAGCTGTCACTGAAGAGCAAGTACAGCCAACTCAATTTCAGAGTGGCAGTCCCTACAGAGACCACCAGCAAATATAAGAGTGATTCGTCCCCTGGCAAAGCTTGTGATTAAGAAAACCTTATATCTTGTTCATAGCCAATAAAATGACACTGGGCTTTCAGTATATTGGAACTACATCATGTTGAGAGCCAAAATAACTTAAGGAGTCCTTTATACCATAGTAATGACTTGATTCTCAGTGACAGATGAGTGATCCCAAGGGCAAGGCTGAAGAGTAGGTATCAGAAAAATGAACTGGGGAGCATTTCAGATTTTATCTGAGAGGTTTGTGACAAGTAGTTGCAGAAAAAAACATTGCACTTCACAATGAGCAATAAAGGTGGCAGAGTGCTAGGTGCCTTTGTGGTTTTTTTTGATAGTACAAAAAAGGTGAGCAATGACATCTCCTAACTGGAGTTTCCCTAGTACCTACGTACCTCAGTAGTGGTAGGACTGCAAGACTCTCAAATGAGTTTTACTGGATGGCAATGAGGTATCTCACAGAGAAGAAAATAGAGTGGATATAGCAAACAACCTGGCCTTGAATTTTTAGAAGACTATGTTTCAGCGGAGGGCAAGGGAACACTTTCCTCCTCCCCAAACTCAAAATCGACAAATATAACAGACTTGCAGGACCTTACAAGACATAATGAACATCTTTCAAGAAGAGAAGGCTTTGGAAACTACAGCCCTATCAGTCTCACTTTAATCCTTAGGGAGGTTGTGGAGAAGATGCCCCTGAAAATCACTTCAAAGCAGATGAAGGAAAGGATGGTAACTGGGAAAAATATTAGACTGGATTTAGTAAGGGCAAGTAGCACCTGATTTGGTGGTCTTGTACAATGAGAAGTCAGGCTTGATGGACAAAAGCAGTAGATGTCCTTCCTCATTTTCAGAAAGGCTTTTGATGTGATTTCCTATGCTGCTGCTTTATAACCCTCTATTGGAGAAAGAAGCTCAACAAAGGCATTCTCTCAGAAAAAGAATTCAGGGTTCTCACAGAAGCACATAAGGCCCAAACACAAACCTAAACATGTGAAATGTAATGGTTGGAATTGGCAAAGTTTAATTCCATGTTAATGGCTACAGAGAGAGAGTGAAGAAAGAAATATAGTGTAGAAATGCTTTTGTCAGGATTGATTAAGGTTTGGAAATAAAACAAAAGAAAATAAAGCTCCCTAAATATTTATAAGGATATTCAGTCTCCAGAGTGAAAATCTGGAGAGAAGGAATACGTGAAAGGTGTTTTGCTTTGAAATCTACATACAATTTCTCAGTTCTCATATGTTGCATATTTAAAAATACAAGACATAGAGAGAGTTTTCAGAGTTTCCTTTGTTCAGTTTGGAGATTATATGCATCCAGTGTTTATTGTTTTCTAGACCTTTTTCTAATGACTTTTAACTAAATCATTAAATTCTGTGTTCTCTAAGGATATCTCTTGAAAATACATGTTCCCTAAGTTCAGGTTTTAACCTTGTTAATTGTACAGAAAAAAACAAAGCAATCCTCCCTAGTTTAAGGGACAATGAGTTGCTTATTTTCTCTGCAACAGAAATAATTTAACACAGAGAAAATCAGATTGTCTTCAATCATCAAGTACTGTACGTGTGAATGAAAAAGATCAATAAAGCCAAGAAAACACTATCAAGAAAACACCAAGAACTGCTTTTATTGTTATATAGCAAACTAATAAAACTATACCCTGATCATTTCCATTCACATATGCAGTAGTATAGATGCAGTAGCAGGATGACAAAGAAATTTAATTCAGAACTGAAATATTATAATAATTCTGGTTACTGCATTATGTGTTATTTGATTTTATACATCTCATTAATGATACACCACAAAACGTAGTTTGCATTGTTTCTTTGCATCATATCAATGAAAAGATATACACATGGAAAATACAACATTGAAACAAGTAAGTTTAATCTAGACAGACTAGCAATTTTGTAAAAGTGTACAACTAGATCAGGCATAGTCAAAATGAAATTCTTCAGTTCATAGAGTATGTGTACCCTTGTTTCAGGAATTTAAAGATGTCAGTTCAGGATCAAATGAGCCCTTATCTGCTCAGGTTTTGATGTATCAGTTCAAGTTCTGACATGCAGTTACGTCATTTGATGAAAATACAGAAGCATCTTTTTTGTGTAAACACAAGATTTTGGGTAGGAACCCGCGGTTCTGCAGACACCAGTAACTGAATAGACTAGAAAGAGCAAAGCAAGAGGAGTGAATTTAGGGAAATGGCACCCTCTGAGCAGCCTGCTCATTTACACAACTTCCACAGGCGAAATGGGAACCAATATTCGGTTTACCCGAGACCTGGATTTTTCCTTAATACTTTTTCATAGAAAATTGTATACTGGCAGGATAAAATATCACTACAAGTTTTGTGTTTAAGAATTCGTGCATATTTGTTCTCCAACTGGCTTCAAGTATTTTAGCATTTACTTTTAACATTCAGCGTTTTAACAAAGCAATCACAAGATAAAAGGCAATTTTTCAACCTTTATACAAAGTTCAATGCATCTCTTCTGATAAAGACAGTTTAAGGTTTGCATTTAACCCTGCATAGGTGACCTTACTTGGGGATCCAGTTGTGCTGCAGGCAAAAGTGGTGACTTCAGCACCTGTAAGCACATGCGAACCTCACACCAGCAAACCTAGCCACCCCTCCCATGTCAGCTGCAGCCGCGGAGATCTCAGTTCAGCCTACCTGCTCATCAGACTGCCCGGGACTCTTATCTGAAGTACTTCACTATCAGAATCAGAGGTGAACCCTGTGTTATCAATGAACACATTTTATCAGCTCCAGGTCTAGGTAACTAAAAGGTAGTTCCAGCATATGCTGAAGAACTCCACTCATGCTTCTTAGCCATAATATATTATGCCTGCTGCTGTACCCGCTGCTAATACCACTGGTCTTCCCACCTAACTCTGCTTCGTGCTGAGGAATGAGAGAGCAGCGATGTCCTGACCTGCAGGGATGGGAGCCCTACATGGAGGTCCCACAGCGGCCATTCTACAAACCATGTCTCCAGCGCCGAGGAAATACACCCGTTCCACAAAGCTATTATTGAATATATGACAAGTCATCTCAAGAGTTAGTTGAACAATGTCACTTCAATGTCTGTGTTCTTTTAGAGAGGAATGAGCAAACTTCCTTAAAGACCAAATTTGCCTTTCAGAGAATAAATAAGCAACACATGCATGTAAAAGACTGCAAAGACATCAGTTTCAAATGAGTTTTCAATTCCATGGTGCATTTTAAGTCCCATGTGCATCAAAGTTAAATCATTACTGCTTCCATGGAAAAGGCGGGGAAAAGCATTCCCCTCTGTATCACCCAAAGTAAGCACTAACGGCTGGTGAGCAGGTCAGCCCTGCAGAATCTGCTGTCTGTATTGACTCTGTCTCTACTGACTGAAATCAGAGCTCAGGAAACCTGGCTCACTTAGATTTCTACAGCACCAAGGTGAATTCTTAAGTGACAACACAGCTAATGCCACATGCAGATGCCACACGCCAGGGAAACCACCATGCAGAGACGTCACAAATCCCTACAGTAAAGCTCAATACAGCTGAAGAGAGTTTTTTCGTCATTCCCTCATGACAATCACACTTGCATACACCACAGGTAACCGAAAATTTACCATAACAGCTACTGAGCAAGTCGGTAGAAGACTGCAGTGTGTAGCTAGTTCACAGCCGCTGCAAGATGATAACTAAGTCTATGTACATACCACTTTTTTAGCTATATAGAAAACGGTTTAGTGTTAATAGATGTAGGTAGACCTCCAACACCAAAAATATTTTAGTTTGAATAGTTTCTCCAACTAATGATCAACTCTAGCTCTTTTCTTCTGCTGGTTTGAGGGCACTTACTGACAGGTCTGTCTGTTCTTCATGAGCCTCACAGGACTAGTGCGACCTTGTGCTAGGCTACTGACAGACTTTGCATCCTGTTCCTTTACAGTAGTTACATTTGTGTGTGTTTCTTTCTCAGATTGGCTAGCAGCTCTGAGTGAAATTAGGACCCTATTGAATCTCTCATTACTCTCACCTAAAATAAAACTTTCCATGTTTACTCTAACTGAACTAATGTTCTGCAAGTAAATATCCCAAATCACAACCCTCACATACAGTAACAGGACGTGGAACAATAACAGACCCCATCTACTTGCAGAAAGGAACTGGGAAAAATGTGCAAACCATGATTAAAGAGCTGCAAAGTCTAGGAATAAATATGCTCCCTGAAAAATTATACAGCCTGGAAATTTTACACCAATTCCATAGTCTACTTATTGGAATATTCATGCTAAAGAGGGTCATGAATTAGACATGATTTTAAATGGATTTGCTGTGTTAGATACTAAGGTCTAGCAGAAACCTTAAAATATGTTTTCTATTTAGATGTAGATAAAAGACAAAGTATTCTCATCAATTTAATGAATTCTAGAGTTTCAAAATTTAAAGAAAATGTTAGAAGATTACAAAAACTATCTTAAGAGGTGCTCACACAGTTCCGTGGCAAGATGGCATAGGAAAAAATCAACCCCCAGCCAAAGTTCCCTTTTGTAGATGCCTTTGCAAATTTAGGAGGCAGAATCTGGCTGTATTGATTCACTCTTGCTAGCAGTGTTTGACAAGTAAATGATTATCCATGTACCTATGCATCAACTGTTCCATTGTCGTCCCCCCTCAAAATTCTGATCGATATCAAAGACATGATATTTGCATTTATTGCGAAATAATTCATTACTGAATATTTTATTATAGATATATCTTCACTAGTTATCAAAATTTTTAGCTACTATTATAAAGGAAACATTATGACCAAGACTTTGTAACGAATTGTATGCATGGTGGGTTGAAAAGTAAAAGAATATCCGTTCAATAAAGTGATCAAAATTCAACATTGTTGGGGAATATACTGTTACTGAAATATTACAGAGTTTTTCATCACCTAGGACAATATTGCTGCTCTGTTAAACATTGAAAGATCTTAGTTTTACAGAAAAAGAGGACAAAGACTAACTCACACACCTATTAACGCAAGCATGAACCAATTAAGAGAAACGGGAAACTGTCATGATCTCATTTATGTATGTACTTGAGACTATTTTTATTTACATAGAAGGCAGATTTCCACAGACAGAATTTTCCATGAAGGCATTTAGAGTAAATATGCTTTTCATTTCTGTCAACTTTTGCAGTCTGCATACTAAAAATCTTTGCAGATAATTGACTGAAAACCCATTGTAACATTCCTCTCTGATCATAGGTCATCACTTGCATGGTAAAGAGATCTTAAGAGATTTCCAGTATTTCAAAATTGGGGTTTTAATTCATTGATGATGTTAATATGAACCGCATGACTGAATCAACACGGATGAGTTAAAATGAGCTACACTGAATTTCTAAATACATATCTTGATTTTCTTATTTTCCTCTGTAACAACCTGCTACTAAATGATAAAACAGTCAAATTTCAGCAACATTTAAAATAGTTTGCTGTGAAAAATTAAATCCCAGAGAAATTATGCAGTTTAGCAAGATTGCCTCTACCTAATGGGGGGGGTGGGGAGCGGGGAAGACAGAAAAAAAGAAATCACACTGGCTAATAGCAGAAAGAATTTAAGCATATACAAACCCATTCCTTATCTCACTGTATTTTACACATATCACCAGTCTTGTTCTTCTGGAGTTCACATCAAATGAAGAGTCAAACGATCCATTCCAAGTGCTGAGTTCATTTGAAGTATGAAATATACATGCTTTAAATCTCCTTTCTTTAGGATAAGACATTTCTTTTAAGAGGCAAGCAAGGATTCAGAAAAAAAAATTGTTTTTGACATGAAGGAAGCCTTCACTATTAAGGTATTCTCAAAGCATACCTCTACTGATTGCTAATTTAGGAGGTGTAAGAATTAAACTTTGTAGTTTGAGACTGAAGAGATTAATTTATATTAGCTGTAAATTAAGAAAAACAAGATGAAAAACACCTACCTTTCGGGAATGGATTTCTTTCACGTACAGTGGAAGCAGAAATTCAGATATTCCTTCAAGCCGTATTCCTTTTTTAGTGACTCTCAAATTTCCCATTCCATCCTACAATCAATAATATATATATTCACTTTAGGAAATAATCTTATCCAGAACAAGGTAAAAAGAACACAGTAGGTGGCCTAATATCTGAAAATAATGAGTGCTGCTCCACTGTCCTCAGGTGTCCTCAAGATTTTGGACAGGAGCTAGATCAGGAGATTTGTAGGCAAAGCAACACCTAGGATCGAGGTATTTAACTGTGTAGCCTGATGGTGAACAGCATACGTCACTCCTTGGCTGAACGTAACACAAGGGTGCAAATCTAGAAGATGAGTATTCCTTCACCATAGAGTTGAAGCTGGATCTTGAATTACAACTGCCAAGTAAAACAATTAATCATCTCTAAAAATGTATTTAACATTTGGTAAAGCAATCCATTATTTTTATGTAGTGAAATATTCGAAAAAATACTACGCCATTTTTATGTCTTGAACCAAGAGTTTTTGCTTTTCCCAGCAATTAAAATACATAGGAAAATATCCCATAGGAATAAAGAAAAGGGGTTTTTTGTTAGTAGTTGCACATAACCACTAAGATCATGTCACTTGTGAAAAGAAGAGCTTCAAAAATGCTGAGTATTATTTTTGCTTGGTTTTATTTTTCTGAATACATATAGGAAAGAGGTCATCGTAAAAGTCTGGATGAAACAAGCAAACCGAATGATTCATGTTCAACAAAATATAAGCATAGAAATGTGGTATATTAAGGCTTCAGTTATATTCTTACAGGAAAAACAGAGATCTGTTTGACACTTTAGTGACAGGATCTTTTCACACACTGATAGAAACTGAAGACTTTTTATTCCTGGATGCTTACTACTGTATTCCTGACAGAAGACAATTCTTCACTGTGCAGCCAGTGGAATTCAACTTGATCCACTTAAATGCGAGATTAGCAATTTGAACCTAACTGCTGCTTAAACATTTTGAAGCCATGGCTGACTCTAGTGTAGCAGAACAGTGAGAACTTGCACTTCTGCTCTCTGGGCTGAATTGTGAAACAAGTAACCTCCCCTTGCTGGGTGGTTGTAAACAGACGGATAACAGTGTCCCCAGCTGCTACAGCTGAAGATAGAAGACACTGAATTAAACAATATTATACTTATCTAAAAATAGAGCAGCCACTATACCACGATAGCTGTTCCCTTTCTAAAATAAACAATGATGCCAATATGGCAGATATTTGATTGACACTGCTGCATCCATATCTGAAGCAAGACTGTGAAAATGGTAATTCTTTGAGACAAGAAAAAGAATTACATTTTATATAATGTATTTCAGCTGGTATCATTTCCCAAACACAACAAGGATATAGTGATAGAAAACTTTCCACACCATGACAGATTTACTGTTGGGAATCATGCCTTCACACGTCAGCTGTAGGACTAGAATCCTAGATGCCTATGACTGCCCAATCAGAAACTACCAGAGTCAGAAAATAAGTGTAACTCCTTTCCAAAGCAGCGAAAATATGAAATAAAAAAAGCTACTGCTAAGGCTATTTATAATGAAGAATATACTTGTTAAAGTAACAGAGCACCAGAAAAATTTGCAGACTCTGCACAGTTCAGATAAAGTTTAGCAAAACTTGTAACTGATTACATAAATCCAAGAATTGCTTTTATGTTAGCAAAAGTGCTATCTGTATTCAAACTATGTGTCATGGCTTAACCCCAGTCGGCAACTAAGCACCAGACAGCCGCTCGCTCACTCCCTCCCATTGGGATGGGGGAGTGAATCAGAAGGGTAAAAGTAAGAAAACTTGTGGGTTGAGATAAAGATCATTGAACAGGTAAAGCAAAAGCTGCGCAAGCAAGCAAAGCAAAACAAGGAATTCATTCACTGCTTCCCATTGCAGGCAGGTGGTCAGCCATCTCCAGGAAAGCGGGGCTCTGTCATGCCTAACGGTTACTTGGGAAGACAAATGCCGTCACTCTGAATGTCACCCACTCTTCCTTCTTCTTCCCCCCATTTGATATGCTGAGCATGACATCTTGTGCTATGGAATATCCCTTTGGTCAGCTGGGGTCAGTTGTCCCCTTCCAACTTCTTGTGTCCCCCCAGCCCACTCGCTGGTGGGGTGGGAAGCAGAAAAGGCCTGGACGCTGTGTAAGAACTGCTCAGCGATAACTAAAACACCCCTGTGTCTCCAATACTGTTTCCAGCACAAATCCAAACCACAACCCAGTAAGAGTTAGTAAGAAGGAAATTAACTCTATCCCAGCCAAAACCAGTACACTATGACAGCTGGAATACCAAATAATGCTTCTTAAAAAAGTGATGCTATATTTTAAAATATTTTTCTTAAATCAAGATACGAGATGACTACACAAACTATTTCAAATAGAAATCCTCAGGCATTTGTAGGCTTTCTAACAAGAGTGCAATATGAGAGAGTGGTGCCTATTTTTGAAAAGGAAGTAAGATAAAGAAACTAGAACTTGCTTTTCAATGTGCAATCTGTATCAATACTCATTAATTCTCAATTTCAGCAATCCTATTTTTCTATATATGTTATAGTAATAGCATATAAAATCCTAATGGGAAAGAATAACCTTAGAAAACACAATCACCATATTATAATTTTGGCTGTGAATAAATAGTCTAAAAGAATTAGGTACCGATTTATTGATTTGGATATAAACACATTTTCTAACTGAAAAGGCAAATTCAATATGTTATTTTATCTGCTTCTGTGGATTGTTTGTAACTGCCAGCCACAAAACAATACTCACAATAAAAGGGGGAGGGGGGAGGCAAAAAAAAAAAATCACAAAGTCAGACTTCCAGAAGACTGGAAATGCTGAAATTGAGGTTGCCTAGGAAAATTCCACCTGTTCTATCTTGCATGTATGGGTGTGAAAAAGTTTATAATTATATGCAATATTTACCCCCCTGAATTCCAGCTAATTTCATACCAGGTTGGCACTACTTTTAATCAGCAGCTACTGACCATTTTCCTTTCCCCTCTTTATTTTCTTTGCTCCACATTCACTGTACTCTGTTAAAAGCCTGCTTTGAAGGCACTACTGCCAGGTTCCCTTTTGGCTTCTGTTCTCATAAGTGTTTAATACAAAAGTTACACAGTTCTTCACAACTATTAATTAATTTTCAAAATACTTTTGGTGGCTTTATATCAAGCGATACTGTTCTTATATTACTGAAAGGGAACTGAAGAACAGCAACTTATTTGTTCACTAATTTTTGGTACTTATCGTATTTTCTCTGTTGATTTTCACCACCAGGAAGTCAAAGTCTACAGCGAGTTCAAACTGGCAGAGTCTCAGAAATAAACTAACACCTGAGCCTACTGCGTCCATAAGGGTTCCCCTTTTCTGAGCAATATTTCTAAGACCTCTTTCTTTAGTTCTTCAGCAGCAAGCTACTCACCTATGTGAGTCCAACAGTTTGAATGCAGACAGACTCTGGACAGACAGGAGAGCTCCAGTTTCAGTAAAATTATGTTATTCGAAAACGAGAAGACAGGCACTACATTCTGGAGCGTAAGCCACAAATGGTATTATTAGATAGAAAACTGAAACAGGGTGACTGTGACCTTAATTGCTTGATAAATGAAATTATCTTCCAGAAAGTAAATTCCTGAAGTAATTACTGATATGAAATAAAACAGAATACTGAAATAAAGAAAATACTAAGACATGTACAATGACCTGGCTTAATGAGGCTCTCCCCATTCAAAGAATCACTGCCCACTATGATTTATTCATCAGTAATTCCCCACCTAGTTTAAAGAGGGTTTAGAATGAGAAGAGTTTCTTGTTTCATTGAGTTAGAACTATGCTGTTATAGAGAAAAATTGAAGGGTTTTCAAAGGTAACGTAACTTTGTTGGAAAGTCATTAGGATTGAAAAGATTAATCACAGCAACGTCCAGTCTTCTTGGCTCATTTAATGCATGAATGAGCATGAAGTTTTTTTAACTTTGGACCTCCCCCCGAAAGATACAATTTAACATAAAAGAGTTTAAAACAGAACCACAGAAGAACTCTGTCTTAAAATATACTTGCTTATTCCTGTAGATATGATTTTGATGTACTATTATTAGTATCATTCATTTTAGGCTTTCCTTCTGCTAACCTTCCAAATACACTGCCTAAATTACTTTTTGCTTTCCAGGCAATGAATACTTAGATTAGCATCTTGGTGTGATTTGATTTTATCCAAGTGCAAAAATACACTTGAATGAACTATTCCAGTACTTTCTAACAATAAACAAATGCTAAGGTCACAGACTGGGACTGGCTAGGATGGAGTTATCTTTCTTCATAGCCTGTATGGTGCTGTGTTCTGGATTTGTGACTAAAACAGGGCTCACAGCGCACCGACACTTCGGCTAGTGCTGAACTCTGATTGCATAGCATCGAAGTTTCTCTTTTCTTCCCCCCTCTCTGCCTCTAGCAAGTGGACCGGGAATGGACAAGGAGTTGGGAGGGATCATAGTCAAGACCCAAAGGGATATTCCTTTCCTGTAGCATCATGCTCAGCAATGAAAACTGGTGGTAGAGGTAGAAGTCGGAGGGCAGAGCAGTGGACTGTCTTTCAAGGTGGCCACTGCTTGGAGACTGACTGGGCATCAGTCTGTTTGTGGTAGGTGGTGAGTGATTGTCTTTGCATGACATTATTTCCTCTTTATTTGATATATGTGATTATTCTCAGATTGTTCTGCGATGTATAACTTTTCCTTTTTCCCCACACAAGAAGATAAAACATGCTAACAGTGACCCTGATTCACTTATTTTGTTCTTTTCCCCACCCACAACACTAAGAAAAAATAAACCACTCATCTTTACACACACAGATATACCTACCTTACAGATATTATTAATAAATAATAATAAAATCACTATCAATATTGTATGGCATTCTTAGGTCACATTACATTTCATTTATGAACACCATAAATTCAAACAAGCAGCTATTAAAACCTTAAAATAGGAAAACTAAACATTTATTTTACGCTGTTGTTTGTCTAATAACTGCAGCAATCTAGGAATAGTTTTATTGTATTTAAATACCACATTAAAGTAAGTGAAATCTCAAAGTATACTTGTTATAAATGTCCGATAAATAGAGCATAACTTTGAATTAGAGCACATTAAAAAAATAAATCTGGAAGTCAAACAACTAGTATTTCAAGCTTTGACTGCTATGTAAATGGGCAGAGATTAATTTTCTCAGATCGTCCTGTAAATCATGAGTAAGAAAGTCTGGCTTTAAACTCAGAGGATGATCTTTAAAAAGATTAAGTTATATCTTGACACCGTGCTGAAAACTCTACAATGGTATACTACTTCATATATAGTATGCTCTATTTCTGTCAATTAAACTATTAAAGCAGCATAATTTACACCTACAAATAGCAAAGCATATGATGGAACTATGAATACTTCTCAACAAGCCAGGAGGTTGGTTAAATCTAAAACCACGTATATTGCTATGCAACAAAATGTGCTATGTTGTGCTTTCATTTCTCTTTTTTTCTTTTTTTTTTTCAAATTATTTAAACACTAAGGCATTCTAAGGAACAAGTAGATACGGAATTCTGTACAAATTGCTGATAAACAAGAAGCATGCAAGAACAAGGTTAGCCATCTGCATGACAGCCAGCTCTCTCTGCCATACACGTTGAGAACTGGGGACCTAGGACAGGATTTGCAGTACTGGCTCGGAAGATCTTTAAGCTACAGAAAGGGAATGTTTGAAGCCAAGCTGCGGACTATTTCGATTGGAAGTAACATTTTTTTCTGTAGGATAGTAACTAAATTTTACATCTCAGCCTAGATGAAATAACCTCTTTGCATGAGACTTGGATCAAATCCATACATTTAATATTACAAAAGCCTGCAAATCTATGGGTAGTACTGCTTTGTGAAAGATGTGAAAGCGGACCAAACACCCACAAGTCCTACTTAAGACCCCGGAATTCAAAATTCATTGGTCTAGGGAGAAGAAATAGGAGAGTGTGTTACTGCAGTACAGGAATTACAACTCTCACTAAGTGAGCTGAAACCAGAGTTCTGCTAGATCCTCCAATAATTTGTCAAGCATCTCGCAAAGTGGGCAGTTAGAAGGCAGCAAAGGACCCTGAAAACTAAAATGTAAGCTTTTTCCTTAGGATTTACATCCCCAAGCACAGTGAAAAGTAAACAGAAGTGTTAGTTAATATGAGTTGACTGAAACATTAATAAATAACATTTTGTATTTCAGTTTTGCATGGGTGTTTTTTGTGTTTTCCTTAATAATAAAATAGACCAAATATCTTTTTCAGTGCTTTACAGTAGGAACCACAAAGTAGTCAGTGGGCCAGGAAATCCATTATTATCAACAATATTCAATTTTTTCTAAAGTTCTGCTATCAGATCTGATATTCTGCTTGTTTTCTGAGCATGTATTTAAATCCAGATTCCGTCTCCAAAAGCTCAGTCTGAAGAAGGAAGCACGGCACCAAAAACGGAGAGGGAAAAATGAAATATATATACAGTGTTTAATCAAAGTGCCTAAACACAATGTCCTGTAAATTGGTAAGTATTCACTGCTAGTTGCCTTGTGGGCATCACAGCAGAGACCAGAGATGAAAACGCATCTGGATGATGTGGTTTCAGTGCTATGAAAGAGCACAGACAAAACGTCTGTAAGTGTACAAGATGCTATGCAGAAGGAAAAAAAAAGGGGTAAGATATCAGAAGAAAGGTGGTTGAAGCGATGAAGCAGTGGTGAATTATACTGAAGATGCAAAAACAATACTGAATTTGAGATGATGGAGCAAAAGGCAGATAATGTAGAGGGACAGTGATGAGAACAATTAGAAAGATGAAAGACATTAGCAGCGAAGTTGCTGATGTAATAGAAGGGATGCACAAAAGTTTGGGAGGAAGATAAAAAGGGAAATTGTATTGTGTTCGCACACCAAAAAAAGCTGGATTTCATAAACAGAGTTGGAGCATAATTCCAGCTGGAGAAAAATGGTGCTTGGAGAAGGTTATGGATGTACAATCAAAAGGAAAACTGTAGGCAGCTACAGTCCTGAATAAACAGAAAAAGGGTAAAGGTATAGGCTGTGAAAACAGCATGCATTTTTCTGGATTGCCAGGAAAGATAACTGTGAATTTCAGTAGCCAAAAAAAAAAAAAAAGGAAAAATGATAGAAAGA
>Ga0065711_1005787_pt1 | contig 21745 bp, 13 predicted proteins | sample Hoacrofraction12_FD_59098 | JGI IMG/M metagenome (GOLD analysis project Ga0065711, IMG submission 59098) | Hoatzin crop microbial communities from Cojedes, Venezuela - Epithelial fraction 12 v2 (version 2) | ecosystem: Host-associated > Birds > Digestive system > Esophagus > Crop | place... | reverse complement strand
AGCCCCGCCTGGCCGCGGTGCTGTGCAGCCTGCTCTGGGTGACCCTGCTTGGGCAGGGGGTTGGGCTGGGTGACCCACAGAGGTCCCTGCCAACCCCAAACATTCTGTGATTTTCCTGTTGTTGGAGACCGAATGCCTCACTGAATGAGACGCCTTCAGTTATTAGAAATTGCTGTTTCGTTTCGTGAAAGGTGGCAATGAGTTTGGCAGACACAATTACACAGCAGCAGACTTGTTGCTGTGTGAGGTGGCTTGCAAACAGCGAACACGTGAGGGGCTGCCTCTCCGGGTGCCTCTCAGTGTCGTAACTCCGGGCAGCTGTGTCAGGGTGGGGAAAGCTGGTGTCACGCAGGCAGTGCGGACACGTAGCAGATGGAGGGAAGGATCTGCGGTGGTAATTATGGCTTTGCTATTGCCGGCTGCAGCAGAGAAATCCGAGTGTTGTGTTGCACCTGGGGACTGTGTGGCTGGTCTACTTTGTATGTAATAAATTTTGGCATTTCACCACGGGTCTCGCCGCAGGGTGAAAAAATCATTTAACTCTTTATGCAAGGCAGCTGGCAACTTCAACAGTAGGTAATGAAAACTAATTACTGCTCATTTTTAAGCTGTATTCACAGCATAATTTGATTATGCTTAGCTAGAAACTGTTTTTACCAAAAGGGAAGTGAGGGAGGGATTAGCTTCTGCCTTAACCGCAAATGAGATTACTTATTTCCACTACCCTTTTAGAACTGGGGAGCTAGTATTTTGGTAGGTCTGCTCTACATTACCATAATATTTTCAACAGAAGTGTAATCATAGGGAAATGCGGTCCCCGTTGCTGAAGTTCAGCTTCAAGGACAGTGAACTGCATGCACTAGCTCAGTCATAATAGCGAAGATACAGGCAGTTATTGCTGCACACTCTACCTAATACAGCATGACACATCTGTCAGCCTCTGCTGTTGGGTTTCTGTCTCTGTAGTTCAACTTAGATATTTCTTAGAGAGCAGTTCCTTGCTGTTAGCTACTTGTATTTTCAAACTGGGTGTGAAAGCTGCTTCATTAACTGTACAAATGTGGTTTCTGGATGTCTGTGCAGAAAATCTGTTCCTGACGTAGTGTTGTAGTCCACTTCTCCCAGCTCAAAGGAAGGTCCTGTTTCCAAACAGGAGGTGGAGCTGTGAAATGAACCTTGTGGGGAAGGAGAATCCTGTGGAATCTGTATTTGGTGTCAGTTGCACACAACGTTGGACGTGCCAGCAGTCTCGGCTGTGTTGGTGTGAGGGGGCTGCGGAAGCAGCAGTTGGTAAGGAAGCCTTTGGACCTTCCGAGCTGAACGCACATTGGCAATCCATAGAGATTTTTCAGATTTTGGAAACAAATGCCAGGCTGTAAAGTGACAGCTAATTTTTCGCTGCTGCTTTTGGACAGCAGCTCGCTGGTGAGCTCGGAGTCTTGCTTTGAAGACTGCCTGAGAGCTTGCCTTGGCTACAGTGGGTTAGAAAGAGATTGGAAGGAAGGAAGCGGTGCAGCTTTGTACCCCATTGTCATTCCCTAAGTCCTCAAAAATGTAAGCAAACTTATCCTGAAGCCCTTTTATGGATTCAGTTAAAGACAATCTGTAAGTACTCAGATTCTTTCGAGTAGAGAAGAATTTATGAGGATGAAGCTAGCTTCAAATGTGGCTAGTTCAAAGGAAAAAAGTATTTGTAGCACCTCTTACAGGCCCATTGCAAGCTGTGTGGATTTGAAGTGTCGTGGGAGATACCCAAGGAAAAGGAGAGATCTGTAGTGAAGACGATGACATTGGATACGCAGGGTTATTTCAAATACTCCAGCCTCTCTTAAGAATGGAGATTGGTGCTGGGTAGCTGAGGTGGACTTACTTACTGGTCGTTTGCTATGCTGGTGGTGGTGTAAATACAGAAATAACAGTAAGCTCCAGAAGCTGGGACGTAACTAATGATCCTTTTTGTCTTTCTGGTTCGTGAGTCATTGTGGGCATCCAGATAAACTGTTTTGGGGAAAGCATCTAACTTTGTGAGGAGAATCTTGTAGGAAAACAACCCCAAAAACCCAACCATAGAAGAATCAAGGCCCTATAATCTCAGCTGTGCTGCAGGATGGCTATATGTGCAAAGTCCGAGGTTAACGGTTGGTTCTGTGAACTCACCTCTTCATCTAAATAATAAACTTCATCAGTTCACGTTTTATTTAGAACCCTATCTCTGCAGATTGGCTGCTTTTAATATACGTGTTGCATATTGTGTTCTTCCACTGTATGCATATGGAATTTTGTTTGAACTCATGTATGTCTAAAACCCCGGCAACTTGTTCTGTCAGAAGTTAAACTAAATTTCTGAAGTAGTGTTAGAAGCTTGCTAGTCTGGAAACTTCTCTCTCGGTGAATATTTCTGTTAGTAGACTTGAATTTCCTGCATAGCAAACATCAGGATCTTGCAAAAAAAATGCTGCTTTCTCTTAGAACGGGCTTTGCTCTTTCTAGGTCCTGTTACTGGTCTGCCCGCTTGAGTTCCCTGTGTGAGTCATGTGTGATCAGAGGTCGCTGGCAGGGTGTGTTCAGGTGCAGTACGGCGTGCCAGATGATTTTCCACAGTGAGATGCTGTGTGGCTTTCTGGGGCTCACCCACTCGCAAGCCTCTGACCATTGCCCGAGGAGAAGCGAGGTGGCTGAATTCCGTGTGAGTTGGCAGGGGGGAGGTAGCTCAGGAATACCCAGAAAATGGAAGAGGGAGTTTTCTTCCCCAGTTCTCTCATCTGTTGGTGATGAGTTGGGTAACTTCTCGGCCAGCTAGCGCTTGGGTAGTCAGCCCTCGAAACCTCCCGTGCCCATTGGGGAGATTTTACACAGCCCGAGCTGTCATTCTTCATTCCAGCACAAGCTGTGAGCAGGGTTCATGCATGCTCTTTGTTTTTTGGGGCAAGGAGTGCCTTGCTCAGTCTGTGGTCTTCAGAGGACTCTCAGGATGCATGTAACAAGGCGTGACAAGACCTCTGGAGCCCTTGTCTTCCTGGAAAGAGCCCACTAAAGCTGAAGGAAAATGTGTTCTGCTTCTCCGGGAACTGGCTGAGCCCGTAGAGGGAAAGCATCTTGTTGAAATAGTTAAAATGTTATTCTGATGCTTGTCTTTTACGTCTGAAGCTTGAGGCTCTTGCCCAAGGGCAGTCTTCCGGAGGAGTGGAATATAACTGATTTGAAAGTTTGTCTTCTCTCTGGTGCGTGGAGCTGCAGGTGCTGTGTCTACCTGCCAGTTAGCAGCGTGGTTGGTAATAAAATGCTGCACGTGCCTGTTAAGTGAAAAACTATGCAGTTAGTATGCAAACAAGCATTGGCTTGTCCACAAAAGAGCACTTTACAGTTTCGTAATCTCCAGATTCTTTGTTGATGCTTTGAGCCTTCCTAGAAATAGTGAAATGCCAAAACTCCTCTCCTGAAAATGAGTAGAAAGGACTCAGGATTGTTTCTTGGCTCCTAGGTACAGCAGGGGAACGTGTTTCTCTTCATTAGAGCACAAGCATTACCCTCGGTAAAAGTTCTGAACTACCCAGACTTCATGTAGAAAGAGCTGCAGGTGGGGTTTTTATTCTCAATTTTTCTGCTTGCTATTTCCTTCAAACAGGTGGTGATCCACATGCCACTTGTGCCATTTTGTGCTGGTTTTGTCAATGAAATGCTGCTCAAAGCAAAAGCACCTTCAAACATGAGGTGGAGGAGGAGTAAGGCTGGTAAGAGACTCTTCAGTCTTTCATTTTCGTCATCTCCTGGGTGGTGTTTTGTCTGCAGATGGTCGCTATTCCCAGAGGAGTGTTCACCATGGGCACTGATGAGCCTGAGATACAGCAGGATGGAGAGTGGCCTGCCAGAAGAGTCCACGTTAACAGTTTCTACATGGATCAGTACGAGGTCAGCAATGAGGAGTTTGAGAGATTTGTGAATTCTACTGGGTACGTTACTGAGGTAAGGCGGACAGGTATACGGTCTCCTGGCGTCTTTCTTTGTGTTGGCAAAATCCTTGTTAAAGACTTAGGCTTTCTTTTTTCTTTTTGAAGGACATCACAATACTTGCTTGGGATTTGCACAGTAGAATATTTCTGATCTAAGTAGTGGAGGAATGAAGTTGTCTTGCCTTGCTGCCTGGGGGTCTGAAAGGGCATTTAAATGTGTACTGCTACATTTAGTAAGTGTCCTGATATCTGAATATCTAATATCTTCGCTGCAGTATGACTGAGGCAGCCCGGGTGAAGCTAACAGATGGCTTAAGATGTGTGCAGGGTTTTGGATGGGGGGTTTGTTGTTTGGGGGTTGTTTTTTTTCTTTTTTGGACCTTTGGGTCCTAGGACATCTTTGTGCCAGTACAACTGTGTTGTTAGATTTTCCTTACATTAGAGGAACAGGGGTGAAGCAGTTTTGAAAAATGGTGATAGCTGAGGACTCTGCAGGCTAGTTCAGCACGGCTGCTTGCTAAGGAGCTGAGCAACAGAAAGCCCTGCTGTCTAAAGAAGGTATAATAGCAAGTATAATAATAGTTTTGTGCATGTTGCTGGGAACAAAGGACTAAGAAAGAATATGTTAAGGTTCTTCCAAGAAAGAAGCTACCTCTGCCTGAGGCTCTGATCTTTCCTGACAGTTGACTGTTCCTACTCAACTTTTATTTGCCTAAAAGGGTTTTATAAAAGCTTCGGTGATGATGAGGTCTCAGAGGAGGCACTTTGCTGAATTCACTTGATAAACTGGTTCTCGCTTGGAAGACAGGATCCTTCTGGTTGGATGAAGGGCTGCTTTTATCTGCGGCGCTATTTCTGTGTTCCTAGCTCAGTTATGAAAAAAGGTCGCCTAACAATTTTGAGTTTGAACAGGGCTGGCCTGTTGCAAGCAGCTTCTGGAACGAGCAGAGGTGCAGCGGTGTTTAAAGGCAGCCCTGCATCGGACGGCGTCTGCTGCAGACTGCTTCATGGCTCAGCTGCTGGAGTTGGGTGCTCCACTGACACTTTCTCCCTTCCTCCCTCACACTGAGCCCCCTTTTACGCTGGATTTGGAAAAACAAACTTGGAGTTAAACAGCACTGATTCTGCAGGGTGTTTTGGGGATGCAGCTGAGCTGGTTTTTGTGTGTTTAAACAATGTCTGTATTACTTACTGTGGGTAAACAGAGCCAACCTACTTCTTGGTTTTCTTTTTTTAAGGACTAGACTGAACTCCAGTGGCAAATGAAGCCTGAAAATAAATAGAAAGCTGAAGGAAAAAAATCTGCGCATGTACAACTGTCTTGTTGAACCAAAAGTATTTTTAAATAAACTTCAGAAAAAAAAAAACCCTTGGTGGAGGCTGTCAGACTGAAATCTAGGGTCCTTTAGGTGATAAACCCGTTTGCCTCTGTCTGGGTCTTTTGGACTGGCCAAGTGAGGGAAATTCACTATTTTTTTTCTTCTCTTTCCTTTCTGAAACTAAATGTATAAAGATTACGGTCCTGTGCTAAAACCTGTTGCCATTTGGGTAGTGAATGGAACCCTTCTTTTAAACTGTGCTTCTTGAAGAGTTCTGAGCATGCAGAAGCAGCTCATGGTGATTGTTCTCAGTCTGAATGCCTATAATAAAGAAACTGAGAAGGGCAAACGTGTTGAATTCTGATAACGTGTTTTGACTTCCCTAGTATATCAGTTCACTTAGTTTATCAAGGGCAAAAAAACCCTGTGTTAGTATCGTGTAGTGTGATTCATTTAAATTATTTGTATTTTTTGTTTCTCTTGGCCTTATATAATGCTACATATAATGATTGGGTTACTTTTAACCCTTTATTGCTGTTGTAACAGCACCTTAAAACATGCTAGTGATGCTGAAGGAGCCGTAAGTGACAAGGCTTAAGTCTGTTATTGTGATTCCCAAAGGCAAAATAAGAGAAATGAAATATGCCCTTGAATGTTAAATTGACTGTAGCATTTCAAAGCAGTTAGGACAACTGGAACTGCATTTTTAATCAATAGAGGTAAAAACATTTGCAGAAGTTCTGTGAGCTGCCCTCTGTCCAGTGGCTCTTGAAGAACAACATCATCCAGAGATAAAATGTCTTCTCTCCTGTTCCAAAACAGCTTCCTTCAAAGAGAACTCAAAATTACTATGAGAATTTCCTTGTCCTTGATAAAATAAAGCTGTAAACGTGAGTGGCGTTTTAAGAGTAATGTTCCTTTAATAATGTGGTCGAATCTTCTGTTCTTTCTACAGGCAGAGAAGTTTGGCGATTCCTTTGTGTTTGAGGGGATGCTGAGTGAAGGAGTGAAGGCTGGCATTCACCAGGCAGTGAGTAACTCGGCAGTGTAACACTGACTTAGCGGTCACTGGGGTAGATGGGCGAGCAATTATGGTAGGAATATCTAAATGGTGTGATGTTCCCAAAGCCACGTACAAAACTGGGCTTTATGGAGGGGTGTTTGGCCTAGAATGAGAGACTCCCTCGAGCGTGGAGGATTTACAGTCTATTCTGTAATTGTTTTTAAACAAACAATGAAACTCTGCTCCTGATTAGCAAGAGTTAGTATTAACCCCTTCTTGTCTTTCCTCTCCTAAATGAGAGATACTTAGGACTGTAGTAAGTGGTGCAGGCATGAGGCTGTTTCTTTGTATTACACGTAACGCAGTGATGCTTTGGAAATTTGGATGTCAGCAGTGGCTCTGCTGAGGGATGTGCTGCGCAGGTGAAGAAATGGAGCACTTCTGGCTCCAAGAGCATAGGTATGTGTGACTGGCACGCTCTGCCAGCGCAGTCTTATGTCCAAACTAAGACATAATTATGTCTTGTCTTATCCCGGATCCTACTGCTGTAAGAAAATAAGGGTAATCTGTGTATCTTATACAATAGCGATGCTTGCGTGAGTGCTTTTTCTAGGTAAACTAGAGGCAGATGTTCCAAGGAAGTGCCATTTCTATGGCAGACCAGAGTCTGTAAGACTCCTTGCTATGTTGTGAATGACTTCAGCTTGCTGTGCTTCCTCCATCTCTGCAGAAGATCCTGTATGCCTTGCTTTTTTCTTCAGTTCCCTTCACGTTGCTAGGGCAGCATAGTGATCCTTGTAGGTGCAGTGCTGATTAAACTGGAGCTGATCCAGTTTTCCTATTGAGTGGAAGTGAATATTGTTTTAAAAAAACCCAAAAGTTTGGTAGCGAAGCTTCCCTGCCCCCCTCCCCCCATCTTTCTGTTGTGAATGTGTTGCTGAGCCTTTCTTAGGCTTCATTCACCTCCTCCTTAATCTAAACAGGTCACTTAACCTTTACAGCTCCTGACAGTAAGCAGATTATGTCTTGTCATCTCCTGGATGAATTTATCTGCTTTGAGCAGAAGTTTGGACAAGATGCCCTCCTGAGGTCCGTTCCCATCAGAACTATCCTCAGGTCTGATGAACACACTGCATTTCCAGGTCTCTTGTCCCATGCCTTAGAAATGAAGCGTTCTGTGGAGGGGGGGTGGCTTCAAGGTGCATTTACTCTGGGTGGGAATTTCTTTGCTTTTTTGGTTAATTTTCTTTTGGAGCAGTGAAGCGAACTTGGCTCATTCTGCAACTGCTTGAATCAACACAGGGAAGCAGGACATACACAAGGCAGGGATAAGGTAGCGGGACTGAAACTGCATCTTTTGGCAGTAGTTTGGCAAGGTTCGAGTGAAACCGCACCCAGAGAGGAGCACAACTATTTCTTGCCAGCTTGTGCACCTTCTGATGCTGGATAAGCAAAGAGGAAGAGATGGGGCAGCCTGAGATGGAGGTATTTCTTAGTTAGTGGCAGGTGGTTCTTATGCACACCATTTGATCTAAGGTGCAACTTTAAGAGTTTAGAGGATTATTATTTATTATGACAAATAACTGAGAATACCTGGGGCTTTAGTATTTTGTCATTTAACTGTCTCCAAAATAGTTTATGACACAAAGAGAACTTTTCTTCCACGTGGATGGTGCAATAACTTGTGAATATTCATTGTTCTATGTAAGTGATGCTCTTGGGTGAGGGGAGTTTGATTTCTTTACCTTCAAGGAGCAAATTGACAGGTTGGAGGTTCCAAGAAGCCCTGGGTGACTGTGTGCTGTGCATGACTGGCGAGATGTGGGGTTTGGTTTCCTACCGCAAGAAAAAGGACTATTACAAGAGTAGTTTGGTATCTTTTAATTCAGGACTAGCATTTGTGTAGTGTGAGATACAAGAAGACTAAACTGGACTTCCCAAATACTAGCATAACTGATGCTGAAGGTAGAATAAATGCAGATGGGCTCATCCCATCTTCACAACAGTCTGTATTAGAGAAATTCTTTCTCCTGCCCTAGTTCTGTTCATCCTAGGGATGCAGAAATCCCTAAATCGGGCTCTCTGTTCTAAAACAAACAAATAAGCCCTAAGAATGCTGGGGTGAGCTCAGTCTTGGCTACTTGTGTAAACACATACAGAGTGTTTGGAGCCACTTTCCTGGGTGTGTCAGCCAAATTTTAGAGTGTTGGCTGTAGCACTAACAGAACAAGTATTATGCCAGAGAGCTGGCGTGGAGCCCAAACTGGTCTCTCTGGCTGCTTCTTTATGAAGCTTTTCTGTATTTGTTAAAAGTAAACTTTCGGAGCCTGTCCTTTTGCCATGTTTTCAGTATTTATTATTGGGCCATGTTGCGAGTTGCCAGCATGCAGAGCATGGTTGAAATGGATCCAGAGAGAGATTGTACTAATTATTTTGGTAAAGTGAGCTGGAGAATAGTGACTGCCTGCCTTGTAGTTTGGCACTTCTTAACTTTATGCTGATGCTGTGGACAAACTTATGTTCTAAAGCATGGTAATATTGTGAGGAGGTGAAAAACAAACTAGAAGCTGCTTTTCTTCCTCCTGTCTGCCTGCCCTCTCGCCAGCTACATACCACAAAATCCAACTTTTAGCAAGGAGCTTCTGTCTGCAAGGACAAGGTATCAGAAGGCAGCTCAGTGGCAGAGCTGGAAAGAGCTCTAATGTCTGAAGATACAGCTTAGAATTTTATCTGTATGTTTCTGCCTCTCAAACCCATGTCTTTCTGGTGTGCCAGTACACATTTTCTGTGAGAGGTCATAAAAGTTGAGAGTACTGTGCAGACCGTGGGTGTTCTGAGGGTCTTTGGGTTTTGTGACAGTGCAATTTGTAGGCTAAACAGGCGAGCATCCTGCTGTTGAAGGGAAGGGAAACGTCGGCCATGGGGATGTGGAGTTCAAATATAATGTGGTCAGACTGCTTCACAGAGAACCAAATTCTGTGTAGGCCATGCTTATCCCGGCTAAGGGAAACTAAGAAAATGCATTAGCAGCTTTCTATAGATCGTGCTTTCAAGAAAGAAGTTTCTCTAGACAACTTTCTGGCAAGAAACTTCTTACTGCTGAGATGCAGAAGCATCCCAACTATGGGGCAAAAGCAAATTCTTCCTAGGGATCTGCAAGCTTAAATTAAACAATAGAAAATAAAAGCTAGCCTCTTGTTACGTTGCCCAAAATATTTAATTTCTACTAGTGTCTGCTGGGGAAAAATGGTGAAAGGAATCTAATATTTTTAAATCACCTTAAAATTAGAAAAAAGCGAGCACAGTTTGAAACTTGGCTGCTGCAGTGTAACTGTTCAAATGTAATCAGAGGAAGTGTGAATTGCGTGAAGTGGGTTTGCATCAGCAGATTGGAATGATCATTAGTAGAGAAGATTAAGGCTTGTTTCTCAATGTATACCTTAGCCAACTCATATTTTAGCTTGTGGTATGTACCTTCTTGAATCATAACTATCACCGTGAAAAGCAGAACTAAGACACAAACATTGGTGCGTTACTGGTACTGGAAATCCCTCCACCAAACTGATGGGAGAAAGGACAGTGTTTTTACTTTGCCTTAGTGGCTCAGGCTGGTTTTGATAAGGCTTTTCGCCAGCTGAAGGCCAGGGGTGCTAAATGCAAATGCAAATCTAGGGGAAGAGTGACAGGAATGTGTATTTTGGAAGTAGTATTTCATACACAATGAAAGAATTGGGGAAAGGTGGAAGTGAAGATGTTGAACTAAATGGTGTATAACAGCTCCTATAAATAAAGAGGAGCACATGTCTGTTGGGGAGTGCTGGGGGTTTTGCTCTCTTTGGCCACCTTGGCTTCTCCAGTTCTTAAACCGGGCCAGTTTATCATTGGCCCTCAGAGGAAGCAGAGAGCTGAATTAGAACAGAGGTGGGGCTGGTGAAAGCTAGTGCAGGAGCAAACCAGCTTAGCACGTAGAATAATTGTTGGAGCTCTGGGTGTGCGTTTCCTGGAGGTGAGGTGGTCTCCCAGATAGCCACGGCTACAGGAACGTAAGTTGGACCTAACCCTGCCCTGGAAGGGAAGCCCTAACAAGGGGTGTGGCAGCCAGGAGTTGAATTGTTCTAGATTTCTGGGAACTCGATTTTTAGTTTGGGCCTCTAAGTTTGCAGGGGTGACATGGCACAGAGCGAAAATTCGGCACCGTAACAGATGAGGGTGTTACTGATAGAATTGGCGAGGAGCTTTCCAAATAAAAAAGGATTTTCTAGGGCGAGGGTGAAAGGTCCTTTGAAACCAAAATGTTTTATGTGGGCTTAACAAGTTTTGATAGCTTCACATATTGAAATCGCTTCTCAGACTTGCAGATTAAAAACAACTACTAATTACTTCATCTATTACAGCTATTAAGTTATGGCCTTTCTTGGGTACTTGGCCTTTGGTTTAGATGCCATAGATGAATCCCAGCCTAGAATTGCCAATAACTTGGCATGCAGAGATTTTTTTTTTCTTTCCTTCTCTTTTGTGAGGATTTTGGGAAACGGAAAAAGCTCAAAATTCAGAGATTTTGCTATTCTGATTTTACGATGAAACGGTTTTCCTACTCTCTGATCTCAGTAACTGAGTTGAGGAAGGAGAGAGGGGGAAATGCTTGTCCGGTGCTATTATTCCGTGGCGTTATAAATGCCATTTCTGTGGCATTTTAAGGTATCCTAGAGCAGAAAGCATGGAGGTTGTGTCTGTGACATGAGCAGGCACCGAGGCGTGCTTGTCAGTGAGGGGATTTGAGGGCGCTTGCAGATAACTGCAAGAGTTTCGCTTGCTGTGCGGCTGCGCTGGAACAGGTAAACAGGATCGCGCTCGCTGAGACTGGAGTGCTGTGCAAGTTAGATTTCCTTACTGGAGAGTAGCGGGAGCGTTTTTATTCTTGGCTGGTGGAAGATATCAAAATTAATTTTTGTTTGTAGGCCGGATAAATTCTGCTGTGAAGAGACCGAAGGCGTACAGACCTGTGTACTGCGTGCGTCTGTAGGAGGTACTGGATTTTTGGTCTGAGAATGCAGTGAAGTTGGTTCACTGGCAGCCTTGAGCAAACGCTACTCAGGAGTTCTGGCCAGTCTAGAACTACAGGGTGCTGCTTTCATCCCTGTTTGTATGGAAGCCACTGCTGCGGTCTTGAGCTGGGCAGCTGACCCATTTACAGCCGTGCCTCTAGCCTGTAATTCAAAGGGCATACTCCGGTTCTGAAAACACTGAAAACATTAGGCCTTTCAAATGAGAATTTCAAAATAATAATGAAATGAGCAGTGTTTGCAGGTAGGCTAGCAGTGCTAGTGTTTGCAGTAGTTACTATAGAGAAGGTGCCTTCTGACAGCGTGCACTAATAACTTGCTTATCTGCGGCTTGGGGCAGAGCAGGTGGCTTGTTGTAGAGCTTGTCTGATACTGGTGAAATGTCAACATGCGTAGGATGCGTAAGCACAAGCGGACAAATACGCTTCTTGCTGCTTCAAGGGTAAGTTTCATCCCTGCCACACTTGGCTTTTGCTTTTTCAGGGGCATTTCCCAGAGGGAACTGAAACCAAAGGAAGAGATGGGTGAGCTTGTTTCCTGCAGACCCCAGTGCTTCAGATACCCCCTAGAAGGAGCTGGGAGGATGGAGCTATTGAACGGTTAATCTCTGTCGTCTTATCCTGTGCTCCCACTAGTGGGATGAAGAACGACGTGCAGGAAGCATCTCTCAGTGGGCATTACCAGTAAGATTAGTCCACATTTATCAGTATAAACTAAAACTTTAAAGAGGGGCATTGCTTGTGCCTCAGGCTGTAGATATATCCGTGCACGCCTCATTTTCTTAAAGCTGACGTTCACTTGGTCATTGGAGAAAATGACTAGCTTGAGCGCAGGTTTGGACGTTGGCTGAAAAGCAGACTTCCACAGGTGGAACTCACCAGGAATATCAGTTTCTCAAAAGAAGCTTCTTTGGATTCCAAAACTTGCACTTAATGAATCTTACTGGATTTTAGCATCAAATATTTTTGGTTATTTTTCTTGGAGGATTGACACAGCTGTGAAGTATTACACTGTTTAAATGAGGTTCAATGACCGTTCCTAATGCAAAGGAAAAGGCCCCTTGGTAAAAGTGCTAGTTTCAGATCAAGTCTGAAACCTTTTCTCTACCTGATGGCTTAAAATATATTTATTCTTATTCCGTAAATCTGCTGCTTTTCCTTTATGGGGCACTGCAACTTCAAACTACTTTAAAATGTTGGGGCTTCACTCAAGGCTTCCAACAGGCTGCCCAGGGCAGTGGAGGAGTCCCCACCTCTGGAGGGGTCCAAAAAATGTGTAGACGTGGCACTTCAGGGCATGGCTTAGCAGGCGTGGGGGTGTCGGGGTGACGGCTGGACCTGATGATCTTAGAGGTCTCTTCCAACCTTATTGATTCTATGATTCTAAGGCAAACAAGGTCAGTATTCCATATTAAAGAAAAACCCTTATTGCTTTCATTTCTGAGTTAATGAGGGAGGCTAGAGGCTTTAGAAAATAAGAATGAAAACAGATTCTTCTGTAACTAGAGCTTTTGGGGAGCTGGGACTTTTGATATAATAAACAGCACGGGACTTTGCAGCAGCGTTGCGGAAGCTGGCAAGGTGAAGCATTAGTTATCTTCTGGAAAAATACTCAACTGTCTACTTCTAAGCTGTTTCAGTGTCCTTAATTACTGATTTGGTGGAGAATTTGACAGTCATGTTTCCGTTTGGTTTATCTACGTAATTATGGAAGGTTTGTTCTTCTCTGCAGAGTATTTTCAAGTACAAATACGAGTTACAGCTGCATATGTGGATTTTGTCTCCCTTGTGCAGCTACTATGACAACCTTGATAACTGGCTGGAGGGATCTACTCTTTGTCTCGAGCCTGGGAGCGGCGTTCGCTGCCACGCTGTTCACACGGCGATGTCTCTGACTCCCTTACAGCTGTGTCAGCTTAAACACGAGCCCGTTGCTGTAGCGATGCTGTATGGCACAGAAATGGGTCACGCTCACGCCGTGCTCGCCGTGCCCATCGAAAGGAGGAGCAGAGCTGCAGGCTGACGAAGGTGGACGGGGAGCGTGCATCTGCTGCCGGGCTTTTGGAAAGTGGCTTTAGGATCGAGGGGGACCACTGCTTGGCTCCGGCTTGTTTCCAGCTGCCCCTCATGTCGTGACGAGTTCTGAATCCAATGGCAAAGCTGAATCAGAGGAGGGCTGAGCTTTTTCTCTGCCCTCCGCTGATTTCCCGCTCTGACCCAGAGCAGGACTTCACGCCGGTGGTGACAAAGCCACCCAGAACGCTCCGCGGGCCCCGAGGAGCTGCCGCGTGCCGATGTGCGGGGCTGCCGAGTCGCGCTCCCGGCGCTTGGCAGCTCTGTCCGTGGCCGTGGTCCGCTCCTGCGGGCAGGCGTCGGCCGGCGCTCCCCACCTGCGGCAGAGCGGGCTGCGGGCCGGAGGGAGGGATGCTGGAACGACCCCCGCCGGGGGATAAAGGGGAGATCTCTGCCCTGGATCTTAGCGAGGGAGGAGGTTCGAGGGCTGTTGGGAAGGTACTTAGAAAAATAGATGTAAATAGAAAATAGGTGTAAAGTTACTCGTGAGCGGGACCCCACCTGATTCGATTTCTTTGTGGTTTCTGAGGGGAAAACAACAGTGGCTCATCTGTTGCCCAGTAATTCTTTTTATTTCTTAAACTCCCTGCCCTACTAAAAATGTTCTATTTTCTGTCTGCCTCTTTCTTCAGCAGTTCATTAATCAGCTGTTCAGGGTTTAGCATGTGGCTGAGAGGAGGGAAAATTGTCAGAGATCTATGGATAGAATAAAACCTCATCCAAAAATTATATTCTTTACTGAATAACTAATTTTTTCTCACACTCTCCCAACGCTAGCGATGAGGGTGTCCGGACCACTGGGTGTATTTCCCAGAGATAATGCTTCTAAACTTCCCTGCTTCCAGCCGATGCACGCGTTGCTGTTGTAGCCTGGCAGATGCTTTTGCAGAGTGAAGATGTGCAGTGTTTAACACGGTCGGACTCAAAGAAGTGGTGACCTACAAAGTCGGCTTTGGAAGCTGAAGCGTGCGTATCGTTCTTTAAGAACCCACCGCTTAATAAACGGTTCTTGAAATGTTTTCCAGACTTAGGCTACTTCTCACTCAGAAAATATCTTTTCAGACCGTTGATTCCTGAATTGCTGAAGCTCTTACTCTGCAACAACTTTGGCTTCTTCCAGATGTTCACCTTGACCTAGTGCGTGCAGGCCGCATGATATTACCGTGGCGTTGTAACGCTGTAGCACAGCACCAAGGTGTTTGGTGCTACGTGTCTGCACAACAGCACCAACTCCTCATTATCTTCTGGGCCTGATTTAAGGTTAAAAACTACAGCTTTGTTATTTCAACTGACTTGCTGCATGTTAGACGTGGAATTAGAGCCAAGATTAGCTACTCAGTTGAGTTTATTTTTGGTGATTTTTCTAACACATAACGGTGATTTGAATTTGAGATTTGGAGCTAAAGCAGGGGGTTGGGTTTTTTTCTAACACGGCCAGTGCTGTGTTAGGGGCAAGACCAAAACAGATGTTTTCATGGTTATTGGGTGGGTTTTTTGGGTGTTTTTTGGGTGTGTTTTTGAGGGTATTCCTGTACTGCTTTTGCAGTGCCAGTAACCGTGTAATGCTGACCATGAAATGGACTTTCCTGGTGTTCCTCCCTTTCATTTTTCTATGTATGTTTAGGAAGGAATTTTCTTGAAGATGATTGTAAAGTAGTCCAAAAATCTTAAAATCACGAGTTAATGGAGCCGTTAAACTTAGGATATCCCAGCCTACTTTGAAAAGAAAATTGGATACTTTAAACTTTGAATTTTATGCAAGCCGATAGTGGGAGTACAGGCATCAGTTCTGCAAATTGCTTTGAGTGGGAAACTTGTAGGTCGGATTTAACTGTTAGTACATCTTCCCAGTGTTGTTGTGTTGTGGTCTCTCTTTCTCCGCAGCTCTACCAGTCTCTGGTAAGCAGGACAGTGAGTTCGGAAGGTTTAATCCTGGAGCAGAGAGCTGGGTATTCCATGTTTCTGGCTGGATGAGACCAAACCAAGCACTGAGCTCCTCTGCCTCCGAGGTGTGCTTTGCCCCTAGAACTGCGCTGCCTCGGCTGTCGAGGCAGCGAGGGCTACCCTGGTCTGTTGGACACAATAGGCTACGCTGGGGAGAGTTCATCAGGAGGAAGGTGAGGCTGTCCTCTAATTCAGTGTCTCCCCAAGATCTGTTCAGCGACGCGTGCTGCTGTTTTTACAGAATGAATCGGTTGCCGGTGTACCGAGCACACGTTCTGGAGTGAAGCAGGAGAAGGCGAAGTATTGTGAAAGGAACTAAGCTTGTTAGTGGCAAGGGAGGGCTTTGCTGTATTAACTGTGATGTTGTATTATCTCTGTCTAATTAGCTCGTCTACTAATTGGATTTAGAGCAATTAAAAGCTGTAAAGACTTCTGAGCAGTTTTTTGAAAGGACTGTAAATTTCAGGTACATGACTTTCTCTTTTGCAAAGAGCATCTTGGTGCCTGCTCCCGGTGTCAGTGGCTGACTTAGATTAGTTTCTAATTAATTATTGAAGGCTGTACTTAGTCTATCCCTGTTATCACTGTCCTAGTACTATATGTGTAACTCCTTTAAAGATCTGGGTGTTCTGCAGAGGCTGGCAGCCATTTGGTGCTCAGCTCAGCAGAGCCAGAAACAGAAGATGTGCACGCGTAGTGCTCTCATGCAGAGAGACTATATTTTTCTCAGTTTAAAATAAACCATTCTGATTGAAAGCATCTGGTTTTTTTCTTTTGCATAACAAAAATGTTTTCCAAAATTAAAGTCTTCTGAAATGTAAGTCTTTGCAGTCTCATGCAGAGATTTTTCTCCAAAGCCCAGCAGTTTAACTTACAAAAATGTGTTGTGCTTTGAAACTATCCAGATGAAATCTTACTCGTGGTCTTTCTGATTCATGGAGAACCTTTAGCAAATGGTGCTGCAGCTCTCGTGTTTTCTTTGAAGAGCTGTAAAATTCAAACTTTGGATTTCTGTCCTGTCTTGAGTACACATTAAAGGTTAAAGCTGAAAATATACAAAGAAGTGGTTAAATCAGACTAGTTCTGAGCCTGTTGACGGTGGTATCTGTTTAGCAGCTTGGTCATTCTAAGGCTTTAATGGTATGAGAGTCGAGCTGAGGATCCCACTGAATGAAGATGCCACCTTTGGGTTTGAGTGCTCAGTAACAGAGCTGTAGCTTCTACTAAGAGATCAAATACCTCTCGTGGCCTTTTGAAAAGGGCAGGGGCTCCAGTTGTGGGGAGAATGTTGCTGGCTTTGTTAAACAGTGAGCCAGAATTGTGTGGTGGGTGCTTGGCATGCTGGGGAGATGCCTGAAGGGTCCTGTTTGGATGGAGAGCACATGGACAGAGCGTCTGGGTCATCAGCAAGCTGCTGAGAGCTGCTTTATTTCCTTTGTCCTTAATGCCGATGTCTTCTCTTCACTGGCTCTGGAAGAGTGTGGCAAACCCGCGTGTGGGTGGCTTCCCAGCCTGGAGGAGCCCTGCAGCAGCTGGGGGAAGCCAGCGCTCTTGCCTGGGGCTCGCAGAGCGCTGGGGGCTCTTCAGCTGGGCTTGGGCCAGCAGCTCTGCCGCTTCGGTCCAGCACTGCCGTTGGTTTGCAGTGAACTTTTAGGTAGGGCACCCAGCTGCACGCTGTAGGCAAAATCTGTTTGTGATGGTGGGATGAGAGTGAAAAGCTGTCACGGGAGATGCTCGAACATTGATCAGGTGCTGTAAAAAGAAAGTAAGAAGTCTCTGTGCATTAGCAGCACTGCTATTTCTTAGGCACTACAGTTTATTTTCCTACTGAAACGTTGCAGTGAGGGATCTGATGTGTAGTTTGGATCAGAGGGTTTTTTAACAACTTCTGTTTGTCATGGATGTGTTTTTCTCTCACATACATGTAATTACATGTTAAATGCTCGTCACTGTTGAGGGATGCAGCTTCCTCCCAGAGCTGCTGTTAAAACTCTTTGACCGGGCTCTGTCTCCCGAGTACCAGCTTTTAGTGACTTGTATTTTTGGACTCTTCCTGTGAAGCATTTGGTGAGATAAAGAATAATGCTCTGGGCACGATTCCTACCTGTGTATGTAACGCTTTGCAAAGTCGGTTTAGCAGCATGATGAAGAGAAATAGATATTCTGCTTCTGCCCTTTGCCACCTCTGGAGGGGGAAAGCTGAGGGGCAGCAGAGGGGGCCGAAGCTGCCGAAGGTTGCTCTGCAGGCCGGTATTGGAGCAGCGTCGGGATCCCTGAGGTCTGGGCTAGCCACCCGGTAGGCTGTTTAACTCCTGAAGCATTGCAGGCTTATTTACTTTGATTTTTGTTCATTATGGAAATTATCTCTGTAATAGGAGTATTTTAGAAACAAGCACTCAAGCTGCTGGGGAAAAAGCGCTATTGATGATTAGCGTAAGTGTTCTTTTTTGCCTCAATTTTCTGAAAGGACCCAGTATTAAGTATTTCTAAGTGAGTGTGAATCAGAATAGAATAGTTAAATGTGCTGTGCACTGACTTTCTCATCTTTGAAGTAAGCTTAGTAGAAGAAATCCTTCATGAAGGTATTCAAGGAATTATTCCTGGGCATTGCAGAAACAAATTTGAGACTTTTGGTTAGAGAGAAGTACTTCATGTCTGCATTATTGCACAGTATTTTGCCTGCAAGCTCCATTTGCTCAGCAAACCAACTGGGGGGGTGGAGAAAGGCTTTGCTTGACTTCTGTGGCTCTTCTGTCTCCACCTTCTGGAAGCTGATAGCAAATAATTTAAAATCAGCTTGCGGAGTTAAATCAACTGGAAGGCAACTGTGTGGCAAGATGCGTGTTTTGACCCGAGTTGAAAGATGTCATCAGGATTTTGTTTTGGTTATTCCAAGACCTGTGAGTCGAGGGAGCAAATAATTGGGGTGAAAATTCTCTTTAAGCCAGAACTGTCTTTTTTTATCATCTCTGCAGAATGTGTCAGGCTGAAGCCAGCCAGGAGGTTAACTGGTGTAGCTGTACTGGGGGCATACTGGTGTAGCAGAGCAGAGCAAAGCTCTGACCTTCCCACCTCTTCCAACCACTACAGTCAGAGTGTTCTTGGCATGTGTTTTCAGAGGTGAAGAACTGAGAATGTCTGAGAGGACAGTCAGTGTGCCGAAGGCTGTGCCTTAAAGAGAATAAACCGTGCCTTGTCTCAGACCCGCAGGTGAGCGCGTAGAGCAGCGGAGGTGTGCTCAGGGCTTGGTCTCCCTCTCTTGTTTTTGGGTGGTATTTTCTTTGTGCTGTTCCCTGGCCAGCGGTGTTGTAATGTGGATCAAATGATCGCCTTGGTTCGTCGGAGTAAGAGGTCAACGGGCTGCAGGCAGAGCCAAGAGCTGCAAGTGAAAGCTTTGTTGTCATATGGTGGTTTTTCAGAATAGCCTTTAGCTGGGAATTTAAGTCTTCTTCTCTGGCCTTTCTTGTCCCTTTTCAGGTTGCAGCTGCTCCCTGGTGGCTGCCTGTGAAGGAAGCCAACTGGAAGCACCCTGAGGGTCCTGACTCTAGTATCTCCCACAGGTAAGCCATAAATGGCCATTCAGTTATAACACACGCTGCTTGTCAATGTACCTGTAAACTTGCACAGGTGGGGGGCAAGAAAGGGGTTTTAATTATGTCTGCTGCTGTCTATACAACTATTTTCCCATATTCTAGTGTGTTGCATGCAATATTCAGTGGTCGTATGGTCAATGGCGTGGTAGTGTTTCAGAAAGGTCTGTAAGCACTTCCCACCCAAGCGAAGAGAGACCACACTGAAACGTGCTTCGACGTGTTTTCTGTTCGCATTCATATGCCAGCAGTGAGACAGAGCAGATCTGCAGGGGGTTGGTACCTCCAGAGCACTTGGTGCAGATCTGGGTCTGGAGAGGAAGATGAAATGCCAGCCCCACGCGTGCTGTGGGAGTCTGTGCAGCGCGTCCTCCATCTGGGATGTGGGGGCCTATCTCTGGCAGCAGAAGACTGAAGAGTTTTGTGCTTTTTACTGTATTCTGACTTTGTGGGCTGATTATTGTGGGAAGCGACGTGTGACTTTTATCTGGAAGCTCTAAATGCTTTGGAAAACTGTACTCTTTCTTAACAGCCTATAGCTAGTGCCGTGCTTTGCCAGCATGAACCCTGAAACTTGCTGATCCGTGTCTTTATGCAATCTCTTTCCATCCAGAAGTGGAATGAGTTTTATGCCTAGAAAATGAAAAGGCTTCATTATTCTCAGGTGCTTTTTGTGGATGCTGCAGACCTAGCCCTGGGCTGCACATGTTGAAAGCCCTTGTTTGGTTACGGGTGTTACCGTGTGCTTACTTGGACGTGACTGTCTTGGTTTGGGACCTCTTGTACTGCAACTCTTCCTCTCGCTAGGCGGGTGTCAGTGAAGTTGGCACCAGCTGCCTTAATCAGCTAGTTAAAGTTTCAGAACTGCTGTTTGAAATGGAGTCAGGCTCTCTAGCCTAGATCTGGGAGATGCTGGCGTGGTTCCGAGTCCTCCAAGGACAGGGCTTTGTTAGTGCAAGATCACCTGATGGCTGAACTCCTTAGTAACAAGTCCGTTGTCTGTTCTCCAAGGGCAATGAAAGAATTATCTGAGGCAAAAATAGAGATAATGTCAGGAGGCGTTGGTAGGGGGAGAGAGAGGAATTTAGGTCACAGGCAGCTGATGAGAGCTGGGAACCTGCCGTGTAAATCTCGCCTTGCAGAAGTATGGCGCGAGCCTGGCCGAGGACAGCGGCTGGTGAAGTTGCCACGTGGCCGTAGCCTGATGGCCCAGCAGGCAGGCGCTGGCTTCTTGAATCGGGCAGGAAAGGCCAGGCAAGAGAAGTCCTCTGTGACTGTCTTCTGGACCAGCACCCGCAGCTCGAAGTACCTTGGTGTAGTAGAGGCTTGGATGGGGGGGATCCCTGTGACAAGAACGACTAGGCGTTTTTTCTGTCTTTTTCTGGAAAAAGAGACCAGGATTGCACAGGCAACCCTGGAACCAAACCAAAGAGAAGATGGGAGCTTTTGTGTGGACTGTGGGCTGCAGAAACACCTGAAGAAAAATACCGATTTTGCTAAATTTCTGCAGTTCACCGTTTCCTGGATTGGGTGCTGCAAATGCTGATGTTGCTAAGAGTAAGGACTCTGTCTCATCTCACCTCTCCCTCAAAAGCCCCACAGCTGACAGCAAAGAGCCTGCAGCGAAGAGAAGAGTGTGCAGGGAAGTGATGAGTGTTCGCCATTAAACTGCAACGTAAAGTTTCCTATCGAGAATCTTCGCTTCCTGTTAAGCCAGGCCAGCAAGGAGTAGGAACGCTGCAGGCTCTTGGTGCCTTCCTTTGGGTTTCTGAGCACCGATAACTCTGGCTTCTGTGGAAATGTTGATAGTTCTTCGCTGGCTCCTGGCAGCAACCAGGTTCTGAGGTGAGACCAAGAGAGAGCCCAAGCCACGAGTGTCTTTGGTAGCTGTAGAGAGCTGTACGTAAAAGCGGGATGAGACGAAGAAGTTCATTTTTTTTCTCTTCCTTGTTTTTCTCTGATGGCTGCACTTCCCTTCCAGCAACTTGCTGTCTTTCTTTAAATGGCTGCTTTTCTGTAAAAATAATCAGATGTCATGCCCAGTTGTAACCAAACTGGGAACTTCCTCCCAGACCTTTGTGGCCGTCTCTAAAAGAGTTTCGTGAAGCGCTTGTGCTGTGTAGCTGTGAGCTTGCCTAGTTCTGCTGCTGATCTTGCCCCGTGTATTTTGTTCCCCAGAATGGATCATCCCGTTCTTCATGTTTCCTGGAACGATGCTGTGGCATTCTGCACATGGGCAGGGAAACGGTTACCAACGGAGGCTGAGTGGGAATACAGCTGTCGAGGGGGCCTGGAAAATAGGTACCTGTCATGGGCGGGTCCCTGATAGATGTTTCAAACTGGTATTTACTAGATAAGGGGGAGTTGTGTGGGGTTTTATTACCCTCAATGTCTTTTTCCTGTGTAGCATGCACATCTGTGGTAAACAGATCGCTGACTTACTCTTCGGAGATTCCTATATGTGAGTGAGTTTCCCGAAATGCCTACGTGGTATGTTGTGGTCTGGACTCTGTAGTGGGAGGAGAGCGCAGGGAGCCCGAGAGAGGAGGAGATGTGCCAAACGCTGAGGCTATTGCAGGAGACAAAAGGTGTAGTGAAAGAGCTCGGTGCCAAGGCCCGGAGAGTTGCGAAGCAGCTGAAGCAGTAAATAACTACATCACAGAATCACAGAATAGTAGGGGTTGGAAGGGACCTCTGTGGGTCACCCAGCCCAACCCCTGCCGAAGCAGGGTCACCCACAGCAGGCTGCACAGGACCTTGTCCAGGCGGGGCTGGAATATCTCCAGAGAAGGAGACTCCACAGC
>Ga0065711_1035853_pt1 | contig 21746 bp, 9 predicted proteins | sample Hoacrofraction12_FD_59098 | JGI IMG/M metagenome (GOLD analysis project Ga0065711, IMG submission 59098) | Hoatzin crop microbial communities from Cojedes, Venezuela - Epithelial fraction 12 v2 (version 2) | ecosystem: Host-associated > Birds > Digestive system > Esophagus > Crop | place... | reverse complement strand
AAAAAAAAAAAAAAAAAAAAAGGAAACAAGCACAGGTTGCAGCTTTCTTGTCCTAGCAGTTAATATTGCAGAATTTGGGAATGCTATGTACTTCCAAATATCAAGCTACTGCTTCAGTTCTTATTGTGGATTTAAAGGTCTAACTTTGGGCATACAAGTTTGGAGATGTGTAGATACTAAAGCAATGGGAATATATTCTTCTGTGGGAAGGAAAAAGTAACTATGGTCAGAGCAGTCATTTGATCTTACTGCTGTAGTTTTGCAGAAAAGATAGGTCATCTTCAGGACCTAGTTGAAAATGTAAGTGGTTGCATAATTGAATTTTAAAGCTTCTAGTACTTCTCCTGTTCCCTTGTAGTTGTATTTTCATACTCCTGTAACAAAATAATAGAATTTAGAAATGAAGAGGATGAGGTATTGAACCAGTGCCCATTACTTCATCTTCTTTTCATGTAAGGTTTCCTGCCCTGGTAAAATATTGAACAGTTTGTAAGTGAGCACAGCTTTTTAACTTTTATATGACACTGTGAATTTGTGACTGTAGTTTCTACCCAAGGATGTGGTACGTGTTGGAGGGCTAGGTATGAGACACTGGGTCAGGTTACCTGGACCCAGAATGTTTAAGTAATTCGCCATATAATCTTGTTAATCTGCAGTTATTGTATATGAATGCCTTAGAGTGGACATGAAAAAACCCAGTACTTTCTTCCAACATCTCAGCAGGTTCATTACATAAGCTTATTATACAGAGTGAACATAATTTTTATAAATTATACTATTATGTATTTACTGATTTATTTGTTAATATGCCACAAAGTACTGTGGTGAATCATTACAACTAATCTTACTTGCTAAAATAAAATAATGAGGTATATCTGTTAAAGCTACGTTTTTGATGTTTTTATGTTCTATTTGCTTTCATAGGAAATTGCTTTGTTTAATAAATCTGCAGGCTCTTTTGCTGTCATTAGTTCAAAATAGATGTGGAAGGAAATTTTCTTTTAGACATACTCCAATTTGCTTCAAAATTATTTTTTTAAATGGACTTCAGTATAGCAAAGGGAAATTATTTTACGTCCTTCAGAAGAGTGTGTTAGGTGTTTTTCCGTGGGTTTCACACCAATGTTTTGTGCTTTGATGTAACAGAAACATGTTGCATACTCCACCTTTGGACCAGGTGTCAATGGTTCCTTTACAAGTTCCAGCATCAGATTGGCTTCACTGTGTAATAAAACTATCTGGTAAAACCTGTACAGACGTTGGCTGGTGGAGGCAAGCTGTCTTGGCCTGTTGAGTGCTGCAGGAAGAACAGCAGACAGGGAAAAAGAGACAGCTCCTTCTTAACAAGATCTTGCCTCACCAAGGCAAATTAAAATAACCATGTCATTTACCTGTGTTGTTTCCTGTCAGGTGCTGCTTAACAGTGTGTCTGTGACCAACCTTTCAATACTCTGTCCTTACCATACAATTTTGTCTTCTGCCCAATTTATTTGCTGTTGCCAAAAGTCAGTACTATATTACTGAAGCATATCCATGCTGGAGAATTAAGATAGTAAGAATATGGACTGTGCTTTATGCTCATTGTGAGTTACATCCTTCTCTTTAAGGAGAAATAGTAGTAATCAGCAGGAATGGAAATAGAATTACAGTGCATTATGGTTCATCAATGCAATACATTTTTACCTTGGAGCACCAGAGGATTAGTAATTCTGTACCTATCATTTAAAAGAAGAAAAAAAGGATATGTCCAGCTTATGGTGGTATGTGCCATTTCCTCAGCTCTTTGAGTTCTCTTCGGATGGAATATCCCTGAAGCGAACCTGGCATAACAACACCAGCTCCTTACAGTATGTGGTTCAGACAGATAAGAGTTGAATATTATGTTATTCCATATTTGTATGGACTGTCAACAGCCATAGCATCAACATTGGAGGTGCTATAAAGCAGTCTTGAGTACTGCAGATTTAAATTCATAATTCAAAATCAGAATGTGATAACTACTTTCTACTCCATTCTGTAATTCTCATTTAAAAAACCTCCTTTAAAAATCTTATTTAAAATTCAGTTACCATCAGAAATATCTTTATTCTTGGTTTATTTGGTACTGTATTACAATTTGCCAAAAGCAGCTTAGGCAGCAGTCACCCTTACAGTTCAGAAAGTACAAAAGAGGAAGGACAGTAGGCTTTTGTTTTGTCAGTTGTTCTTATGTAAACAGGGATCATTGATTTATCTGTTATCACGGGGTGGTTCCTCTCTACCTGACGGTTGGTTGTTTTTTTCTTCATAGCTGTGGATGTTTATTGATTTTTTTCTGCTGATTATCTTAAGCAGCTTGGTGTCTCTTAGTTGCACTGCACCTTACACAATTAGTTTGAGTGGTGAAAAGCGTGGTGGAAGTCAGCAGCTTTCCAGGCTCTTAACATTTCATAAACCACTGTTTTCTGAATGTTAATTTCTATATAGACTCAGTGCCTTGGAATTCAGGTTCTAGAGAGCAGTGTTTTTCAACATTGCAAAATGGTATTTTCTTCTTGCTAAAAAGGACATCTTTGCTAGATGTTTTTGTGATGGCTGAAGGTACATAAACTTCTTTTACGCTTTCCATGGCCACAGTGTCACATTAATTTTGGGAATAAAGGTTCCAATATAGGGGAAATAAATACTAGTATTTACTTATTTTTTATTAAGTAAAAATGTATCCATTCTCACTAAGATATTCATTACTGCACTGAAGGTCAGATTTTTCTCAGGTTAATTTTTTTCTGCTCTCTACCTCTTACTTGGCTGTGGTATTTATTACAAGAAAATATAGATAGGTTCTTTTGTTTCATTTTGGGAATAAAATCTAAACTGAAGTATGCAAAATTCAGAGAAGTACTTATGATAAAAAATGAACCCCTCTTGGCGATTTGTTACAGTCTTACTTTATTTTTCATTTCACGTACTTCTTCCTGCAGATCTGGTGTGATAGTTGGCTAGTTTAATTACTGCCTCTCTGAAAAGAAGAGTCTGTAGAGTCTGAAGTATGTCATTTTCCTTTAGAGGGAACCATGATGGCAGGAGGATGAAACTGAGGTGTTTGAAAATTAGCAGTATAGATGTATTTGTGTGCGCCCTTAAAATCTGCAGTTATTCTGACAGAGGGGCAGCTGCGAAGGTGCAAAATTCAGAGTACCTGAAGATCCTTTTCGAAAACTCATCACTACTCAAATGCAAACGATGTAGACATGTAGCCAATGGACTATTTAAGGAAGATAAAGTAGAACAGCGTTGCTGCTGTTTCAGTTCTTCCGAATGCTTACAATTCTTGAGGATTTTTCCTCAAATAGTCTCAAAAGCCCACTTGACTGGGTTAGCGGTAATTTTCTAATTAAATGGAATTTCAAAGACAAATGCCACTTTCTAGATGCCAAAACTTGTCACGGAAAGGATTGCTTGTAGTGAATCTCCCAGTCGACAGACCAGGGAGAAGAAAGGTTAGCTGCTGCAGCATTCTTTTGGCTCTGTAAACAGCAGAGTGCCCCAACTCTCACTGGCTTTGCAAATGTTAAGGCTATTCAGCACCTATAAAATTTACTTAATGTCTCAGACCTGAGCTTGGGAACCACTCAGCACTGGCAGTATGTTACAGACTTGTTATCACTATGTGGCTTTAAAATGCTAATGTTACTGGGCTTCTATCCATTGCCATCCTTGTGAAAGTGCGTCTTACAGGTATTCAGGTATTTGACTAGCCTAGTTTATTCATTTCACGCAGACAGCCTGAAGTATGCCTAAAGTCATAGCCAGCCTAAAGTCATTTTGTGCACCTCAAAATATTTTCCCCGTCCCTCTTGTTCAGTCTTTCTTAATGTATGGTGATGCATTAAGGCCCACTTTCTCAAGCACGTTCTTTAACTGTTTTTTTTTTTCTTCTTTACTGAGAAGACAGTCAGCTTTCTGACTAATAGTTTTGGATCGATGTGCTGTGTTCCACTGTGCTGGTATTCTCCAAAATCTACATCTTCTAGAAATCAGAGGGAATGTGACTCAGGCTTGCTTCTTGAGCTTAGAACAAAAAAGCAGTCCAGAAAAATAAAGAATACTTTTTCTAGGGAAGCTGTAGTGTCACAGTAATTTAATATAGTCTTCAGCAGACATTTTATAGACTTGAGAATCTGCAGTTTTCCAAACAAGTTACAGAAGACCCTCACTTCTGGGACCTGTGAACTCCAATGCGTTTGTTGTTTCCTACCTATTTGATCTCTGTTCTGCTCATTTGATGTGCCTTGCCTGTGATGATTTTGTTTTGTGTTTAGTGTTCTGCTGAAGAGTGAGTGAGCTGGGACCCTCTGGGGACACGTCACCCAAGTTTAGGTCTCTTTGCTAGTACCAGAAGTGTCTAACTGCAGTTGTTTTTAATGACTGGGAGCTTCTTTTGATACTAGGTGATGCAGATGTATCTCCCATTCTGTGGGATTGCCATATCGAATGCCCAGCTATTTGCAGCTTCAAGAAAGGAATACGACAGAAGCAGGGTGAGTAAAAAAATGTGTACTGGACCAATATCAAACCTTAGGCTTTTGTTCCTTCAGATTCTAGTTATGCATATGTCTTTTCTAAGCAGGCAGTTTTAACTATGTTTTGTTTTTTAAAAAAATGCATTTTCAACAGATCACTAACTTAACTGAGGCAACAAGCAGAGAGCGTGGGAGGTAAATATGCTTGTGGTGGTGGCTGTTGTTTCCTGATGTCAGTTCCATGTTTCGTAGTGCTGAAACAATTGCGTTTGTAACACAGACGGTGCAGGACAGTGTTACTTTGGCAGAGATCCAAACTATTATAAAATTCCAGTAATATCAAACCTTTGTCATCCTGAATTTATAATATGTGCAAATAATGTGGATATATCTTTATAAAAGTAAGCAAGAAAAAAACCTGTGTGTGAGGGATTTTTTGACAGCATTTGTCTGCATAGATAGATTGCTCACATTACTCATGGTTGCTGATGCCGTGCATGAGTTGGGACAGGAGGCTCCAGAGAAGTGAAAATAATGCTAGGCTCACATGTTGCTTACTTCTCAGACAGGTCTTTATTTTTTAAGAAATAAAATGATGATAGTTTTGAGGGGGTTTTGATAATTGTTGGCTTTTTTTTTTATTCACCTCTTCTGCAATGACAGGAAATTATACTTTTGTTATCATGGATCACATCTCCAAAGCTTCAGTAGAAATACCACTGGTAGTGTTGAACCTGGTCTTGCTTCACAAAGCAGGGGAAACTACAGTGGTGTGTGTCTGTGTATTGGGCACTGACATTTGTATATTCAGGATTTTGGTGCTTTCCATGTATGGAAACCTATGCTTTCCACTACTTTGAAAACTAGCAATAGCCCTTTCTAATGCTCTATATATTTAAGGGTCATGAAGCATCTAAACTTGTCTCCTGTCCAGGTCTGACTACAGACCACTATATTTTGGGGTGGAGATGTGGAGGAGACTTGGGAAAATAAAAGATTTTCTGCCAGAATTTTTCTCTTGGTTTGATGTTCAGACAAAATAATTGTTTGTTCCATGTAGAGACTTAAAGTTTGCTGCAGATTCCCAGCCTGCAGGGCACAATGACAGACTTTTGAGGAGTCATCATTTAGTCTTCTGAGGGAGGCGTTCAGCAGAAAAGTGTTAGGGACATTTTCATTCTTCATTAGAAGATGGTAATTTCTGGTGGTTGGACACATCAGGAAATTGGATTAGATATACAGATTCTTTGTTCCTTGTTGCTGCTTAGCCATGTGAGGCATCACAAATATCATTGACATTTGAAAGCTACATGGTAGCCTGTATTTAATTGCATTTCTGACCTGTTGGTGGTCTTTAGCTTTGCCTAGTCCATGCTTGAAATTAGCTTGCAAGTAACACATGATGGAGAAGACCATACATTGCCTTCCCTGTCAAACTGGACACCAGTGGTGGCAACTTCCAGTGACTGCAACCAAAGTTTGCTGATGACCACTGCGTTAGGAGAGTTAAGACGAGTAACGTTTATATGCTTACCTATATGGATGTTCTTTAGTGTCGATGCCCTAAACCAGAATAAAAGAAAAAGCACACTTCTTTGGACCTATGGTAAGAAAGAATATGGGCTATTATTTTTGAAGTTGATGAAATGAGAGGGGAAGCCCTTCATTTTAAAACCTTGTATTTTACAGACATGTTCTTAGTGGTAAACACTGGATCAGAGTGCTATTGGAATATGGAAGTATTGATGTGTTTTTTTCTTTCAAACTTTGAATATGCCAAGTGGGTAATAAATGAATAAAATTAGAGTTTAAATGCACCAGCAAATTCACTATAGAAAATCAAGTAACTCAATCCATACTGAATACTTGGAGAATTGCATTACAGCCATTGTTTTATTTTTGGACCACAGCTGAAATAGTTTGAAAGATTCTCATTGTTTGCTAGGAGTTGTATTGTGCCCAGTTGTGAGCTAAGAAATACATAACTTCTTTCTTTCTTCAGATACCCCTACCCCAGTTCTGTTGCCATAATCATTAAGAACTTTATTTGAATGAAGATTGCAATGGATCACTCATATTAAAATCAACCCCAGAGGTTATGCCTCCTTTGCAATGCTCCGTGTATTTATTAATTCTACAACCAATACAAGAGTTTTCTGTCCTTGTATGTAGGCTTTACTGGAAGTAGTGAATGACCTCTTTGAGGAACAGACTGATTTAGAGAAAATTGTCAAGAAAATTATGCATCGGGCCCAGACTCTGCTGAAGTGTGAACGGTGCTCAGTATTACTTCTGGAAGATATCGAATCACCAGTAAGTATGGCTGCACATTCTGTAGAAAGGCTAATACTTGAATGGTGGAGCAGCTGCTTTTATTGTGAGGTAGCTGCTTCACATCATATGTGAGTACTGTGCAGCAAGTATTCTTCCAGCGCATCATTCTTAAATGTAAGTTAGGTACAGGTTGAATCTTTATCAACATCACTGTTGCAGTTTATCCCCAGTAGGCACCTAAGCCCCACACAACTGGTCACTCATTTCCCCACCCCAGTGGGATGGGAAAGGGAACTGGACAGGTAAAAGTGTGAAAACTTGTGGGTTGAGATAAAGACAGTTCAGCAGGTAAAGCAAAAGCTGTGTACACAAGCGAAGCAAAATAAGGAATTCATATGCTACTTCAAATCAGCAGGCAGGTGTTCTGTCATTTCCAGGAAAGCAGGGCTTAATCGCATGTGACGGTTACTTGGGAAGACAAATGCCATAACTCTGAAAGTGCTCCCCTTCCTCTTCCTTCCTCCCTGCTTTTGCTGCTGAGCATGACGTCATATGGTATGGGATGTCCCTTTGGTCAGCTGGGATCAGATGTCCTGGCTGTGTCCCCTCCCAATCTATTGTGTGCCCCCCAGTCTATTCCCTGGGGCGGCAGAGCAAGAAACAGAGGCCTTGGCACTGTGTAAGTACTGTTCAGCAACAACAAAACTATCCCTGTGTTATCAGCACTGTTTTCACCACAAATCTAAAACACATCATCATACAAGCTACTGTTAAGAAAATTAACTCTGTCCTAGCCAAAACAAGTATAGCCACTTTTTCAGCTGGAAACTGAAAGGTCTGTTTATTATTCCCTCTGGTCATTTGAAGGCATTTATTGGGATGTCTGTAGGTTGCTGGTGGATCTAACTATCAGTGGTGTGATCCAGCTGATATGCCGTGACTCTCAGTTGTCTGTGTGATGGAATTAGTGATTACTACAGAGCAGCTAGGACAGCTTAACTGAGAAGCAAGGTGCTCCTGTGGTCTGCTTAACAATAAATGACCTGATTTGTTATCAAATATTTATTTGCTCAGTTCCTTTCTAAAAGTCCTGTCTGTAGCTTCATTTACATTTGCCTGGAATTTATGACCTTGCTAACGTTTTTCAGGCCAATGACATCAAATGGGTGGTGCTTGCAAGCAGTTTCAGAACCACAGACAGTTGCATCATCAAACCAAATCATTAATGCTGATTTTTAGATCTATGCTTTTCTGCATACATTCCAATAAATAATTATCAGACATCTTCATTGATATTTCTTCAGTGTTCATACTTTTGCATCTGGTATTGTTGTTTAACTGTATCAAACTGAAATACTTATGTAGTTTCTATGCTAGTATGTAACATGTTACATCTTTAATCAGACTACTGGTCCCTCAGAAACAACAGATAAAAATCAACTCAGCAAGACTGTTAATTCACCATCCTGTGTATTCAGCAGCTCAGTGGGCTTTACAACAATCCAATCAATGTCTTCACAGTAGTCAGCTTCTGAACTTCTCATGAATGGGTTTTTTTTTGTGAAATCCAGTATTTTAATGTGGAAAACCAGCAAGACAGTAAGGGCTGAAGGGATTTTTCTCACCTGCTTCTGGTGGCCACTATTCCATGGGATTTGTTCCTTCCTGAGAGTTTTCCAGACGCTCTAACTGTTGGCAGGGATATGTTTGGGAGTAGCTATGTTTGCACATTTTAATAAGTTTCTTTAATACTTTGCAAAATAAATAGTGAAAACCGGTCTCAGTTCCTAAATGATGAAAGTGTTGTGAAAAGATAAGTCCTCTTGTTGTCTTGACTTAGTAATTTTTCCCTGAGGTAACAGAAAATCCATTGGAAAAGACATATTTGCATACAAATGTCTAAATAGTCACATTGTTCTTGTGATAGGAAGAAGCTTTTACATTGAACAGGTGAAGTGAAAATATGACTTTTGGCGTTACCAAAGTATAGGGGTTTTTTACAATTGCTCTGTCCGCTTGACCAAAGAATAATTATTTCATTGCAGGGCTCTGTTAAGTTGAAAAGATGAACATAAGCTGTATGAAAGTATTTGTCAAGAATTGGACTTCATGCACAGTTTTGACAGGGGCTTTCACTGGGACTTTGTTATACTGACATTCATAGGGTATGAAAGCCTCTTTAAAAATGTTTAACATTTTTATGACTATTGTTACTAGTATTAAAAAAAGTGACTGCCTTTATATTGGTATCTCCCTTCAGTGTTCTCAGGCTATTCAACACAAAATATCTTCCTTTCTACTGATTTGAGAAGTAGTTGAAGGATAAAAAAATGTTGCTTGTAATATCATTCTTTTTTCTATCCAAGTATCTTTGGATTCACTGACTCCGTAACTGATGATTTGTTGCTGGCCTGTGACAAGTCTAAATGATTATCAGAGATAGAATCATAAATTTGTGTGTATGGCAGAAAAAAGCCCATTATTTTCTTCCTGGAGGAAAGATGTGATTCTTATTTCATTCAAACTAATAGAAATTAAGTGCTTTCAGTGGAGTATGCCCTAAATTACACTAGCATTCGTAAAAGCAAGATCGAGGTTTGTATTTCGTTTATACACTCTGTTTCAGAATTCTAATGTTTCTAGTTTATTTTCTTTCTAGACCCCCCACACTGACTTTATAATTATGAGATACAGTTCCACCACATTCCTGTGAAATGCCACTATGTTTGCAAGTATAATATGATTTTTATTTTTTGTGGAACAGTACATTGTGTTAGTGGCTAGCAGGCAGTGGGTGGCATTGTTCGTTTCACTTTTCTGCTCTTAGTATTATTTCTACCTTTGAGCACAGAGGGTTTTTTCCCAAACCACAGGCAATGAGTTCTTATTCCTCTAGACCAAATTCTGAAATGTGGACAGCCAAGGTATTCATTTAAGCCTAAATTTTTAATAAACAGTCATAAATCTTAGATTAATTTGGAATAGGAGAATAGCATCTTGCCACCCACTTGGTAACTTTTACAAGTAGCAAAACAGTTATTTGCCTGATTTCCCCCAGTTTTGGTGTATTAACCTATATATCAAAATGGATCTGCATAGAGTAACTCCGTGTTAAGCCGTGTCTAAAATATCGTCATTTGTACATCATGTGAAAAACTTTTACAATACAGAACCAAAGTGGAAGATGGGGATCCATATTAGCATCCAAAAACATTACCTGTGTCCTGTGCCACTCTAGTTTCACTTGCATGCTGTTGGCAAGTATGCTTAAGGAAAATCAATTGAAATTAGTAGTGCAAATGGTCCTTTCTGTTCATTTTCCTACATTAAAAAAGTGAAGCTTGGGTAAAGCTCCATAATTCATGTTCCAAAGCCTCTTGAAAGGAAACATGCACTGTTGCAGAAAATAATTTCATGAAGGAATCTAAAGATATAATTTGATTTGAGAGTGTTTGTTAGTGAACCATGCACAGTGCATGTTTTGAACATGACTTCTCTGAAGAGGGAATACAGACTGAATATTTATTCTAAGACCATTGGATAAAAATACGGTTTACATATAGGAACCTTGCATTACAGTTTTCTTACATATTTTTCATCTTAGTAACAATTCTGTTACATTTTTTTGTGACAGGTGGTGAAATTTACAAAATCCTTTGAGTTGTTATCTCCAAAATGCAGTGCTGATACTGACAACAGGTTAGTGCTCATGTCTTCCATGGTAATGGATTACTTTCTTTTTCACGTAGTTTTAAATTTGCTTGATCATAGTTTTATTTTCTTATGGAACTTTTGACACATTTGATTGAAGAGTGTGAGCCTACAGTTTTTACTCGGACAAGACGTCTGCTTGCTTCAAATGGAGACTTGCTTGAATAACTATACGTACCTATATTTTTATATATATGTGCTAACATATATACATACATCAGTGTCTCGGAGAAACCAGGAAGCAACTCATGACTTTTTATTGTTGAACTCGTGGAGATCACATGAATGTTGTTTTGCATAGTTAATACTGAGGTAAAAATTACAAAATTGTGTTAGATTGTTTGTTGATCTTTTGCAAAATGTCTCCTTACAGTTTTGTTGAAAGATTTCCAGTAAAATTTTATTTCTACTCTTGTCCTCAAGTTGGAAAGCCTAAAAACATCAGAGAATGTGTATTTCCTAGAAATTGTGTTCCTATGACTAAATCTTGTTTGGGAGCCCAGTCAAAATAGAAGTATACGTTTTGCTTAGTAGGATCTGTATGTAAACATCGATAAAGGGCTAATTGTAAATAGTAAGAGAAAGAGCTTTTTGTCCACGTGAGGTTAAAGTGTTAATTCCTACAACATAATACAAGGGGTAGCAGTTCGCATAAAATGTCCTACATACCAAATGAGTGGATGGAGATTCAGGGATATTGTTAGAAGGTTTCTCCCACCTTTCAGGGCCCAAACTCAGTGATCATCATACACATTTTATTCAAGTCAATTCATACTGATTGTGAATTAGAATTTTCCATATCAAATGGCTGCCATAATGATCAGCCTAGCATTCTGTCCAACTTGCTATCCATAGCTTAGCAAACGTGAAGATTACTTTATGCTTTGCCATATTTAAGCCCTTCAAGCAGCTTTAAAAAATAGTTTTAAGGTTATTTACTTCTTTCATATTTTATTTCTTCACCTCCAGTGTGGTAAGAATCTACCACTTCATTAAGGTGAATGTGCGCATTGTACTCCAGGTTACGACAGGTCCTAATTCTTAATGCTTTTCATGGATTAATTTCACAGCATTACAAAAATGGGTAGTGTTATTTTTAAGATGTACAAGCTGACGGCAGAGTCTGGGGCCACACAGAAAGATAGGGAGAAGCTAGATCTCCTCCATGCGCTATCCGCAAGTTGAGAGATGGGAATGGTGAGACAAATGGAAAAGGAAAACAAGTGATAAAAAATCAGGAGGTTTAAATATGAATAAATAGTCAGTTGATTCATCTGGGAATTGCAAGTTACTGCTTTTGACAAAGAGCTTCAGAGTAGCAGTTGGTCTTTCCCTAGGTCAATTAAATGGGTAAAAATACATTTCTTTTGTTCAGAGACAGGAGCATGAATCAAGGGATGTGGCTGTTATTCCTGTTCTTCTCAAATTTGATCTGTAGCCAGATTAGTCAAAACAATGTAGAGTGGTGTCAAGATAACCAAGCTGGCTCATTTCTTGTTACCATAGTTATATTAGCATGTTACCAAAAAGCAATTTGTAGTATCCTGCTCTGCATGTAGTCAAGATTATTTAACTTCAGTCTGAGACATGAATAAACACATGTAACGCAGTAGCTAGTCTTTACAAGATCTATAAAGGTGTATTTCTGTCCATCTTAATATAAAGATTTACTGCTTTTTCTTTCGTTCTTCATCAAGTGGAGAGTGAAGTTGGTTTTATAAAGACCAAGAGTAGACTGGCAGATACGACGTCACATTTGGATCTAGCACAGGCACAGCTTGAGTTATTTGCACTACAGTGGGGAAAATAAAGGTTATTTAGGATACAGAACAATGCCGTAAGCCCTTGACATTTGAGCATTTTTCTGTGAGTTTTGCCCTTTTCATTCTATATTCTGCAGCCATAACTGAGGTAAAGTTATGAGATGTTTCATGTGGAAAAAAAAGGCAAGAGGCGTTTCTTCATTGTTACACCAGGGAAGATAAATATTATTTCTTTGAAATTTTAGTGGAAATCCAAAGAGATTATAGAATGAGAACAGTTCTAGTTATAAGTTTTATATGAAGGAGAGAGAAGCTCCAAGGACAATATAACTTTTCATGTCCTATCATACTTTCTCACAGAGTTTTAGAAGAAATTTGCTTTTCTTTTGCCCTTCTTACATCTGCCTAATAGCAGTTCACCTGTTTAGTCCCTAAATATTATAATGAATACTCATATCTTTTTTCTTTGCTGTTAGTTGTAAAGAAATACATTGCAAGACCACACTAGCATTTGTCTGCTCATTTTGCAATTCTTCAGCATGCACCATAATCAAATTTGTTTATTACCCATAATGTCACAGTGATGCTCTCATTTTTGCCAGTCATTTTGTTCTTGAAGTACAGGTTTGGCAAGTCTCCTATATTTTTTCTCCTTTGAAAAAAGGTTACATAAATCTTAGAAGCCTTGAGGGTTCAGTTCTGTTCTATTCTAGATGAAGATGAGCCCGAAGGAAGGTTCTGTGGGCTATGTCTTTCCTGCACAGAAGCCATCTTGGCAGATGATGTAGCTGAGATTACAGCTCTCTAACCTGAGTACCAGGTAGTGGAAAGGTCAGCTGTCTGAGCCAGAGTGTGGGTTGCAAGGGAGAAAATACCTCTGCTCCCTCTCAGCTGAGCTGGCACGGAGGAAGTGCTGAAATCCTTGCTACGCTGTTTCACCACCACTGTCCCTGGGATGATGTGCACTCAGGTATCATGCCATTCCTTGCAGTATTTTTATGCTTCTTACGACATCTTTCTCCTCTTCTAGTCCTAGAAGCTGGAAGGGTTCATGTCACTGCTTAGAGAGGATTGAAGGTACCCGTGATTTTAACTGTGGCACTTTCCTGCTGTACTTTCTACCATCCCTGTCGAGGAGGCTTTGGGGAAGATAGTAAGGCAAGCAGCTGCATAAGCCTGCAGCACTGCTCTGTGCTCCTGAGCTGGGTTTAACTCCTGCATGGTATGCGGTGCTCCTGCTAGTGTGTTGGCAAGACAGGGAGGTGGTGGCATGCAGCTGCCTGCATCAGCCCAGCAGGACTCGCTCATGGCTTTCCACAGTTTGGAGGAAATTGTTGCTTGTGATTTTTAGAGTAGCTTCTTAGTGTTCTGAGCTGCTGAGGATGGAGAGAGAGCCAGCTGGCTGTGATTTGCATCAGAATTAATCATTAATATTTCCTCCCAGTGAAAGTTGAGTGCCTCTCTTCCAGACTGTAGTTGTAAAGCACTTGCTAAGGAATGGAGGCAACATAACAGAACATACTTTTAAAACTTCTTCCTGAATTATATCTTGTTTCTTTTACTTTAATTCATTTGCTGCTTAAAATGCTTGACACCTATAATGCAGTCCTGATTTATGTCTTATATTATAATGATAATATCATCCAGATTTTTAAAGTGTGAACTGGGAGCTATGTATTTGAAATTAGATACTTATCCTTAAAGATTTTTTTGCTTCTCAAGTATTCATATCCTGAAATAGACTTTAAATTATAAACATGAATTTTTTACTTAGCTCAAATAACATTACATTTCTGTAAAGGTTCCTGTCAAAGTATAGACATAACGTTTATTACATTATTATATTTATTACTCAAAATTCTTATCCCAAATGAAAGATGATACTTAGATTTATTTGTGTAAATCATTATTATTATCTTTATTTATAGTCTTTTAAAAATATTGAATTTTCTTTCAAATGAGTGACTTAGTTGAATTAGTCTCCAGAAAATCAATGCAGCCAACAAAAATCAATCCTTTCACTTTGATTGAGTCTTCCAAGAATTTTACTGTGCATCCTTCTTTCATTCAAGTGCATTACTTTGAAGCATCAAGCTATTGTAATCTTCTTCATGGCTGCTTAGAGTCACTTTTCTAAGTAATGTTTCTCAGGTATTGAAAGTTGATCAGTTTTCTTCTCAAAACTAAGACAACATGCATTCACTTATTCACACATGAATAGCTACACCTTTCCAATGTCAAAGACCTGTCTTCGGTAAGTCAGAACTTTCCTGCTGATTAGGTGAGGTATAAGGTGAGGACTTTAAGGTCTTTGTAGATGTGGAGTTTTCTGGAGAAGCTGTGGGGGAGTGTGGTGGGTTGAGCCCATAATTCTAGTGTCTTATGCTCATTTACCGACAGGTCTCTAGCCCCTCAGTAGTTGTGGGAGAAGCTCAGCCAGGAAAAAAAAAGGAAACATTCACATATTGTATGTCAACTTGGATCCACCTGCAGCAACACACTTACATTATTGATTTTAAGACTTATGTCATGATTCCTTCTTCAGCCATTAAGGTCTGGCATTTCAGACTAAAATAAAAAAAATTACATTTCCCTTGGCAGGAAAATTATTGGAAGTATGAATTTAAAAATACCCCAAATTATTAAACTAATTTGAAAAACTAAAATCTTAAAATTATATACTTTCAGGTAGTTCTACAGAAAATATTATTTAGAACTTGTTGCTTTTGATGGGCAGGCCTGTATCCCACAGAAACTTGGAACATAATCCCACTCTTGATTCATACGTAATTGCATTTCATTATTAAATGCCGTATTTACTTTGATTGGGAGACCAATGCTATTTTCAATAGAAAGAGTTGTGTAAAGAAGAGAATTTTTAATGTACTATTCAATAAATACCAAATTACTGTTCCATAGATAATGCTTAATAACTGTGAATGGGTCCGATGTTCCTATGAATACGCTTGTAAGACATGCTTGACTTAAAGCAACATTGATTGTATTCTTCTCTTCCCTTGCTATGCCTTTTGATAGTTTCAAAGACAGTGTGGAGAAATCATCATCTTATTCTGACTGGCTAATAAATAATAGCATTGCTGAACTCGTAGCTTCCACGGGTCTCCCAGTGAACATCAGTGATGCCTATCAGGATCCTCGCTTTGATGCTGAAGTAAGAGATTTTTAGAAAAGTAAATATACATCATATTTTTGGCATTGCAACTAATATAATACAATTTTATTGTTATATCCAGGTGACTGTAAAATATATGAATATTTATTCTGAATTATTTTTTCTATCCAGTATGTCCTTGTGGTCTGATGTTCTTGACATGGCTTTATACAGTAGACACAGGTCACTGAATTAGTGTAAGTTTTTAGGCAATTACTTAGTCTGTCCATGATTAATTTTTTTTCTATTTGTAAGTGATACTTTCCTCTGTCAAGTGCTCTGATATTTATGAAAACTGATTTTTATTGCTGAGAATTCCACTGTTGGTGTTCAATGTTAGCAGCACTGTCATTGTTAGCTGTTGCGTTGACTGGGCCTGTATACACACAGAGGGTAAACAGAACTGATATCTAGAAAGATGAATGTTATTTGTGATGTAATTTAGCCAACTAACCTTTTAATTTGCATGAATAAAATATACACACTGGATTAGTTATTTCTCCAAGATGCATATCACTCGTAATAAAAGTTATTTGTCTATCCTAAGGTATTCATTCCAGCCTCAGTTAGGAAGGTGTAGGTAGGTACAGATAAAAATGTATATGTGTACTTAACACCTAAATAAATGTTAGAGGCATATGGAAGGACAAAATCTTCACTGTATTCTATCCAGTGAAATAGTATGACTGTGGGGGACTTGGCCAGCAGTTGGGCAGGACATTAATCAATGGACAGCCTTGGTCAGCAAGCTTGCTAAACTATATTACGACAATAAGTGTGCTTGGAAGTGTTTTATATTGAGAGTTTGCTTAGTTCCACTTTTATTCCACATGTCTTTACAAGGCTTATCTCTCAAACCAGGAGAATTTGTAAAAACAAGAAAAATAAAAGGGGCCTGCTGTAAAAGTGCAGAAGAAAACTGTGTTGATGCTAATTTGTTCAGAATTTCAAAAAGTACAATTTGTGTACTGTTTCTTGCTAAAGAGTTATGCTAAAATAAAGCATGCCAATCCTTGATATGTTTGCTGTTGTACTTTTAATATATTAAGTCCTGAATAATTCAGCTATATTACTTATTTCACTTAGTCCTTTCCGAGTTAGAGGCCCTGCCTAATTTATATAGAAAAAAAGAAAACACAACACAAAGGGCAGTAATTATTTTCTGTTGGTGGGTTCTGTGAAAATTGAGTTCTTAAATTCGGTTGTTACAATGAATTATTCCTACAGTCAAGTGTAGTATTATCCCTTGTTACTTAGAATCAAACATACATTTGTAGTTATGAACAGATGTTCTGTTCTCTGCTTCTATTAAAAACACTCTTTTTTCTCCCAGAACACTAATTGTCATTTTCAAATGTTGATGCTCAATTTTCAACTCATTCAATGAGAATTTGATGCCAAAGTATTTTCGTGGAGTTCATTTTAAGATACGCATCTGAGCCAATTGTTCCCCTACTCCCATGGATTTTAGGTGGCACTTCACACTGATTTCAGTGATGAGTTCTGAGTATGTACAAATAAGCAGTACTTTAGAAAAACCTGAGTTATATCGTTTGATATCTAGGAGATCAGTGATCCCTTCCTGCTTCCAGTGTATGAATTATTGCTGGTCTTTTACTTTTCTTCTATTACAGATTGCCTGTAGCACTTAGTAAGAGAAGATCTCCTGATCTCCCGTGAGTGGGCTCATCCCACTCTCTTATTCTAATCTCTTTTGAAAAAATACTTTCTTCAGTTTTTGCAGCAATGACCCCAAAGAATAAAACTTATTAACCATAAAAAAAGAGAATCGGTGACATTTATAGTAAATTGCAGAGTTTTATACTATGTTAGGTAGAAAACAATAAATGAGGCACAAAATTCTCTTCAGAACTATAGGACCAACTAAACCTACATAGAAAATCTCAAATCTTGGTTTGGACCCCATCCTTCCATTTCTTCCTAGCTTGCACTTCTGCACAATTCCCTACTTTTGTCTTTCTTCTGAAAATGCTGATTTGCTGTAAGCTTCCTTTTATAGCTGCTTTGCTAAATCAAATTTCATATTGACAATTGGGAAGAGTATTTCTAAAGCACACTTATGCAATGCAGGTTGTCTCTACTAATCCACTGGTATAAGTAATCCAGAAATTGTCTGGACATTGCCTCAATTGCAGTTTGTCTTCTATTCCAAATCAAAGTCAAACAGTATAAACTTTCTGTGGCATTGCAAAGATGGTGGTGTTTCTATTTTCTATGGCATCTTTTAGAATAATCATGATGATTTTTAGTTAATCTTACTGTGAATGAGGTTTCAGCAGAAATGTTTTCTGAGTGAGTGCTGATCCATACGGAATGATATTTGTAAATGTAAACTTACTCCTTGACACTTCTATTACTAGAATGTAAAAGGCTGCAAATGGTACCTACTGCTAATGGAAGGTCTCATTTCTACATTTTAGGCTGACCAGATTTCTGGCTTTCACATAAGGTCTGTTCTGTGTGTTCCTATATGGAATAGCAACCACCAAATAATTGGTAAGACCTTCCTCATAGCTGCATAGTTTTTGTGCTAATGTAAATTTAATTCTGTCTTTTTAATTCTGTGTTCCTTTTTCTTCTTTTTCCCAGCTAAATATTATTAAGAAGTTATAGCACCTAGCATGCATGTTAAGTATCCAAGAAGGGATGTTTTGACTTGGATGCTGTATGGACTTTTTCAGCTTTCCCATTGTGTCATTGTTAAGTTGTATACTGTATTGAAACTTGAAGACTAAAGAGATAAAAATAGAAATTCTAATAATATTAGTGAAAAACATTTGATAAGCTTTGATACTGTTCTTGGGTCTCCCTTTTTTGCACACAACTTGGGCAACTGTTTCTGCAGTCAAGCAAAGTGGTCATTTCCCTCTGTAATGATAAACTACACAGTCAGGGCACACTCACCGGAGAGGCTGTGGCGGCTGTCAGAGTTGCCTGTGGCAGTGGTGTGTGCTGGATCAGAACATGACAGGGTTTTATTGCTTGTTTGATAGCGTGCTTCCCAGCTAGGATACACCTGCTATTGTCCCTTCATTATTACCTGCTTTTGGTACAAAAGAGAGTGCCATTTGTAAATAACAGTGCCAGATTCCTCTGTTTACTTTCCACAGAAGAGTTCAAGTGATAGCAATTTTTAAACCGGCACAGCAGACTTGCGTCCCTGTGTGCTGTGGCTGTCAGTGGGAGCTGAGATCAGCAGTGCATTGCTGAAGGCACTCAGTGCCATGAAGGATCAGGATCTTTGAGCTTATTCAGCAGAGATGATGTGGGATTTGAGTCTTGAAAATATGGCTCATTGTTTCTTGTGAAGTTCATATTACCTGAAAGAAGTAGCAAGAAACTGAACCCTTGACTGGTGATGGCTGTTACATTATTTTTCCAAGGGCATACTGTGGCTAAATGAAATAGAAGTGGTTTGTTGCAGTAGAACTCAGTACTGCTTCAGCTGAAGCCAAGAGCTTTGAACACTTTTTCAAGTGGTTTAAGGACATTGATTTTTTTTTCATTGGTTCAATAGATTTATGGACCAGTCATGAGAAAAAATGATTTATATACCCAGCTGATGCTAAACCAACTAAGATTTTAGGAATGAAGGCACTGATTCTGCAAATTGTATTAGTAAGTCCAAATTGCTACGGCAACTTATATGATTGCTGTTAGCAAAGTGCTCGAGTTCTTTCCCAAAGAGATCACAGAATCACAGAATGGTAGGGGTTGGAAGGGACCTCTGTGGATCATCTAGTCCAACCCCCCTCCCGAAGCAGGGTCGCCTACAGCAGGCTGCACAGGACCTTGTCCAGGCGGGTCTTGAATATCTCCAGAGAAGGAGACTCCACAGCCTCTCTGGGCAGCCTGTGCCAGTGCTCCGTCACCCTCAGAGGGAAGAAGTTCTTCCTCATGTTCAGACGGAACTTGCTATGCTTCAGTTTGTGCCCATTGCCCCTTGTCCTGTCACTGGGCAAATCTTTAACCTTTAGTTAAAGCTGGGCAGATCTTTAACCTTTAGTGAAAAGCGTTGCAAGTAACTTTTAGATTTGCAATATTATATTTGGAGAGTAAAGAAAAACAGGTGAAACTAATAAACTGAGTCCTGGTATCAAAACAATCAGACTTTTGCATGTTTATGTCTGTTTAATGATTTTCAGAATAAATAATTGCAGTTTTTCTTTTCCGTTTGAAAGCTATATTTTAAATGTTACCAGTGAATAAAATGTTCTGCATTGTGAATTAGTGAATGAAGATTATAATTCATATTAACTCTTTCTAAAGGTGTAGCTCAAGTGTTGAACAGGCTTGATGGGAAACCCTTTGACGATGCCGACCAGCGACTCTTTGAAGTAAGAGGCATTCAATTTTATAGCAATAACATACTTTTTCAGCAGGACTTGGTATTTTTGGGTGATGCTGCTTCAGTCTGCTCTAGGGAGGGGGGAGGAGTATGTTGTCTGTATTTGTGGTTTGGCATTAATTCTCAGAACACCTCACTTAATAAGGTTGCATCACAATGAAAAGAAGTTTCTTGCATCTGATCTTTCTCATCTTGTTGAGGCCGGTGACTTATCTGTACTCTCAAGATAACCTGTCTAAGCATGATTATTCCAAATATTTCTGTGCAATTCCTTTTCTTTATTATATCAGCATTCATCTTAGTGTTTGTATTATAACTGAATTTCTTTTCTTTTTCTCTTTTTAATTTTAGGCTTTTGTTATTTTTTGTGGCCTAGGCATCAACAACACAATTATGTATGACCAAGTGAAGAAGTCCTGGGCAAAACAGTCTGTGGCTCTTGACGTATGTGTACATCTTAATGAAATCTTTCCTTGCTCATAAGCGTCACAAGTAAAGGAACTTATTGCTTCTGAATTTGTTGTAGTTAACGTAATTTTCTGTGTCCAGCTCTTTACACCTTAGAGTGTTGTCTTATTAAGGTAATGCTGAAGGGAAGCTTTCTCAAGGTGTGGTTAGCTGTGGAGCTCATGCACTGCTTAAGTAATTTTGAACCTGGATATCTCATTTGATGCCTATGTTTTTTACTTTGGAGGGTGGGACAGTGATGATGGAGAATCTAATTTCTTACAGGTGTAAGTGTAGTAATTAATCTAGGCGTTATATGTATTTTCTTGTCCTTGAGTAACTGAAAATTCCTTAGATATCTTAGATATCTTAGATAGCTTGTTGTTTTTCTCATGTTGCAAAATATAAGTAAAATGTGCTGTGAATGGGACAAAATTTGAAAAAAAAGTGATACTCATCTATAGGTTTTTTTATTATCAAAAGCAACGCCTGCTGAATCTTTGCCAGATCTGTCTTGCTAGAATAAAGTCAAAGCAGGATGTCTGGCATTGTAGTAAGAGCTCTTGGTCAAGGCCAATATATAATGCAAGGTCTTGGCACTCCAAGACATAATGTCTTTCTATAAAATACATACAGAGTAGCTAAACAGATGGAAAGATTTCTCTTTTTTTGCTTATTTCCATTGCCTTTTTAGGAATTTCTTTTCCTGTTTCTCCTCCCTCCCCTCCTCCCCCCTCCCCCAAAAGAAATCAACCAACTCCTGTAAAACAAACTCTAAAATGCAGAGTTTTTAAATAATCACAGTTTTAAAAAAACTGTGATTATTTAAACTTCTATAAGCTGATTCAACAATAAAGCACTATTCTCTATTATATTCTGGAGATTTTAAACTTAACCATATTAAAAATAACCTTGGTGAGATCAAAGCTTGGAGTTTTGAGGATAGCTTTACAAATTTACATTATTCCTACTAAAACAATAATTAAGAATGGTTTGAATGAAATTTAAGGTCTTCTAAAAAGCAATATGCACAACTGATTAATCTTAAAACATTCATCCAATGAAAGGGTAATGTCTCTTAAGATTCCAGTGTTGTTTTAAATTTCACATAGGATAAGTGAAGAAAATGTTCCAGCTATCTGTGATGTACACACCTTTTAACTGTGTAACTCCTCTGAGTTTATACAGTACCCATGATTACAATAAGAACTACAAAAATAGTGTTGGCTTGATTGAGATGTTAATTTCTCTCTATTAAAACAAAAATCAAATCAAACTGGATTGCTGTGAAGATGGCATAATTTAATGTTTTTCTTTGCATTATGATTGGGCATATTTCATAGAATCATAGAATCATAGAAAGTTCTGGGTTGGAAGCGACCCCTAGAGGTCATCTAGTCCAGCCCCCCCGCAGCGAGCAGGGACACCGCTAACTAGATCAGGTTGCTCAGAGCCCTGTCCAACCTGGTCTTGAATGTTTCCAGGGATGGGGCCTCCACTACCTCTCT
>Ga0065711_1035852_pt1 | contig 21749 bp, 11 predicted proteins | sample Hoacrofraction12_FD_59098 | JGI IMG/M metagenome (GOLD analysis project Ga0065711, IMG submission 59098) | Hoatzin crop microbial communities from Cojedes, Venezuela - Epithelial fraction 12 v2 (version 2) | ecosystem: Host-associated > Birds > Digestive system > Esophagus > Crop | place... | reverse complement strand
TCGCAGGTCTCCCGGGGAAAACAGCCGTGCCTCTGTGGGCCGGGAATCGCGGCGCTGCTGGCCCGTCCCTGCCGCCGAGCCCGTCGCGGAGTGGGAACTTGCTTGTGGGGGAACTTGATGCGTTTTGTCGCTGACTGTTACCTGGAGTGTGGTGATGAGCTGACTGAACACCAGAGGGAACTCTGAATAGGTAATGCAGTCGGGGGAAATACAGGCTTGTTTGACTGCTGTGTTCTCATTACAATGAAATCTAGGAGGAAGCAAAGGTTGGTAACTAACAGGCTGCTGGTATGTACCTAGGGCTGGCTTCACCTTGCTTTACGGGCCTTCTCTGAAGGCGTCAATCCCAAAGATGGGCTGAAAATTCGCTTATTTTTTTTTTTTCTTCTCCTTTTCAAAGCTTGAAGTATGTAACTGGCTTTGCAGGAGCAGGGTTGCATGCCGCGCTGCAGGCAGGTCAGCTGGCTGACCCCTTCGCTGGGAGCTAGGGAGTGAGAGCACCCAGGGCTGCACCCTGGGCTGGCGCTGGATGCCCAGCCCGCCTCTCGGGCTGCGAGACCCAGCTGGGGCACGGGGGGCTGCCGCCTGCGGTGGAAGAGGCAGAGCAGAGCACGATTCCAGCCAAAACAAAAGGGACAGAGCCTGCTGCCTAGCCTGGCTTGGCCTCCTGGCCTCCAACACTCGTGGGTCTGAAGCCCTCGTGGGAACCTAGTCTGAATGCACGGGGAGGAGAAAATGGTCTTTCTCAGAATATAGTACCTAAACCAAAATGGAGAGTAAACGGTGGCGGTGTTCGGGAAAGGAGTTTGAAGGGCGGCTTCTGGTACCAAAAGCTTTTAAAATGATCTGACGTAACTGGAAGAAGCAGGGGTCAAACCGGCAAAATGTGGTGTTGTGTTTTGTAGTAAAATCAGCCCTCGAAACGTGCACCTGAAGCTTTGGATGCTAGTGATACTCAGTTACAACAGTTTTGATATTCGGACTGCTTGAGTACCCCTGGTTTGTCGATGATGTGGGAAGGACAGCGCAATAAACACACTTGTGACTCTGACTTCTGCTCCAGGAGCTGAGACATCCAGCTGTTCATCCTGTCCCTCTGCCAGAGGTTACTCTGCCATTCAGCCTGGTTTCCTATTGGACTTTGAATCTGCCAGAGTTTGCAGCCTGGCATATGAATGTAAACTGCATTTTATGGCTGTTCGTGTTAGCGTGTCACGTTGTGAAGTCCGGTAGCATGAGCCTTCTGCTTGTCCCTCTGTCCTGGCAGAGGGACAAGGCAAACAGCTGGGGTCGGCTGAACCGAGCTGCAGTTGCGAACCAGACCCTGTAAGCACCTACCTTCTTCTGAAACGGCAACTGTGGCTCCAGCGAGCTCCCCCACACTGTGTCTCGGTGGGCGGTGGTAGCGGGAGGCAGCTCTCTGCCAGAAGAGGTTGCGTGACCCTCTCAGTAGGCCGGTGCCAGCATGCAGGGTTCTGGGTTTCAGAGGGACGTAGCAGACAGTGCACCCAAACAGCCCTCCTCTTCCTCTCCTTCTCCTTCATCCGTTCTGGGAATTGGCCAGTGAGCGAGGTGATTTTTCTTTTAGCCAAATCTTGCTTTGTCTATCTCACTTAAAGACCCGTTATGTCAAATGTCCTCACTAAGGGCACAGCCCTCTGCTGCCTGAATTTTCCTGCAGATGTTGTTGGACGTGGGATAAAGGCTTTAAACACCTTTGCAGAACTGGGAGCTGTTTGCCTTGCGTGCAGAAGCGCCCTAAGAGCAAATTGCATTTTGAAGGGAGATCTCTTCATGAACGCCTTAGTAAGAGCAAGAAAATTCCAGTGACTTGTTGCTAACGGGTTTGGATTCTGGCTTGGTTTTGAGAAAATAGTGTGCACATTTCTTCATTTTTGTGACGGTGTAGTAACTAAGTGTTCATATTTCTGCAACAGCTATGATTTTGAACTGTTCATGCACTTTGAAATTATTTATTCTATGAAGCACTGAATGAAGATATTTATTACACTAGTGTCACATTCTGAATATTGAATTACAATTGTGAAATTAAGGTAACAAGCTTAAATTGGGGTTTGCAACTTTAAGCTGTTGCCAGCAAGCAGTTAATGTTACCATGTTACCATTAACTGCTAGTAAAGTAATTGCTGTAGTTCTTTTACTGTCATTTTGTTCTCACTTTCCTCCAGTCAGACTGTTCCTCAGAGATATAATGAATATTCACCAAAATAGCTTGGCATTGTCGCTTATGCAATTCCTCATCAGATCCAATGTGTTGATGAGCTAATGTGCACTTGATTAAGTGTACTTGATTTATGCAAACAAAAACTGTAGGTCCTTCTTGAAGTAAAGTTAGCACCTGCACAGCTGTTAGTGAGATGAGAGTCTAAATAATTAAAATGGAATTAAGTAAACAAACAGCCCCAATGTGGTGTTCCTCCTACTTCTACACCTTTATCTTTTAGTTCAACACAGTAGTGGGTATTTGTTGTGGCTTTTCTTGCAGTTTTTCTCATACACTAGGGGAAGTTGTGAAGCTCAGCTTACAGTAGGAGGATCCTCTTCTAATTAAATGGCTACCATTAGAGTTAAAAAAAAAAAGGCCATTATTAGCTATAATAAAGCTGGGGTAACTAGAATCAGTGGAGTATTTCTTTTAACAGTTTTGTTTAAGAAGCTGGCTCAGACTTGGCATTAGTCTGTTTATCCTTGTTAAAAATAATATAAAAGAACACAGCTGGAGTAAGTCATTGACGGGGTGTCTATTTTAGAAAAAAACCCAACATTTGGATACTAAGCGGTTTAACCTCCTACTCTTTGGTCAAAACTCATGCAGACAAAGTGGAAATAAGGAGCTGAAGATAGCTGTTTTATCTACCCATCAGTGGCGTGGTGTTACAAAAAGCTCTCTAACTGTCTACCAAGCTGCTCAGATCTGGCTATAAAAAGGGTCAGTGGAGTCCTTGCCCCTGGAGGCTCCAGAGGATGGCTGGAGGAGGGAGAGGGCCTGGCGCAGCAGGGCGGGCTGGAGACCTATTCAGGGGCCCTTGCTGGTTAGGATTGATTTTCTCTAGGCAGATAACGATTTGTTTATCTGACAAAACTGAGTATTTCTCAGTTTCTGTCTCTGCAGTGAAGTCTCTGATAGTGCATGAGTTTTGGGTATCTCTGAGTTTCTTTCCTTCTCAGATGGTGGACGGAAGGCCAGCTTGTTGACGTAATGTCCAGAAGAGTTTGTGCTTAACAACTGTTGGTAACAATGGTTAAAAAGACCAGCCCCTGCTCAACTGCTCAGTCTGAGGCTGCCGTAACGCGGGGCAGAGTTTGTCCCCAGGAATGTCTCAGCAGAGCTGTGGTCACTGGCCACGTGCTTGTTGGGACGCTCGGTTTCTCTTTGGAATTTGGCTTCTGGGAGCTGGCGCCGGTGCAGATTGATGATTAGCTCTGTGCCGGGCTCCCCGGGCTTGGGAGCGTCGGCGTGCGTCAGCGGGCAGAGTCCACCCGGCCGCTTACAGCCTTGCCTCACCTTGGTGGTTGCCTTCCAAGCTTCTGCCTTTCTGGGTTTGGTTTTGACACTCCCTCTTGCTCTGCCTGCCCACGGGCAAACAGCTTTGCGATCCTGGAAACAAGGGAAATCAGTAGTTTTGATTCATTTGATCTAAGCGTGTCTTCTTCAAAAAGTTATTTATCTAATTAAAACCTTATTTCTAGCTTTTCACTTGTTTTCTTGTTAACTAGCATCACTAATTTGAGGGCATGGGTAACAAGTGGAGGCATTTTGGTTGTTTGCAGTGAATGGATTTTGTATTACTTGACAGTCACAGTTTCTTTTAAGTTGCAGATATGTCATCTTGCCGTCTTTCTTTCTATTTAAGTTGTTTAAAAGCTGCCTCACTCCTACAACAAATGGGGAAGCTGTGGAGAAGCTTTGCCCCTCAAGCTGGCCTGCCCCTACCACTGTTCTGGCCCTGCACAGGTAGACCTGTCGGGAGCACTCTGCCCGATAAAGTACGCAGGAACTGCCGGTGGTCAACATGACTTTGAATAAAAATCTGTGGGACTTTTAGCACTTCAGCTGAATTGTTACGGAACTTACCTATTTAGAACAAAGTACGTTCATGCTTATTGCTGAGTAGGACTAGCTAGCGTAGTTCTAGCTAAGATGGATTAGGTCTATAAGTCGACTTGGACTGAAGGAAGGTCTTGTAAAGCTGACACTGATCTTCCTGTGTCTAGAGGGTTCATTAGGGTGATAGTTTGGGAGAAGTGACACAGAAATCAAGATTTCTCACATTTCAAGCTTAACCTTCTGTCTACACTAATTGACTGTTTTAAATATGTAGAAATTTCAGGAGTGAACTCCTCACATCTTTTTCCCCTGGAGTCTTGTTTATCTTCTAGACAGTTTAAGACAAGATAGTACCTCTTCCTGACGGATGTATGCAAGAGACGTATAGAAAGAACATCTAGCTCTTACATTCCTAGCTGTATCACTGTTTAGGATTTATGAAGGACCAGTTCTTTAAGCAGTGTTTGCCAGATGGGAAAATAGTGATTAGTCAAATGTATTCAACCATAGGAAGAAAGCAAAAGGCATAAAAAATAAAACAAATTGATTGGGTAAAAAGGGTGCAACTGAAATACAAGGTGAGGTCTCCCAACCTGAGTCAGGACAATTCAATAATCTTTTGCTTGGGCTTAGCCTAGGCATACACAGCAAATAAAAGCTGCTTTCCTAAAGATACATGACGCTTGGAATGGTTAATAGTAGTAGGCTATGGTTTCCTTCAGCTTGTAATAGTTAGGCCTTTCCCTTTAACGGATCTGGTTATGCTCATTGCAACTGAGAGTCCAAAATACGCAGCTTCTCTATGAAAAACATCAGAAGAGAGTTAATTTGTCCTTCCTTAATATGTTGCCACAACGTGTGTTGAACTTAAGTGCTATGTTCATTTGATCAGTACAAGAGAATTGGTATAAACTTAACGTTGGGCCTGGTGAATTGTAAGGCAATGAAAGCAATAGTATTATCTCTTCTATTTCCAATCTCGTGGGAGTAGTAAGTAGTTAAAAAAGAAAAAGCTTAAAAAAGTTGTTCTGTGTGATTTTTGATTCACATCGTCAGCAACTGGACCTTTTCCCCTTATGAGCTGACAAACAGTCCATGTGAACTCTAACTGGGGTTGCCATACGTGCACGTCACCCTTACAGGGAAAAGTTCCAAACCTAGAAAAGCAACTGAAATAGGTGACTTTGGGGATTTTTACTTTTCCTCCCAAACATGCTAAATAGAGGAGGTTTTGTCTGAAAGGCTTTTACGTGGGCAGAAAGTGTCTTTGTGAGTACTTTGAAGAAGTTTTTCAAGAGTCAATAACTCTACAGCCACGAAGCTGGCTTAGTGACTAGGAATATCTGTCTGTGTGTGCTCCAGGTGCTGTCTCCTTCTGCCCGCCCAAGCTGTTGAGATGAAAAATCAGATGACTTCACTTGCCTTGGCAATGCCATAGCACTACATGGTGGGATGACTTTACTTGTTAGTACATTGGATAAAGCTCCAGAGAGGAGATGTTTATGTTCATTAACAGATGGCCTCTTCATTTGACATTTAGTGGGGGAAAATCTGCAAGCATTTCACAGTCCATTTTGCATTTAATTCAGTGTTCAGTAGCATTAGTGAAAATGCAGGGCAATACCCTTTTGGGTTTATTGGTTTTGTTTTTTGCTTAGTTTGGGTGTTTTGGGGTTTTTTTTCAGACTGTCATTCAGAGTTTATGGTCAGAGGAGCCATCAAGTCCTGCAGTTGTCTGACCATCTCACTCGGCTGCTTCTCATGGGCCCAAAAAATCCTTGGGCTAAAGCATCTCTTATCCTGAAAATACTGAGAAAAATAGAATCCATCTTTAAGAATTTTGTTCCTGTTAGTTTCTCCGTGTTCAGATTTATATCTCATTTCTAACAGGAGACTGCTGTGCTTTTCACTTGCATCTGTTGGTCTCTTTTAAGTCTTCTAGTGGCTGTATTAAAGGGTTTTTTATAGCTGATGATTTTTTTCCTAAAAGAAGATCAAGTAAACTGTCAGTCTGTGTGGCATATCAGAAGGACTGAATCTTTAAAAGTCTGATTATATCTAATGTTTTTTTCCCCCTCTAGATGCCAATTGTTTTTGCGAGTCTGCTCTGCGTGTTCTCTAATTTTCAACATCTTTTTCTGAGTATCCAACATGGGACTGGGCACAGTATTTCAGTGTTGCTCGTTACTGTTACATACCCTAACCCGTGCAGTATTTCCATTCAATGTCATATCTTGCATCCATGAACCACACTAGCCCTTTTAAGAACAACAGAAGCTCTGAGCGTGACGCTCAGTTGCGAGGCTATGATGACCACTTCATCCCTTTTGGTTTTCTTGCTTTGTAAGGTCACGGTCCTCTGATCTGCAAACCTTACTTGCCTTCCTTGTTACTGGGCACAGATATTTGCATTCAGGTGTCTGAAGACTGTTTTGGCTGGAATGAGCCCAGCTTGACAAGTAGTTGAGATAACTGTGCAATTTCCTTTCTGTTTTTATTTGTCATGCTACTAAACCATGTAATCCATTAATTTTACCACCAAGGAGATGCTTATTTCCAGGTAGCTAATAAAACAGTTAGGTAATATAGAGCATAATTCCAGTCACTGCAAACTGCAAAAGGAGTATTGCAGTTGCATGGTGATGTTACTCACTATTGACCATATTTTTTGAGATCTTTCAGTTAATTAGTTTTTAGTCTATATTTGGCTTATATTTTTTGATATTCTGTTTTTAAAATCTAGGTTGTGATGTTAGTTGACTGTTATAACACATCTTTAAGACTTCAATTGCTGTATTCAGTGTGAAATCAATAGAAGGTGATATATATTATATTCATACATTTATATATTATACATATTATATATATACATATATATATTAATATATATTATATATATACATTTATACAAATGCAAAAATGAGGAATTTTCTGTGATGTTTTGAGATGCCAGCTCCAGAATTATTCTTGCTTAGGATACATGTAAACCCATTGAGCAAGCTATTTCTCTTTGGTTGTTCATGTTGCCCAGTCCCTTGTCTTGTGTCTTCTCTGAAGCATCTTTTTCGCATCTCTCCCAGCAGGAACAAGTACATGTCAAAAGACATTTCATCCGGGAAGCTATTTGCACAGAAGCCTGAGCCCCAAGAATTCCCTTTCGCCAGCAGTGGTCGTGTTGCTCAGGTGGGCTGAGAACTCATTTGGACTGAGTAGGCTTTTCTTATACTCCCTTTCTTCTGCCAAAGTGGCGTGTTGCTTGCTCGAGAAGGAGGAGCTCCTCTTGTAGAGCACTGCAGTGTGGTGGGCTTGGTGCATCGAGACGAGACACAGCCGTGTGGGGTTTATGTGCTTTGGGCTTAGGCTGAAATGTTACAGTCTCAAAGTTAGTGCAATAATCTGTGGTGAAAATGTATTTACTTTGTAATTGTCCTGGATACTGTGTGATTTAATAGTGATTCTCATGCGGATTTTTATACCTCCTGAACCCGCAGTGTAAAATGACATTAAGCAAATTGTGCATGTGAATCATCTCCAAGGTAACTTAGTTATCAAAACATAGTATCTCAATTGCTCAGAGTAACACTTTCCACTTTTCTAGTTGCACTTTTGCAATCTGTGTTGCTTATACTGCTGCTGTTCAAATTACTGTCTACAGGTGTACTCGGTAAGGACTTTCCAATTTGCTTTTCCCAGTTGTAGCAATTAGTTATTATCCTTTCATTTTGATCCCGAGGCCTGTAAAATAAGTGAGTAAATGTAAACAGCATCTTTGAAACTAAGCTCTTCATGGTATTTTTTTCCACTGATAATTTGAAGAGGCAGCCTGTGTTTTCTGTTGTCTGTGGCATAATTAATCTACTTGAGTTATACTTGAATGGGAACTCTGATATTGGAAGAGGGTTTAGCAGCCTTGGAAGTGAGGAGCTTTTGAATGAGGCAGCACTGAAGTGTTCCTGTACGTTATTACTCACCTTGTTGGGATAAGAGGAGACTGGTAAATTTGTGGCCAGAAATGGCTGCATACTTGCTTCCTTTCCCTCCCTCTCACAGACTTTCCTACTTTGCTCACACCTTTTGTGCACCATAACTTGGCAAGGACAGGCTGTTTGCCACCATGTCTCTGTCCCACTGAGATGCTCCTACCCTGTGCTGATAGTTCAGTGGCGTCGGTCAGACGAAAAGGGGGTATCTACGGGAGTACAAGAAGCCTGGGTTGATTCGCATGTAGCTTTGGTGCCTGGAGAGCTGTCTGTGTGATCTGCTGCATGCAGTGGGGTCCTGTAGGCTTCTTGACTGAGGACTGCGTGCATTCTGGTTTTGCTTCTGCCTTTAGCAGGTAATTTAATCTCTTTGGGGTTTTTTTTTTTACATTGCCTCTTTTGGGGGAACCTTGGGGAATCTGTAGATGAAAAATGCAGTTTAATGGTATTTTTGTCATGTAAAAGTAGGGCAAGTGGATGCTGCAGCACTGCTTCTTGACCAGGAAGGGTGGGACCCTGCTAACTCTATTAGCTATCCTATGTCTTCTCCCCATAGGCCCCTATGCAAAAGCAGACCTGCATCCCCAGGTGTCCTGGCTTGGATGAAGCCTTCTAGAAAGCATTTTCACATCAGGCTCTCTGTACCCACAAGATAACTTGGCGAAGGGGGGAGCATTTCTGTTCCAAGTGGGTTAGCAGCGTGCACAGACCATCATTCAGTGGTATGAAGTCTTTGGTGGCAGCTCTGCTGTACGTAGTTCCTGCTGTCACTGACCAGGAGCTCCATGGTTGCGCTACCATGATGGTTTTGCGGAGATATGCTACGAACTGGACAGGAGGGCTGATCTGGCATTATGCTATATTATATGTAATGGCTTTGAAAAAGCATATTTGAAAGTTTCGCTGTATCTCTGATGTGTTTCACAGCATGGTCCTGCAAACATATGTGCTTTTGCAATGTAGGATTGAGAAACATAGAATTGTAGATTGGAAAAGACCTCTAAGATCATGAATTCCAATCGTCGACCCAGTGACACCATGCCTACTAAACCATGTCCTGAAGTGCCATATCTACACGTTTTTTGAACACCTCCAGGGATGGTGACTCAACCACCTTCCTGGGCAGCCTGTTCCAATGCCTGACCACTCTTTCAGTAAAGAAATTTTTTCGTAATATCCAATGTAAACCTCTCCTGATGCAACTTGAGGCCATTGCTTCTTGTCTTATCCCTAGTTACCTGGGAGAAGAGATCAACACCTGCCTCGCTACAACCTCCTTTCAGGTAGTTGTAGAGAGCAATAAGGTCCCCCCTCAGCCTCCTCTTCTTCAGACTAAACAGCCCCAGTTCCTTCAGCTGCTCCTCACAAGGCTTGTTCTCCAGGCCCCTCACCAGCCTCCTTGCCCTTCTCTGGACACACTCCAGCACCTCAATGTCCTTGTTGTAGTGAGGGGCCCAAAACTGAACACAGTATTCCAGGTGCAGCCTCACCAGTGCCGAGTACAGGGGCACCATCACCTCCCTACTCCTGCTGGCCACACTGTTCCTGATACAAGCCAGGATGCCATTGGCCTTCTTGGCCACCTGGGCACACTGCTGGCTCATGTTCAGCTGGCTGTCAACCAACACCCTGAGGTCCTTTTCTCCCAGGCAACTTTCCAGCCACTCTTCCCCAAGCCTGTACTGTTGCATGGGGTTGTTGTGACGCAAGTGCAGGACCCGGCATTTGGCCTTGTTGAACCTCATACAGCTGGCCTCGGCCCATCGATCCAGTCTGTCCAGATCCCTCTGCAGAGCCTTCCTACCCTCAAGCAGATCGACACTCCGGCCCAGCCTGGTGTCATCTGCAATGACCAGAAGCTGCAAGGGGGGAAGGAAAAACAAAAAGGGATCCAAGACCTGCTTAAACTAATTTTGTTGCCAAATTCTTTGTGTTATTAAGCCCCTCCTCTGTCTGTAGCTCTCTTGCTTTCCTGCCCATGCCCTCCTGGGTGGCCCTGCTAGGCAGGAGAGAGGCAGCTTTTGCAACCAGAGCTAGTGTGGAGCTCGTGCTTTCCCTAGCAGCGGTGCACTTGTGTAGCTTCCCTTCCCCTGGGAGTAGTATCGGATGGCTTTAAACTGAGTACAGCCGTTTTGCCTAGAGCTAGCTAGTGCCTTTATTCCCTGTGGGTGCTCTAAATACCGTGTCCATATGCACTTTCTGGGGGAGCTTTCTTGGTACCCACTGTTTTTTTTTCTCAGCTCATGACCTCCCGGTCACTGCTAGCATGCTCCGTAGTGTTAACCACGCACACAGTCATTTCCTTTTCCCTCTTACCTCATTTTAGAAGACTTTTCTCTTGAATCTTGTAAATGGGGTGATAATTTCAAAGCAAACAGCTTTCAGTCCTTTCTTGCCAACTTTTGCCCACAAGGTAGGCAAAGTAAACAGAGCAGTTGGGAAATTATTTCTGTACCTTACCTTCATAGTGCAAGGCATCCCAGGATGGTTCGTAGCTCTTCTTTAAGTAATGAATAAAGAGAGAATGAGATTAGTACACCTGAGTTACATTTTAATGTATGGAGCCATTGCACAGATTGTTCATCTTCTTAAGAAGCTGTAAGAAAACCTTGTAAAATGAGAAGCTTTTAAAAATAGCTACTGTTCATGTATTGAATGTAAAGGTGGTTTATTGCTTGCAGCAGAGAAAGAAAATCAAAATATCAAGCATGGGGAAAAGAAGTATAGATCATTTTCTTCACATAGAAAAAATAACTTTGAAGCAGGCTTCAACTAAATATGAGGATTCTTACCTCTGTTAGGCTCTTGGAGGAAGCTTAGAAGGATTTCCAGCTGATACTGTGCCACTTACAGGTTTGATTTGTAAACAGTGAATCTGGGTGCTGGAATGGTGGGTACACAGCTGTTGCAGGGTGTGATAGCTGTAATAGGATATGCAGATGCCGTCATGATGTATTTATGCAAGGAGAAGGTGTAGGCAACAGTTTAAAAAAAAAAAAAAAAAGAGGACTTCAAAACGTTGACAAAGAAATGGTTAATGCTGACTTTATTTAGCTCCAGCCTAGGTATTGAACAGTTTTGCCAACTGAGCAATAGGAAAATTTGTTAAATGTGAAAACTAGACCTGAGGTTATCAACCCTGAGGCTCAGCTATAAGGGGCAGCGTGGCTGTAAAGAGGAATAACCATTATGTGATCTCCTCCAAATGCGGGAGGGCAGGTCCCAAGTGTAGGAGGCTTGCAGGAATTCAAATCAACAGTCGAGTTCTAATCTAATGAGGCCATGCGCACAAGCACAGCTTCCATTTAAAGCTCACGTGTGTGGCAGCACAAACAGAAAGCTGGAGCCCCCTCGTCCCAAAAGAAGACCCTTCATTAGCAATTTTACTCCCTTGGCATGCTTCAAAGGGCAGTATTATAATAACCCAGAGCGGTTCTCCTTCACACATTTTTAACTACTTCATAAAAGTAGCTATATGTGTGGACTCCTCTCTACTCCTTTTCAGAAATAAGATCTCTGTTATTAAAAAAAATTATATATTTTTTATATATATATATATATAAATATAAAATTATATGTACTAGAGATACTATGAAAAATATATTTTATAGTTACAATTGATGTGTTTTTAAAGGCAAATGTGCTCTGTCATGTGAAAACTTTCCCTTCATGTTTCCCAAGTGAAGGTTTTGAAACTTACTGAAGGTCGGGGGTTTTTAAATAGAAATTCCTTGAGTAACATAAACGTTAACTCAAAACACCTGAAAGAATGTAACATTTCTGTCTTCTGGAATATTTCAGTTGTACTTGTGCCAAAAGCAGAGCAGTGAACTCGGCTCTAAGGGTCTAGTTTGGCTGTACTTGTAGTCCCTCGACAGCATGAGCTGATTTTTTTTTTTTTAATACAGATTTCATGTTAAGCTCTTATGTTTACCTGAAAGGGGAGGAAATATTACAATTTGAGTATATTTTTTATATGTGTATATATTAGCCCAAGGTAAGGATGATGTGTTTCTGGAATAATTTCTTTTTATTTAAATAGTTGTGCTTCAATAAAGCATGAGATCAAACATCCCAAACCACACAATAACTTTTTTTTGCTCTTTAGTTCAAATGAACCTCACCTCAGTTGACATATATATATATATATATATTTTTTTTACCTGAATGAAGTTATGAATATCCTCTTTACAAACCTGAGAGAGATTAGGAGTTGAGGTAGTCTTCTGCTTAGACTAGCCCCCATGAAGCAGACACTGCTTTAGGAGATTTGATTCAGGATCCCCTTTTTACCTGTGAATCCTTAATGAGGTTAAAGCTATCCAGGTAAATACAATTACAAATGTGATTCAGGTCATACCAAAGCCAGATGATCAGCAGTCCAAAGCTTTATGGCTGAGCTACAAACTATCAGAGTAACCTTCTCTTCAGTACATACCTATTCCCATTCGCTGCCCATCTTCTGGGGAAGAAAAGGCAGCAGTAGTCAGTGGGACAGACCGTACCTTCCTGGCTTACCTTGTGCAAAGATCAGCAAACCAGCTAGAAATCCAGATTTTTATATATTTTTTTGTCCTCTGAATGGCTGTTTGAATGGCTGTGGTCAAACAGAAGGCAATGTCTTACCTATATCTCTATCAGAGTTACAACAGCACCTTTTTTTTTTCCTATCTTTTTCATAGTCTAAAGATGATTCTTTTTTCTTCAGACTGTATATGTCACATATAGTGGGGACAATAATTTATTTTTCATCCTTTCATCTGGAGAAACCTGGCAGCAGATTGCCGAGTGCTGGGAAGGTTAGCTAATGGAAGCAGTCCTTGCAGCCACTTCATATTATTTGGCTGTTTGAAGCGAGAGATAAAAAAACCTAGGTGACATCTAAGTTGGTTTTGTCTCTTTGGTGTGACGCGGCTGCACGTGTGAAAGTTTCGAGAGTGCTGTAGTATTTTTCCTGTGTCTAGTTTTAGCTATAAATATCTGTGGCCTACTTAAATAAGATGGATCCGCATACCTCAAACTGAGTAGCTAATTACTAGCAAATCGGATTGCTTTCCTCAAGTGAGCAGTTGCGCAAACTCAAAACCTTCAGAAGAGATGAATTAACTGAAGGTGTGGAGATGGAGTGCACCAAACCTCGAGCCATCTGTGGGCAAGGGTACTCTTGAGAAATTAATTTTCTCCTTTGGATCAGAAAGAAAGGGGGATTTGATCCCCTGTGAAGATGGGAGAAGCATGATGCTGCCTCCTCCTCCTTTATTCCCAGGCCTGACAGATCCAGGAGTAGAAATCACACGTACAAATTTGTGGCTGGAGACCTGCTAGGGTCCTCTCCTGGCTGAAGAATGACCCTCCAGCAGTGGTTTGGACCTATATTGTACATAAATCATGTAACTTCAACTAATGAGAATGCACTAAGGTTACACTGAGTGCCTGTTTACGCAAGAAAATTAAATTGTGGATCCGTACAACCAGACCCGGCTAAAACAAAGCATCACCACATCAATCGTGAGTGGAGGCACGCAGAGGAAATCCTTCGCCGGTGTTCCTCGGAGTGCTGCAAATGCCATGCTGTTCCTGGAGTGCAAAATCATTCCTCCCTCCTAAAGAGCATCCAAATGCTTTCAGTATTGACCGGGAGATTAAAAAAGCCCCAACAACTAAGTGTACAGCTTGGATCCTATTACTGTATTGAATAGCTATTAATATAGCTGCTGTGGGAAATGTTGTAGAAAAGGGAGCGTAGCTGCCTACAGCTGCAAGCTTAAGAGCTTCTAAAGTTTTAAAACGCTCCTGCTGCTTCCTCCCACATCAATACTACCTGCCATCCTCTATTTGTGTTTTGTGCGTTGACTTGGGAAAAGATTTGATTTGCCACTACAGCACAGCTTGAGGAACTGGCCGCACAGAATGTTAGTATCTGATCTTGTTTCATTAATATCAATTTCAGGCATGCATTCCTGAGGGGGTTAATATTAAGCCGGTTTAAACTGCAGCAATATTGTACAGATTCCTAGACCGAACACACCAGCTGGTTTGCACTACATTTTATGGTGCAGGAGACAAGAAACAGGCTTCCTCCCGGAAAGGGGATGTGGCAGTGGAAGTCCTGGAAGCGCGGGAAGGTTTTAGATGCTGGGTGGGATGTCTTCTTTTCGCAGAGAGGTCTGGCAAAGGCGAGACAGGAGACCAGTAGGACGGCTGGTCTTGGCTGGGCTCTCTCCGTGGTTTCTGACGTTGCTTCTCACCTTAGGTTCTTTGTCCCCATCCCACCTCAGCTCTCATGTTGACTCATGTTTGTCTCTCGTGGCGAGCTGCAAGCTTTCAGCCGGGCTGCGTTTCTGGGCTGGCTTGCGGCCGTCCGCCCCCCTCCCTACATCCGCCTGCAGCCGGAGCGGTTGTGTGGCCTCTTGCTGCAAGCTGGAGTAGGCATTGCAACAGCCTGATCTCCTGCGAGACCACCAAATGAGGTCATTAGACATCAGATTTTTTAATTATTTTTTATTCTTTTTTTTACAATTCAGATACACAACCTTGGAAGAGGTGAATGAACCACATCCTTCTCTCTTTCTCCACTCTTTCCATCACATAAAATGGCATCATTAGGTAGCAGCTCTATTGTTTTACAAATGCCTCTATGCGTGAAATTAGTGTGCTTCCTAAAAAAGCCCTCAAACCAAAAGACTCTGCAATGTTTGTTACAGTAAGTTAGGCCTGTGACATTCGATCCTCTGAGAAATATTCCTGCAGAGGATCTAGTTATCCAGTTCATCAACATGCATAATTCCTTCCGCTGCTCCTAGCTTGGAGTCGAGATTGGGTTTTGTGGAGATGTCTGCGGAGGAGTTTTATGTATTGAGCCGCACGAAAAGAAAAGGTTAAAAATTGTTGTTGCAGCAGCCGTGGAAAGCTATAGCATAAATGCTCACTGCTTTAAAATATGAAAAAATGGTGTCTTTTAAATATCAAAGGGATTAGTATTAATCCAGCACTTGTGATTTTCTTAAATCATGTTATTTGCATAATAATACTCACCACCTGCTATATCTTCAAAGCGGTTTTCAGACATTAACTAATTGATCTTTGTAACACCCCTGTGATGTAAAGACCTGTTATTATCCCCACTCTGCAGATGTGGAAGCCAGGACCCTGAGTAGCTGAAGGAACTTGTTGGGCTCAGGGCTGAGGCGGCGGCATCGCGGGCGCCGTGTCCCTATTGTCCTGTCCTCCGGGAGCTCCCGCTCGTGGCACTTCCAGGGGCAGCTGCGCTTTCTTCTTACCTGTCTTTGTTTAAGAACACTGAGTTACTTCTTTGTGTCTTTGGGGGCATATTGTTGGGTGATATTTATTTGTTTTGATTTTGAGGGGTTTTTTGCTAACTGATTTTGCTCCGGTTTTTAGTCGCCCTATAGTCAAAGACGCGCAAGACAGAAAAGCTTCTTACAGCTCCTTATTGTCTGTGTGCACCGCAGCGATACTAGTCGAGAGCTTTTAAGCACATTTTTCTTTGTTCAGAACTCAGTATGGTCTTGCTATTAGGAACCTTTTGGTCAAATTTGTCCCTGCTTGTCAGAATAAGAAATTACTAAAATGGGAAGTGACAGGGTGAGTTGCCTGTCATTATGAAACTGCAGTACAGACTCCCATCCTGCGTTGGCAGCAAGCGGCCGTGCCCAGGCGGCTGCCAAGGAGCAGCCGGTGTCTGCGATCAAGGGCCGCTCCTGCAGCGGGTGACCGGGTGGTGCTGCTGCCGGGACGGCAGCGCGTTCCCTCCCTGTGGGATGGCTGCTGCCCGGCTTTCCTTCGCCGTGGGCACCCCGGCCGCGTGTTGCCCCAGCCCTTGGTTTGTGGGGGTGATGTGCGGGTCCCTCCGACCTCCATCGGCTGCAGAGTGGAGCTGAGTAAAATGCTGGATGGACTTTGGTAAGCATCATGTACCTGGGGCAAAAATGGGGCAGAAATGGAGGACAGGCAGGTAAAGCACACATGAGCCACAAGAATAGACATTAAAAACTTTCCTGGGTAATAATCTGAGGGGGCATTTAAAATGGGGTATTAAAAATATATTATAGTCCCTTTAATCTGACAGCGTTGCTTTAATACTTAGTGCAGGGGCTTCATATTAAAGTGTATGGATATGTTTTTAGAGATGTTTCGGCAGCATTATCTCCAAGCAGGAAAATAACTCTTGGTGGTGGAGCACACAGAGCCCATCAGCGCAGGCTCAGACTAAACCGTAGGAAAAGCCCGTGTCACGCCAGATTTCGGGAGATGATTTCGGATAACGTTTGGTTTCCCAAGTGCAGTGCCTGGGCCCCTGCAAGGGCTGCAGCAGCAGCAAAGTGGCAGATCATGTCAGCAAGTTAGGGACACGGTTATATGTGTTGGCTTTAGTTTCGTGGCAAAGCAGGGGGCCAGGGGAGGCAAGGAGGGGGAGCACAACTCACTCTGAATTCCTTTGTACCCCAGCCGGGACAGATGGGCTGTAATCTCTCTTCACAGCACAAATTACAGGGTTTCCAGACCATCAGATGGGTGTGGGTTGTTGGCTACTTGTTGCTCCCTCAAACAGCATTTCCATACAGCCTGTGTTGGCTCAGGGCAGAAACAGATCTGGCTTCAGGTGAGAGCATCGCTTGTCCCGTGAGGTGCTCTCACTGTGTTTTGTGGCATCTTCGGGTGACAGGAATGAAACCAGAGTCCTCACCTGAAACATTGCTCGGAGAGGGAAGGGCAGCTTGGAAGAGGGAGGAGAGAGGGCAAAGCCCCGGTCATGCTCTGAGTGATGCTTGGCAGTCGGGGAAGCACTCCGGTGCTGATTAATCTGCTAATGATGTGTTTGAAGACGGAGAAGTGGCATAAAGGGTAGATCATTTAGCGAGAGGCAGGGCACGGTGGGGTGACACGAGCCGATCAGGGTCTGGGGGTTGAACTTGGCTTGCAGGAGGTACCTGGCAGGGATGCATGTGGCGCTGGGGAGAGGGAGGGTTTAGCCATGGTGACCCAGGGCTCCCAGCAGCCGTGCCGGTGCCTCTCTGCCTCCCTCCCTGCTGGAGGATGGGGCAGCCCGCAAGCCGCTAAGAGCTGGCTGCTCCGAGGGTCTCAGGGGGAAGTTGCCATGCTCACAGCCACATCAGTGTGGTTTTGGGGTTTGGGGTTTTTTTCATGACCAAGGGCGCAATGGCTTGGGTGGTCACCTCAGTCGTGGCTCTTATGCTTGGGGAGCGCCTGAGGGAAGAAACGACCGCAGCCAGCTGCGGTGGGTGTCGCTGGGGCCGGTGGTGAAGCAGAGGTTGAGCTTCCCTTTATCGTGCTCAGCAAATGCTTTCTGGTCTCTGCAGAGACCAGAGCGAGTGGGGACTTGTAACTCCTCTTGCTTTTGCTGCGGAGAGTCAAAGTGGACCATCAGGTAGTATCAGAGTTACAGTGTGGACAGTGATGGCTTCCAAAGCATCAAACAGGGGCATGTCCTCTCTCTCCTGAATTTTTTTCTTTTTGATCTGAAACTCCTGAAGTGTGGAGTCTGTCTGTACCACGGATGGTAGATGTACCCGAAAGGAGTCTGTAGAGGATTTCTTTTTTGAACATACTTCTTGCAATAAGGGCAAAAAGCTTTCAAACCCAAATCCATAACATTTCTGCCTCTTTCCCACTTAAATTAATCAAAGGAATAAAAATAGTTTTGCCACTCAAACTTATGTTTGAGACTTAAGATAATTTTTTAAGCTCCGTGTTTATGAAGGACGCTGGGGCTGTCTGCAGCAGTGAAAGACATCCCGCAGATGTCCAGCTGAAGCTTCTCTGTAGCATCCCATCAGAGGGCCTCTCTTCTGGACTGCAGACAATATCAGATGCAATTTATTCCTGGCCTTTGGATCAGCCAGCACAAATTTTATTTTATTTTTTGCTTACTGTGGACATGTGCTCAGTTATGGGACTGAGATGATAGCTTTCCAGAAAACCTGGGCACCTTATCAGATAATGATTACTTTAGATCTCTTTTCTGCTGGGCTGTACCGAACTATCAACCCATGGGAGAGGTCTCAGCAAACTCAGTTTAGTTAAAAGAACATTTAAAATAATGGGAAACAGGTTAGGGGAGGGATCTGAAGAGGCTGTATACAGAGACCATCCTCTGTCGTAAGGTGGAATCAGCTGTGCTAAGCTGTTTGTTACGGATGTCTGTTGAACCTCTTCTCCAGACCTCTGATGGGGAAGGCTTTGTCGCTGCTTATTCCTCTGCTCAGCTGTTACTACTACGAAGTTTTTCCTGATGTTTGTCCTGCGACTCCTCTGTGCTATGTAGATCCCTTGTCTTTAATAGACAGGGCGAATAGTTCATTCGCTTCCTCTGTGAATAATTCCTCTCTATTTGTGAACTCAATAAAAGCTAAATCACTTGCCAATAATTCTTGGGCCCTTGAAACGCGGAGAAAGCAACCTTTTAAACTGTTTAAAGTTCTCTTCAGAAATAGCCCTGCTTTGGAAGTTTATACAGCCTTGAACTTGTTTGTGAGCTGACTCCATAGACTCTGTAACTGGCTAGGTTTGTTTAGTAAACTTTTAAAAACCTCTCACCTTTTAAAAACCAATTGTTTCCAGGCCGGGGTTATAAATGGAGTTCTGTGCCGCTTACTTGTTTAATTTTGCCGTGAACAAAAATGTTAGTGTCTTCATTCAAGGGCCTGCCTTGCTTTGTACTGGCTGATTTACAATACAATGTGTAAATGTAGTAACAGCCTGGAACAAAGGACAGCCTGTTTATCCAAACAAATTTGAGGGTGAAGAGGTAAATCGCAGCCTGTTCGCTGAACGGCGGCTTGCAAGCAGAGCGCAACAACCATGTGGGGAAATGCGGTGGGCAAAATGGTCCGCGGGGGTTTTCGGCCCGGCGTCCCCATGATTTTAGGGTAGCGCTGAGCCAAGGCGAGCTGTCAGGGCACCCAGGTGCTTCCTGGCCCTTTGCAGGAGCTTCGCTGGCCATGAAAGACTTCTTGTGGCTGATTCTTGTGCCCTGCTCGGAGCGGTTGGATTTCTGTAGGCAGCTGTGCGGAGTCCAATGTAACCTCTTGGCAGGTCTCGCCGCAGCTCCCCCGTCTGCGGCGTTTTAGCCAATTGCTTCTACTTGTCCTGAACTAAAGCCAGCAAACACATTTCTCAGATTTAAGTATTCTGGGTGTTTTAGCCTTATTGTTAAGCTTGTGTATTTCAGCTGTAACGGCTGAGTCTATTAGCAAAGAGATTAAATTGTGTAGAAGTGATACTGCCTTGTCCAGACATGAAAAATAAATTGTTAGAAATGGGCTTCTGTCCAAAGTGCGATCGCTCCTGGAAAATAAATTGGACAAAAGTATTCACTGCAGCGCTTTACTAAAACGCCTTGCACGCTTGCTTTTCGTGCTTCCTAGAGATGAGTTCGTTGCCTAACTTCAAAAAAGTTGAGAGATGCGCATGCAAACTCATATTGATAGCGCTTCCTAATGCTGGCTGCGATATGGGTCCGGGTTGCTGAGAATCTAAATTTTTTTCCACTTCTGTGACAGCTTGAAATGGTGGTTTGCAGAGCAAGGAAGGTTGGCTGTAGCTGGGACGTGATAAGGTGAACTCTTCTGTAACGCAGCTCATCAGCTTCTTGGCTCAGTCGCATCCTGCGTGCTGTGCGGTATTTACTGTTGTATCGAGCAAACATGAAGTTTCATCTGTCCTTTGTTTTTGTGTCCATTAAGTACAAAATTAATCTCAGGTTTGCAGAGCTTTCTTCTAAACTTTGCTGAGTTACAAATTATGGCTTTTCTGAAACCTTCAGCCTTGCCTGTGGGAAGAACACTTTAATTTGGTTTAACAGTAGATGAGTAATCTAGCTACATGTAGCGATTTTTCAGTTCAGCTGCAGTCAGCTTCTTACTCCAACTGTTCCACTAAAATTTCAAAGGCGGCAATCAATTCCCAGCCAGCCTTGTTTATCCTCCTCTTGATTTCTCTTGTTCTCTTCTTGGTCCATGGCACTGAAGAGAGCGCTATCTTATAAAGCGTGTGTGCTGTCTTCCTGTTAATGGTTTTCAACACAATTTTGTTAAGTCGGAGTGCTGACCTGGTTTTGCTCCACTTGGTCCTCGCCTAGAATTTTATCACAGAGACTCAAACATTTCATGCTTGCCATTTCAAAAGAGATGAACAGCATCTCTTAAGGAATATATTTTCACTTCTCGTGTCTGTGTTGGTCCTTTCCAGTGTGAAACTGGGTCAGCGTTGGTTAAACTAGTTTATCTTGTTCTCCGTGTACCTGAATACAAAGTCAGGCTGAAAGCTGTCGCTTGTGTGTGCAGGTTCTCTCCACAGCCGTTTTATAGGCACCCAAACTGGAAACACGTCCTTTCAACGTCGGCGAGCTCTGTTCTGCGGGTGGGTGAATGGATGGGACGGAGAGACGTAAGGGCTGACCCGTGTCTGCGAGCACAGGGGCTAGCTGGTGGGTCAGCAGATGGGATGCCCCGCTGTTGAGAAGCTTGTTGTTATTGCTGTAATTAGTAGGTAAGCTTAATTTGCTCCTGAGAACATGTAGGAGGGAGGTTCGGTCTTCAGGGACTGCTGCCTGCTGAAGGGGGGCGGGGGGAGGCAGTTGTTTTGTTTTGTTTTAAGCAGCTACGTGTGGTAAGAACCGTTGCCCGATGGGAGGACAGAAACATCTTCATAGCTCTTGTTCTAAAAAGCTATGAGGAGGCTGTGGGCGATGGGTCAGCCCATAAATGTTATTAATTTCATGTGGAGTGGCTAAACTTCCTGCTGACTTAGGTAATGTACCCACTGAGCATGGATAAAAGGTTAGAGATGGCAATTATGGAAAAATCCTTTTCCGTTAAGCTTTTATAAGCTTAACCAAGCCACTGTCAATAATTACTCTTTTTTCCTTGCTATTGTGGACTGAGTCTAATCCAGGCTTGGTTTATTTAATTTTTTTATTGCTTGAATGTGCACACTCAAGCTATGTAGAGAATATCAAGCTACATTGGGTACACACTGAGCAAATGCATTTGCTGGACGTACCTGGTGTGTTGAGTGGTGAATAGATTTACAGCATGTTTGTAAGTGGTCATAATTGGGTTGCAAAAATGCGTGCTCTTGCGCTTTTATTTCTCCGGTTGTCTCTGAAGTTGTACAAGGCATCTTGCAGAGTGGCACCGGGGTGGGGGAGGGCTTCGGCCAGGAGGGCTGGAAATAGCAGCTGTTTGTTTATGCCAGGATTTTTATTCTCTCTTCTTCCCACTCCCTTTCTTGGGGATAGTCTGATATATTCCACCCACTCTCATTCCCTTCTGGTGAATGTGTGTGGATATGCTCCAGGACCATATGTGCTTATAGATACATACTTCAAAGGAAACGCTAGGCCGCCTAGAGAAGCTGTTTGAGTTTAGACGAGCCCTGAATTTGCCGACTGCTACAGCATCGCTTTTGAAGAACCACATGGCAGTGCTGCCTTGTCTTTCCTTCAGCACCTTTACACAGTGATGAACACCCTTAGCCTCCACAGCAAGCAAGCTGCCAATACGCGTACTCTGCGTGAGCTTAACCAGGCTGAATTTCACCTCAAGGCGTCAGCTCGGCTGGGCTTTTTGGTGGCTAGCTGACATGTTTGGAGTCACACGATGTATTTCCCCAACAGTGAGGATAACGAGAGGTTGTTTCTTTCCCCCCCCCCCCCC
>Ga0065711_1035851_pt1 | contig 21749 bp, 21 predicted proteins | sample Hoacrofraction12_FD_59098 | JGI IMG/M metagenome (GOLD analysis project Ga0065711, IMG submission 59098) | Hoatzin crop microbial communities from Cojedes, Venezuela - Epithelial fraction 12 v2 (version 2) | ecosystem: Host-associated > Birds > Digestive system > Esophagus > Crop | place... | reverse complement strand
GGGGGGGGGGGGACATGGCAGTTAGTGAATAGCTCTCAAAAATATGGCTTAACATGAAAAACCACAGAGAAAGAGAAACCCAAGATAATTTCATGATTTTTAAGACAATCGTAGAGCAAATGGGTTCAGGCAGGATAATTTAGAAGTATTTGAAAATGGCTGCAGCCGGTCGTGCTGTCGGCCACTCACTCTCTGGTGGGCAGCAGAGCCAGCACTGCTTCTGCCGAGCTTCTCCCCCAGCTTGCCTTAACTACACAGAAACCGGACCCCAAAGCGTGTTGCAGTTACACCAGAAAAATCATATTTCTTAGTTTAAAAGAAATAAGTATTCCTAAACCAATATTTAAAGAACTAGAAAAGGAAGTGATAAATTGAATGAAGAAACCATACTAAGGACTTTTTATAACCACACAATTCATGGGACCTGAACAAGCAGCATCCTTTAAAACTTTCCCTTTAGAAGCACAGAATCACAGAATCATTAAGGTTGGAAAAGACCTCTAAGATTATCAAGTCCAACCATCAGCCCAACACCACCATGCCTGCTAAACCACGTCCTTTAGGGTTTGCCAGGACGATCGCAGCACGCAAAAAGAAAAAAGAACCAGTAGATCCAGAGAGCTGCAAGAGTCAACTTCTGTAGCACCAAAAAAGAGAAAATCAGTCATCCCTGTGATGGCTAACTCGTGGTGACCAAGCCCCGTAGCCAGCCACAGCCCAGCACAGGGAGGCAGCAGTCTCAGCACACTGGGCACAGGAGCAAAGATACAGTCCCGCTCTTTCTTTTTGCAGTGCAGATGGAGCACAGCCATGTCCCGCAGCAGGTCCCATGTAGATGGGCACGGTGATGGTGGGCTGACACGTGGTGCCCACAGGAGCATCCCCACTCCCAGGACATGCTGTGGTGCTGCCGAGCATGGGGCCGAGCTTGGTCTCCACCGCGACCCAAGGTGCCACAGCAGCCACCAGCACCTCGCAGTTACACATAGCCGTCATCGTTTTTGGTAGCAGTTAAGCTGCGTAATGGGTACACAGAGGGTATCAGGTTCCTGCTGCTTATGGGGCTGTATTAATAACTGGGACTAAAATAATGCAGACAAACATAAAGGGGGGGCAGAACATCTCTGTTGGACAAAACAACTGCGATGGAAAAAGGAAAAAGGAGATTTCTACACAGCAGCAGCGGTGGCGTAAACAAAGATCCTCTTGGCCCGCAGGGCTCTCCCAGCGCTGGAGCCTGGCCAGAAACCAGCTCAGGGGCCCCTTTCAGTTCCTCCATGCAGAGCACATCCCTCTTTCTTTGCTATTGCACTTAAAAACCATGTTCCTCTCTCTTGCAGCCAGACTGCCAGCGTAGGAGGGAGATGCAGCCACAGCCCTGAGTGGGTGCTGCCGAAACCGTCCGTGACCCACCTCCGTGGAGCCCAGCACCAGCCATGAGCCGCTTCTTCTCACGCCTGGACCCGCGGCGGGTGCCGTGGGGAGCAGCAGGCCATGCCCTGCGTGCCCGCGTCCTGCGCACCAAGCCCGTGGAGTCAATGCTGGAGGGTACGGGGACCGCTGCTGCCCAGGGTGCCAGGCTGGCCAAGGTCCTCACGACCCTCGACCTCATCTCCCTTGGCGTTGGGAGCTGCGTGGGCACTGGCATGTATGTGGTGTCCGGCCTGGTGGCCAAGGAGATGGCAGGACCTGGGGTCATCGTTTCCTTCATCATTGCTGCTGTTGCCTCCATCTTGTCAGGTGAGTCATGCGGGTGGGATTTTTGAGGAACACACTATTTCGTCCATCCTCTGGCTCCATTCATGGGTGGACACCTGGCAGGACCCACACTCAGCAGCACAAGCTACGAGGGGACAATAACTTCCCCATAGCCTGAAACACCATTTCATACTGGGCTTACCCATCTCATGGGGTGAACCATCTCTGATTGCCCAAATGTTGCACCAAACCCTGTACTGGGAGGCGGCAGCCAGAGCGTAACTACTCCTGATGAGCTGCTGATGGCTTCCCCAAGGATGGACCCTGTGGTCAACACATTTTAAAACACCAGTAAGAGTTTTGCAGCACATGTCCCAGGCAGAGAGTACAGCCAAGTCGCAGCACTGGAGCAAGAGCTCAGCATGGCTTGTGGGACCCCCTGTTTCAACACGAGGGATATCGGTGGCTTGAGTAGCACCAAGGCCAACCACCAAGGCTTTTGCTGTGGACACTGCTAACAGTAAAACAGTTCCTCACTTAGTTTTGGAGTTGATTTTGTTGGCTTCTATTCACACAGGACCACTCTTTTTATTTCCAAACAAAAAACTCAACAAACAAATGTGCGGAGAGAGAAAAATTACATATTTTACTGAAAAGCTGGTGAATTCCATCTCCTCCGTAGGAACCCAGCTGAGCATATGGCTCGAGCTGCGGTTTCCACATGAAGCCAGTACTGCTGGCATTTGTCCTTTCCAGATCAGTGCTAACACGATGATGTGATGTTCCTGCTCTCCCTGCTCAGAGGACCTTGCATGCTGTGTCAGTCTGGTATCCAGCTTTTATCTGCAGGTTGGGTGAGGAAACTTGAGTAAATGGCAAAGGGCTTTGGTGGAAGACAGGAACAGCAAATACAGCAAAATGACCTGGCTCAGCTTTTCAAGTCTCTGGATTTTTGCAGGGGGTGGTGGAAGCACATCATGCTCTTTCCCTGGAGGCTGCAGTGCTGCTCCGTGGAGATGCCACCAAAGCGTGTGTGCGTTTGAACCCCCTGCAGCCCTGCAGCCCAGAGGCACAACGCTGGGCACAGCACGGGGACGAGCGTCACACTCTCCCCAAAGCCACGCCGGGGAAGGAGCCCCGTGGTGCTGGCTGGGGTCCCAGCTCCCCAGCTGGGCCCCAGTGACCAGGCACCGCGGACACATTTAGAGCTGGTTCAGCCCAGAACAAGAGCTGAGAACACGCAATGAGATCTGACGCTTGTTTGAGATCCCAGCAGAACAAATGCAACAAAATGCTTGGTTTTTTGACTGAGGCAGTAGATAGCATCAGTGTCTTTATCCTTTCCCACTGCCCACTTTCTCTCCTCTGCGAGGGTTTTCTGGCTGTGATGCAAACCAAGAGCTAACGGAGCTTGGGTGGGTCTCATCTAACAAAAACACGCTGTCCTCCAAAAGGGGCTTTTTCACCCCAGACGTGAGCCCTGCCCCTCAGCAGGGAGCTCCCCCCACCTTCGCCCACGGGAGCCCGTGCCGCTTCCCGCTCAGCTTTCATCTCCCCTTGCTTTTGTAGCCCTGGGAAAGTGTTTTGCAAAGGATGCAGTGTTTTGATAGTCTCCTTGGCCGCTTCCTCACTGCAGTGTTGAAGCTGCTGTTGTTTATAACAGCAACACGTTTTTGGCAAGTAAAACTGAACAAGGGTTCAGGAGCCGGACAGGCTGTCGGGGACGCGATTTCAGCTCTTGCATCACAGTCATTCCCTCGGGCAAGTGTACAGGGGGAGATCTGAAGGAGTTTCTCACAGAGCCAGGTGGGACCACCAGATCACCTACTTCCCCTTGGTGCATCACAGATCACCAAGTCAGATCCCACTGCCTGCAAAGCGAGCCCAGGAGGGTTTTGGCTAAAAAAAAAGCCCCTTCCAGAAAGCCATTCAGCTCCCCCAGGAGACACCCACAGGGAAGTCCCACTCGGCAGGTCCTGCCGTGGGGAAACCCCCCTCCCAGCCTGGCTTCAGATACAAATTTTTCCAATTTCATCTACCCAACAAATTCCAGTTATGCTTTCCCCTAGGTTTAAGCAACATGTGCCCTGTCAGGGTACTTGCAGACATGGTACAACTGATTAAACTGATAAATTAAATGAAATCAACCTCTTTCAGTCTCTCACTGGAAGGCCTTTTATTCAGCTCTCAGACAGCAACCTTTGCCCAGCTTCCCAGCAGAAGGGACACCCCAGGCTGCCTCCACCAGCCGCGACCCGCAGGATTCCTCACCCTGGTGTCTAACCAAAAGCACTTGTTGGTAGAAATCAGCAGTTTGCCTCTTGCCCAACCCCCTGACCCTCTGCAGAGCCTTTTCCACCAGCCGTTGCTTGTCCTTGTAGGGGTCTCCTTTCCTGAAATAGTACAACCTTGTTGATCGCGTTTTGCAACCTCCTTACTGTGAGCTCAGGCAAGGGTCAGGTCCTCCCCCATGATGGTTACTAGTGTGGGACAGTTTTCTCTGCCACACAACCCCACAAGCTTTGGTACCAGGCTGTGCAAGGAAAGAAGAGACTCTCTCCCACGGGAACTGCTCTGCAACCCCAGCAGCCCTGGATGAGAGTTTCAAGCACCAAGCCACACAGCTTTGGAACACACTGCCATGCTCTTACCTGGTACCCATACAGGAGCAGGCTCAGCGACAGCCGGGGTGCCCGACGGAGCAGAGGAGAGCTGAGCATGTGCCTCAGGTGCTGCCTGGCTGCAGGACCAGGGCCGGGGTGAGGGGCTTCAGCTGCAGCTGATCATGAGCTGCTTGGGCGGTGCTGGAGAAATAGGAGTCTTCTTTCTCAGGAAGCTTTCTTTATGGAGCTGCCTTTTGTATATCTACACACAGTGATCGTGAAACACAACGAACAGGCTTGGTGGCTTGCTATCCCAAAAAATAGGATTTTGCCACATAGCTGCCTTGACAAATTGGCTGTTCTTGTTTCATGAAGGATGGTCCCTCTGGATTTCTTGCGTGGTAGCGTGAATTAATTGGTGTTACCTCCAGCACTGCGGAAAGGCCCCTCCCCAAAGGATTGTTTCACCTGAACATCACTCCCATCGGTGCCAGTGCCCTGTGGGATGCCTCTTGGTCCCCTTGTGTTCTCGTGCCAGGCAGCAGCAGGAGAGTCAGCTTCCACACCGCAGCCACCACTGCCCCAGCACACTGAAAGCAAGGCAGCAGCCAAGAGGATGCACTGAGCTGCGGTGCTTGCTCCAGCCCCTTGTACCACCAGTTCTGCTGCCCAGCGGCTGTTGCAAGGCAGAGTTTGAGGCTGAAGCCAGCCAAGGCACCACACACCAGCAAAAGTCCCCACCAGGCAGGTCAGGATGCCCAGTATGACCCCAAGCCACCACTAATATGAAAACATCTAACCCGTATGCATGTGCTATATGGAAAGCTGCTGGCTGCCTCGCCTCCTACCCCCGAACGAGACAAACCAGAGAATGGAGAGGACAATTAAATCTGAAAAATAGGGGCTTATAGATGTGATCTTGGAAGAGACAATGTCACGAACCAAACTGCTCAGCTGTGTTTGTGTCCTTCTGAATAATGTCAATAACTGTATAATTACACCAGCATAATGACTGTCACACCAATTACACAGCGTAGCTGGTGTCTTCTGTAAGAAGACTGCTCTTCCAAACAACCACCGTGTTGGTTTGTTTTCCGCAGAAACTTGCAATCACTCTTGACTGGAGGGAAAAACAAGGAATCTGTCTCCAAATTCAAGGAGTCGTGGCGGGGAGAGGATGGCCAGGCTCCGCCTGCACTCCTGGAGCTGGGCTGGCTGCGTGGGGGCACTGGGGGAGCTGCATCTCCCTGGGGACTGAGGGATGAGGAGCCAAATAGCCGGGGCTGTCAAGGGGTAACTGAGTAACACAGTTTTATTATGCAGTTGTATTGCCATAATAATAATAATAATAATAATAATAATAATGCACTACTGATGCAGCAGAGATTAGTGAGATACAATCTGCATCCTAATAAGTTATTATATTATCTTCCTTTTTAAGCATGGAGGGAAGTGCTGGGAACCCCATTTCTGATGGAGGACCTGCAGCACGGCAAAGCAAAGTGATTTCATTGATGCCATCCAATACGGCCAGTGGCAATCAGGGATGGATGGCAGATCTTGCATCTCATGTCCGCCAGACTGGATACTGCATGCTGTGATAAAAACACTGTTTATTTTCTTAATATGTGCTGATACCTAATGCAGATATCCACAATGTGTTGCTGTGTGCAACGCATAGTGAAAGATTACTCTTCTATTTTGGGATCCTGGTAGAGTAGTTGAAAACTCAAACATTTTATACATATTAATATCTTTTCTTTGCCGTTATCATTCTGTATCTATAACAATCCTCTTTAAGCCTTATCTTGTCATTGGCTAAAAGTAGAGCTGCCTCTAAGAAAGATTATATGATTTTTAAGGCCATTGAAGAGAGAAACTAGATACTTGTCCCCATCAGAGCACCTATTTCATAAATCATTCAGCCTGTAGTTGTCTGTGAATGGCTTACCTTTGCCAAGTGCATGCATTTTTCATCAGCTTTGAATAATGAGTGTCTGTAGAGCTGGGTGATGGGGATGTCTTGCGGCTCCTGCAGTTGGGCCTGCTTTATAGAGATCAAGTTTTGAAGAGTCACAGCCAGCATCATGCATGCAAGTTAAGCAGTGAATGGATTGTAAAGATCCTCCAAAATCAAGAAAGCAGTACCACCAAAGTCATCTTAGGGATTCAATAATTCTGTGTTTGTACTGTGTAAAAATTGCACTTACGGTAAGAGCAGCAACCTCATAACATTTTTATAAATTATTCATTCCTCTCTCTATACTGAACTGATTGCAATTTTGAAGCAATTATTATCTTCTAAATAAAGAAAAGTAGTTGATAAAGAACTCAAGAATTACTACATGTTTACACAACGATAAGGACAGCCCTAACCCATTAACCCATACGAGCTGAACCGGGGTCTTTGGGGCAGGGGCTTAGTCGCTGTTAGACATGCAGGATGCAGGGTGGCCTTCCAGCACTCGTTCTGACCAGTAGTTTGGGAATTTATGACTAAGTCCATCCATTCCTTCTAAACGAAAGCTAATTGTTAAGACAGCAATGTGTCGGGGTCAGGATTTTATTGAAAAGTATCCTGACATAGTAAGTAGACAAAGAGTTTGGAAAGTATTGAAGTCCACTGAAATGCCCTCCCAAACAGTTCCAGTTAATATTTCTTTGTGCTTTGCTTTTCTTCTTCTGCAAAGTTAGTTCTGCTATTATTCTTCAGAATGAGACGTACATGTAACATTTTTAAGTGTTAAAATAACTTACGTTCTCTGTGTAAGATGGCTTCAAACTCCTCTTGCATGGGTACAAATGAGAGCAGGGGTGATCAGAACAGTGCTCCTGCCTGGATCTGCATAGCAATAACCCAAGATCAGCGTTTGGAGATTCCAGTCAGGCAGGGAGAGGTGTAACCTTGTGTGAGCCCTCCTGTGGCGTTTTGCTCTAGGGTGAGCAACGCTGGTTGCTCTGGGAAGCACTGGTCCAGGATCCCGTGCAAGGGCTATAACCATCCCTGACCTCCTTGTGCCCAAATACTGTCCTCTGGTAGGTCTCACTGCCACCACCCATCCCAGGGATGTTTTCTGCAGCCAAAAGGACTGGGAGCTTGTCAGTATGTTGATACCACAAATAAAACATTTGAGAGAAACATTCTTGGAAAAAATAATATTGTGGTGTCACTGTTTGATGGGGAAGAAGAGGTATCTATCACCGTCAAAGCTACTGCAGGGAAACAGCGCTCCAAGGACCACACCACCAGCACTGCCCAGTTCTGCTCCCTGTGCCTGGATCTCCCCCAGCTTCGGTTATGTGCCCATGGGGGCTGCAGCTGCCCATGCCGGAGGGTCCCACATCAGGGGCACACACCAGCGAGAGGGCTCTTCTACAACAGACCATAAAGATTTGGGTGGCTTGAACTGTGTATCCTCAAAGAAATTCCATCACAGCTGATATTAATGGGGAAATGGGTTGCTTTTTAAGCCAAGCAGTTGGGGAGAGAAGATTACCATGGGCTGCTGTCATGTCTCTGGGCTCCTCCTGATGCTGCCTACAGCCCTGGGCACCTCCTAGCACCTCAGACAGGTGGGACCAAGGCAGTTTTACTTTTTCCTTTTCTAAGCACTTTTTCCTTATGTTGCTTTGTATTTTTCTAAACAGGCGTTTGCTATGCTGAGTTTGGCGTGCGGGTCCCCAAGACCACGGGCTCTGCCTACACCTACAGCTACGTGACGGTGGGGGAGTTCGTGGCGTTCTTCATTGGCTGGAACCTCATCCTGGAGTACCTGATCGGCACGGCCGCAGGCGCCAGTGCCCTCAGCAGCATGTTCGACTCGCTGGCCAACCACACCATCAGCCGCTGGATGATCAACAGCGTCGGGACCTTGAACGGACTAGGTGCGTCACACCACGCATAGCTACCTGCAGTAATTAGGGCCTGAAAAGTAATTGGAAGCTCGTCAGAAGTCAGACGTGGATATTAGGCTTCATTCATTATTTACCACCTGTCTGCCTCTGGTTCTTTGCCTTTGCAGTCTGGTTCAGAGATGGGATTTAGGGGGATGGGATGCTTTGAGCCCCTTCAGGTGAGCTGGCATTTAGCAGAACAAGCACACAGAAAAATCAGCCAAGTGTCAGAGGCTAAAGACAGCGCAGGAGCACTTCACCCAGTGCAAGCCCTCTCCTCAGGCTCGTTAAGGCACACGCAGAGCTATGTTAGAGAGTACGAGCTGGTGTCTGCAGTACCGCCACGTAGAAACTCAGGGCTGTGGTGGTCCTTTATGACCGCCAGTTCCAGCAACAGTCCGTGTTCCTACCAGTAAGTGAAGCAGCTAGCTATCCTGTAGCTGTGTCAGGAAAACTTAATGTTTGATTGACTTTTAGTTAGTACTTGGCAGATACATGTTATGCAAACTGGGACCTGATCATTTGTTTGCTGCCCTCCCAAAACTCCTAACACTTGTCTCAGCAAGATTTATCACCTCAATAAAACAGCTGTAGCTAGCGGAGGCAGTGGCATCTGGAGACCACCTTTGCAATGAGATCAAGGAGTTCTGCAAAGCCTCCGGGTCTGAAAAGCACTTTTAAAAGCCCCCACAGAGTTTCTGGAGATGCTACCCACAACCATGGAGGGAGAGTTACACACCTCTTTTCTCTTACCCAGGGAAAGGAGAGGAGTCGTACCCTGACCTTCTTGCTCTGGTCATTGCTGTCATTGTCACGATCATCGTGGCCATGGGGGTGAAGAACTCGGTGGGGCTGAACAACGTGCTCAATGTCATTAATCTGGTAGTCTGGATCTTCATCATGATTGCTGGTCTCTTCTATGTCAAAGGTGACAACTGGTCTGAAGGGCAATTCCTGCCGTTTGGATGGCCAGGGGTAAGTCATGGGTGCACGGAGGGACACCCAGCACCTAAGCGGTGCCACCCACCTGCCGCACGCTCAGCTTTGTTCGTGGTATGGGCATCCTACTTCCACTGCAATCCCCAACCCTCAACCCTGCCAAACCCACCTGCACTTTGGCCAGGGACCTCCAGCCTCCACCACTGCAGGCTTGGATCCAGACCTCCTTGCTCTGCCAAATCCAAAGTGTACAGCAATGCTTGGCCCGTATCTTCTGCCACCGCTTAGAATAAACCCAGAACTTTTCCAAAATGTCCTCCTGGAGAGCCAAACTCCTTGTGTAAGTAGACATCAGAAAATGCCACTAATTGCCAGGCAACGGAGCAAAATGCAGTGGCCATCCGAGACAGGGCGCTCGGGAGGAGGTGGCTCAGCCTCCGCGGAGGGAGAGATACTTGTGTTGGCTGGTTTTCAACAACAATGTTCTCAGGCATTTGTTTTGAGCACTTCATAATGCCACCTGCCAGTACTTATTTTATAGATGTTCCCTCAAAGCTTACTGAGAATTTGGACATATTTGGCTTTTCTAGCTTGCTTGCACTGGTTTTTATCCAAGGATGAACAGAGACTGAAAATATCTCAGCTGGCCTAAACCCAAGATAATTTCTCAGATTTACACTGCTCGACTCCATCAGGGTGTTGTGCAGAAAAATAAGCAAGAAAGTAAAGTAAAACAAGAGTCTTGATTATTGAAAGGGTCCCAAGCTGCCATACAGTCCCTGTACCTCCCTTCGGTAAATCAATACCTCTCTGCCAGAGAACAACAGAAGAGCACTGAGGCCCGTTTGAGAGCAGAGGTTATATTTATCTTTGGATTGTGCATGGCTTTTTATGCCATATAATAGGAATGAAAAAGAGAAAATAGAAAATAGCTGTTTTGCTCCAATTATATCAATATATGTATTATGCTTACCAAATATCTCCTGGCAAAACCCCATTGTTTGAAAAGATACATATCCAAAACACATCAAAACTGATAGGGTCTTCCTCTCATTTTCAGCTGGTTGGTTGTCTCCCAAACTGTTTGTGTAAGTAAATCCACCACAGCAGAAGCATGAGATCCCCAGGAGCATAGGGGATACTTTAACAAGGTAGTTACATGTAATCCCCTGAAGGAGACAAGTTTTACTGTGTGCTCCATCCCTAGACAGCTGAGATGACAGAGGTGCGATGGACACCTGGTACCCAGCTAGCTAGCTAGATGTATGTGAGGGTTTTACGACTGCAAATCAGCTCGCTCCTTACAGCCACATAGTCTTTAGCCTGCTTCAGCTTTTCTTCCCTATAAATGTCCTTGCTACTATTGTCTATTTTAATAAATCACATTAAAAAAAAATAGCAGTGAAAATAATTCCTCATCCAAGTGCTCCAACGTGTGCTCCTAACCTGTCTGCAGCTTCCAAGCAAAACAGAGGTTGTTTGGAAAGCGGCACACATCTGACTGGTGCTGCTCTCTTCTGCTTCCTCTGCGAGTGGATCTTGCTGCCACATGAGACATCTTGCTAAGAAGGAATGCATAAACATGCTCCAGATCCCTACTAATACAAACAGATTTGGGGTGGAGTATTGCGAAAGCAAACCTGAAATTGGTGAATTGTCTCCTCTGTCGCGGCCCGGATCTCCCCACAGATTCGGGCACTGTGTGGGCACGAGTGGGTAGTGCACCACGAGTGAGCTGCAGAAGCCTCCAGTGACTCGGGCTGCATGTTGAAATCTTTTCCCTAGACCAGATCACTGGGTTATGGGTGTCCCCGGGGTCGGTTCCCAGATGGGAACACCCAACTGATCTGATCTGCTCCACTCACCCTTTGGCTCAGACAAAGCAGAACTGGGCTCCTTCCTTTTTGCTCAGTTCCCTCTCCCTTGTTGGGTGCCTGTGGCCTTCCTGGTGCTGAGACACTTGGTCCTCCACGCAGGTGCTCAAAGGGGCCGCGACGTGTTTCTACGCCTTCATCGGCTTTGACATCATCGCTACCACGGGAGAAGAAGCAAAAAGTCCCAACACCTCCATCCCCTACGCCATCACGGCCTCGCTCGTCACATGCTTGACGGCATATGTGTCCGTAAGTACTAGCTATACATATGTCAACATATGTAAATATATATGTATGCATAGATATACACATATACACAAAAAAATATTTATACAGTGTGTCCCTTCTGGGGATCTGCATGGCTCCCCTCCCCATGAGCCGGGCTGCCAGTCCGACCCTTGGACAAGGGCTCTTTCTTTGGTGGGAGCTGGGACATCAGCTGTGTTTCCGTGTGACTGCAGTGTGCTGCCGACGCTCCCCTCGGACTCATTTGCACATAGAGGTGTAATCCAAATCAGACGTGAAATATTTTGGCATTGCACCTTTCAGAAGCAGCCCCTGCACCCTGCGAGTCCTCAGCGGCCCCCAGAGCTGCTTCTGACACCCGTGTCCTGCTCCTCTCGCCTTCCCCAGGTGAGCATCATCCTCACGCTGATGGTGCCCTACGACGCCATCGACACCGAGTCCCCGCTGATGGAAATGTTTGTGGCCCACGGCTTCTACGCAGCCAAGTTTATCGTTGCCATCGGGTCCGTGGCCGGCCTGACTGTCAGCTTACTGGGATCTCTCTTCCCAATGCCAAGAGTCATTTACGCCATGGCTGGTGACGGGCTGCTCTTCAGGTCAGTCATGCCCATGATGGCATTTGTTTTTGCCCCCTTGGGACCCGCAGGGGAAATGTGCCGGAGGTGACAGGGGCTGTCCTGCACCCAGACAGCCCAGTGCCGTCACCATGGGGAACAGCAGGCACACACAGACTCAGCGCTTGCAGAATGGGGCACACACCAAACCAAAAGCCTGGGCAAAAAAAAATCAGGAGATCTACGCAAAAGCTGCTCATTTGGTGCCGATACCTAGAGATTCAACCTATGGGAGGATGAGCGTTGCATTCAAGAGTTGCTTGCAAAGGAGAGCAGCTTCTATGCGTAAAATTTTGGCATGTATTTGCACACATCCCAGTGCCCGTTTCAGATGGCACAGAGCTGCTTAGACCTAGCTCTAACTCCAGCTGCGGCCTCAGCAGTATTTCCAGTCTCTGGCTGTCTGGAGTCGAAGGTCCAGAAAGCAAGCAGAGCTGAAGGGTTCACAGCTCTGAGCCTGGTTCCTCCAGCCGGGTAAGCGTTATTGCAACAGGGAATCGCTGCGATCTGCAATTTTAACTTTCTGCATCTGTTTTGCACTCCAGATTTTTGTCCCACATCAGTTCTTACACAGAAACTCCTGTAGTGGCTTGTATCGTCTCCGGATTCCTTGCAGCTCTGCTTTCCTTGCTGGTCAGCCTGCGGGACCTGATAGAAATGATGTCCATCGGCACGCTGCTCGCCTACACGCTGGTCTCCGTCTGTGTCCTGCTCCTCCGATACCAGCCCGAGAGTGACATTGATGGCTTCGTCAAATTCCTCTCCGAGGAGCACACCAAGAAGAAGGAGGGAATCCTGGCCGACTGCGAGAAGGAGGTTTGCTCCCCAGGGAGTGAAGGAGAAGAGTTTGCTGGCCCACCGACCAACACATGTGGGGCAAAAAATCTGCCGTCGCTGGGGGATAACGAGATGCTAATTGGGAAATCTGATAAATCCACCTACAACGTGAATCACCCCAACTATGGCACGGTTGACATGACCTCAGGGATAGAGGCAGATGAGTCTGAGAATATCTACCTCATCAAGCTGAAGAAGTTGATTGGCCCTCGCTACTACACGATGAGGATCCACCTCGGACTGCCAGGGAAAATGGACCGCCCCACGGCAGCCACCGGCCACACGGTCACCACCTGCGTGCTCCTGCTCTTTGTCCTGATGTTCATCTTCTGCTCCTTCATCATTTTCGGGGCAGACTACATCTACGAGCAGAGCTGGTGGGCTATCCTCCTCGTCGTGCTGATGGTCCTGCTCATTGTCGTGCTGGTGTTTGTCATCTTGCAGCAGCCAGAAAACCCCAAGAAGCTGCCCTACATGGCACCTTGTCTGCCCTTCGTCCCTGCTTTTGCTATGCTGGTGAATATCTATCTCATGCTGAAGCTCTCCACGATCACATGGATCCGATTCGCCGTCTGGTGTTTTGTGGGTGAGTCCCAGATTCATTTATTTTAATTTTTTAACTGACATTCTTTTGAAAGGATGTTAATAATAACTTCCCTAATTAAACTGCTTAGGCTGATGCTTCTTCAGCTGGGATATACCCAGTCCTTCGCATTTGCCCCTTGTCATCCTGAAGTTCTTAGAAACCTCGGTTAATCAAGCCCCCAAACCACAGCTAAATGGAAAATTACACCTCCAGAAAATGTCAGTTTGATGGAAGTAAACTGCTCCATGCAAAGGTGACTGTTTTGATGAGTCTTTTGATGTAAAGTAGGTGGGTTCTGGAAATTGCCTTGCAGGCAGGTTTTCTACAGAAATCTGCCTAATTTCTTGCTATTTCACCCACTTGAGCTCTTCAGCAGCCCACACCAAAATCTTTGCACTGCATTTACAGCTTCCCAAAAAGCACCAAAAGCCCTGGGAGAGGCAGAGCCAAAGGATCTGTCGACCTTATCTCCTTTTCTTGGTCTAAGTCCTCAACTTTGTGACAGGGAGATCTTGGGACTCACAGGCTCTGTTGTGGTCCTTTTTTGCCACATCTAGGCTTCCTGGCACATAGCCAGGAGCCTGGCATGTCTATAGTTTCCCTTGCTTTATATTGCAATCCACTTACTTCACAAACCCAAGAGAAAAAGAGCAGCTGTCATAGCTCCTCCTGAAGGCTTGCAAGTCTGGATTATAGAGAACTGAATCAACAAGACAATATCAAAGCCAAGGACTTTTTACAGAGCAATAGTAACCCTGTGGGTAAACACATGTATTGCAGCAGCCTGCAGGAGCCCCAGTTGCAGACAACAGACCGTGAGCATGGTGCCAGCACCCAAAAGGACCATCCCTGGCCATGTATCCCACCAGCAGCCCTCCGCTTTGGGACCAGGGTTCAGTGTCCTGGGTTGAGAGGGAGAAAGTGGCGGGGAAAGAGAATGAGGATTTATGCAAAGGTCATAGTCAGCTGCCACCTCCTGTAAAAGCAGAAATTGCCTCTCCTGGAGGGGGGGTAGGCAAGCTCAGGCCACCACACCGGGCTCACCAGCCTTTGTGCTTTTCTCCGGTGCCTCCTGATGTTTGCAAATGTTTGACCTGAGAACCGGGAGATGACATGAACAGACCTTGGATCTCCCTTTGGCATCTTAGAGAGTTTAGACTAGTCTCATGGTTTCCATCCTTCAGGGGGAGGTTGCTACTTTTTATTCTCCATTTTGCCATTCCCTCTTTTGCTTCAGGTTGAGGACGGCAGTTATCCTGAGTCAGTCCTGCAAAACTGAGGTTCCGTAGTGAAGCTCCATCTCTGAGAGTCTCCTAACTCCAAGCCAAGCCGTTGGGCAGTAGCTGCCATGTGCACCCTTCAGCATGGAAAAGACATGCTCAGTCCTTTTTTTGGCCCTCAAAGGCAATAGGTGAAGCTGCAGATCCAGGGAAAGCCCTTTCACCTGGAAGCAAAGAAGACTCCAAAACACCAGTTTAATCCACTGTAATTAAATACTTTCCCCTGTGGGTACATCTAATACCTCTCCAGCTGCCAGCAGTGGCAAGGATTCAATTAAGCCATTCCATTAAGGTGTGATGGACTCCACCAGCCCCATCTATGGCTGCTCACCTGTTGGGGCAGACACATCCCGTTTATTTTTCCAGCAGAGCTGTGCAGTCCTGCCACACAGACTCGGGGTTTAACCTCACAAACAGTCCCTGTGGCCAGTCCACGGCATGTGGAGAAGTCTGGGTTTCTCTACGCACACGACTGGGGTAGGTTAATCCCAGGATCCACTGGAAATTCAGTCTCCAGATACATTTGCTTCTGGCGAAAGCATTGGTGCAGGAAGATGAGATCAGGTAGGGGCAGAGGGAGAAGATGAAATGAAACTCCTGAGGAGAGGAGAACAGAATTTCAGAGCTGTTTTAATACTGAATACACTCATCCTGACAACCCTGAGGCACACATGGCTGTGAGCACCAGGAGAGAGCCTGAGATGATAAGGAAACTCCAGAGAGAAAAGGGTAGCCAGGAGGGTAACAGGATGGCAACGCAGCTCGTCGGTGCTTGGGAGCCTCCGCACGTCTTCTGGGAGCTGCTGTCCCACCAAAGCTGCAGATGGCACGATCACGTGGCCAGCAGCGATCCATTGTGCCCAGCAGCGATCCCAGCTGATGTTTAAAACACACAGCCCTTGGGTCACAGCTGGCAGCCCAAAAACATGAACTCAACGTGTCTGAAGAGCAGACATCAACTACAACATACACTGGCTTAAAAAATATAGGCATATTTAGACACACTTAACCCTCACCAGCTGGCACCAGCCCGGCGCTGGGTGGGAGGACGCTGGCGGTGAGCCGGGCTGGATCACCAACCCATCCTGATGTGGGTTTTGGTGGGCAGGTGCCATTTTGGGGCATGGCGTGTTTATAGCAGTGCTTTAGCGGGGGTTGTGGGGCCAGTGTGCATGGCCTGGGTCCAACCCTTTCCCTTTCACCCGCCACAGGTCTGCTCATCTACTTTGGCTACGGGATGTGGAACAGCACGCTGGAGATCAGCGCCCGGGAGGAGGCCCTCCACCAGAGCACCTACCAGCGCTACGATGTGGACGTTGACCCCTTCTCCGTGGATGATGGCTTCTCCTGCACCACCGAGGGTGAGGGCTACCCAGGCTGGGGTCCCTCCGAGGACAAGGGCTTCTCATACCAGCAAATGGCAGGAGCAAAGGAAAGCCATCGGACGAGTAGCAGGTCGAAAAGCAAAGGCAGGCACAAACCGCCGTCAGAGGCTCTCATCGCCAATGACGAGTTGGACTACTCGCCCGAGTAGCGGGGCAGGCAGTGGGGCGCCGGGCTGCCCAGCCAATGAGGAAGGGTCCCCGCGGCTCCCCCATCCTGTCCCAACCTCCCCGGGTCCTCCACCACTACCCCGCTCACTTCCGGTCCTCGGGACACGCTCTGTGATTGCCGTTGACCATGAACCAAACACACCCGTGGCCCGTCCCAGCTCCACCAGTCTGGTCCTGCTCTGGTGAATGCCGGCTGATCCCCCGGCACCAGCTGATCTCCTGGCACCAGCCATGCCAGCGGAGGTGGTGGAGTGGGAGATGTGCCAAACTGGGAGGGTGTTGAGAAGTGGAAGGAGCCGTGTGAGGGGACAAGTTGTCCCTGGGGAATGTCCACCCAACAGTTGCAGCGGTGAGATGCCACTCTTACATTTTTGGCACTTTCTTAGCATGTGTGTTTTTTTCTTTGAACCACCTTAGAAGTAACAGCTGAGCCAGAGGGACAGATGCATAGGTAGCTACAAAATGGAGACGGACAAACCCTTTTCAAGGGAATAGCTCAGAGGTGGATCCAGGGATGCTGGTGTCATCACACAGGGTTTCCATGGCCCATTCCGGTGCAAAGGCACTTGATGCACACAGTAGTGCTACCCCGTGTCCATCCCCAGACCCCAAATCCAAGCATCCCAAATACTGGGATTTGAAATTAGTCCGTGCCTCAATCAAATCTTGAAGTCCCAGCATGGCCAAACATCTCAAATCTGCAGTTGGGAGCCTGGTCCCATTTCTGGTCTCATTTCTGGTCACAGCGAGGGCTGCGACCCCCTCTTGGCTCAACCCACCTTGCGTGAATAGTCAACAAGGACCACACGCTGTTCCTCTGAGCATCACCGGTCTGAGGCTGGGCGCTGTGTTCACCGCATTGTGTCTTTTACAAAAATGACTGCGCCGTAGTTCCCTTGCTGTGGTGAGCACATTCCACTGCTCGCTCTGGTCTCGGTGCTTCAGGGATGCATCCATGCCCTCGTGAAATAGCAACGCCCGTGGGTCAGCCACGTGTTGGCAGGGCTGGGCCACGCCTGGCAAGTGGGGAGGACTCAGCTGCTGACATCTCCCTCCCTGCTGCCGTCTCCACCATTTTCTCTGTTTCCGACCCTGGCTTGGTGGATACTGTACAAAAAAACACTGAAACACCGCTCGTTTTGTAAGTGTCCGTATTTCAGTTTGAAACCAAGCAGAGCTGGTGGCTCGAAGGGCAGAGGTGGTCAGCAGGTGGACGTTTCTTACAGTTAATCCCTCCGGCATGGCCAGAGCGCGGCCGTGACCCCCAGCAGTGCCATCAGGTTCCCCGCCACCAGCGTCCCCGCAGCACAGTCAGCGGTGATGGGGTTTGGTCGCAGCCACCACCTCCCCCAGCACAGACAGTAGCTGCGTTGCTGAGTCAGCGATTAGCAGCAGGTCCGGTTCCAGAGTCCATCACCAATGTGCTTAGCTTGAAACATTGTAATGGAGGAACATCTTTTCGAATAAATAATAACCAAGGAAGCACCCCATCAGATAGCGACACTCATCCTCCTCTCGGCTCCTGAAGGCTTGAGGGCTCGAAGACTCAAGGGAGAGGCTCTGTCCGTGGCTGCAAAAGTTTCCCACATGCAGCTGCTGTCCCAAATGGTGACAAACTACAGTCCTTTTCCCGGTGGAGAAGAGCATATGATTCTGCAGATCCTAACCCGGAGCGCCCCGGGCAAGTTTGGCCTCTGCGAGGGCTTCAGGATGAGAGCGAGGATTTGGTAAAAGGACCTGTAAGCTACGCTCTGGCATCCCCTCCGGCCGCCCACCCCTACCATGCTTCTGCCAGCAAAAATCCAGAGTGTGTCCCACCGAAAGGCTGTTTGCAATGTGCGTGTTGCTCACAGGCAAGCTTGGGAAACCTTTCCGGCGGTGCCGAGAGCCTCTCGCAAAGGTCACCTCTCACTTGCGCTTGTCCTCGATGCCTTAGAAGTACCCAAGAGAGATGGCACCTCGCAGGTCTGGCTTTACATTTTCAGGGAGAAAGATTGATGCTATTTTCCTACCAGCTCTTGTACTATACCATATCCGAGATAGTCGTGTTCGTCCTGCTTCCGCACGGTATTTGGGCATCTGCCGAACCACAGACTCATGCCCAAGTACCCTGTCAAATCAAAGCCTGTTTTTCCTTTTGCAGCCTTAATCTGTTGCTACAAAGCAGTTACCAGTACCAGTGTCTGTTGTCATGTCCGCTCTAGTTGCGCTGTGTAATTTGACAAGGGCTTGCTCCCTTGCTCTTTGGCGTCTGTAGGAACCTCTCCATTGGACCCATGCGTTGAGTGAAGCCCTTTGGCTGCTCTTGTTCCCCCTCGCCCACCCTCCTTCCCCTTCCCGAGGAAGCACCGGGGCAGGACGGCTGCACCATGTCCCCGGGACTGCCGGGAAAAAGCATGTGATGGCGCAGCGCTGCCTGGTGCGGATGGGCTGCCGTCAGCCCTCACCATGCCAGTGGGTAGGAGCCGTGCCCTCCTCCAAGCCCACCACATCCCACCTGATGTTGGAGGGTAAGGAGAAGGCAGCCGAGACGGAGGCTGGGTCTGGCCTGGGTCCCCCCACCCTGCTCCGAGCGGCAGTGCCAGGGGGACACGCGGGGTCAGCCCCTATTTGGGAGCTCGGGTGCTTTCCCTTGTAGCGGGCGTTGGGGTCTTCAGTGGGCGCAAGCAAAAGCTGCAAAGGCCAAAATGTTGAGGTGTGTCCATCACTTCTGGGCACCGCTGGCCCTGGGGGCAGTTTCGGATGCTGGAAGGAGGTACAAGTGCTTAATTTGCTGTAACCCCAAAATCCAGCCTTTCCCCCTGGGTGCCCTCAGGGAGGTTCTTGCGCCCCCAACCCATCGGGAGAGCCCAGGCAGAGTGGTACCACCCTGCTCCCACCACCGGTGAGAGGCACAGAGCCCCTCCACGCCTGACCACCCTCAGTGGGACACGCACCCCGGGAGGCCCAGCGCATGATACGGACGGAGCATAAATACCTCAGACCTTCCAGACCGACTCTAGAAGATCTCAATCCTTCCACAAATTCACTCCGCACGGTTACAACCGCTTGGTTGTGAGGCCCAGCACGCCGGCGTCCTCCACGCTCCGAACGACATGGGATGATGTAAATCCAGCTTGTAAATGATCTTCACTTCATTTTGTTTGGTCTTTCTGATGTATATCTTGCTTTTTTTCAAATGGTACTTTCTGGTGTAACAGTTCTCTGCAGTTCTGGTATGAAATCAGTGTATTTGTTTAAAAAAGTTTGTTCTGTTAATTTTTTTTGTGTGTGGTTTCCAAAAGCCCATTGGTGCACTGTACAATGGGATCTTGTGGTGTGTCATGAGGAAGAAAAAAAAAGTGCAGATATGTTATGGAGTGAATTTATTTTCAAATGATTGTGTTGTTGACAACTATATATATAATATATATATTATCAAGATACTAAGATAAAAAATCTAAATTTACCAAAATCTGTATATTTTAATAAATGCATAAAGCTTTATTGTGTGCCTTTACATCTAAAAATCAAACAGGAACTAACGGATTTTTAAAGAAAGCCAGAGACAAGTGTGTCTTAGTATCAGTTTCCATAGTAATGTAAATCTTTTAAATGAAAGACTATACCAAAAAATAAATTTAAAAAAATTTCCCATATAAATTTTGTTAAGCCAATCAGTACCTGAAGGCCTGGTATTTTTTCAATGCTAAATTGAAGCTAGAGATGAACAAATCTTGCCTTAAGTACTTCAAAACTTCCTTTGTAGAAGATCCATTTCAATGGGCTGACTTTGGAATTTACTTGCACTGTTGTGAAAAAAAAATGGTTATCGATTTACACAATAAAAAAAAAAGAAAAAGAAAAAAACCCTAAAGCCAATGACCACAGGTTGACTATTGCAGTGCGAAGCCCTGGGGAGCGCCGACGTCTTCCCGTCTGCTCGGTGTGCTGCAGGCACCCACCTTTCCCCGGGGTAACTGGGGTGTCACGGCATCATCACCCCCTGCATGGGCACCGCGGCTGTGGGGAGGTAGGCAGCGCTCGCGGGGTCATGGCCACCTCTCCTCTTCGGGGTCCTCAGGGCTACCAGTGTCCCCTCCCTCCTGTTATTCCTGTTACTGGGGGAGTGGGGCGGCTGCCAGGCGCGGTCCCCGTGATGGGGAGCTATAGCTGGTCCTGGTGGGGCTTGTGACGCTACTCTGGGGCATCAGGGACCACAGCCTCCACGCCGGGGTGACCACCAGACCTCACACCCACCGCTCCACAGCTGATACCAGGCACAGCACGGAGAGGTTTTTTCCATTCAGGAGAATTATATTTGACTATTCTGAGGCTTTGGGTCAGCAAAGGAGAATCAAAAGCCTTCGAGAGACAACAGCACCGTGGCCAACCTAGCCTGGGAGAACCCCACGGGGAGCGGGGCGTTATGAGAGGGTGCAAAGCAGGTATTTCAGCTTTGATCCTTTAAAAACTAGAGAAGTTTAATGTTTTTTGTGCTTCCTCCAAACACGTCCCCTCTGTGGTGCCAGCACTAATATCCTGTCCCACACTTGGCCCCAGCTCCTCGCGCCCCACGGTTGCAGATGTCCGTTTCCCCTGCAGCTGCTCTGGGAGTGTTTTGCTTTGTTTGGATTTTTCTTCTCTTCCCTGAAATAAAGCTTCTTCCTTCCTCCGAGCACCTTGCCCAGAGCCTTTTGAGGGTTGGATTTGGGATCAGCTGCCGGTAACCTGTGACCGTGGGCAGGGCGAGCAGAGCCGCAGCACCAGCCCCTGCCGAGGGTCCCCAGCCCCGCGTGCCTGCAGACATCAAGATGCAGCCCAGTGGGTTGGGCAGCAAAAAGACCCATAAGCGCTGCCTGACAGTGCTCATTCCTTGTTGGGTCACACACCGGTGCCCAGGCCACTCCAGTAGCACCAACACCACCGCTCGAGCCTCTCAGACAGGTTTCCCCGTGCTCGTGGCTTGCTCTGGGGCTGTTTGCGGGGCAGCGTTCCAGCAGCTTTCTGCTCTGAGGTCTCCCACGCCGCCGTCGGCCCCGGGGTTAACGGGCAGCGGTGCACAATCCACAATCCCCCGGGCAGCCTGCACAAGCTGGCACGTCTGTGCGGCACCGCTTCGCCCGTGGCACCCGCACATCAATGGCAGCACTTGTAGCGTCTCCCCGGCGCGTACAACAACTGCCTGTGCCCTGCCTGTGATGTAATGGGCACAAGTGTCCTGCCGCCGGCCTGCGCCGCTGCCCGCCCCGGGAGCATTGTGTGGGGTGGCAGCCATGCAAAGCCTGCACAACAGAGATGCCTTCAAGACCACTCGGTCTTAAAGGCAGATGCTGGGGTGGTGTGTCGGGGCTGGAGGGTGATGCTCAGGCAGCCTGCAACATGACAAGCCCCTCCTGGAGCCACCTTATTCTCTTCTTTTAAACGTTCCCACCTCGGCTTCCCACACAGAGGAGGCAAGGGGTGGGAGCTGCAGCATCACAGCACGGTAGGGGTTGGAGGGGACCTCTGTGGGTCATCCAGTCCAAACCCCTGCCGAAGCAGGGTCACCTACAGCAGGCTGCACAGGACCGCGTCCAGGCGGGTCTTGAATATCTCCAGAGAAGGAGACTCCACAACCTCCCTGGGCAACCTGTTCCAGTGCTC
>Ga0065711_1035850_pt1 | contig 21749 bp, 8 predicted proteins | sample Hoacrofraction12_FD_59098 | JGI IMG/M metagenome (GOLD analysis project Ga0065711, IMG submission 59098) | Hoatzin crop microbial communities from Cojedes, Venezuela - Epithelial fraction 12 v2 (version 2) | ecosystem: Host-associated > Birds > Digestive system > Esophagus > Crop | place... | reverse complement strand
TGAGAGGGGACCTAATAAATGCTTACAAATATCTGAAGGGTGGGTGTCAGGAGGATGGGGCCAAGCTCTTTTCAGTGGTGCCCAGTGACAGGACAAGGGGCAATGGGCACGAACTGAGTCACGGGAAGTTCCGTCTGAAGATGAGGAAGAACTTCTTCACTGTGAGGGTGACGGAGCACTGGCACAGGCTGCCCAGGGAGGTTGTGGAGTCTCCTTCTCTGGAGATATTCAAGACCCACCTGGACAAGGTCCTCTGCAGCCTGCTGTAGGTGGCCCGGCTTCAGCGGTGGGGTTGGACTGGATGGCCCGCGGAGGTCCCTTCCAGCCCCTGCCGTTCTGTGATTCTGTGATTCTGTGATTCAATGGAAAATAACCACATTTGCCTAGAATATCATACAGGAGAATATTTTAATAAATATCAAGTAGAGAAATATAATTTTCTTAGCAAACAAGATGTCAACTCGACAGTACAAATGTCATATTTACATTCATCTTATTAAGATTTATACCATTTAATGTTGGTCTTTAAGAATTACACTATAAATGGAATATGATTTTCATATAAAAGGGATGGTATATTTTTAAATCAAGCCTGTAGAAACTCACTCATCAGTGGTTTATGAAACTTGAGTACACTGATGCTTCAGTACTCAATTAATGTCAGGCAATATGGATTTCAATCTGGCTTGAAATATATTTAAACAAATGAAGTAGATACAAATGCTGGCTCTTTGGCCAGCCAGAGCTAAAAATCCATTTTCTACCCCATTTATAATAAGAAGTAATCTGAATGTAATTTATCTAAAGCACAATATGTTTCCCTAATTTTTACTTGTAACCATTACTTATAGTTTAAGTAATAGTTATATCCATGGATCTTAGTGCACTTAATTGAAAATGCATGGTATTAAAATGTAAGACTTCATCCTTCAAAAATAAAAGCATTATCCTAAGGAATAATTGAAGTGGGGGAGCGGGGGCTGGAAGGGAACCTTAACAAAAATCCTTAAAAGCAAACATTTCTTCCCCTTTATGTTTTATTAGGATTGTGTTTGAATGAAATTATTCTCTCTCAGCCCCATATTTCAGTTCAGATTACAAAATTCTCTCATCTGATTGTCACATTTTGCTCTGAAGTCAAATCCTTCTGCAGCAGAGTGACATGTCAAGGGTGACAGTGACAAATTGTCACTAAGTAAGGAATAACATATGACAGGGCGTTCGGCCATAATGAGATATATGCATGCCTCGAGAGCGTTTGCAGGCATGAGGCTGAAGGGCGATTGCTCCCAGCACTTATAATGTTGCTAGGTCTCATTAAGACTTTACATGCACTGGAATAGATTTCTAGTGATTAAAAGAAAAAAAAAAAAGATTTATGAATGAGTAAATCATCACAGCAAATTTTATTTTTACTCATACATCTAGAAATTTGTATGGCTTATAAGGCTGGGACAAAAAAGGAGAAAGGGTCTTTTATCCTTCTTTTAAATTTTTTATGCTGCTGTCCATCATGGCAACATACAAGTTCCATCCCCTCTAAATGAATAGCATCAGTGAAATCTTTGGCCTAATTGACTTGATGGTGTTCCCTGACATGTATTCATTTGCAGCCATAAACTCTACATGGGCAAGGTGTTACTCTTCAAATATATAATGATTTTATTAATGTCCCTTTTTGTTGATGTGGGTTTAGAGGTAATACAGGGGCATGTCAAAGTTCACAGAAAGGTTTTTAACTTACCCTGTGTGATTTGATTTCTAATGACTTTTTAAACTTAGTACCTCTTAATTAATTGTAAGCACAACCACTAAATCCTGACAAGACTATAATAACATAGGGACTTTTATGAAGAAGGTCAGGCCTGTGGTTAAAGGGACATAGGAAGTCATATATTCAGTTCAGCCAGTGTCTCTCACCACCAGGGAAGGAAGAAGAGAAGATGTTATGTTTATCGCAGTCCTCACACTATAGATCCGGTTGACTCAGGATTCAGGGCAAGATATAGGACAGGTGTTTGTGCAGAGAAGAACTTGAAGTCAGGTAAAGACAAGTCATTAGAGCTTGCAGTTGACCCACTAGTAAGAGCAGCTTGACTGACCTTTCCATGACTCAGTTTCCTTGATTATGAAAGGGTGCCATGAAATAATTTAATTTCTCCACCATCTGTAGAGTACACAGAGATTTTGGGTCTTAGAGTAGTCCCAATTCAGAGTGCAAAGCTTCTTGGTATTAATTTCAATGTATGAGAAGCTTGCCACCATAAGCAATAGCAGTCAGTGACTTTCCCATTCAAGAATTTTTGTCTAAAAGTGAAAGCCAAAGTCTTATCCCATTCTCCCCTACAATACATGTACTGTATCATTCTGCTTTAAAAAATGAAGAGGTACCAGCAATGTTGTGGTTGCTCATCAAATGTCCCAATATTTAGGTAAATACCATGATACTCCCAGAAATTTTTACCATTGAAGAAAGCTAGAGGGTGATAGTATGTTATATCTTTTGTCTAATCCGTGGAGCACTAGGGGTATCTTCTCTTAAACAGAACTCCCTCATCTCTCTGTAAGAGGGAAAGAACTACCACAACACACAGTGAAATGGAAGAAAGGATGGGTGCTTTGGAAGAGAGAGAAAAACAAAGCCCCAAAGTCTAGAAGCTGAGACTCTGTCCCTGCTTGGATGCCTGACACGAGAGCACCTGCTTGTTAAAGCAAACCTTAGTGGCAAATTATTTTATTAGGCGCAATAATACTTATTATTTCTATAGCATCTGTCATTTAAGAGCTTCACAGATCCTTCACAGAAAAAACTTTCTATTTTGCTATCAGATATGTGTCTTCCTAAGCTACACTGAATTTACGGACTCAGCTCACACCATGACAGAGCAGAAATAGGGAAACCAGATCTCCTAGATGGAAGGAATTTTTCCAGCATGATATTCTTCTGGATATCCTAGCCTTCTTTCCTGAACCTCAGTCACAACAATGCATAATGCCAGAACTGATCTTGAAAGCCTTTCCATCTGAATTGGAAGTAAAAAAGAATCTCGGGGTGCTACCACTTTGCTAGAAATGGGGCAAATCAGAGACATTTTCCATTATAGAAAATAATTAGAGTCTATCAGATTGGCCTGAGGCCTCGGATTCAAACCCTTACTCATGTAAAAGACTCTCGCTGAGGTATTCTTCTTCCTGCCAAGGAGAGCAGTTTGTGCCCTTACTTCTCATCCAGCCGGTCCCCAGCCATACATCCCAGGCTCTGAACAGCAGTGCCAATCACCAGCCTCAGCTCTCCCATTCAAACAATAAAGTCACAGGCCTCTTGGATCAGGGAACAACCCCTATGGCTGGAGCTGACAACCTTGGAATCGTCATTCTCCCAGCAATAAATGAGTTATGCAAGTACATAAATTTCAATTACTCACTGCCTTGGAAAGGGATTTCTGGATTGTATTATTTGCAGTTATATCCTTGGCAGCGGGGCCACCCAGGCATTTTTCAAACGAGTGACACCTGGGTTGTGGCATTCACTTGAACAAGCTGGTTTATGCTTGCAACCCTTAACTGTCCCACAGAAATATGTTTCACAGATGGGATGGTCATTGAAACAAACTGGGAAGTGAACACAATGATGGCAGTTTTATGCATTGGCAACTTGTCTGTTTTAATTTTAGACTTTCTTGATGGCTGTGCTGTGCTGGCCCTTGACAGCCATGGCCCCCAGATATTGCAGAACAGGATTTTTTCATTTTTACCATTTATACTTATTATATCATAGCCTTCTACAAAGCAACGCGTTTGCTGCTGGTACTTATGGAGAAAAATTATGACAACAAGCCTAATTGTCGATTTGCACCCATGGACTCAAATCTGCCTTAGTATATTGTCATTGTCCGCATTATGCCTGTCCTGGTGCAAACATACAAAGGGCTGTCCGTGTTGAGTGGAACAGAGTATGGCAACATGCCCCAAAGACACACAGAGACTCCCAAGCTTTAGGGTGCCCTACCCTCCTGACCTGAGCACCTCACACTCTGAGGAGACAGTGCCTTCCTGAGGGTCATGGGGAGCACACCAGCCTCTAGCGATTGTCCAGGTCTCTTGAGAAGTCACATGAACAGTCAAGAGAAAAGTTGTAAGTGAAAGTGGATACAGGGAGCATGCCTAAATTTGTTTATGTGCAGTTCCGGGTCAGGTCAGCTTGGGCCCAAAAATGAAGTGAAGGCAAGTTCAGGATCTCCCCAGAACTTTCCAGTTTCAGGAGCGTAGGACTTGGTGGATCCTCAAAGAGAAAAATTAGCACTGGATGTGGGACACCAAGTGCTTGTGGGGATTCAGTCTGCTCACCATCTATCCCAAAACCCAAGAATACTAATTAAAGCCTCAGCGAGACAATTGGACTCCAGTAAATGAAGTTACAGTAGCCAGAGAATTTTGAAACCAAGGAGGCTGTGGATCCCTTCTCAAAGGAATGAGCAGAGAGGAAAGTGTGAAGAAAAAAGCAAAGTGAAAGGACCACAGCAATGTGCATGGAGGACCTCGAAGTGTGTGTGTGTGTATATATATATATAGTATTTTGAATATATTTGGATGACAAAATATATTGAACAAATGCAGTTTGGTTTTGATTATTGAACATTTCTTTTATGTTGCCAAGTATAATGGAAGCTTTCTTCCTGTGTGAGTAGGGAATACAGGGATGGGTCTTAGTCAAGGTAAGCATTATAAACAGTTAAACAAAAAGGTGGAAAAGACCAGCATTCTGAAATAAAAATATTTTGCTTTCGCTGAATGACTTTAAAACATGGCCAGAAAGTAGATCCTAGCCTCTTTCCACCTGATGTCATAGTTTCCCATTTTTACTGTCCATGATAATCATATAAACCTTATACTGAGGTGAGAAAAGGCTCACAGAAATGCTCAACAAGTTCCTAAAGCCTCTTCTCCAAGGAATATTTCTCCAAGTGATACTGCTGCATTCACGCCATCCCCATTCGCAGACATGGATACAGCTACCTGGGAGGGGTGGGTAAGGAAAAGGCTAGTCTGCACAGCTGATGTTTCCAGGAGATTTACCAGTCTTGCAATTGAAGTTAAAAAATTTGTATCGTACAAGCGAGGAGATCAGTCAAATAGAGTGCAGTGCATTATGGATCTCTAAAGAAGAAGCAGGCGTGCTGGTCCACGTTATGCCTTGTCCATCACCTGTGCAGTCCCTGTCTGCCTGCCAGATCTCACCCATCACTCTGCCTAGTGTTTGCTAGCTCAGCACTGCAAAGCAGGCAGCAAGGGGAGAAAGAAGTATAGCTAAGGACGCAGTAGACTAGACAGTGCCGCATTTGAGCCTTGAAGTTCAGCAATACTCAGGGAGACTACAGCATTCCTTGTGACAGGAGGAAGCCTGCAGGCTTTTTACAACAGTTGCTTCAGCCAGACCAAGTCCAGAGGACAGGAAAAATGGTATGAAGTGACTTTCCCACCACCCCCAGCCAAGCTTAAAAATCTGTTAAAATGGGAATTGAGTCCTGAGCCTTTAGACAGAAACCTCTTTGAGCTGAGAGCAAACCAGAAGCAGTTCTAGGGTTGTCTCTCTTTTTAGTTTGGATGTGTTACTAACACAGTATAACGCTACAGTCAGCTACACATCATCCCAACTGTAAAAAATAAAAAGAGCTGTTGAATGTCAAGTGATGAAGCACTAAGTGTCACAACTTCAAAAGTCCTGTTTTTCTGGCAATATTTACTTATTCACATGACACATTAACATATGTAATAAGTACATAAAAGAACAAATGTCATATGGAGAAGTCAATGTGTACCCATAATGCAGTGAACATATCAGAAAAACCTTAGATTGTTTTAATTTCTTGACTCGTATACCTGAAACACAAACCCTATGGTGCAATAGCGCTTTTTTCTTCTGTGACTGTACAGCACCACACTCTATCAGGGTTCATGTCTATTGTTCCTCTTTTCTGCCTCAACACCCCTAGAGATGAGTTTCCTCTTCACTGAATTTCTTCTAGAGTTTATAAAAAAAAAATAAATAAGACTGAGCTATAAAGAAGGGCTGTTCTCTAGGAAGTTTTTTTGAGCATCTTTAGCTCTAACTTTGCCAGCAAAGGCTCATCCCATCAGTCCTTAACTCGTACAAGCAGTGCATGTTCTTAAGCCATGAGGCTGCCATAGGATTATTGTGTAAGATTATGACCACATCTTGAAAGTTCATTTTGTCTCATCTTTTCAACCAGCATACACTTAGCTGCTTTGCTTACTTCCAGATTATGTCTAATGTCCATTGCATGTGTCATATGGCAAACATCAGCCAGTTCTGTGAAAGCTGTTTCTAAATGCATTTGGTTAGATTTTTTTTTGAGGCAAGTTAATTTCCACTGCCAAATTTAAAGAATAGACAGCCTGACATGTATGCAGCATTTCAGCTTCACGGTCAATGGTCTTCATTCATTATTTGGGTGTGAAAATAAAGTGTGAGAAGGGAAATGCTGCTACAGCCTTCCCTACATCTGATACTAGCAATCAGTTCCTCCAATGAGAATATTATGGGTTTGGTACATATGCAAAGAAAATAGACACACAAAGGCAAATGACAAAAATGTATGAGCCAGATTAAAAAAAAGGAAAAAAAAAAACACATTATATTTTAGGCTGGTACATCCTAGACCTAAACTGTTTTCTCCAAAAGAATAAGGGTTGTATTGATATTCAACTACTAAGACAGAACAGATACATGTTGCCATTTTAGACTTCTAAAGAGTGTGGAAATCTGTGGCTAAATAAATCTCCCAATTTTTAAACTGGAAGAACAGTAGCAAAGATGCTGACTATGTGCTATTCATTAAACTAATATATTTGACAGCTGAACTGAGACTCTCACTGTTGCCTTCAAACTTGAACTTCGACTTGACCTAATCCTATATCAAATGATAACAGTTCACCATCTGTCCTTGGTCAGCCCAATGGAAGACTTCAAAGGATAGATTTAATAGCATATAGTTTGGCCTTGACATACAAACTGTATCTGTTCTTACTTAAGGAACAATAAAACCTTGTATTTCATTTCTTTTTTTTTTCTTTTTTTTTTCTTTTTTTTTTTCTTTTTTTTTTTTCTTTTTTTTTAACAGATGGAGGGCTGGTGTCTTATTCCATTCTGTCACCCCATCTGGACGCCTTAAATGTGATACTAAGGGAAGCATGAGGTGTGCCCACCAAAAGCTCAGTTCAAGTTGAGATACAGTGAGAAAGGAAAAAAAATAGACTGATACCTATCTTGCGTCACGGCAAATTAAAGGCATTTAAGGCTGCCATAGGGGAATGTGCAGAAGAAACCAGCACTGACTTCTGAAATAACGATGGCAGAACATAACAATGCAGCAGGGGAGTGTACTGCAAGCTCTGAAAGAAGTACAGATGCTTCATCAGTGACACCTAATTGAAAATAAATATTTTTGTCAGTCAGTTTACGTGGCACTTTGCAAAGCAGCAAACCGCAAGTCTAAACATCACAGGAATCACTTTCTGCTTTCTCCTGAGATCTCACCTGGCTGAGTTTACCGCAGGAAAAATTCAGAGAATGTGTTTCACTGCAAAATTAACTATTTTGCTCTTCTCTGAATGAGCTTTTCATTATAATCAAGAGTTCAAAAGTTTTTTTGCAAAACCCACCAATATTTTAATACAGCAATGGTACTTTTTTAACTCAAAGTAGTAGATTCAGTTAACATCTTTTAAGGGATGAAGGACCACTAAAATCATTCAGTCTGAGCTACTGTCTGTTTAACATAGGGCAAAGGATTGAATCCATTAATTCCTAAAAGCAAATATCTTTTCCTTACTATGGAAATGTAGTCAAGTAGTAGCATGATTATAACAAATATTGTACCAGTCCATGCTGACTCCTTTGTCTGCAAATGCTCTGCAGAGACAACTAAGGACGAGGTCTTTTCTTTTCACATCCCTGAAATAACAAGCATATTCAGCAGTGCTACAAAATAATGAGTAGCAAATGGGTTTACTTTTAGTGGTCATTCAGAGTTTACTCTGGTAATTTACGTATGTGGACTTCAAAGGTGCCTTGAATTGCAGAACAGTGAACCAAAACCTTATCAGTGGTGGGGTGCTTTCGTGTTAAGGCAATGCCCCAATCCCATAAGCAAGAGCTTCAGTCCCCAGTTACGTTTAACCTAGTATTTTCAACCTAGTGAGTCCTGACAATAAGAAACTTGGGGGAAGAAATGGAGGATGGCAGGATAATGCAAAGGCAAATGAATAACGAATATTAGGAATTTATCCGTATCTCTTCCTGGTGTCTGTATCCCTCTGTAGATATGCAAAAGCAACGTAACTCCCCTTCACTCCTAGCAAAGGATGTTGGATCAGTCACTATGGATGAAAATGCATCATAATGTTGTCATGTCAATCAAAGCTTTGAAAGACAATGCCAAGTCCAGTGACCAAAACTTTCTAAAAGTATGAACAGGTTTCTGCTCAGTTAATCTCCGCACAGACCCCTCTAATCATATTTGAGAATATAAGTCACCAGGTGAACCAAAATAAAAGAAGAAAGAGAAAAAAATCAGACTGAGCCAGACCAAATAGATGTTTGTGTTTTCTGTGACAAAGATAAAAACCCTGCACTTTGTTTGGAATGAAACAAATCACTTTGGTAACTTCTTTTTTTTTTTAAAAAAAAGGCAGAGAAAACGCAAGTCTAAATTGTTACAAAAGTGCTGATGCCAGCTCTCCCTGTTTTCACCTCTGACTTTTATTCACAAACTGCAATGCTTAGGTAGATCACTTGGAACAGAACAGCCCTGTTTTCAGTCTCTCAGGACAGCACCCAAGCCCTGAAGAAAAAAAGATATTTGAGGTATGAATCTCTCCTATTGACACTGTTCCTCTTTGGGAAATAAGCATTTCCTAGATCAAAGACTGAAACTTGAGTGGATATCTTAAACATAAGACTGCATAATTACTTTATATAAAAAATATCTAGCTTGAAAGCTCCAATGTAATCTCAGCTTCAAAATGCACTCTGTCTGGGGAATTATATACTCTTCTGACACATGGGAAGGGCTTGATTTAAATCCCTGTCATCGGTTCCTCTGTGAGAGACTGCAGGACAACACTTCCATGGAGAGCAGCCCTGAGGAGCCAGTTTTTCAGGAAATAAGAAATGAACATGCATCTGCATATGTGCTGCAACTTCTGTGCAGTTGAGAACTGGGATGGGAGGATTTGAATGTGAAACCGGCTGTCCTCTACCAGTACATCAGGCACTCAGCACAAGGCAGGCCAGCCAGCATGTAGACACCCAAATGCCCAATTCCCACCTCAATCATGAAGGAATGGCACCTGCCAGTGTTACAAAGTGGACATCTTCAGAAATGTGTTCATGTGGTTGTTGCTAAGGGGTGTTTCTACTTTGTTTCCTCTAATGGACGTTACTCCCATTCACTAGCATGCTTTTATTGGTGTTCTCGTGGAGTTAACAAAGGCAGCCTGTCTGCTTTGAGATAAAACCTGCAATGATGCTGGGATCAGCACCAAACTGGGGGGAAAGGAAGCATTTTAAAGTCTTTTACCAAAGACCTGGGAAAGTGTCAAAGACGCAGTCTGCAGCTCTTCCGAAGGAGTCAGGCTGGGGGAACCATCTGAAGGCTCCAATAGGTAGTGAACCTGTTTTCTTAATGATCTGTCCTTTCTCATCTGCAGAGGGAAAGCAAGTCAAGTGTGTCCTTATACACTACTTTAGTAAAATGGATGTGCAATACACACTTCATTAAACCACCATGGGGATTAAAAGTAACTTGAGCAAATGGCCCCAACTCCTTGTAATTATCTTTTGAAGACACTTGAAGACAAAAGGAAAAAAAAAGCGAGCTAGCTCAAGGACAGCAGAGTTTGCTGAGGGATGGGTGAGCAGCTAACACAGGCCGTGGGCTCAGCAGCTCCTCTCACGAGCCTGGCTCTCCCACACAGCGTCCCAAGCCGATGGCAGGGGCAGTGGGCCCCATGAGGCAGGGAGCGTGCAGAGGTCCTCGGAGAAGAAGGAGCCCTTCCATGGGTGTGTGCAGGACAAGGCAGGAAGGCGTCTGGCCTTGTGTCTAAGCAACGCTGCTGCCCTCCGATGGCACGTCACTCGGCCACCCACTGCTGCGCTGACACCCCTTGGTCTCACACGCTCCAACAGGCCCCCACGCCCACCGAAAAGGCAAAAGGAGGGGGTACCTGATGATCAGTCAGTTACTCTTTCTGGCTTGGGGTCTCTGAAACATGTTCCCAGATGGCTGATCCAGCTGGCAGAGCCCCACACTCTGTCCAGGCCCTTGCGCTGGGCCTCAGCCCTTTCCAGCCTTCAGGGCTTCTTTCCCTCTGAAGTCTGGTGGCTGTGGAGCTCACTCCTCTGTTAACACTTTCAGAGGCAATGCAACAGAGAAGCAAGAAGCTGAGAAGTTTGACCGAGAGCACAAATGCTCTTTTAGAAACAAACCTTCAAATCACGACAAGCACAGGTCTGTAAGCAGCTCCTGACTAGAGCCATGTGCTCCCTTATGGCACCGTCCAGGGGCACCACAACCCGGCCTGGGTCCTTAGGCCAGCCCAGTACTGAGCCTACTTCCTTCTGAGGGAGGAGTAACACCTCACTTGCTCAAAGATTATTTTTGTTTTGAGAATGGTTTCTAGCTCGTTTCTCACCTACTGACTAGCAAAGTTCCTCTTCTTTGCTGCCACAAAGCGGCTGCGGAGTTGTCTCTGCAGGTCCTGCTCATGGCACATCTCTGCAGCTTTGTGTGGACTCCCTCCAGCACAATCGGTCAGCCCTGATGGACCCCTTTGGGGTTTTCTCAGCTTACTAAAACACCTTTCCACTACACCACCAGTCTCCACCCAAGTCAGACAAGACCTGTTGCTTATTGGTGGCACCTGGCTTGAAGTCCTGAAAACATGTGAAGGTTTATTAAATAAATGCACCACTTGGCTTCTGTGAAATACAGCATAGAAGGTTAAAGGTCAGTGAGTAGTTGAGCAACAACAGAGGTGCCCACGTCTAAAATGACTTTATGTGGACAAAGGCCTATGGCTACGTTTTTGTGAATGCTCTGTGGAGGAGGCTTGAACTGGGTATACCTCATGGCTTTACAAGCAGCTGCAAAATACAAATATTATAAAATGATTAGAAGTTATAAATTTAAGAGATTTAGTGTGGCAGGAAAAATGGAAATCCATGCCCTCTGCACAGATCCAGTTGGTGCCCTGAATGACAACTTCATACTTTGTGCACTTTGTGAAGTTGGTTGCAGAAGGCGCTCAGATACAGGGAGCCACTTTTAGCTAATAGGGAATACTCTTCTGTCTCTCTCTCAAATGCCCCAAATACCTGTGAAAGCATTTCTCCAGCACAGAAATAGGTCTGTCTGAAGCCATGCCAAGCTGCTTCCCAAATTCCCTGTGGTCAGAGCTCTGCAGTTATGAGGCAGACCTGTAGCTTTTACATAATAAAATAGTAACTAACTTTGTGTTTACCATGTGCCTTCTCTGATGCTTCTCACATCTTAATCTTTTCCAGTGTACATATATAGTTTATATATGTTTAAAACTTTATAAAGTTTTAAAAGCTTTGTCAGTCTTTCAGCCAGAACTGTGATGTAGGTCTAGTGTGTGCTTATGGGGCTTGAGCTGAGTATCAAAATACTGGGAAGTCTTAAGCACCTTTATGGACTTGCAGGTGGAGCTAAGCAGAAGCTGTAACCCAAGTGAAGAGGATTTCTTCTGTGCGTAAAAACCAAAGCTTTCCTACAACATCAAATTCCTGACAAAGCCTCATTGTAATCCCTGAAGTCACCAGATCCCACGCACCGTGCTCCTCCCAGGCACCTGCAGAGCCACACAGCTGTCTGAATGGACACACAGGCTGTCACCCCTTAGTGCCACCCCGGGTCTCGCAGCCCCCCGGCCCCTCTGCAGCCCACACCGCTCTGCACTTGCTGACAAGCCTAAGGTTCAGCCCTGGCCCACCCTCCAGCATGCCCTGTGCTCCATGGTCACCATCTTCCTTTGTCAGGCAGGATGGCTCTTTGGATGACTTAACCCTGGCCTTGCTGTGTCTGAATTGCAGCAAACCCCGCTGGGGAGTGGGAGCAGGGAGCGTCAGCAAGTGCCTGTCTACTCTCAGATGCATAATTTATCTTTAGGCTCAGGCTTTGTCCCACATGTCACCCCCAAACTTCCGTGGGCTTCTCCTCAGTGGGTCCTCCTGCTCCCACTCTTGCTCTGTGCTTGAGCAAAGCCATATACAGTGATACACTCCACTGTGAACAGCTGGCAACTTGATTTTAGAAGTTCATTTCTGACAAAAACTCACCTTGCATGATTGTACACTAGCCCCTCTATGGGCTACCACATACAGTAATATTGTGGCTCTACTGATTTTACCAACCCACTATGACATGCTCTTGAAACCTTATAAATAGCTTTTGATGGTAGGCCATAGCTGTCTTCAAGCAGAGAATTCGATAAGCAGTGGAGATTTTGCATACAAAGCTATTAAAACCCAAGGTAACATGAAGGGTCAACTTCCTTCTGTGCTGCTATAGCAAGCAGTGAAAAGATAAAGACAGAACACATTTCTGTAATGAGCTAATTACACTTACTATAAAAGAGAGTGGGATGTCTACTCAGAGAGGCTGTATTCAGCACTGAGGGATCTAGGAATGCTGGACACTGTACTTTGCATTCCTGACAATACCTGAGCATCTGTTTCAAACCATTTCCTGACAATCTAGTTTCCCCTTTGAAACTTCAGAAGATGTAGGCACCAGTTTTGTCTCCCCTCACTACCCTCAGAAAGTGAAGCACAGCTGTTTTTACTAGCATTACAAAACACCCTCCGTTTAAACCAAGCTTGTATAAACAATGGAAGACTTTTACTGCTTTTACACATTATGCTGAGCAACATTATTTCCCTTTTTGAGAAAACACCCACTATGAATATATAGATTGAATTAATCCCACAAACCGATGAACTGATTGCAATCACAGAATTACTAGAAAATTGACAAATCGTAAACAATTATTTCAAAAGGTAAAGTATTAATTACATACTAACAGCTTCCTATAAAAGAATAGCTACCATTCTGAAAAGACCAGATCCTCAAAATGCAAAGAAAACATATACCAGTTCACTTTCCCCGCTTGAACGAAGTGGAAGGTTTCAGGGATGTAATGGGAGAGATTGCACTAATTGTTGCAAATAATTAAGCAATCAGAATTTGCTTTTGCATAGGGTTCTTCATCTACAAAGTGCAAAGAACTTCTCAGAAGCAGACTATGAATTTTTGCTGTTTCTTAAAGACGGGTAAGAAAGGCTCCAAAACTAATCCAGTCTCAGCAACAGAAACAGACACTTAACCCAGCAGCATGCTGACTCCCAGTACCCTGCTGTAGTAGGCATTAGGAAGTTTCCCTCACATAAAGAGGCAGAAACATGCTAACTTCTGCCCTCCATAACACTAGCAGAGTCCTAGCATTATAATTAAGGTGATGACACAACCTGGTCAGTCAACCATCTTGTGTTTGCCCAGGTAATTATATTTTAACTGCTACAGAGCTTTGGGAAATCGGCAGCCACATGAATGCTTGGTTGGTGCAGCACATACATGTGCCATTTTAAGGTGATTAATGTAATTCCCAGCCCAGGAGAGGCCAGATGATGAGTTCAGTGCAACCCCTGGTATTGAAAAGCAACTTACCAAGAGAAGTAATTGAGGACATACCCACGCTACTCTTCATTTGTGACTGGTAGATAAAGGAGTTTAGAGAAGAACCTGTATAACGTCCACTACAGATAGCTCCTTAGATTTGACTGAATGTACTGAAGCTGGTTTACTCCACAAGGCCTCCATAGGACATTAACACTGTACCTAAGTAATTTAGCTGGACATTGAATAAAGAGCAAATCTTTCCAGGACTTGTGTGAAGCACCAGGAGAGGAAGTGACATGTGCTGGCTGGGGATTTTATATGCAGTTTAGCACCTGACCTGGCACGTGACACCGAGAAAGCTGAACAGTGTTTCTGGTCCCCTGTTTCCCTGTCTTTACAAGGTAGAGAATACCTAGCTCCTAGATACGAGCTCCTCCTGCCGAGACTGTAAGGCTCAACGTTTGTGGAATAGTTTGGGATCTATGGAAGAAAGATGTATAAAATCATTATTGATCCCAAATGTTTTGTATACTCTGTTGCTGCACTCTATAAAACAATCAAATATAGAACATGTTTCTGCAAAGCCAGCATGTAGAAAATTCTCTATTGTCTCTTTCTACTTTATCAGGCAGCCCAGGGAAATCTTTAGAGTCCCTAGTCAATACTATTTAAAACATCAAGACCGATTTTACACTCCACATTCTTTGTAATTTGTCTTTCTCTCAAACAGGTAGTATACTTGTGGGAAGAATGCCTTCCCTTCATAATTGCAACACACAAAGCTTCAGACATGCACATTTCAGGTGAAGGCCTAAAATTTTGAAGGCTCTCATTATCCTTCCAACACAAAGAGGCTTTCCTGGGGACCACTGCTTTTGCATGAAAGGATGCGTATTTTGTTTCCTTTCAATGTTACAGTGAAAGATAATGTCATGACCAGCTCACAGACTTACTGGTAATCCATTTCATGAACAATCAAATCTGCCTATTGTATAAGCATAGCTTTATTATAATACAAGAACCCATACAGGGTGTCCTAGGAGAAAACTGGTTCTAACTCATCCCTTCCAATCATTCAGCTTCCACTGGATGCCTTTTATCGTCATAGGGCTAGCACGTGCATCTTGACAGCCCTGGAAATTATTCTAACGCAGTTCATCGTATTCCATCCCAACACTTCTGATTACAAAGTTAATAGCTTGAAATGGACATTCTAGAATTAACCCTGTGGCCTGCTTAATTGGTGACAAGAAGAGCAGCAAATTGTGGCGTGAGCGCCAGGTTGAGTATGACAATGCCTAGCGATGCTTGAGGCTCCACTACTAGAAGCAATGGTGGAAAACGAGGTAATTGTAGCTTTTTCATTTCTTCTTTTGGCCTGCAAAAGTTTGCTTTCCGTAACTGACTTTCACATGCTACTTATTATGTGTGTTTCTCAATAGGAATATACCCGTGATAAGGCAAGATGATGAAGCTTGATCAGGTACTCGGCTAATTCTCCAGTGTTTGAAGGCAGAAGGGAGTTTCTGAGAAAGGAGCGTAGGACTCCTAGGACAGGAGAGGTATTTATTGCTGCCCAACAACTACTTTCAGCCAGTGCCTGAATGATTTCCATCCAGCCCAGCAACAGATGACATTAAGGGCCAGGGAAAAAGAAATATTTCTTAGATAAAAAGGGTCTCTAAAATTTCCTTCTGAAAACAAACAAACAAAAAATCCAACCCCTGTTTTAACGAAAGAGTTGTACACTCAGCAGCTTTACCAAGCTCATGGCAGGCTCGAACGAGCAACAATATTGGCACAGCAAAGGGGGCAGGAGCACATAACCAGGGAGCAGCGAAAGGAAATGGGACTGTGTTACTGACCCCATGTGCCCACTAGATTGGCTTGGTTGTAATGTGAATCTACTCTCTGACTGATATCCAGCCTATCTATAGAAACGTGCAAGACAGGAATCAACCAAATGAGTCTCATTCGGCAAGTATAAGACTTGACAGGTCTGAATGTGGGTTTTTAATGCCTGAACAAGGAAGGAAAGCGATTCTGGTGATGAAAACTTTTTGCAGAACAAAAAAAATCCACCCTGAATCCACACTGTGTAAAGCATTAAGGATGTCTTTTTATATTTGGAAATTATTTTACAGTTAAGTGAATAACAACTCCGAAAATAAAGCCTCCTTTTATGCTCTCTCCTTGGATTTGCAATGGGAAGGATTTAAAGAACTATATTTGATCCATTAGGTTGAGGAACTCACAGTACTGTACATTGTTTTAGTGTACTAAATTTAGTTGACTTCTGTCTCTTTCAATTACCCTTCTAAAAAGGACAGGTGAAAAATAATGTCTCTCTTTATATCATTTGGTTTGCTGTTGATTAACTCTTCTCTTCTAGTGCTTGCTTATGTTTTGTAGGGCAGGGAGGACAGAATAGCTGAAGTTGGGAAAAAAGCCTTAATAAAAAGCTCTTTTTCTGAGTTTGAGTTTGTAGACTCTTCCCTTTCACATGTATATCTCATCAATAAAATGTCAGGGTTGTTGATAAGGATACAAAAGCCAGACAGAGAATGCACTGAATCTTAACTATGGTAAAATAAGGTAAGAAATCCTGAACATAAAAATAAATTTCTACACATGCTATCCTTATCATTAATGTGAAGCAAAACCAAATTTCACATAATTAATCCACTGCTTTGTCCATTTCTACCGCAGCAAAGAACTGTAGAGGAATAGCATGTCCTAATTCTTAAAAGAACTGTGCTCCGCATCAGAGGTACTCTTCGACATCTCAGAAATAGTTCAATTCCATTTGGTATCACTTCTGTGTATGCGCTCTGTAAGCTATGTACAACGCTTAACACCCCTCAACCTCTCAAAAGGAGGTAGAAAGTAGGCATGAATTTTGGGGCAGGTCTTGAACTCAGCTTCTTCTTTGCAAAGGATACAACAGTGAGAGGCAAAGGGTTTCTGACTGTGATGTCCTCCAACCATCAAATGGTAATCAAATACTTTGATGAGGAGGAAGCAAAAAGATGAATGCATTTTAGTGATCTGTTTAAACTTCCAAAATAGTAATTGCTGAACTTGGCTCCTCTCAAAACCCTTGTTCTGAAAACAGAAAGAAGCAGCAATGATTTGCCCTGAGTTTCTGCAGAGTCTAAATGATCAAACATGTATCAAAGTTTTATTCCCCCACCTTGTTTCAGATCTCAGACTGGGCTGATACTCCACAAAGACCAAAAAAACCCACAGGCTTCTGGAGAGGAAGCAAGTGCTCCATTCAGAAATTCACTAATTCTTTCCAACCTTCCTGTTGGAAATGATAGAAAAGTCTGCCTTACTACATTTTATAGTGCTTCATTAATTACCAGGATTAATCTAACACTAAAATCTACTGCAGAAAATTCAGCAGTAATCATACATGTTTCCTCAATTCCTCCAGAGTAACACGAAGCAAGAAATCCAGATTTTGTAATAAGACCTGGAAGAACTTATGACAGGATGGAAAAATTTTCTAGTGCATCCTACAACAGTGCTGGTGACAGTAAATTGGGTAGCTGACTAGCATCAAAGACAGAGGTAATGATTAGAAAGCCTACACAAAATTGTTGGGAGTTGCGACTTCCTGGAGACAGGTATCTGTGGGGCGGATATCCTGAAATCACTCTTTCCCATCCACCCACCAGATTTTCCCTACCCTTTCTCTTGATGAATGTCTTCTTCAGACATTGGGATATCACCAGGAGCTGAACAAGAACAGATCACATCTGCACCACAGCTAGTACAAACATAAGTAACTGGTAATGCCCATAAATTCCGCTATAAGGTATGTAGGTACACAAGTCTGATAGTCTTTTGTGGGCTGACGGCTTAAATAACTTGCTAGCAGATCATACGCTAGAAACATATCACTGCTTGTGATGAAACGGCCGGTGTGTTCATGCCCATAACTGGAATGAACCTATTAGGGCAGAGTTGGAAATTCACCAGTTCATACAGAGACATCTTCTTCAGGTTGTGACAAAGACAACAAAAGAACAGAAATATCTTAGCAGACACTCATTTTTTTCTTTATGAACAATCTATTTAATAAATGTTCTTTCTGATTTAAAGCTCCATTTTATGAACAGGCAATCTTTCTTAAGACAGAAAATGATGCAGGTTCCTTTGCCACCAGAGATTCAGATCCCTGTTTGGCTGGTGTTCTACTAGTCTGCTCAGCTGTTGGGCACATAATCTGCCCCGGCATTTCTCTACAGAAGTCCTGCAGTTCGAAATAAAACTTGCAATTTAAGATGTTGGACTCTCTCCATTGCTTGCTGCTGACCTACATGGGCTATCCATGCATTCAGGCAGGTTTTCCCAGTAAATAAGCTCCCAGTGGAATTTGATATATACAAAAATCTTTGTCCATCTTCCAATCTGGATACTTGAGAACTCATGAGATAAATAAGGGCTTATAATCTACGCTGTCTCTCCCTTGGGGACCATTAATACATCATGAAATTCAAACACTCCCAAGAAACCATACCAAGACAATACATATACATAGAAAACTATCGTGCCTACAAAGTAAAGGAATACTCTGATGCCTGAACATCATACATCTGGATAAAATTGTTTTCCAGAAGAAATCACTTCTTCAGTACAATTTTTTCATTCCCAATTTGACGGTCTTTCAGAAAAACAAATAGGATTGTGGAAGGCAACACCATGATGTGGAAACACAGTGTGAACTGTAGGCTTCTCTGGTGAGTCTTCAGATGTGTCTGTGGGGGAGAAGTAGAGGGAAAATGGATGAAAAGGGAAAAGCAATGTCTGAAGATTCTGTGAAGATCTGAGAAAATGCTACAGTGGAATAAAGGACTAAAAGGAGAGAAATTAGGGGAGAGTACAGAGCAAACTCTTCTCCACTATTACTGTCCCCTTGAAGTCTCCCTGTAATACCACAGCCCCTGCCAAGCTGTGAAAGGCAGCTGACCCCCAGTGATCCAGTGCATCCCCCAGTGCCCAGGCAGGACTCACACTTCTGGTCCCAGGGCTTTGAACCTGGCATGCGTGGCTCTGATTAGAACAGTTCATCGAACAGCACTTGAAGTTGCCTGCAATTAAAGGGGGAAGAATTCAGTTTGAATAGGACTGAAACACACAGATGAAGAAAAGACCCATGCTGGATGGCTCTATTTTGCTTTTTTTCATGCAGATATGATGAAGGGGAAGCAGCAAGGGAACCACTGTTGTAGGAAAGGCCCACACCTCGAATCGTCAACCCTAGGCAAGAAGCAGAGAGCCCGCCGAGAACAGTAATCGCATTTCCTCAGCTATACGCACAACAGTCTGTTTCGCCCTGGCCTGCTCCAATGCCTGCCAAAGCCTCAGGTCTGCTCTGGCTCTCCTCATTTTCAATGCTGATCAGGGCAATGTAAATGCCAAAAAGGCTAATAATTAGCCTAATGAGGCTAAATAATTAGTCTAATAAAGCTAAACTATTTGTTAGAATAACCGAAACATTCCCTTGGAAGGCAGAAGGAAGAAGCATATAGATGTGAAGTAAGCAAAGTAACTAATAAAATTCATTTTACCATAGGAACTCAACATCTTGCATTCTACTACACAGGTGCTATACAGATGGGTAAGAAGACAACCACCTCTTGATTGAGCTTAAAACAAACCCAACATGCAAAAACTGTGAAGAACACAGCAAAAACACAAACACATTTCAATGCATTTGTTTCTCATTCCTGCGGTTCCTCATGACCTCGGTCAGAGTACCCTTAGTTAACCAAGGAATGTCAAGTTCAAGCATAAATTCTGTGGATTAGCTTAACAGTTATTGTGTTGCAGTGTGCAATTTCACTTATGAATTAATTAACTCATTTCTTATTACGGCCTCTCTTGCAATTTTGCTCCTGTCACTACTCTTAAAGGATAATTCAGCAGTGTGCTAAAGAGCCAAAAATATAATTATCTTTCTTGCAGGCAAGGGGTACATTTTTAGAAGAACATAATCTTGATTTTCAGAGATACTCGATACCTGCAGTTCTTCCTGTCTTCAAATGGTATTTTGGGCACTACCACCTCAGAGAAGTCAGGCTTTCCATATAAACAACCAGAAGTCACCCCCAAACCAGAATAGTTGCCATGGAGAGAAAAAAGTGTTCTGGACAGATTTAGAGAAAACCCTGTGCTGTGCTTTTACCAGAAATGGATGACAAGTTTCAAATTGGTTTTAGGAGGGCTTTGATTTGAGGAAGGGAAACAAGCAATCAGTGAGAAAACTCACTGCCACACATGGAACCAGCTGATGTATGAAGATAAGAGAGGCAAAAAATGTTGTCACTCTCTAAAGCGGTATACCAAGCGACACCTGGTCTGGATAAGAGATGAGTTTTAAATTCCACCTTCTTCCAGGTTCGGCAACACTGATTAAAGAAAAACCAAAGCCTGTAAATTACTGATGATCAGCTCTGTGACAGACAGAAGGAACTAGTTGTTAGACCACGTCCAGACATTTTCAACGCCATACTGTCTTTTAAATGTGGTGCTGCTTACTCTATACCTTCCGCTATGGCTATCGCCAAGCATTATGAGAAGTGAGTCAGGGATTGCACATTTGCTAAGGCAGATCCACCCTCACCATTCCAAAGGAAACAGCTCCATAATGAGAGATTAGTGAGAATGTAAGAATAAAGGCATTTTTATTTTTTATAGATATACCAGTTTTCAGAATAGAATTCAGTTTATTAGTAAAACTATTTTTTTCCAGGTTTAGCAGCAGTTATACAAAATTAGCTGGAGGGTTACTTATTTTCAAGTAGATCCAGCATTCCACTCCTCTCCTGGCAGAAAGGAAAAGGAAAGTACCTTCACGTTTTCAAGGCACAGATCGTGTATTTCTTGTGGTATGAAGTAATTTCTTTTAACATTCAGCTGTGCAATTCACCAATTCCCAGAACTGCATGTTATAGTTTGCATTCTGAACAAAGCTAAGTAACTTCCCTTCCAGGGCTCTTTTGTCTTCTAAATGCATCCTCCTTGGTTGTATTTCATGTTATTGTGTTCTCACTGCTTCTGTATAAATGAACATATTAATCCTTAATTTTCTAGGTTTCTTGCTCTGTTTGCCAAGGAATCATTTTTCTTCTCTCAGAAGCTGCAGATGCAGGTTACCACTGTGCCGGCTTCTTCCTGTCTGGAGTGGTCTGGCAAAAGGAATTAGTCCAGGAAAGTTCATAAAAATGTATATTTTCTTTTCACTTCTACTGTACTTCACAGCTGTCTCATTGTGTTCTCATCACTTTTCTTTCAAGTATACTTATGAAAAACCCATCACCGCGGCTAAGGTCTGCAGGGTTGGAAAGCTGACCTTCCAAGAAAAGGGGTAGAAATACGGGAGGCAATCTTTCTCCTATCAGATGACAGTTTCTCCACAACTCCTTTACCCTTTGGGGTATCCATGAGAAAATGCAAAACCTCAATTTTGGCCTGCTGCAGCATTCACAATGGTGAAAAAAGCACTGTCAGGATTCACTTGTCTGCAGCTTAGGCAGCTGTGGAACTTGAGGTCCGTTTGAAAATAATTCACATATTTGTATGCAGCAGACCTAAATGCAAGGGAATCCAAAATTATATTTAAAGTCAAGTCTGACATGGAAGTCTACATGGGCAGGGTATGCTCCAGTCTGAAAGAAGTGCTCCCCTGTTCAAGAAAGATGAAGAGCTACTGGAGAGAGTCCAGCGAAGGGCTACAAGGATGGTGAGGGGACTGGAACATCTCTCCTACGAGGGGAGGCTGAGGGAGCTGCGCTTGTTCAGCCTGAAGAAGAGAAGGCTGAGAGGGGACCTAATATATACTTACAAATATCTGAAGGGTGGGTGTCAGGAGGATGGGGCCAAACTCTTTTTCAGTAGTGCCCAGCGACAGGACAAGGGGCAATGGGCACAAACTGAAGCATAGGAAGTTCCGTCTGAACATGAGGAAGAACTTCTTCCCTCTGAGGGTGACGGAGCACTGGAACAGGCTGCCCAGGG
>Ga0065711_1035849_pt1 | contig 21750 bp, 14 predicted proteins | sample Hoacrofraction12_FD_59098 | JGI IMG/M metagenome (GOLD analysis project Ga0065711, IMG submission 59098) | Hoatzin crop microbial communities from Cojedes, Venezuela - Epithelial fraction 12 v2 (version 2) | ecosystem: Host-associated > Birds > Digestive system > Esophagus > Crop | place... | reverse complement strand
GAGCGGGGTGCCGCAGGCCTCGCGGGGCGGGGGGCCCCGGCCGGGAGCGGCGGTGTCCCCACGGTCCCTGCTCTCTAGGGAGAAGTCTGCAACATGATCAACAAGAAGTACGACGAGTTCCTGCCCAGCATGCAGAGCGCCGAGGAGCTGGTGGCGCAGGTGGACGGGCTCTCCAGCAGCATCGCCCTGCTGCAGGCGGGCATCGAGAACCAGGTGACAGCCAGGTGACAGCGTGGCCTTCCGCGGGGGCTGCCGCAGAGGCCGCTCGGCTTCGGCCTGACCCTTGGGCCCTGCAGCTGGGCGAGCTGCCAGGGGACCGGGGGAGAGGGCTTCTGGCTAAACCGCGGGTGATCCCAGCCCCAAGAAACGCCCCTAGGTGACACAGTTGGCGGAGGCGGCTGTCGCACCGGGCGTGCTGTGAGTGAAGAACTGCAGTGGTCATTAAGGGGTTGGCCGGGCTTGCTCTCTGTTGGGCAGTCGGGCAAGCGTGTCACACGCCTCTCCTTCGGAAAGGAGACAAGGGTCGGCCTTGGGTGTCACGGAAGGCATGCCCCAGTAATGGGCTGGCAGAGTGCTGGTCCCACTGTGGGATGGGCACCTGAATCATAGGTGTGCACGTTCGCTGAAGTCTTTAAGGAGAACACGAGCAGCTCCTGCAGGCTGGATTGCAGACCCACTTTTTTTTTCTTGTTTCCAACGTCTGGGGTCCTGTAGTGGTGCTAATTTTCCTCCTCAACGACTTAATCTAGTAACAGAAATACTTTAAGTCTCATATCGTTACCGCTTCTAAGAGGAAACGTGTCTGATAACGTTTGCTTGCTGTAAATTAACAGACAGGTTTGTTGTTTTAGGTTCAGCGAGATCTAAATGTCGCTGTTGCTGAATTTACTGAATTGAAGCAGCAGTTGGAACGAGACACACTGGTTCTGAGTATTCTGAAAAAGCTACAGGAGGTGAGGAGAGGGAGTGGCTTAAAAATCTTTACGCGCCAGTTGTCCTCTCTGCTGCTCGGTCTACGGCATGGTTCTGGGCTTCTCTTTTGAATTTCTGTCTGTGGCTTCCCTGTCTCTGGCAGTGTTGTTCACAAAATTGCAGTCTAGCAGAAGATACACAGTGACGTATGAATCTATTTGATTGTTGCAGTTTGATACAGCTATTAAAGAGTACAGTACTGCGTTGCTGGAAAAGAAGTATGTTGCAGCAGCTCAAAAACTGGAAAAGGTAGTAATGACTTCTTCACCGTATGGCAACATTGTTTGTGTGTACTTCAGTAAATTTCACAAGACGCTTTTCATCAGCAGGGGAGCAGTTACCCCATGGTTTGTGTTTGATCTTTACCACCAGGCACGAAGCAGCCTGAAAATGCTGCAGTCCCGCAAGGGCTTTGAGCTGAAGATCCTGAAAGCACTGGGCACAGAGCTCACAGTGCAGACACAGAACATACTGTATCATCTAGGAGACGAATGGCAGAAACTGGCTGTCTGGAAGCTTCCTCCTTCAAAAGGTACTCCCAGTTACGGTTTGTTTCACTATTTCTGCTTCGCTGTTTGAAATGCCGGGTTTGAAGCACCGACAGCATAGGAAATACAGTAATATTGTTGAACTGCGGTTGGTTTAAGGAGCGCTTTCTGCCATTTGCCTAACCTAATGAACAGGGGCGATGAGAGGCAGCGTTCTTTGGCTGTCGCTCCACTCGTGGAGTGTTTAGGTGCCACCACAAGCAATCTGGTGTAGTCAGTAGATTTTAAACAGAGTTTTTGAAGGCTCATCTGCCTCATCTGTGGTATGTCTTAGAAAATGTTGAAGCGGAGATCAGAACAGTTACCAGCCTCTTAGCACTTTTTTAGTCTTGTGAAGTATCAGGAAAGGGATGCTCTCTTGCAAAGCTTCTGCTTTTGAGGAAATCAGCTGGGCCAAAATTTCAGGTTGCTTATTACTGAATACCCGACTTGGCATAGTAGCTGGAAGAGTTTTCCGAGATGTTTGTTCAGCCTGAATGTGTTTCCCCACCAGGCTAGTTTTCACTTCTGCCTTCTCTGATAGGCTTTCAGGTTGCCACCTTTGTTGGGGGCAGCTGATTGCAAGCACTGCTCGAAATGGGAATTCTGGATCATTTTAAGAGACTGGTTTTCATTCTGTTATCCTGCACTGCAACACCAGGAATTCTGTACCCCCTTCTTTTTCTTTAGAAAGCAGCAGCCTGGAGTCAGTGATGCATTCAGAACTGCACTTACGCACAGTGCCGCCGAAAGAAGAGGAGATTGCTGGCCCGCCTGTTGCTTGTGTGCTGCAGGCATTTGCTGTCCTAGGAGAACTGCACACCAAGCTGAAGATTTTTGGTAAGACAGACCGTGGATCCAGATAAACATAGGTCAGACTTATTTGAAGATGGATGTTGAGATCCAGTTCACTTCAGCAGTACGCTGGAAGACTTCTTTTTCTCTTGACTTGTGTTTTCCACTAAGTGGGAGGTGAAGGCTCTGGTTCTTATTGATAGGAAATTACTTTCCCTTTATCCTATTATTTTTCTGGAATTACTTATCCTTTCCTGTCACTTTTCTCTAGTATACTGTTTTGACCTGCGGCTGTGTGGTTTCATGGTCTGACGTGTAAAGAGATCTTCCAGTTACAGCCTCCTCATCTATCGAGAGCAAGTCTGTTGGTTTCGGGCAGCCTCTGGGTTTCAGCATTCTCAGGAAGTATGGCAGATACTAGGACAGGATTTCACACTTCCAGCTGTTGAAGTTGTTTTTCACTTTACATTAAATATGCTGCTCTTTGTTAGGCCTCCATATGTGTTTTACGCGAGTTAAATGGTCTTTAGTGAAAGTAAACCCAGCGTTTTGCCTCGTTAGCTGTTCCCTGATACAGCCAATCAAGAGAGTCTTTCTTCCACTTCATGCAATGCATCTCTACATTGGAAATAGTCACAGTTGGGCCTCACTGGAGCAAACTACCTGCCTTCTGCCATTGGAAAACATCTTTTTTTCATTTCTCAGGCCAGTTGCTGTTGAAATACATCCTCAAGCCGCTGATTTTATACCCGTCTCTTCAGCCATTTGCAGAGGAACAGCCAGATGCGTTGATTCTACGTTTTAAGTCCGAGGAGCCTTACTGGGATCATTCCTCTCCTATGGAGGTTTTTGACAAGATCAAGCTTGTTTTTGAAGTTCTTCACAAATATCTGCTGAGTAGGTAGTTCCTCCCTTTTGGAATTAGACCAAAATCAGTACCTTGTTCACAGAATTAGAGTGGAAGCTTTCTAGAATATCTAGTTGTCAAGCAGTAATGAATTGTGCGTCTAAGCAGCTTTTGATGTTACATTCTTAAACTGACTCTTGGACAGCTTGGCACCTTAGCAGCGACCCAGTATTTGCAGAGCTGGGAAAATGGAGGAGGAAAGTATTTTGGCTCAAAGGGTTCGAGGACTTAATTTTTTGGTAAATGTTTCTTCTTATGAACCAGTCACTGCACTGAAGACCTTTGCATGCCACAGGTCTAAAAGGCAGAAGTCATGATGCAGTCTGGGGCGTTCCCTTGGCCAGGCTGGTCACATGCAGGATCTTCCACTGGCAGGAAACTGGTCTGGGCTTTGCTAGCATTTCGTGAAATAAACATGCTGGGAAAGCGGGCTCAGTTTACACATAAATTCAGTTGTCTTTCGGTGGGGTGGGTGGTTCCACAGGCCCAGCACATGCCTGGATAAGAGGAATACCTCCATTACAGGATTATGGAACAGCTGATAGATGCAGTTGTGACAGGAAGGACTGAACGAACTGGTGAAGGGTCTGGTCCAGGAAGCAGGTGTATTAAAATCTGTTTCTGTTCTCTTGAATTCAGATGTGCCCATTGAGCAGCCTGTGGAAGACAAAAATGATTGCAGAGTTACACTCGCAGAACAGCTAGGTGATATGATATGGGAAGAGTTATCGGACTGCCTCATTCAGAACTGTCTGGTGAATTCAATCCCAACCAATAGCAGCAAACTAGAGCAGTACATAGAGGTGGGTCTCGAGAATCTTGCAGGTCCATGTGGTGGAAATGCCAGACGGCCAGCTTGAACAAAGCGCTGCGTTTTGCTAATCTGTAATTGCGTATTTCTCTCAGTTAAGCTGTGACTTGTGTTTCCTGTCATTTAAAGTGTGCAAGGTCTCTGATCTGTGGAACTTGGGCCATATTTAGCGCAGACCTGGAGACTTTCAGGCTGTGTGATGTAAGGCACTTGTCTGAGCCTCTCTCAGGGGCTGAAGATCATGGTGTGGCGGTGCTGCTGGCCCGGCTGGCTTCCTGACGACTAATTGCTCTGTTTGTATTTGGTGTTAAAGATCACAGTCGTGTCTTGCATAGACCGCATCATTTTTTTAAAAAACTACATACATAAAACAGAACTTACTGCTAGTGAAGAATGCCAAAAGCTCCTTTTCCTGGAGAGGGGGCCGTTTCAAACAGAAGCAGTCAGAGGATAAACCTCCCCACACCTTTGCCCCAGGTAGTCCAGTGTAATGAAATTTGATCATCTTGCTCCTCTGGTTTTTGAATTCAGTTGGCAGCACAGCTGGGGGGACAAACCTGCGGCTCAAAGACTGTATTATTGTGCAGTCATGGCCCCCAGCTGAGCCAGCTTTTTCCAAAAGATAGCCAGAAAGCTGTTGGATGGCTAGGGCCCTCTAAAACCTAGTTTGATCCTTTGCTTCCACCCGAGCAGAAGAGTTTATACCTAACTTAAATTCTGTTCTTTGATTTTAGGAAACTGTATTAATGTAGGATATGTGTCTGCTCTTCTCAGGTGATTAAATCCACAGAGGAATTTGAAAAAGCCTTGAGGAACATGCATTTTTTGAAAGGAGACACGACTGATTTACTGAAATACGCCCGTAATGTCAATTCCCACTTTGCTAACAAGAAGTGCCAGGATGTGATTGTGGCAGCCAGAAACCTGATGACCTCAGAAATACACAATACTGTAAAGGTGTCTGTTGGTGCAATACACTGTTTTTCTATCTGAAAAAATAGCTTAGCTGTTGAAGAGGGTTTGCCTAGAACAGTCGAGTCCTTTTTGTAGTGGAGCACTGAAGACATTTGATTATTTGGGGATCTTGGCAAACAACAGTTTCAAAACTTTTTTTAATAGTGCTCAAGAGAGTGATTTCACTAACAAGATGATCCTTAAAATACTTGAAGTTTGCTTGCATAGGCTTTTCTGCCTAGTGTCATAAGCATAAGAAAAAGGAGAGGATTACTTACAGGGTTGCTTCTAGGCACGCGACACCACATAGACTGCTTCGTGGTCTGCTGTGTCGTTCGTAAGCCGGGAGACTTCCAGCAGTCTTCTAGGACTTCTGCAGCCGCATGTTTCTCCTGAGGCTTAAATCTCTGTCGTTCAATGTTTTGTAGTGTTGTGCAGTCTCCTTTCTGTGCGCTCTAAATTATCTCTCTATCTGTTTTCCTGTTTTCCTTTAGATCACACCTGATTCTTGTGTAGCCCTGCCAAGGCTTCCTGATCCTGGGTCAGGAGATCACTTAAAAATGCAAAAACCTCCTCAACTTCTATGTAACGACATGGTCAATTTGGAGAATGAGACTAAACTGAGCCAGTACACGTTTTCTCTGCCCACGTGCCGCATCAGTTCATCAGTGGAGCAACTGATGGAGCTGGCTTATCAGACGCTGTTGGAGGCTACAGCCAGCACAGATCAGTGGTAGGAATTACGTATCAGCGGGTAACTCTTGGGTGTCAGATACTTCCTGCCTTTGACAACACTAAGCATCTGTTAATAGATTAAAAGTACAGAAGATAGTTCAAAATTAGAATCAGTTATTCCAGTTACGCTCTGGTTTGGCTGGAGGATGCATCCCTGGGCTCATGCAGTAGACTGGTACAGCAGGAACAGCTGCGGACTGTGCAGGGATGCAGTACTCAGGTTAAGCAGCCTTTCGGAATGATGTTTTGAGGGAACAGCGTTCACGTCAGTGTTTTATCATATGTTAGCTGCCAGTTGTTCAGAAAAATCAAAACTATCTCTTTTTTCCAACCAAGTAAGTGATGGCACCCATTCCGAGATGAGTTCTGGCTTTCTGTGTGCTGGGTGAAAGCAAAGAACTCCAGCTCTGCATCTGGCAGGGCTCTTCAGAGAAAACAAAGAAACGTTTTGAGGAACCATATACAGTCTGCTTTAAAACTGGAGACCACAACCCTGAAGAGTTGCCTGGGTACTGAATGCCCTTCAGTGTACCATGGCAGAGAGGGAATGACTGTGCACACCCGGTGGGGAAGGGACACTGTGCCCTTTGTTCCCCGGGGTTTCATATACCTCCCTTCTGACATGTGGTCTGAAGCTTGTCTTTTCCACACTGAGCTTACAAGGTCATCACAGCCTTTGTGAATTTTCCAGAATGTTGCCTTTGTTGACATCGCCGTAATTGCTCCTGACAGTCTACTCTTTGTGCCAGTACTTCACTACTAATAAAGCCTTGTTTCGGAGAAGGTTGAGGGTCACTTGTGGACAAAATGTTAATTCTGCTGACAAACTGACGTGAACCTTATTTTCCTTGTAGCTGTATACAGCTCTTCTACTCCGTACGGAATATATTCCAGCTATTCTATGATGTAGTGCCTACTTACCACAAGTAAGTGTGTCTGTGTGTACCTAGGGCCTGTTTTGGAGAGAGAAAAATGCTGTCGGAACAGCCCCACGTCCCCAGTTTGTCCACCACAGCCAGAGATTACCAAGGGCTTCCTCTAGCAGCAAACAGCTAGTACTCTGAATCTGTTATTAAATCATACCTGCTGCAAAATAGGTGCTTGAGAGTTTCTGAGCTGGCAGTCTTAGGACCAAGGAGATAGCTGCAGTTCTTAGAACAGTTGTGTTTGAAGCCAGCCACGTAACTTTGGCCCCAGGTCTCATGCAGAGATTTTTCATGGTGTTTTTCCTGTAAAAAAGAGCGGCAGTGAAGACTGAAAGTATACAGTTCTGTCAGAGAACACTGGGGTATTACCAAAAAGGACTTCTCTCTCTTTTCCTCGCAAGCATGCTATAAAAAAAGTATCTTGCTGTTTGAAAGTCCATTGCTAGGAACAATGTGGATGTAACGCACAGTTCGAATGCGAAGTGCCATTTCACTAGCCATGAAGCGCCTTTACTGTAAGTTCTTGGGTGGATGTGACAGCTTAAAGGCTTTTATTCCAACTGATGTCTTTATCAGGCATTGCCCACAGTTAGTTACTTGCAGTGTCTGTCCGGGACAGACTGAATTTCTCTAGGGTAGGCAGGACAATTTTTTTAGCGGAGACAGGTCTAAATAAATACCTTTCTTCTTTTTCTCTTCCTCCATTCTGGGACAGAGAGAACCTTCAGAAATTACCTCAGCTGGCAGCCATTCATCACAACAATTGCATGTATATTGCTCACCACTTGCTCACACTGGGACACCAGTTCCGATACTGCCTGACTAACATCCTCTGCGACGGAGCAGCTACTTTTGTAGATCTGGTGCCTGGTTTTAGGAGACTTGGTAAGTTTACCTTTCAGTATTGAAAGATGGATGGATGACGTGGTAATTAATCCTGGCATTTGTTGCTGAATGATTTAACGGAAGTGTTGCTACTGACTTGAGTAGTGGATTGTTTAAGAGTTTTGGACAAGTAGCAAGGACGTTTTCGAGATTGGGAAGTCTGACGGAGCGTTATGACTCTAACCAAGATGGCCGTTTAGGGCTTGGCTTTTAAATCCAACTCTCTTGTCCAGCACGTAGTTCCAAAAACAGTTCCTTACCCAGTGAGGTGTTCTGGCACTCGGATATTATGGGAGCTGCTGCTCAGTCCTTTGATATTTTCTTTAGCTTGTTCTGTGGAAACAAATTCTGAGACAAGTTTGTACGAGCCTACTAGGAGCCTGTCATCCTCAGTTAATTCTGCTGCTGTGCAAGAGCTTACTGAATACGTGACTGGTCCTGGTTAAGTTGGCTCTGTGAGACGGTTTAGAGACTGGCAATGCTTTGAAAAATAAAACGTTTTAGCAAGTTCGTTGGTTAGCATTTACAGTCTCTAAAGTGGCAGATCAGATTTAACAATTGCTTAATTGCTTCTCTCTGCTTGGTTTTGCTCCTAAAGGAATGGAGTGTTTTCTGGCCCAGATGCGAGTGCAGAAAGGAGAGATCCTGGAGCGGCTGTCAAGTGCCAGGAATTTTTCTAATATGGACGATGAGGATAATTACTGTGCAGCAAACAAAGCACTAAGGCAGGTAAGCAAGGCAAGCAAAGCCCAATATCCCGTTGTCTGTAGATGTTGTCATTGTCCTTGGGAAGGTGCCGTATGTAGTCTCAGTCCCAAGAACTGTGTGGTGTTTCAGCAGAGTGGAACTTTTCAGAACGACGGTTTTGGGGCGTGACTTTTTTTTTGCCTGGGCTGTGTCTTACTGTAAAATTGAAGCATGCCGAGTTCAGTTCCTCTTGCTCCAAGTGGAAATGAAAAGCTTATTAATCTTGAACTTTTGTTTACAGTATGTTTATAATGTTTAGCGTTTTTCAAGGAAAAGATCCATCACGCTTTTAATGAGCCTTAATGCAAACTGAAATTGTTGCATTTTTTCCCAGGAATGTCTGCGCTATGCGACAGCAGGATGCTTCATTGCCTTTTGCTTCTTTCAGACTGGTTTCTCTGTTCCTGTGCGTAGTCACCTTATCATTTGGTGTCTCTCGATGTTCTTTTTGACAACATGTCGATAATGCAGAGCTGGTATTTTCCAGGTATTGCATCAGTTGAAAAGACTGGGAAAAGTCTGGCAAGATGTCCTTCCGGTGAACGTATACTGCAAGGCTATGGGGACTTTACTGAACACAGCTCTCACAGAGATTGTCACTAGGATCACTGCCCTAGAGGTAACTGCGCGAGATGGACACGCCAGGTATAGGGTGGTGGAAACAGCTAGCGTTGGGGACCTCTAGAAGTTCTTTCCAAGATCAGGTTTCAGGGGAACAGTTATCTTTCACAGAAGTCATAATTGTGGTCCTCTCTATGAGAAATGTTCAAGATACCAATAACTCGCATCCAGGTGAGACCATATGTACTCTTACAGTGATACCATGACTCTGTAGTCAAGGGGAGAATCAGGGAAGCAGCCATGATCTCATCTTAGTTCGGACTTAGGTGTGTCACTCTTACTATAAACAGTTCTATGAATCGATCTCTCTGTTTGGGGCACCTGCGTTAACTGTTGTCTCAAACTCCCAGCTATTCCGATCCCTTTTCAATCTGTGCATCTCTAATGAACCTCTCCATCCTATCTAGGCACCAGATGCCAAAATTCCCATGGCACTTCAAATCCAAATTCTTACCCGTTTAAACCTCCATTTGACTCCTAGTACTGCGTTTAAGTGACTGTCAGATTGCTTTGAGTCAAGTACGACTATCCTATTACATTTCTTAATTAAAATATGTTTTCATAGCAAATGACAGAAATATGTCAGTGCATCTGCTCTGGATGCAGGCTACATCCAAAAGCCTTCCTGCTGTACATTAGGCCAATAAGTCCTCTTCCTGTATCGGCTAGTCCGCAGGACACTTGTTCAGGCTGTGCCTGCCCAGAAGCTTGGCTTTCGTCATTGGGCTGGCAATGCCTGAGCAATTTGCTTGTAAACTGTTCAGACCTTCATTGTAACACCTCTGCTTCACAGTGAAATGCTTGCTATCGCACTAAAATGCCCTGTTCAGAAGCACAACCATTGTTCTGAGGCAATTACTAGAACTTGCTGACATAACTATTCATGAAGTTGTATTAGCTTGAGAACATTCAACGCGATCTAAACCACCGCTTTCATCTTCACACATGCAGACACCCTTTTTTCCACTTACCTTGCTGCTCGGCACTCCAAAAATATATCTAACTGCTCCCCTGTTAACATTTTTTCAATTCTAGGATATCTCTGCTGAAGATGCAGATAGGTTGTACTCCCTCTGTAGGACCATGGTGGAGGAGGGACCCCAAGTTTTCACCCCACTAGCCGAAGAAGACAAAAATAAGAAATACCAAGAGGAAGTTCCGGTCTACGTGCAGAAATGGATGACATTCAAAGAGCTGATGATCATCTTGCAAGCCAACCTCCAAGAAATAGTAGACCAGTAGGTGTCTTCCTTTCTTCCATTCCTCGTTTGCTGTTGGTTCTTCAGCCCGATAGCAGGGAGCTCAGCAGTGGTCTGACATCAACAGGGCGCTGCACTCGGGGGACTCTGTTCACATGAAAGGCAAACACCGTTAATAAGGATCAGATAACTGCTCCTGGCGCTCTTTCTCGGCTCTGTGTTTATAGTCCATTTCAGGCTCGCTCATATATTCATCTGCCTCGTGCAAAGGGAAGGGCAATGGTAAAAAAAGCAAGTGTCATGGGAGGGCTGACCACGGAGCGGTTGTGCATCCCCCCTGGCTTCTCCAGGTTCAGAAGTATTTCATGGTAACCAGCCTGGCTTTTTGCCTACTGCTTTTGATGTTAGCTGTGCCTTGCTGCTGTAGTCATTCAACACAATTGGTCTCTGCTTTTTAGATCCTGTTTCTTGCTGCTTTTAACTTGCAAGGGAGATTCATCTGAATTGTACATGAGGATTTGCATAATTACTTCTGTTACTTTAGTTGGCATGGGGTGTCAGAAGCTAGACATTCCCTGTTCACAGCTGCCTTGCACGCACGCTTGAATGGCAAGAAAACATCCTGTCCTCAGCAGACTAAACTGAAAAGGTACGAGCCATGGAGAAGGCATACAGGAAAGGCAGTTCCTTTTCTGTGCCCTGCTTGTTGCTGCTGTTGGAGCTGTGCTAGACACCAGCGGTTCCCAACTCTGCTTCCACCTGGGCATAAACCACTTTTTTTCCTGTTGTTTGGGAGGTGAATGGGCATTTTACAGGCCGGCTGGAGGCCTGTTTTGGAGAAGAAAAAGGTACAGTTTGTAATAAGGGCAAAAATTGCCTCACAACCTGTTGCTTTATACACCTAGCTAAACAGTTGTGGACTCAAGTGGCATACAGCTGAAAAGCTACTAGCTGGATTTGTTTTGCCTTCAGACTTACTAGTGTAAGGAGTGCTCAGGCAGCTTGTTTTAACATGACATTTCTGTGCAGTTTGGTTAAGTAAAGATCTTTCTCTCCCATGTAGGTGGGCAGATGGGAAGGGGCCTCTTGCAGCTGAATTCTCCGCAGCTGAAGTGAAGAGTCTGATCCGAGCCTTGTTCCAGAACACAGAAAGGAGAGCAGCAGCACTAGCCAAAATTAAGTAACTCTGTGTTTACTCCTCCATGTTGCATCTTCTGATAAAGCAAGAGCAAACTGAGTCTTTCAAATATTTTTTGAGATTTGACCCTGCTTATTTGTACTGGTATAAAAAAAAGTTAGCATTGGGCAAGTGCTTCCTGGAGGCTTGACTGAGGGAGAAGAAATGTTTCCTAGCTCAGTGTCTGTAGGGCAAAGAGGATAGCTCTGAGAGTCTGGGACTAGAAAAATGAAAGGTGGGCATCACAAAGACACTAACTACTTATGCTCCATCTGCCAGGCAGATGAAGTTTGGGCTTGAAAAGTCACTATCTCCTGCCATGCTCCCCCAAGATCTTCTGCCCAGATCCAGGTTCTCCTTCATGAGCTGGTGGGTGTACAGTGCTGGTGAAGAAGAAATGCTTTTTTTGACGTTTGCTAGTTTCCCCTCTCTAGGATTTCATCTTGTTGTTAAGCCCCGCATAGGGAAATAAATCTTGTATCCAACATCGCCGTGAGGCACTGCTGTCAGATGGGCCTCTAACGCAAGGTGCTGTATAACATCATCTCAAGCTTGCTTGCTTAAGGGGCTGGTAGAGGGATCTTTTTTCCTCAATAGCAAATCTTATCTATGCAGTTTTACCTCAGCCCCTTAGTGTATTACCTCTGCTGTCCCTGCAAATTACATACGAAGTCCACAGACTTTGATAGCTTTTAACATCCTCCTAAGAATGCTGAAGTGCCAAACTTTGCTTTTTCCCACCTCACTCAGGTTTCCATGAAGAGCAGAGCTCGAGAGAGTGAAAATTTGAGAGGGGGGGAATCCTGTTCCGTGTGAACTGTTAACCAAGTCACAGGGTTTGGCACAAGTGGCAAAGTTCCTTGTGGCTTTATTTCTCATGGAAAATGTCTTAAAATTGACGTGGAGTTTTTCAATCTCAGTTCACTAACTGTAGAAACCAGTTCAGCTCCTTCCTTTACCTTTTTGTTGTGTGAACTAGAATGTCTGGGAGCTGTTGTCTCTCTGGTAGTAAATTTCCTGTCCTTTAAGAATGAGAAATGTAAACGAATATAAAAAGGAAATGGAATGTGCACTCATAGCATTATCTTTTAAGTTACAAAAGGCTATGTCTGAGACTTTGACAAATATACATTTCTTTTAAAAACTCACCAAGAGCATTTATTGAAACATAGCCCAGAGAGCAAGATGTGCCAGGTGCTGCACACGTGGAACAAAGTATTTCCTACCATGTAGTGCATACAACCTGCTTATGAAAGTTTCAGTCACAGAGCTTAATGTTTTAATCTGTTATGTACTGCGGTACCCATGTGCACTTTTCTCTGATTTCTGTTCACGTTTCCAAGGATTTGTGCAGGGCCTGAATCACAGCTGGCTTTCTCATTACACCTAAGTCAGTGCGGAACTGAACAGCCATTCTACCTGCTGGGTCGGCCGAGCGCAGCCAGGGCAGGTGGTGAGGAGACCCTTCTGTTTCTGGCTTTAACTGGTACAGGGAGGGGGACAAACACAGGCAAATTGACAGTCAGACTGAGTCCGGCAAGTGGGAATGTAGCAGGGAAGGGAGGTATTGAAGCGGAAGCTGACTGCCACTTAGAACTCTAGCTTTTCCTTTTCTTCCCCTCCAAGTAATTTATCTGAAGGCTGAGAGTGTTCCCGTAACACTTGCATCATGTGGGATCCCCTGCCCCTTTAGACACAGCAATCCAGAAAACCACGTGTTTTGAAAAACGCCACTTCTCCCACGTGGATTGTTCACGGAAATGTAATTTGCTATTTTCTTTAATAAACTATTTATACTGAGCATGTTTCCTAGTATTGTCTGGGGATTCTGTTAGGGTTACAGTAACACAGCATGAAGTAGTCCTGGACCGTTCTCCACTTACTATGGAGACAGGGCAAAGGGCAAATCTCTCCTTGCCTTATTTCTAGTAGATCTAGTCAAAAACAAAAACCGAAAAAGCAATCAGTACCATAAAAGAGGTTGTCATGCGTCAAGGGTCAGGGCAAGGTAGTGAAGGAAAGAGTTGAAACAGGGTGCTAGCATTGGGATTTGTCTCTGCAACACGTGTGGCTGTAGGTCAGGCTGAACACACGCCTCTGCTTGCTCCAGCTTACCTCAGTGGTGCGATAAATCCATGGCAGGAGCTGAGCCACATTGGTGTAAACCCCAGGGTGGTTGGGTTCCGCACAGCCCCGGCCCCAGCTCACGATGCCTGCTAAGCGCCATGCCAATTCATCCTGGCAAACCAGGGGGCCCCCGCTGTCGCCCTGTGAGACGGAGCAAGGACTGGTGAAGCAGCTCTGCCCTGCTGGTGGCTGGGATGCAGATCAGGCTGGCTTCTCCCACATGGCTTTGTTCCGTTGCCTGTACACAAACCTGAAACGTGGGGACACGCAGCAGCGTGTGCCTCCCTGCAAGGTCTTCATGTTCCTTCCATACAGATAGCCAAACCTCAGCCCAGCATCGATGCAGCAGGGCACTGCGGGCTCCACGCTGCACTGCAAGATGCTGTGGGCCCAGTAACACCCTGCACAGACTGTTTACTGCAAGCTATTGCCACAAAACCCACTGTTTTCCAGAGCATAACGGGGACACCGGTCCTTTCCACACCTGCTGCGCACACCCAGCACGCACCACTCGCTCCCTTCGGTTACCTGGCACGCATCTGTTTTCCCGTGCAGGTAGCCGGCACACAGTATCCTGGCAGTCAGCTCGCCTGCGTACACGCACGAACTATTGCACGTCTTGGTACTGATTAAGGGAACGAGTGCTTCCTTCAGTGTCTCGGTGACCTGTGCTGAGGAGGGAGAAAGAGAAGCCAAGAGGGAAACAAGATCTGCAGGGAGCACGAGAGGAAGAGAAGGTCACTACATGGAGAAGTCAGAAGATGGGATTAAATATGGCTAGGCGCACAGGAGCTGTGGATATGGGGTGCAGAGCTGCTGGAGCAGGGGTGGGATTAAGGAGGAGGGAGCATTTGCAAGATCCGCTTGGAAGGGGCTTGACAGGGCCAGTGGGGAGCAAGGGGAAAGCCTCTGGTCAGGGCTGAGCAGCAGGGACAAGATGGGAGCTTACCTTGGTCTGGTCTGGTATAGCCCCAGCCAGACACCCAGCACTGCGTGCCTTGGAAGAGGTGCTGCTGGGGGGGTGGCAGGCACACAGCACGGATAGCATCTGGTAAGAAGGTGAGAGGGTAAATGCCAGGCCAGCGGGGACGGCTTCGTGCTGCGCTGATCACAAGCAGGCAGGGAAGGGCTGCGGAGCTACCGGCCTGCAGAGCCACTCAGCCGGGCACGCTAAGTGAAAGGCTCTCGGGCCAGGCGCTCTGGAGACCAGGTCCCGCAGCCATCTTCCCAGTAATTCACAGCTCTGGCATGGCTCAAACCACCACGCTGCTGTGCATCATGCCTCCCAGGTGCCAGGCTGGATATCCTTAAATAGCTGCTCTGAAACAGCAGGTTCAGAACAGGCTAGGTTTTGGCCATCTCTTAATTGTGGGGTAAGACAAACAACTCCACAGATGGGAGAAGGACACAATGACATCACAACAGCATCTTACCTGAGAAATTCAGGGGGACTTGGAGCTTCATCAGAGCAATGTCGTAGTCGAGGCTACTGTCATTATAAAGCAGGTGGTAAATTATTTTCTTTACTGATACCCCCGCCTCCTCCTTGATCAAGCCATGGGTGGTAAAGCCTGCGAAAACCAGCCAGGTGGAGGCTTGGAGCTGCCTGTAACTGAGCAGAAATACAGCGTGCCTCTTACTTCAGGGCAACAAGCACCAAGGCCCAGGGTAAGAGCAACACACAGCCCTCGGAGGTACCTGTGCACGCAGTGAGCCGCCGTGACGATCCACTCGCACGCCAGCACGGAGCCTCCGCAGCGGTGCTGGGAGCCGTGGTACAGGCTCACCTGCCAGGGCCAGCGCCCAGGGGATACGGCTGTCCCCCCAACCACACACGCAGCACCGGGGTGCAGCCCACACTCTGCAAGGCAGCCGGGGAGCTCGTCTTAGGCAAGGCGCCAGCTGTCAGACCCTCACACTGGAGGGCAAGGGAAGCAAAGAAACTGCTACATCCAGGCGGAGATCTTAGGGACACGGGAGAGGAGAGGGATGCTCACCTGAGCACTTCAGAGCCACAATTCGACCCGATTCACAGCTGGCCCTGCACAGGAACAAGCCTCTGGTGAGAATACACGTGAACCAAAATCCTCGGGGCACTAGAGAGCTCCAGCAGTCCCCAAGGGGGCTGCTTACTGCACAAAATTGGGACAGTTTTCTATATTCTTAAGTTTAAAAAAAAAGGCATCTCTTTCAGCCCCACCAGCAAACTCTGCTTTCCCCCAGAGCTGCCCTTACCTGACCTGCCACATGTCTTCCAGGCTGCCTTCCTGGTGGGGTTTCATCCGAATGAACTCCTGCGTGTCATTCACCTTGATGTCTGTCAGGTTCACTGCTTTCCGACGGGTCATTCTGCAGAAGCAACAGTAAGTGTCCCAGGAAGGGTCTGGGGACCTGCTAGGCAATCAGGAACATAACCCTGCCATGGGAACAATGGTCTGCAGTCCTGCCGCTCTGGCAGCCAGGAATGAACCTCCTTGGTGGGAAGGATCTTCCGCAGCTCTTCTCACAGGTCTGCACGCCAGCCCAAGCCCCGTGTTCCACCCCAGGCTCACCAGGGAGCTGCATGATCTGGCACTACTGCCCTGACAAACCTCCCAGTCTTCAAACATCCGCTTTTGCCAATATCATCCCTGTCAGAAAAGGGTGAGTAGGGGTCAAAGCGGCTGCCTCTGCCGTGCCCACCTGAGATACCCGAGCTGCCGGCAGAGCTGGGTGCCCAGTGACAGGCTCCAGTGCTCGTGGCATGCCAGGAGCCAGCCAGGACAGCCTTCCACCTGTGCTTCCAGCAAGGAGTTTGCTGTGTTTATTCTGAAAGACACTAAAGCCATCCTATTAAAGGCAACCTACAAGTTCTCTTCCTTGCAGTGTTTTGTGCAGGGCCAGCTCAGTGGATGGTCATGCACATCTAAAGCAAAAAAGTACTCAAAAAACCCCTAAACAAGCCATTTGACCCAGTTAGAAACTATATGTGAACCTATGTGCATATTCTCAGTGCCTGTGCAACAGCTCTGAGTGATCACACGCAAAGGAGTCCTGCAAGAGTTGCTTTGGCTGTAGGATCACTCCATGCAATGAAGCCATAGCGCTAGGGAATGCAGCAGGACTCAAAAGAAAAGTGAAACAAGTGCAAAATACAGCTGAAAGAAGCTAGTAGATCAGCAGGGTACATTTATTGTTAAAGATCATCTTTTCTGTTCTTGCTGGGCTTGGCCTGCACTGTCCTGCACACTGCTCCCCTGTCCCCACCCTCTGTGGCAGCAAGCAAAGATGTAAACCTCTGCTGGGAGCCCCACGGACCACAGGGTCTTGCTCTTCACCATCGCTGCACACTGGGATTGCATCTGGCTCCTGCAGAAGGTTGAAGCCCTGGTCTGGCTGAGGTTTCTTCAGGTGTTTCACTTCAGGAAACAGAGAAGGGGGTGGAGGTGAACTCACACAGCCTGGGCAGCATCTGAAGGTGCACAGTATCGGGAATGACCCTGTGCTGCCTGCTGGAAGAGGTGATGAGCCTCTCAACAGGCACAGCTGCAGCTTGCTACTGGGACCACAGCAAACAGTGGCAGAGCCCACACCAGCCAGGTCCCCCCATCCCAAGCCGCAGCTCACCCACCAAGGAGCTCCCATCATCACCACCTCCGTGGCTGGTGCCTCCAGCTCACTCCCTAGTTCGGCAGCAAGGCTCCCAGGGCAGACACTGACCTAGGAACCATGCCCCAGCCGCTGTCCCCGCCAGCAGCCCGGCGACCCCCAGCAGCAGGAACAGCCTCCTGACGGTACAGAGAGTTTTGAGAGATGCAGTAGCAGAATCTTGAAGAAACAGAGGGAAAGAGGATTAATGCGGTCTTGTGTTTCTCACAGCATTGTCAACCCCCGGTGAAGCCTCTGGGTTGCCACACGCCTGTTTCTAGGACTCACCCAATCCTTTGTCTGCAATGCCAGGAGGAGGTGAGCTAAAGCCATGCATTCTGCGGGAAGTCAAGACTCCTTCCCAAAGCCCATAAATAGCTCACCCACCGTGTCCTGGGGAGGTCTGCGTCCTCCTTGATTCCTTCCTTGGCTCTGCTGTCAGGTTCTTGAGGCTTTGCATGGTGTCCTCAATGCAAGGTGGGTTGTCGGGAAACTGCTCAGCTAAGGCTGGGGTCTACGGAGAGGAGCAGAGTCCCAGGAGCAGATCAGCAGCAAAGACCACGTCTTGTGGAAAGGGACAAGCTTACAAGTGATGCTACCACCGCCTAGGCTGGCTGCTGCAGCAGGGCGCAAGGCGAGGAAGCACTGCTCACCATGACAGCAAGGAGCAGGGCAGCTGCTAGTCCGGGCTGCTGCTGAGCCCCAGCAGCCCAGCACACAGGTCTGCTGCGAACCCGCTCGGGTTTCCCTCCGCACGCTCCTGGCACCACACCGTGCACGCGCAGCCACACTGAAGGGACTCCTTGTTCCAGGGCCCCCCTCTCCCCCTGCTAGGGCCCTCGCAGCAGGTGAGGATGATTGCTCAGCAGCCCCCCTCCCCACTCCCCTGCTGCCAGGAGCATGCTGCTCAAGGCTGGGGAGCCTCAGGGGAACACTCCCACCCCTCCCCAGCACTGCGCAGAGCGAGGTCAGCAGCTGCTGAGCTGCCTCATCTCTCAAACCCATCTTCCACCTGCTGTCGCCCCTGCTTTCCCCTCCCATCATTTTGCTGCACTGCTGAGGAGCAGCAGCAGTCGCTAGGCCGTGGGGCAAGCAGGGGGCTGCAGGCTGGCAGCCAGCCCTGCCTGCGGTGGGCTCCGAGGCACAGACAGACCTCAGCACGGGCAGCAGGAAGGCTGACCAGCCACTTCGTGTTAGCGGGTACATTTGGGGAGACAAGACCTTGGGTTCAGCTTCTGATTTTCCATGTAATTTCTTGTTGCTGAGAGATGCCTGGCTGGCAGCCTGTGGGAAGCGAAGACTTTCTAACTGGTGGCTCAGATACCAGCTGTCCCATGTTGGGGCACGAGACGCTTTTCTTACCGATACAGAGCTCTCGCAGCAGAGATAGAACAGAAATTGCTTATGCTGCTGCATCCACTTTTTCCTTTGACCCAGCAGACGCTCCACTGCCGTCATCGCACCCGAGGTTGACGAGTGCTGCCAGTCCTCAACTGAGATGCTGCACCGGAGAGGAAACCAGGCAGGGATGGCACCAGGATCACCTTCATTGTATTACCCAGGGAAGTGAGGGGGAAATCACACCGAAACTTTGGGAGGCCCCGGTTACAGATGAAATAGCCACAGCCCACAGCAGAGGTAGATGCCCTAGCTGACAGCCATCAGCAGGCTCCCTCCTGCTAACCCATCCCAGCCAGACGCAGAGGCTGAGCTCAGAGCAGCACCGGCAGCTGCGGGCACAGGACAGGGGAACACACAACTCGCCTTGTGCGTAAACCTGCCTCTTGCCCGCCTGGCACCCGAGACCATCCTGGCCGCAGTCTGCTCACAATCCCTGGAACGCACTACTAAAACAGAAATGCTCCAGACCCGTGGCTAAGTTTGTAAAAGCTGTCAAATTCCCAACACTCAAATACAAATTCAAAAGTTGTTACAGAAATTAGACCCAGGCTGCAAGGTGCACAGTCAGAGATCATCCCCACCACCAGAGAATCCTGGTATGGCAGCAGCATCCAGGGTCCCTGCGCAAGGCCCCAGGTGACCAGTATGTCACACAGCCTTGTCTGCACGGGCAGTTCGCCGGCTGTGCCGACTGTTTCTCTGGCTGATTATACCCCACCAAGAAATACCTGTTGGCTTTCTCCAGTTAAGTGAGTTAGAAGCCTAACTTCCCCTCCAGGAGAGATGAGACCGAGTACCCCTTTCGGCACATCTCAAAACAAAGGCAGCTGAAGCAGACTTCAGTAGCTGTCTCATGAAAGACAGACTTTTCGTATTTACATACGTCTCTGTCCCCAAAAGATACAGCCGATGGCTTATTGCTCAAAAGATCCACGACTTTTTCACGCTATTTACTCAGGGAAGCTCCTATGAATGTTTCATGACAGCCCTGCCTCGCAGGCTCAGGCTGAGGCTTCGTGCTGGCGAGGAACAGCCGCGCGTGTCGTGCCCCGGCTCCGAGCCGCGCCGAGCAGCAGAGGCAGCGGCCGGCTCCCGGCACGCAGACGGACCCAGCACCATGGCGGCTGCCCGCTGGCTGCAGCTCCCCGGGGACAGGCTCCTGGCACAGCCTGGCGCCTTGCTCAGCTGGTGTGAAAGCCGGGGGGGTGAGGGGTGGATATTTTTGCTTGTCTCCAGGCCGTGCGTCTCATTTCGCGATGAGGCCGGAGAGCGGGGGGGCGACGGGCGAGGCTGCGGCCACCCGGCCCCGGGTGATGCAGCCGAGCATCTCCGCAGCCCGCGGAGGACTGCAGATGGTGCTGGCGGACCAGGAAGCACCGGGGGAACCGGCAGGCAACAGCCCAGGCTGCCGACAGCGGCCCGGGGACCCTCCACTGGCAGCTGCCCGGTCCCGGGGCTGGGGGAAGGCTCTCCCAGGGCTCTGCTCCCTGCCGCCCGGCACCGGCCCAAGGTCGCTGCAGGCCCGGGTCACCTTCCCTCCGAGCGTCCCGTGCGCCGGGGCTGCTCGAAAGCCGACCTTCCCAAGAGTTCTGTGAAGATGAAGACTGTGACCACAGCCAGCAAAGTGCAAACACCTTCCCTGCCAGCAACAAAACACAACGAGCAAGCATCCGGCTGCGCAGGGAAAATGATAAAACAGAGCAAATTCCAAAAAGATACATCAGTAGCAGTTAAAAAAATAAGACTCATCCATCAGTCTATACTACCTCACTACTCTGAGTCACACATTTTTTTCTTTGAAAACTCGTTAAAAGAAGATCAATACTGCTATCAATTCTGCTTGCCTGCAATAAGAAAATAATGACTAAAATGAGAAGGCTTTCAAAATTAAACATTGACACAGATGCAAAAGGTAGGAAGGAGAACAGCACTGCAGCTTTTTCCTCCTAGTTGTCATAATTTTTCTGTGGTTCTTTAGACAAATAAAATAGAAAAGCAGCAGTAGCGACTACAGACATTGACAATCGCTGAAATGCCCATGTGTTACATGAATCCCTGACAGGCGGCAGAGGTGCTATGAAGCATAAGACATTTCGTTTGTCATTTTTCTGACTTACCCCCATTAAAACAGACTTCCCCGTCCCCCCGAGAGCAGTAAGCAGAGCACAGCTGCAGAGGAAGAAGCCAGATGTTGCTGTAACACCAAAGCCGATAAAGGCATGGCTACACACAGCAATGGGAAGATCTGGCCTACAGTGTGTCAAATGACATATTTTGAACTTCTGCAATAACAAGCAAAAATTCTCTCCAGTTACTCAGTTCTGCTGAGATTAGCAAGAAAGGGTCACTTCTTGGTGCATAAAATTTGCATATTGAACACCTGACCCTGATGCACTCCTCTCCAAACTCAATTCAGAAGCTGCTGAGCATTTCCAAGCTGGGATACAAATCCAGCCCAGAGCTCAGCTCTTTGAGCCAGCCCCTTCTCACCAGGTGCCCTGCTCCACAGGTCTGGCAGCCCGCTTCCCAACAGCGGTCTGTCATCCGGCCACAGAGAGGCCTGGGAGAAGCGGCTGTCCGGATGCTGCAGCTCTTCGGCTCTGCATTACCAGGGACTGCATGGATGAGGGGATCGTGGCTGCTGCCTGTGGTTTTGCAGTAGCATCACAAACTGTGCCCTTTCGTGCTGAGTGCAGGAAAATGAATCGAGAACAGCCTCCTCCCAACAAGCTTTCACCCTGCGGTGAATTTTAGCCTATATGCCCAAGATGAAGTTTTCAAAGCAGTTTTACCAGCCAGCTGCTAAATATCGCTTACTTGAATTCTTTGGTTTAGCCTGTGCTCAGATTGCTCCATCCTTTCCCATACAAAAGCTGAATTTTTCCTTCGGGGTTTAGCCAGAGAGACTCAGCCTCCAAAACACCACTAGAAAAAAAGAAAAAAGATCAGTTTTGCTCATCCAGATTTAAAGCATTTCTCTTGTTGATACAGGTTCTGCCCCTTGTCTCAGGGAGACATTTTAAAATCCTTCTTGCAGTCTCCGAGCTCTCCCACTCAGACTGTCACAGCTGGACAGCCCTGGTAGGAGCAAAAGAGTATTTCAGTTTTAATTAGGGCTGGGAGCTCCCAGCAATATTTGGTGGATTCAATGCCTCGGATCGCATCCAAGATGAGGTGTCTGTTGCTTACCAGGTGCCAAGCGAGCTTGCCTTTTGAAAAACAATTTGTGAGCTCCTGTTTTGTGCTCTGAGGGAGATCCAGTGTTTAAGTTCTCACATATGAAGCACTGAACTGTGAAGCTGCAGACTACCAATGCAAAACACTGAAGCCCCCCCCCCC
>Ga0065711_1004966_pt1 | contig 21750 bp, 10 predicted proteins | sample Hoacrofraction12_FD_59098 | JGI IMG/M metagenome (GOLD analysis project Ga0065711, IMG submission 59098) | Hoatzin crop microbial communities from Cojedes, Venezuela - Epithelial fraction 12 v2 (version 2) | ecosystem: Host-associated > Birds > Digestive system > Esophagus > Crop | place... | reverse complement strand
GAGATGCTCCAGTCCCCTCACCATCCTTGTAGCCCTCCGCTGGACTCTCTCCAGTAGCTCTTCATCCTTCTTGAACTGGGGAGCCCAGAACTGGACACAGTACTCCAGATGAGGCCTCACCAGGACAGTGACTCAAAAGAGTCCGTATCAGATATTGGAAGTGAGTTATGTTAATCTGTTATTTGCCTCATTGCAGGTGTTTGCAAATGATCCCTGGGGTTTCTTTGTGCTTCTATTTGTTTATTTATTTATTAACTGGTACATATATGCAATGTAGGAGGACTAAATAGGAGTCTGTTCCAGGGACATCTCAAAGAGACTTTTTTACCATCCATTTAAATATGTAAGTACAGAGTGCAAGAAAGCATATCACTGTAATCATATTTTGTGTGTCCCTGAATATAATTTAAACACCTCTATAAGAACCAGCTCAAGGCTTCTCAAGTACATACACAAATCCCAGTTTAGCTGTTCCGTGACTGAGACTCCAGGCTGGACTGCTTGGGCCAAGGCTCTGTCTGAGAAAGGAAGAAGCAAAGCGAAGTGAACCTGGGATAGAGGGCCCAGGGACTAGTGTGCTGTTCTTGCAGGGTGAGAAATGGTAGCTACAGAAGGGGGCTGTGCCTCCCGTGGCATCTGCTGCCGTAGCCCCCAGGTAGCAGGGGCAGCCCACCTGTCTTCCCGGGCTTCTGCCTAGTTGTGGGGGCAGGAGGGCTGCAGCTGCTATGCCATCGCCATGAGCTTGTTGTCTGAAGTGGTTTTGCACCTTTCCTTAGCCCAGCATCAAAGCATATGCAGTTCTCTGTAGCAAACTAGGAGGCTGCTGGAGTGTGATATTTACCAGCCACAGCTTTTCCTTACCATTACTTTAGTTCCTCTCCCGGTGGCCCCCATCCTGTTTCGAAGTCCATGTGGTACTTTGTATTTTTGTATTTATAGGATTGCAAATGGCACCACGTATATCGTTCACAAAGTCTTTTGAAATTAAAAGCATATGGAGAATATAAGAAGCTATTGTGAGGTACAAGTAGGAATGCACAGACAGTACCTTTAAAAGTCAGTTCACTTGTTTTATTATTTAATTATTATTTTCAACTGGTTTGATTTGTGTAGATGTAACATTCCCAAGGGCCAGAGCTGTAATTTCTTGCATGCTTACGTTTTGACTGAATGAAATCCTCAGGCTGCACAAAAGAATCTATGCACTAAAACCATGGATGCCTGATGACCCAAAATGAGAGAAAGAGCTGGCTAATCAATTAGTCAAATTGACATTGGCCCTCCCAATAGCATACTGCCAGATTGTGCTTTCACTAGGCTAGACATGAACAGCATGGCAAGCTCAAAAATATAACCAGTCTTGATGCCAAATATGGACCTTGAGGCTACTGATGCATACAAAATCATTTGTTTAACTACTGGCTGACATATTTCTAATGAGACAGGCAGCAAGTTGCTGTAAACTGAATGTGGTTTTGCCTTCAGTGGTTTTGCCTTCAGTGGCTCAACTTTACCATCACCTAGGGAGCAGAAAAACCTCTGTTGTCATGTTTCATTGAACTTGGCATTTAGGGCTTTATCTAGATATTCACATAAAATATACTCAACCCATTTGTTTACCATCACAGTTTTAGTTTTTGGGTGGATAGTATAATTTGCATAGTGCCTCTAGCCATTTGCTCTCAAGTGTACCCTCCCATGTGTGGCTGCAGTTCATGGAGGTATATCTAAGCTAGTTTGAAACTAAAAGTAGCTCAGGTACTGATTACACCATTGCTTGAGAATCATGAGTTCAGCAAGAACTGCTCCTTTAATCTTTCCAGCTCTTAATGAGACCTGCTGCAACTGCCATGTGAGCAGTACCTGAGCTAGCTAAGTGAAAGGCCGTTTGAAAATGTCAAAATGGTTGCAATCACACCTACATCCAGGCAACTACAATGTAGATATACCCAAAAAGAGATCAATGTGTGAGATAAGAGGAGTTGATCAACACGTGGAGTTTCTTTGTGAGACAGAAGTCTTAGCAAAGTGGGTGCATGTGATGAGAAAACGCATAGATGAATATTTGTTGATTTGTTGTTCAGTATTTATGTTGCAATAGCTCCAGGATGGGCTTCTATCGTGCTGCATGCTGCACAAAATTGTAAATCGCGTCAGTCGCTTTCTGCAAAAGTTTTTGAACTTAAAAAGACAAAATCGCAGAGCACTATTTCTGATGGGGTACATGCACCTCTGGAGAAGGCACTCTGCCAGACTTCTGTGAGATATATAAATATATGCCAGGTGCCACACAAGTGTGTTGGTCTGAGAGCTGCTTTTCGCAGTAAGCTGAGCACAGAAAGTTGGAGTATTAAGCTGTAAATTGGCCTTGTCACATTAAGTTCTTTTTCCAGAGAAGAGGAAAAGGCTCATCTGTCAGTTAGACTGCACATAGAAATTCCCGTGTCTTTTCCCATTTCTTTCCTGACGAGGGAATAAATTGCTCCTTTAATTCAAAGCCTTCAGACCACCGAGAAGCATGGAGAATGCATTAGCTTCATTCTAGTCGAGTAATGCAAGGATAACAGTAATAATTGTTAAGGCAACACATTTCTGGCTCTCCATTCCTCTGATAGGGGATGTGAAGGATGACCAGAGAACTGGTTGCCACCTGGAAAAAATCCAGTGAGAGTCCTTCCAAGTAGTCATGAGATGCTTCAGTAATACATGTTGCTGGATCCCAGCCACTACTACTGAGATATTACAGTCTGATGGCTGGGTCACAGTAGCAAACTGTAGTTCATAAAACACTGGGCTAGTGAGTGAAAAAATGCAGGAGAAAAAAATATTAGCATATTGCTTAGTGAATGAAAGAATTTTAATGCTCCCTTTGAAAATTGCTGTTTGTTCTTTCAGATCCAGCAAATTCAGCTCCATCTATTCTAGATGGGTTTGACCACCGTAAAGCCATGGCAGGACAGCGAGTGGAGCTGCCTTGCAAAGCATCAGGGCACCCCGCACCAAAGTATCGTTGGCTGAAGGACAACGTTCCCTGGGAGCCTGACAGCAGGTTTCGGCAGACGGTTACAGGTCTGCTGATCGAGAACACGCGTCCCTCCGACTCAGGCAACTACGTCTGCGAAGTGTGGAACAACTATGGGACTGCCGAGATGACAGGGCGACTGTACGTAAAACGTAAGTCCTGGACTTCATGAAGATCTCAAGCCACTTCTTGCCTGGGTGTTTGCTTCAGGGAAGATGTTACCTTATCTTTCTGTAGCTTACTTGTTACTTTGTCCTAGCAATGCTTAAACTTATTGAAGTTATTGAACAACAGAAAGTAGACTGTGGAGATGAGCTAGCTGGACAATTGAGCGATCATCAGTGTAAATAGATGCAATTTCTAATGTAGATATATAATTTATCACATGGAGGACATGTAATTTAGAAGCTTGAATTGGATGCTTAAAAAGAAATTGCAAATGTTCTCATGAATAATGCTGCCAAACTCTCATTGCCATGATTCACGCTGTTCGGTAATATTGAATACTCATACCTCCCCTCAGTTGAGTATTCATGTGTGAATATTCTGAATGTTTCACAAATTCTACAAAGATAATTATTACTCAGAAGCACTGCACTGGAAAAGTGTTATTCTTCTGTCGTTAAAAAAAAAATATTCCTGGAATAGAAATAATGCTTTGTGAACTAACATTTCCACCTATACAGCATGACTAGCAAACTGAAAAGGGAGAAGTTTGTGAACAGTTCAGGCCATAAAAATGTCTTCACAAATTTAATGTATTTGGGCAAAATAAAATCAAGATCAAAGAGCAGTAGTCGTGCATTATAATAGAGGAGATTTTCTTCTAAATATATTCATGAAAATTAGTTGAATTCAGTCTACCTTATATGATACAAAGTCAAAACTTTCAGAGGCATGATGTAATCATATTGCTAGTGATACCAGAAGTATCCCCAATGCCTGGTGATAGGTTTTACTTACTGACTCGGTCGTCAGACAGCCAATATCTTCTGGATCAAGTTGGCAGTAAAGAACAGCTGGGCAAAGGAGCTTCACCCTGCTCTGCAATGGAGGATGTGGTTCACCTTCTGGCATCACCGTGGCTCTGAGGTGGTGATGGTGCACTTCAGTATTTCTATTTTGTTTAATGGGTCATTGAGAGTTTTGAGCCTTTGTGGTCTTTTGGATAGGAAACAGAGATATTCAGTGATTTAGAACATGCATATCAGCACAGATTAACCGTAGCTTTGGACCAAAGTAGAGGAAAGCTCTGTTACATACCCTTCTGTGATCCAGAATGACCGAGGCCACTGACCTGTGTGGCTTTACCAGGCCTCTGTTCCCAGTGAACCACTAAAGATGTATGCCAACCTGTGTGTTATAAAATGTTCAGTAGTGAATGAGTTAGCTGAGGGAATTTTCATGTATAAAAGTGTGTACACACGTGTGTGTGTTCGTGTATGCAAACTGGTAAAAAAATATATAGGATGGTGTGTATTTAGTATCAGAGATTATATCAGTGATGATAGTATTCCCTTATCTTTATAAGGAAGTCAAAACAATATACACAAAGCATGAGACGAGATCTGCATTCAGTAATGCTGATAACTGTTCGGTGTCAGGATAAAGATTGTTTTCCTTGCATCTACGTTTATGGCTTTTCTTCAACACTTTTCATCCTTTTTTTACAATATAAAACCTGCATTACCTATATCCTACTGATTCTCAAGGCCAACTTGAAAATATTTTAGTCCTCCCATGTCAAAACGTAAGATCTAGAGAGCCCCCTCACAAAAACACTTCCATGTGGACAGATCTGATGAATATCTGTGGGTGCATCTATGTTAACATTTTAGCATGGACCTTCCACCCTTAAAAGCTAATCTCCTTGTCATTTGCGTGTGCTGCACTTATTCACATCAGGGGGTGGTTTTAGACCACATACTGGGTTCCTTTTGCACGAAATTAAACCAGAAGATGGGTTTCAGGAATGCGTCTGATGCACCAGTTCAAAGGTGCACACTGAACTAATGTGAAGTAACATCCTACCCTCCCAAAACATGTGCAGGGCCGTTGTTAGGCCCTCAGCACCAACAAAGTTACACAATAGATCTGCTCCTACTGTTCATTTAGGCGTGGGATTACATCATGTATTGAATAGATTTTCCCTATAGATCTATGTTTTGTGTCATGGAAGCTGGTGGCAAAAACGCTTGTTTAGAGCAAAGAGTGATCTGCTGTTTGTTTGGGGTTTTTTTTTTTTCAGAAGGGTATGGCTATGATTTTTGTTGTTGTCATTAGCAGAGAGTTGATTTGTTACCTGCACATAACTGCACATGTATACTTAATGTTTTCTATTTCCCTTTCCCTCTCCCTTAAATATTCAGAACCACTAAAAGCCACAATCAGCCCACGGAAAGTGAAAAGCAGCGTTGGTAGTCAAGTGTCCTTGTCCTGCAGTGTGACAGGAACTGAGGACCAGGAGCTGTCCTGGTATCGTAATGGTGAAATCATCAACCCTGGTAATAATGTCCGGATCACTGGCGTGAATCGGGAGAACCTTATTATGGATGGCATGGCCAAGAGTGACGGTGGAGCTTACCAGTGCTTTGTGCGCAAGGACAAGATGTCTGCTCAAGACTATGTTCAGGTGGTACTAGAAGGTCAGTCACTACTTGTTTAGCAAGTCTGGTCTCCGTAATATATAAACAAACGTGTATCGTATCTGTTGCCATCATTGCATAGCGAGTGATAGTGAACCCTAAACAGGAGAAAAGGGTACTCATGAACTGTCAGTGGGGTTTATTGTGCTCCACTCTGAGCAAAAAAATAATGGAATGAAAAAATTGATTTGAAAACAAAAATCCCTTCTCAGCAGTCCTTCCAGTTGATAGTTTGGGGTTTTTTTTCGTGAGGGTGAGTGGTGGTGGTGCTGATTTTTTACATTAGCTCTTCAGTAGAACGTGAGAGGAGAGGTTTCTGTTCAAGTCCAAGCATCTTCTGGGGTGGCTTTTCTGGTTGGATGTATTGGCTGAAGGCTCGAAGACCATCTTAACTAACTGACACAACGTTCTTCATGATAATCAAGTGAGGAAAACTATCCATTTGTACAGAGCCAGTTCTCTAATGAGGCTGTAGTGCGGTCATGGCATGGGCACTATTTTTAGAGTCTTTATAGAAAAAGGAGAGACTACCTGCCTAGTCTGAGTTACCTCGGCAACCATCTTCTGTGTCTAAGAAAGCCTAAAGAGCATATTGATAATCTATCATGATGACGAGAGAGTGCAGGATATCAGAGAGTAACAGCAGGAAAGATTTCAAAGACACTCAGGTCTCACTTGGAAAATAATGTCTCCTTTTATCTCCAAAAAAAGCCTGTCACTTGAATTAAATGAAAAAAAAAAAAAAAGAGGAGGAAGGGTGGCAGAGGTACACAGTATACACACAGATTTATTGGTCATGTGTCAGCTTTCTTTCAGGATAAAAAGCTCTTTTTTGTTGTAACTGTTGTTTTCTGAGGGATGACAGTATCTAATACACAGCAAAATAAAGAGTCAAAGATGAAAATAAATAAATAAATTGGAACTTTGTCACATAACCAAAGGGACAGAAGTGAAAGGGAGAGGGGGACAAAGGAGAAAATTATGAAATCAGATAAAATCAAATGCCTCTTCAGGGATGCTGAGGTCTTTCACCAGCTGTAGAGTGGCAGTGCCTTATGTTTTTTACTACGCGACAAGCAAAGGGAGTTTGTAGTCCGGTTTCAAATTCTACTGTGATTCAGCATGGGTTTTGGGGAGTCTTGCACACGTTGTACCAGTTCACTCAGTATCCTGGGTGATGTTGCACTGAAATTGCAATGTAAGAATTGTGATTTCCAGGAGAGTCATCATGGTTCAAGCCTCCCAAACATATAGGTTATACAGAGCAGAGTGCACGTGAAGAGACAGCACGTAGAGTGCACAAACAAATAGTGCATTACACAGAGCATGAGACTTCTCAGTCCTGTCCTGACGTCCTCTGTCCTGTGTGAAACAGAAAGGAATTGTCCTTACAGGGTTTTGTGTACAAGGTGAGTTTTCAAGTGTCTTTGGCACCTCTCTAGGTAATGAGGTGCCTTTTTCTTCTCTTTCTTGCAGGTGCTAATACTGTAGGAACACTGAAGTTATCTTACTTGCCACTTGGCTCTTTAAAACCAAACAGTGGCCTGCAGCACTGCTGTCCGAACTTCGGACTGTATTGCTTCCTGTGTCCTGCATACTGCTCTTGGTGTGTGGCCTTTTGCTCCCAATTACACTGAAATTCCTTCTAGATACAGCTTTGGAAGTACAATTTTCAAAGCAGAACAAGCATGCGTTGCATGATCTCAGGAGGAACTTCCTAACTAATAGCAGAGTGTCAGCGTTCCTAAATGTTACCCCGCTGAACTCTCTGGATAGGTGGCTATTTAATCCCGCTCCCTGCTTACAACCTCAAAATTTCTGTCTCCTTCCCTTCTCTTTATCCACTTGTCTGGTAAAGGCTGAGTATATTGTGACACAGATCACAAGAGAAAGTATTTGAATGCTCTCATTTCACAGGAATATTTATCTGTAGCACAAAATGGTCACAGAAAGAAATTGGCATCACTGCTGGTACTTGTTACTGGCAATCTGTATTTGGAAAAGCTTAATTTAACACTATTCTAAATGGGATATTGTGGGTCAGGACTAAACTGCATTGGCACAGCTGTGTGAAATTAGCCTATACAAGTTATGCTTGGCTCTTGCCAACAGGATTCATCCTTAGCTTTCCAAGGAGCTGAAACCTATAAGGAGAAGAAAAAATCCAAATGTTCTGAGGTTTGCTGTAAGTCTTTTGTGATGAACTGTGTACAGCTTTAACACTTTTCTTCAAGAATCTGGCAGGTCATATAGCTGTGCAGAGCCCTGGTCCACCTATTCAAGTGCTTTTGCTTCACCAGAGTCAGTACCAGGTTTCTCAGAAGATGAGAAATAAATGAGCCTTTTCTTACTGCAGGTTTAATTACTACCAAAATTTGTTGCCCTCTCTCAGTAATCAGAGTCACATCCTGGAATACAGTTGTTTGCATTGCTTCTAAAAAAGATCTTGTCTCATGTGATAAGCTCCATTATAGAGGGAACAAGCTTTACACCATGTAAGTACTATTCTCCTGCTTTTCTTTCCCTTGGCAGATGGAACACCCAAAATCATTTCTGCCTTCAGTGAGAAAGTGGTGAGTCCAGGAGAGCCAGTCTCCCTTATGTGCAATGTGAAGGGGACTCCTTTGCCTACAATCACTTGGACACTGGATGAAGATCCCATTGTGAAGGACGGCTATCATCGTATCAGCCAGATTATCACCTCCGAAGGCAACGTGGTCAGTTACCTGAATATCTCTAGCACTCAGGTCAGAGATGGTGGAGTTTATCGCTGTACTGCCAACAACTCTGCTGGAGTCGTCCTGTACCAGGCTCGAATAAACGTAAGAGGTGCTTGTCAAATCAGCTCCTCAAAAAAACACACATAACTCATTGTAGTGGAGAAGAAGATTGTTGCATGTGATGAAATGAGTCTTGGAATGCCAAAACCAACTTACTGTTTTTCCTCTCCTTTTCTTTCCCCCTCTCTTTTCCCACCCTGCTTCTCCAGCCCCATCTAGAAAGTGTATGGTACGGTTAAATGTTGGAAGAACCCTTTGACTTCTGTTCTATAGTCTATTTTTCCTATATTCATCTCTATTAGTTTACAGTTTCTTTACTTTAGTTCTGCTGTGCATGGGGTTTTTTCTTTTCCTTTCCTCCTTTACTTGTCTAACATTCATTGTAATTATTCATGTATACAGTACTTTATCTTGCATTTCTAGCTCTACATGGCATAATACCCATCCTCATGGTATTATACTTTATATACATTAAAAGAAAAATCTGACTTTGTCAGTGTTCTCATGTGTAACAGGATTCTAGCTTTGTATCAGTTTTAGAATTTCACATCACTTAAATCATCCTCAGTATTTTAATTTGTAATTCAGCAAAGATTTTATCAGGCACTTGGATAATGCAAACATATAGCCCCACATAATTAGTATGTATGCTGAAGGGTGAGGAAAAACTAGAGCATGTGAAGATTAGAGAAACTGCTTAAGTAGCTCTTAAATGCGAAAACTGTCAAATGCTAAGAAGTATTGTGTGAGCTGCATCTGTAGATGTTGTTAATATTTGTGTATTCAGAAAATTAAATGCATGTTTCCTTAAGTAAATGTGCCTTTAAATTGTTTTTGAGAGTTTCCTTTTACCTTTCTAGGGCCAGCAAGCATTCGACCAATGAAGAACATCACAGCAATAGCTGGACGGGACACCTACATCCACTGCCGTGTGATCGGCTATCCATATTACTCCATCAAGTGGTACAAGAACTCTAACCTGCTACCTTTTAACCATCGCCAAGTGGCATTTGAGAACAACGGGACACTGAAGCTTTCAGACGTGCAGAAGGAAGTAGATGAGGGTGAATACACGTGCAATGTCCTCGTTCAACCCCAGCTCTCCACCAGCCAGAGCGTGCATGTGACAGTAAAAGGTGAGGTCAAGTCAGAAAGCTAGAGCCAAGCTAATGGTTGTGTTGTTTATAGAAACGCAGAATTTGACACATAGGATTGACCCGGCAGTTAGATAACGAGCACTTAAGAAGGTTAATCCAGATTTGTGTTTATTTTTAATGATGAAATAGATGCTAGTCAGTCTCTGTGTCTTGTTCCCTCTTGACTTTTAACCTCCTTCACTCAATAGCAAAATATTGCTTTCTAAGTGGAAACCTAGCAGAAGCAAGCTTTCCATGAGCAGTTTTCACTACAACAACAAAGTCAGTAGATTAATGTTTTGTCACGTATCTTTCACTAGTGACTATTTCTCTGCCGGATGACAAAGGTCACATTTTCATTAGCCAATGACTTCACAGCTTTTAAGAAATAAGGCAAGACTTATAATATATGTGCTTCTGCCAGCAAGCAGAGACAGGAACTAAAAGCATTAACCTTGCTTTCCTTTTATTAAGTGTGCTTTTCTGAATGTTCTTGATGCTTAGAACCCTAGCACTGTAAATAAATGTGACTTGAAATTCCAATAGGATGCTTAAAATCTATTCAAATAATCCCCAACAAGGATGTTCAGATGGCCCTGAAAGACTTCAGCAATAGATGAGAACAGGCATTTTTCAGCGTTGTATTCTGACTATTCTGATGTTGGCAATGTTCAGACCTATTCACAAGGACACAGAAAAGACAGAAAGACTGACTGCAGTAGCACCTAGTTTTGAGCAATGAGGCCACTAAGTAGTGCACTTCTTGTGAACCTGTAGGAATAAATGAGGTATAATTTGCCTGTTCGAGAAGTTCTTAGAATCTTTTCCTGGCCTGTTTTGGGGACAAAGGAGAGAAAGAAAGGAAAGTTGTTTTCTGTATCTGTTCTCAGATAAGATACAGAGGAGAACACTAAGGTAAAATTACTTTGTTACAGACATCTGACCTTTTAACTTCTTTCTGTTCTGTTTGTTTATCCCTTTCTTGTTTTCAGTCTGAAGTGATGTAATTGCAAATCATTTCAAGAGGTTAGGGGATTAATTTTAAGCCACTAGCAATTTGGACTCTGAAAGGCATGACATCTTGTATACCTGAGACCATCAAGGACACTGGTCACACACTGCTGGATAAAAAGCTAATTTCACCATTTCTTTTCACGTATGTAGTACCTTGCTTGACGTGACAATAATATAGCAGATATATTGATGCAGCTTAGGAACTGAATGACAAATTAGTAATTGTGTTGCTGCTGCACTAACAGTTAACCATGGTAAATCTGATGGGGAATGCTACCTCTTATATGATACCATTCCTCAAATGACCATCAGAATGAATGTAGCCAGACAAAAAAATTCCGGCAGTCTATCCTTACAGCTTGGTCATTCAGATCATGCTAGCTGATACCTCAGGTGCAATACTACTTTTTCTTCCATTAGGTTATAATTTCAAACTTGACAATTTCTCCTCCACAAAGCAGATTGCCAGCTGTATCAATTTTGATTGAACTTTAGCTTTTATCGATGATGTGACTTCCTTGAAGGTATTCTACTGTATTTCTGGATATTCAGCTACCAGGGCCATTGGCTGGTCAGGAATCTCACACAGTGACCGCATGTACTTTGAACAGTTTGCATAAACATGTGGCACATTTGAAGAGTGCTGGTGGGCTGAGCTGCCCTGCACCTTGGTGCAGCCTCATCCTGCATGTGATCTGTAAGGCACATGCATCGGAACAGTGCAAGATGCAGTATGAAAAGTGATCCACTGCACAGGTAAAACGGATGTGTCAGCGTGGCTCATACCTGTTGAGCTGGAGTTGCCAGAGCTGGCTGCAAAGTGCCCTAGCTACTTCAGCGTGCCCTGACGTTGGCAAGACATTGTTATTTAAAAAAAGGTTAATATCCTGTCCCGATATGCTGAGTATGAAATGTCAAAGGTGAGCTTTGTATGTCAGACCTGAACAATTCTCAAGGTTCTGATATTTTAGCTGGAGGTCAGCATTGCCACCGTGTTTTTTTAGATGGCGATGTATTATTTTCTTCCATAACAACAAAATGATTTTATGTAACGTATTAGCAGAAAGTCAGAAGTAGCTGGTTACTTCAAAATGATGTTTTTGCTGTCTTTTTGTTTTATAGATTCCAAAGTTCATGTGATGATTTTTTAGGCACTTATATTTGATTCCGAGAAACATAAAATATGGCCCAGCTTGCATACTAGAGGTGTAAAGTACTCTGAAAGGTGACATTGTAAGGGTGTTTAACATCAGTGCCTAAATCTCCTTGTTTATAGTTCAGCTTCTTATACCATCAGTATACTTATTTCTTCTCCAGAGAAACAGAGGGATAATTATTGCCCATATTCAACATCATGGGTCCTTTGATTTGTTCTCGTTTCTGCTACAAGCTTCCTGGGGTGATCTCAAAACAGCCCTCTTAAAGGTGATTCAGAATAGATAATACTTAATGAGCTGTTACTTGGTCTTTTGTTTCCTCCATGTTCTGAAGACATAATTATTAATTTTGTCATGAGTTTTTCTGAGATTATAATCTCTGTGGTATCAAAGTGTTTCAGAAACAATGCATTAATTTTCAAAACCCACCTGGGTGACAGGAGTGCTTTGGCAAATGGCAGCTGAGGCACAGACTGAACTTTAAAGTGTCCACAAATTTTTCTGTGTTCAGATTCAGAAGACTACAACTTGATTTTTACAGTTCACCTGCTGTTATATAGCATTTGTATGTTCAAAGTTCTGCTCCCATTGAAATGAAGTTGCTCTGACAGTGCTTCTTCCTTCGTCTGATCAGCCATGTCACCCAGATTAACAACCCCCTGGAAAAGACCGATTTAAGTTATTTAATTAGCATTATCTGAGAGATCTGTGGCAAAGGTGAATACAGAATTTAGCTCTACAGGGCAGAATTTATCTGCATTATGCAGACAACTGGCCTTTCTTGTCTGCAGTCCTCTGCCACACTCACTGCCCGCTTTCCAGACTCTCGAGTACACAAAGCATTCTTGCTCTGTCTTGAGTGAGGACTTGGTAAAAGCAGCATCCAGATAAAGGTAAGCAACAGCATGAACATTCATTTAAATACAAGAGGGCTGCCCATTCTGCAGAGTATTCTGAGATTTACAAACACCCAAATGAAAGCAAAATCTTGAGGACATTCTTGGGAAATCACTGTAAGATCTGAGATAGGAGAACAGAAAGTTTCTTGACAATGACTTGAAAATGAAATCTGGGCTGCCAGAAAACCCGACAGTGGAGCTTACAGAGCCTTGCTGTGCAGCCTCCCACATAGCAGGCTGTCAGGAAGCCAGAAGCCTGGGACCTGGGCATTTGTGTGCTATTCGACCTTAGGCCAGCTACTTCTTTGCATTGGTGAACAGAAGAGTCATTTAGACACTACATGAAATCCATTGTCCCATTTTTCAGGAATAACTGGTGCCCTCGTCAGCATAGCCACCTACCTCATAGGTCTGCAGACTCCAGATAACTCTGTCCCACAGAGATACGGCATGCCACCCCCCCCCATCCCTTGCCTGTCCCTTGTTTCTGTCCCAAAACCTGGATCTTGGAAGCTAGCAGTCCCCTAAGTTGGCTGCTGGGAGCTGAGTGGATAAGCTGGCAGGAAAATACACAGGTTTCTGCTTGGCAGACATAACTCTGTGGGAACCATGCCTGAGTCCTAACAGAGCTTTTTGGAAATCAAGCCGTCTTGCCATGATTTTTTATATTTAGCCAAATGAATTGGCCAGTTCTGAGTTCTGACAAAAAGCCATGAAAACTGCCCACCCTGTAATGCATACCTAACCAGGGGGGAGACTATGACTGTACTTACACACTTCATTTCTGGTGTTTTATACCTGTCAACCACTTTCTTCTGCAACTGTAGTAATACCCTTTCAACATGTTTTGCTTTGGCCTATGTTAAATGCAATTTTCTTTTTAGCTTTTTTATAAAGTAAACTAAACCCCCTTTCCTCTTCCTCCTGAAAAGTGGAAGCAGTAGTTACTGACATCCTCAGAAGTAATCATCGGGATTGGCCTTGCTAAGGATACTGCATAAGTTCTTGCCAATAAAAATTGCCAAGAAGAATTATTCTTAGCAGCACTGGTTTCTTACCCTGTATTTGGCCCAACTCTAGTGGTTTACCAGTGGGGTTCACATACATCTACTGATAGCACAGGACTATTGAAGTCAGACATCCTAAGGAGAAGAAAATTCTGTAGAAGATGCAGGGTTTCGTGTTCATTCCCCATAAGTACAACCTGTCCTCCTCAATCTTCTCCAGATTGTCCTTGACCAAGTCCTGGCTCTTCTGCTCTGGGTTCCAAAACCAGTCGGTTCTCCATGTCTTTCCCAATTCAGCCCTCATTTCCTCGGCACCTTCTTCTTGTGACTCAAAAGTAGCCTTCTCCTTCAGAGCTCCCAACCTTTCTCCCGGCTTCCAATTACAGACCAGTCTTCCTGCCAGTCTTCATTTTCTCCATATCCTCTGAGTTTCAGTCTGTCTCCCCTTCATGTGGGTCTTCGTTCACTGTCAGTGCTGTACCTCACCCCATTGTTTCCTTGTCCCAGTCTCCCAAACCCAGCCAGTTTCACAGCTCCACTTTGCCAACTCACATCACCTCTGCAATCCCACTCCAAGCCTGCTCCCATCCTTCTGACTTCTCCCCACTGCCCCTAAATTCATTTCTATAATTCTCTTTTATTATCCTGGACACCACTTTTAGCTTTTGCTCCATCACTTGCTGCTGCTATCTGTAGGCCTAGCAATGTAGGCTGGTTCCTCACTCTGGCCCCTTGACCCCCACATCTCCTTTCTTGCTCTATGCATTGAAATCACTTTTTTCACACTTCCTGGGCTCAACACAGGCAGCTGTATGAACACTAGAGACACAAATCTGTCTGCTTTCATTTCTGACGTCTCATCAGACTGCACCTGCCCCGTGTGGCTGGAACTGACTCAACCACTGAAGGTAGTGCTAGGATGTGTTCAGTGCTGCTCGAATCCTGGGAGCTCTTAGCTGTCAGTCAATGGAAAATGTCTTCTCAGAATGTGACAACTGTGGGGGTTTTGTGTATTTATTTACTTGGTTTTACTTAGACTGCAAAATTTGGGCACCCTTGTGATGACTTATCTTAGGGACAGCAAGAACATCTGATACTAGTGCCATCACCTGCTGAACTTGAAATCCATACTGCTAACCACAGGGCAGGTGGGACTTCCCAGATTCTCACAATGCCTTTTTTTTTTTTGCTCTTACGGTAGGATCAACATCCACTACATACCTATTTTTCCACCCTCCTGCCTTATTCTTCGAAATGGCCAAAGAGTTATAGCTGAAACTTTCCGGCTGAAATGACTCAGCCCGAGGCAGACACCTGGTCTGGAAAAATACTATTGAAACAAAAGTCAAACTGCAAGCAAACAAAAATATATAATGAGTCTTATAATGAGAAGTGTTGGCAAACAAAGAGCTTATATTACCCACCCATCTGTAAGTTTCATAGTTCAGTTGAAAAACAATCCTTCAAGTGGCAAGATGGTACAATAATAATAGTAGCATCTCTAGTATAGCATTTGAGTAGATCTCAAAGCATTTTAAAACCAGGAATGAGTCATTACCTCCATTTTTTTATTATGTAATTTGTAGTAATAATTTTCTCAGCTACAGTAAAAGCCATCCTTAGTAAGTGACGATTTTGTTTTCATCAGTCTCATGGGACACACTTCTCATGTAAACAGCCTGCTGCTACTCACACTTCTCTGACAGAAATTAATTGAAAAAGATTCTGAGAGGGAAGGGTGCAGCATCATTAAAATAAAAAGTGCGATGTTCAAGAGGACTATTTCTGATCTTGTAGAGCTTACGTATCTCATTGATTTAGAGTGCTTCTCATCTCTTTATACCAAAGTGATAGCACTTCACCTGTTGTGAACCATGTAAAAGATTTGTACCAGCCTGTATCTTTTTTGGAAACAAGTAAACCAAACAGGGCCTATATCTAAATAACTTTGTGTTGCAACTGTTCAAATGGATTCTCCTCATCTTCCTGGGAAATATCCAGCTTTTTCTAATACATAAAATGTTATTTGTGGATTTGCATTGCAGATCAGTTTCAGGAGAGCTGGTTTAGACAGTGGAAAATATGCAGGCAGAAAAGCGAAAAAACATCATAGGAAATCCTTCAAAGGTTCCTGGGACCATGGTGCATGCTGTCATCAAACAATCTGCTGATCTGTTTATGCTTCAGTCTGTGTCATGAATTATGGCAAGGGTGAATTCAGTTTCATGCATGTATCTAAGAAGTAACTTCTTATCTGTCCTACTGACTGAACCTTGCCAATAATTTGAGTCAGAAAAAAACTTCTGGCCTTGATGTCCTTCAGCTACTTCACTCATTATATCACTTTCTGCCTTTCTTTCACTCTCCCATGCAATATCTTTCTGAATCCCTCCGAGCTCGTTGCAACTTCTTTAGGAAGAAATATTCAGATCTCTCAAAAGTGACTAGAGTTGTCATATGCAGGAATTGCGCGAGGGCCATGTGGTGAGAATGGATGAGAATGTCCAGTGCTGTAAAAGATCCTGCAAAAATCCACAGAACAGTCATTCTCAGGTCTCATAATGGGCATGGTGACTTGTTACAGGGAGCAAGCAGTGGCAGCAGTCTGATTTAAGGGAACATGCACTTTGCTAGCGATATATTCCATGTGAGAAACCCAGCATCTAACCTGCAGAAGTATCTGAAGAAAAGACTAAAAGAGTCTGGTATTCAATTTTTTGCCATTCACCATACAACAACTCAGGGTTAGCCTTGCATTAAAATAGATGACATACATACCTTAAAAGCTCACAAGTGTCATGTGGATGTTGCAGTTAAGTGTCTTACTTTGTAGCAGTACACTTCTAATATATTGTACTCCTATTGACTTCACCTCCGATGCTGCAGAAAATTTATGTTAAAGTTGTTTCATTACTATCCTAGTCTTCATGATGACAAATTAGTATGTACAAATATAAAACTTTTCACTTAAATCTAAAAGAAAACTCACTGGTTCTGTGCACAGTCTTACATCTTTCAAACACTATTTAAGTTGGTGTATGGAAGTGTTTATTTACAAATCATGCAAATAATATGAAATGAGCCTTAATACTCGAGTAAGAGCCTCAGGTAAGGAGTTGAAGAGTATCTGTATATTATGCTTGAGTTTATCAAATGCTAGCCCTCTTCTCTCTCTTATAATGCAGCTTTATTTACTTTGCTTTTGGAAGCAGGCATGTCCTTGTTGTTTTTTGTATATATTTTGTCAATTATCTTTAAAATTCTTATATAGTCATTAAAATTGCTCTTAAACTTTTAAGCACTTTACTGCATCAAGTTAGTGTGAGCTATTCATGTGTGTGTAAGTCCATATAATAAACACATATAGAAAGCAAGACTGTGCATGCACATGATAGTGCAGGTCTGGAGCACGCTGACCTAATTTCAAATCAATATGTATAATACAAAGAATGCAAAATAAAGTCAACCCTGTGGAAACAGAAGGGTGATATAAAATCAGCTGCTTGTGTACAGTCCTAGGATAAAGGTGAAAGAGAAGCTAGTGTGAAACCAGCCAAGCTACTCACAGGAATGTTTTTCAGAGCCAGAGATCATTCTGTTAAAGTCCTCTATCATCTAAATCTGAAACTTTTGGCTCTAGTGGTTTAGCTAGTCTCAATTTTTCACAGTGTTACCTAAGGACAAAGATCATTTTTGATCATAGACCGGGTAAACAAGGGCAATAGCTCTGGACCAGATTCCAAAAGCATAGTGAAAAGAACTGGCAGGTGCTTCTGGATACATAGCCTACAAGGGAGGCTTTTTATCAGGTGGCACTTTAACAAAGAAGGTAACTGCTTGTTGTGTTAATATACTCCTACAGCTGCTATCTTATCTTCAAATCAAGAAGGTTTTCTCTTTTAAAAAATATATTACAAATGCATCCCCTTGGGCAGGGAATGGAGCTTCCCACCATGCTAGGTTTACAGGGTGCTTCACCTGATAAGGGCATGCACTTTTCTCCTCACAATGGAGGCTGAAGGGGGATGGTTCGGTAGATGGATGAGACATGACATAAAAGCACTCTTCGTTTCTACACAACACTTTACATCCTTTCTTATTTTGGAGGAGCTCCCAGAACAGCATCAGGAAGCCTGTTGAGCTACCAGTGTTGCATTGCAGGCAAGCAGGGTCGGGACTAAGGCGAAGGGTGAAGTCCCTCTCGTAGGCTCCCTTGGGACAGGTGCACCACAGCATTTGCTCTGCCATGCTCCTAGACGGTTTCGGATAAAATACCACAGCTTGTTGTGGTAAGATTTTGAAGACGTCTGATTGGGAACTAGTGAACCTACAAACAGAGGGAAATCTTATGCAGCAGTAGAGGCATTACAGGGATTAATTTGGTTCTTTTTTTCAGTGCATAAACATAGAAAGGCCCAAAGAATATAATGATACTCCCTCTTCTCAAGACAGGATGCATTAGCATACAAGGAGGGAACAGGGTGCCAGGCGAGGCTCAATAAATGCCATTAACAGATAATTCGACAAATGACATGCCCTACTGATAGGCTCAATATAGATAAGAAAGCAGCAGAAAAATCCAGTGCTTCAGCAACTGTGTGTAATTGCTCAGACCACCACCGAGCAGGGATAGGGTTGTTTAGAAGAAATATTTGACGGCTGAGAAAACTCACAAATGACTAGGCCGTTGTTAGGGTTTGTGCATAGACAAAACAGTTTCAGCTTTTTCATTGCCAGTGTGTGAAATCTAGGGTCACACAGCTGCCTTAAGAGGCTGTGTACTTTGGTGGTTATTGCTTTGCATCAGCCAATGAACCAGTGTTTGAGTATTCATTGCCAAAAGTATTTTATATTGTGGGAACAGCTCCTGCTGTAGTGTTATTGCAAGAAAATCCATTAAGGAACTGTTTATAACGATAAAGCAGAGAATGACTTTCATTTTACTATGGAGACCCACAGGAGAGAACACCATGTTCACAACACTGCTGCAGGAGACAGGCTATCTGCAGAGTACTCTGTTTTAGTGAATCATCTCAGCAGTTTCTTCCAGCATAACTCCCGTGGAACAAAGGACAAGAAATTAAGGATGTTCTGCTAATGGAGATCAGCGTGGAAGCCCTCCTTGCCCTCCTTTACAATAATCTCCCAGAGGTACAGAAGACCTTGCTAGGGCACAAAAACATAATTTAAATCTTCCTGCATTAGCATGAATGAGGTTGGCCCATGCTCCTCTTCTTAAACAGACACTTAATTCAAGCACTCATCAATAAAGCATGCCCAAGACATTGTGCTTCATTGTATGAAGCAGAGATTTTCACTCTTTCGCCCGTTGCAGGTAGAGGAAGAAACATCCCTTCCATGCACACAAGGACACATATACATACAGCCTCCTCTCTATATAGTTAACATGTAGCATCTTATACATAAAATAGCATAATGTAACAAAAAAGTCAAATACAAGCTCTGAAGTGTGGTCACGCTAAAGCTACGTATAGGGAAGGAAAATACTTCAGCACACCTTGAAGTATTTCAAACATATCTGCCCTACTGTAACTTTTCTCTCTCAGAGTCAAAATAGTATACATTCCTCTTATTTTTTCTGTGCTGTTTGGCAATGACATGGCTTTAGTTTACAAAATAACNNAAAATAACCCACATGCTGGTTAATCAAGCTTGATATTTTCTTCTGTCAAGTACATATGTCAACTTTTACTGCCGCGATAGGTAGGTAGATAGATGTAGTAGCTTTTGTATTTCAGGAATTATTTGCCTGACTTCAGGTATGCTTTATTCTATGTTTTTAATAAGTGATTTTTTTGGTGATTGTTTCCTTCTTCAAACTAGCAGGAAGAAAATGTATCTGCTATGTTAGGTCACCAGGAACTGCTTTTATCAGCTGAAAATGGTAAATACTATAGCTGAAAAACTTTCTTCAATACTTCAATGTTATTGCTAGACTATTTACTTTTTTTAAATACTGATTTTAAATTACACACTGGTTTATAAAATAAACTCCTTGTCAGGACTGCAAGCTGCTGCAGGTTGAATATACATCATATTTTATGAAGCAGAAATAAACTTTGGTTTCCTCTGTATCTTAAAAACTTGAGTAGAGGGAAAATGTGCTGTCTATAAATATTTTAGCCAATTTCTGAAATGCTCTGCAGGCTGCTGCTTAAATTTTAGAGTTGGTAAATGCAGCCTTGCAAATCAATATTTTCTGAAAAATGCTTCAATGTGACCTAGTGATCCTGCTCCCTGTTTCCTTCATCAGGGAGACAGAGAGTGAAGATGCACATAATAATTCTTGAGCAATATGTTGTCTGACTTTTGATATCATTTTGTCCGTGAAAGATTGGTTCAAATTTATTGCACACTCAGCAGAAAATACAGAAGCAATTTGCCACCCTGTTGTGAATTTTAGCATAACTTTCAGTAATGGCACCTGAGACTAAGAGGGATTTAGGCAGAAATGTGCTAGCCAACACAGCAAGGGGGGCACTTGGCATTGAGCAGATATTTGCACTCCTCAAGGGGAAAGGTTGTGTCAAAACCTTTTAATAGTCTCATTCTAAAAATTTCTCATTCCCACTCATAGTATAAAATACTTGTCAATAAATGCTAAGAGAAATTTGGCCTTTTTCTGCTGAAGTACAAAGAATCTGAAATATCTCATTTGAATGCATTAGCTGCGCTGAGGTAATTAGAAGAGGCAGGCAGACATTTTCCCTCACTTTGTGACACTAGGTCCCCAAGTGAAAAAGCAGTTAATTTCCAGCACTCAAAGTTCAAATAAACACAGTAATTTATACTGAGGGTTTTTTTCTCTATGCCTGATCTACCAGATTTTCAAAACACAACAGGACAAGTTTTAGGGATTTGAGAGATGGCAGTCAGGAAAAAGCATTACAGAGTGTGAGCAAAATTGATTGCAGCAGCACTTCTCACAACCACAGACAGGGAGTCACTCTCGGCAGGAATCAGGGAAAGTCTGTAAGCATGAGTTGCGGTACCCTATGCCTGATGTTACCTCTCTGTGGCAGCTGTGCGCAGTCGTAACTTCTCACCAAATGGCATCACAGCTGTGCTGGAAACAGTGGAGTTAATACCCGATTCGTGTCAACCTCTTGCACTATGATGTACATGTACACAAGCATTTGAAAACACCTTTGAACAACTCCTTAGCCCTTTGGGGGCTTTGGTATCGCCTCCTTAGTGATAAACTTTCTTACTCCTGACGGAGGAGCAGCTAACATATGCAGTGATCAAAAGAAATGTATTGAGCTAACATAGTAACAATCACAAATGCCCCTCCCTGCATCACAGAAATAGGACACTGGCAGAGAAGTAAAAATGCTGCTGGGGAAGTCAAAGGGCTAGCATACGTTGCAAACACTTTGAAGAGTTTCTCTGCTTGTTTCCTGCTTTGGTTCTGAGAAGAGCTGAGCCTTAGATTTGCTAAAGGGAGAAAGGACAAAAGGAATACAATTAGATAAAGCCACCAACTCCATTTTCTTCTAAGCTAGCTAATATTTAGCAGTATAAATGTTCTGCTGTGGGTATACTTCAGTCTTTCCTGTTAAAGATGTTCAAATGTAATACAGAGTATATATAAGTAGTATCTCAGGCAGGAATAGGAAAATGCACTCCTGTATCTAAGGTGCATAACCTCCAGGAACCTTCTCTTTTCAAAAATGAGTATCTGAGTACTGCTTGCAAAGGTGGTTTTATAGTCTTTTCAGGAGTGATTGATAGAAATCTATCCTAGATCAATAGCCTGGCTGTTAAAGTTTTCCCCTGAGAATGGGAAAGTATTTCTGTTCCTTCGTCTGGGTAAGTATTTGAGTATCAGTTATCAAATTGTTAGTAAATGTTCCAAAAGCAACCCAGAGAAAATGAGGCACCCCCATTAATTCTTGCTTGGTTTATTGAATCTAACCCACTGTTTCCTTTGTTTTTATTAAAAGTACCTGAAAACAATATGTTTTTTAAGAAGTGGAATTCTTCCCTATGATAGAAAAGCATTTCTTTCATGTTTTTTCATTCAGCCACAGAATAATAAGTAAAAAAAAAAAAAAAAAAAAAAAAAA
>Ga0065711_1011234_pt1 | contig 21751 bp, 21 predicted proteins | sample Hoacrofraction12_FD_59098 | JGI IMG/M metagenome (GOLD analysis project Ga0065711, IMG submission 59098) | Hoatzin crop microbial communities from Cojedes, Venezuela - Epithelial fraction 12 v2 (version 2) | ecosystem: Host-associated > Birds > Digestive system > Esophagus > Crop | place... | reverse complement strand
AATCCTGCCTCTTAAAACGTGAAGCAAAGGTTTGTATTGTAGCCAGTGAATGCTGTTAAAAGGGTATCGAATGCTTTTTCCATTGCCGTTAATTGAGTGAAGAGAAAACAGACTCCGCTGCTGTCATATCACATCAAAATAATTAGCTCGACTATAAATAGCTCAGCTTACTCACTTTTTTCTTTTCCTCTTTTTTTAAGGTCAAGACTGCAGCCAAACGGAGTAGCAGCACATCCCAGAAGAGCGTCCCTCTCCTCTGCTTGGATTCAGGCAAAACAGCGAGACGAGGAAGCGCATCTGTAATCAATGATCCCAAGGCCACACAATTACATCATAATCAGGGAAATAATTAGTCCCATTTAGGTAGGAAGAGGGGGAAAAGAGTGTTAGCAAGCTCACACCTATGCAAATTTACATTAGCTTAATTAACGAGCATTTTCAAACCAATTTTATCTAAACTGCTTTTGTTTTTGTTGGATGATGCTTCTGTATCAAGTTAGATTATTCTTTAATCACTTCAGCATTAAGCAGAGCTTCTACACGAGCAAAATGAGTAGGACATGCTGTGACACCAAGGCATTTTCCTCACCTTAATTAAGGGGTTTCACAGCCCCAGGTGGTGGGAGCCCTGCCCTTGCGTTTGCTGAGCTGAGCCTGGTCCCCTCTGTCACTCGTTAGAGGTTATATCCTGAATATCCCAGTACCTCTGGATGGCACTGTATCAAGACACTATAAAAAGCACTAGGAATAAGCAGTTGTAGCAACACTGAGCACAGTGCAGGCTCTTTTACCCTGCTCCTGGACATATAAAATAAACAGCTGTAAGAAAGCTATTTATTGCCTGACCCAAACGGCAGCCACGCCGTGTTCCCACACCTTGCCTGCTGCGTTAGCTTTGCCGTCATCTCAGAATTGTCACCGTGGCACAGCAATTAATGTCTTCAGTAGCCAACAGATTACATCCACAAAAGATGTGTATGATTTGTAGCAGCATTAATGAGAAGAGGGCCGTGAGGTTTCGGTAAGGGCGCTCTGGCAGAGCTGTCTGTGTGAGGGTATCGCTTCCCCTGGGGAGCCCTGATGCTTATGGCTGCACTTCGGTATCAAACTCCTTTGGACTGATGTTTATTTTGTGCAATACAGAGTCTCAGTTCCAGTCCAAGGGTTGCATAATGGTGTATTTAGATCCATCCCTGGCCACTGTATGAAAACTGAAATATTCCTTTTCTTCCTTCGCAACTTCCCAACTCTTTGTCACACCGTAAATCACAGAAGCCTCCCCGTGCTCGCTCAGGTGCAGCAGCGTGCAAGGGGGAACTGAAGTCTCTCTCCCCTGTTCAAAGCAAAAGAACATTTTCTGCAATTGTTGAGTTTTCATAGGAGCCAGTGGGAGATAAATATCCAGTTTGAAAAATATATTTGCGCTCAGGCAGGTCTGGCAGGTCTTCAAGTGGTTCCTGACCTACTCGCAGATATTTTTTCCTGCCTAGTCTCACATGCAACCGTGTTTTCCAGATACGCTCATCTACCTGCCGTATGCAATGATGTATAACCCCGAAGAAAGTGGAGTAGGTGATTACCTTTCCCTAGTCAAGTGCAGCAGAAAGGTCAGATTTAATATGAAGCTGAGGGGCGATGAAATGACACAGAAAATGTACAAAAATAGAGCGTAGCCACGTGGAGCTGCTCGTCCGGGTGAAGCACCCGGCAGCCCAAAGCCACCCTGCATCTCTGCAGGGCTCTTCATCGCACCCGGGTCTTAGGTTTGGGGCCTGGCTCCACTTCCACTGGAGATGTGTTTTTAGGAGGATGCTGGGGATCAAGCAGGCGAATGCTTTTCACCCGCGTGTCTCTCGGCCCCCCTGGAGCCCCCTCCCGCACACACCCCTGGCCCCACGCACCCACCACACCCCCACGCCCCGCATCCCGGGCCGGGCTCCTTGTACCCCCAGCAGCCTCCAGCGGCCGCTCCCGCAGGAGGGGACCCGGGCTCCGCTGGCGTTGTCCACAGCTTTGGCAATGGAAAAGATGTTTTTCCCCAGTCGCCGGCTGGCAGAGGCTGGGGAGCTGCCACGCGGCGGGTACGCAGCGCGGCGGTTGGGTGTTTCCGTCCCGGCAGTGTCCGTGTCTGGGCGTTGCTGGCCCCCGACAAAACAGGCAGATTGCTCGTGGAGATGGAGATAAATGCACAGTGTGGCAGCTCCCGGCGTCCGGAGGAGCACAGCGGCAGTCCCTTTCCGTGCCCTAAACGCAATGGGATATTTCGCAGCCTCTATGTCCAAATTACATTTTGCTATGGGCGTGTTTTTCTCCAAGTCCCCCCTAAAGCCTGCAGCAGATTTCGAGGAGAAATTCTGGCCCCTCGCTAGAGTTTGAGCCCCAGATGCAAAGCACTTCTGTTAAAGATTCCAGATCAGCCACAGAACACAGGAGCGCTTTTAAAAATAATTTCACAGTTGAAAACTAGCTCCTGCTTTTACTCTCCTGCCTCATTTTTGAATTCAGGGTTCAAAGTGCCTCTCCAAAGTCAGCGCCAGGCAGACCTGCTTGGAGGGATAACTGCCTTGAAGGCTATGGGTAAGCTATCCAGCTTGGAAGTGGTTACTCCCAAAGTTAAGAAAGAAAAGTTTCTGGAGCTATCTATGGTAGGTCAATAAGAAATAATGAAGAATTGTTTCTTTTAAATACAAAGAACAATTCAGTCATAGTATGACTCGTGATGGAGACATTATGAAGGTTATCAGATTAAAATCTGCATGCCAACTTCTTTTTAATATTGAAGAGAATTGTAACAATTTACTGTCCATGCTAAAGCCTTGGCTCCCTGGAAGCGTACCCTGCCTTGCTTCTGCTGCCCCATATCTGCCTCTGTCTTTTAAAGGAGTGCCATGAACCACACTCTAATAATAATTTTTTAAAGAATTACTTCTTTCCTAGGAAGTCTGATCAATCCCAGTTAAAAGTGAACTCTGTGAATGTGCCAAATATTTAGAGAATAAATCTAAACCCCAGTAGTGATCTGCTTCCTTTATCTAGAGACATTGGGTGTGATCCAGATTCCGGCACTGCCCATCATCTCCTGTGGGCCCACGGTGTGCAGCTTCTCAGGGGAGTTTTTAAGGAAAAAGAAAAATTGCAAGTAAAACCCAAAACATATTCAGAAAAACCACTAACAGCTAATTCTGGCCAGCTAGAAAATCAATATGTGATCTAACCCAGTCATCTAGACCTTCCCTATTGAAAGTCTGCTTTCTGGCAGGGCCCCTTTGAGCGCACCCCCCTTCATCTGACATCCAGCACCGCTAACCAAAGAGCTGGTTTCAAACCTCTTTAAGACCCGTACGAAGAGTCTAGGCCCTGCAGCAAGTTTGGCAGTCAGCACTTTAAAAAATAAACGGAGCTACAGAATGATGATTTGCATAGTGCATGGTGACTAAAATTAGCCTGCCTCGACTCCATCTCGAGAGGAAGTCTGACTTGGCACTGCAGTTTCAGGTTTCTTGGCTTGAGGAGAAATTCATAGCATCCGAGGAACACAGACGCGTCTTCTGTGCAGTCCTGCTCCTCTTGGCTGCCACTAGTCTCCAAAGCTACATCTCAAAGCTTTCCTACAGCACCAGCAAAAGCCTCATTCTTCCCAACATGGGAAACCAGAGTACGCTGAAACCTGTGAAAGCCCTGTTTTCACTATGAAAATGTTTAGAGGGTGATTTATTAAGGAGAGAACATGTTGCGGGTCACAAGGTGGTCTGTCCTGCGTGTAGGAAGGATAAAACCTCTCCGGGAGTTAATCACCACATGAGACAGAGGTTTCTTAAAGCAGAGGTGTGCTGAAAGGCGCTCTGCAGAAGACATACACAGTGTGAAGTTGTTTTAGGATTGGGATGTTAACCTTCCTTAGCTATTGGATTAACATGAGATACCCCAACTTGATTCTCAGTCGTTGCCCCACATCATCCTTGCGTAACAGCTTGCGTTCCTCTGTCATAATTTTAATATTGTGATTTGGCTAGCCAAACAGCTCGCACACTCGTTCTGTCTCATTTAGTTCTGCAGATGAACAGATGTCCGTAGGAGATCATGCTAGTCCACCATGGATGTCTCCAATGAATTTAAATTATTCAAAAAGTCAGTCATCAGCTAAGTGCTAAGCTTTTTTTTTTTCTCTCAGCCATAGCTTCTCTCCCTGAGATGTATAAATAATTCATTTAGTTACGTAGTGGGATCACTCAGGCCCTGTGCTGCGGAGCGCTGCTTGCCCAGATCCCCTGCTCACCGGCTGCACCCATGCAGCTTGGCACGACCGTGTTTCATCCGTCCTCCTTTGGGATCGGGGCCTGTGGACCGTGATTCACAAGAGTTTGGTTCCTCTGTCCCTGCGAGGTTCCACATACCTTTGAATCTGAGATCGTAGCTACCAAAGGTTCATAGCTTAATGCTTGTATTAAATTTGTGCAGAACAAACTTGCTGTAGTGATGATCCACTTAAGTATAATTTTTTATATTTTATATGAACCTAAGCCAGCATCTAATTTCATTTTCTGCTGTGTTGTAGAATTGAAAGGTAATGTTTCACTCTTTAAAATACATTTAAAATTATTTAGTTACTACTTTGACTACGATATATATCTCGTGGAAGGAACCCAGAGTGAAAGCTCTCCGATGTGCAGAGTCTTGGCTGGTTGCAATTAGGAACAGAACAGCCCCATGACATGAAATCCGATGATGCACTGAACTTCTGACCTATAGCAGAAATCTGATCGTCACGACCCAGCTGCTTCTTCATTTCAGCCCTGTTCAGGAAAACAAAAGTCTTCGTTCAACATTCAATTTTCTCCACCCTTCAACACTGGAATTTTTGTATGATCTGAATTAACTATGCCAGACTTTGAAGGTAAAAGTTATAAGTTGCTGAGCGAAATCCATGGTGTCTTTCTGTTTCTTTAGCTATTGTCATTAAGCCTTCTGCTGCTCTGATGAGGCCCTACAGGAAAATGAGGTGCAACCGCGTCCAGCTTCACTGTGGTTTAAGCAGAATAAAATACTGACTCTAGTATTACTGGGTTAGTTTTTTTCTGGATTGGAGGCAATCATTGCTTTTTGCCAACCTTAGCCACATTCTCTGCTCCTAAGTCTAAGAATTAATCTGAAGTCCTTCTTCAGGATTCCTAATATCCGAGGCAAAGTTTGAGCAAGGAGCAGACTGCCCAAAGTTTAATTACTGTGCCGCGGTGGTGAGTTGGGGTAGAAGTACCCAACAACCTGCGGTGTGTCACAGCCATGGAGCCGACACCTCTGCACTGCTGTGTGAAGATAATTAGTTCTTAAAAGACCTGCCACCATGCTGGATGGAGTCCAGTGCGGCAGCCCTCCTTATCTGAGTTTCTGCTCAACTTTATGCACATAACCTCTTGGCTCATCGGCAGACAACCTCCATGGGAGCCAAGACTGCGTAAGAGGACGATGGCTTTACCCACCCACGCTTCTGATAAGCTAAAAACAGACTGAAGGTCTAAGTCAAATACACTTAAACATGTGATAAAATTCTTTGCTAAACTGGGGCCTAAGTCAGTGTGATCTTAGGGTGGAACTCAAATAACTGCTCTTGGAGGAGGAAGAACGGGCACAAGAATGGAGCCAAAGATTCTCCTGGGGTGAGTGGCAAGAGCCTGAGCAAATGGGGAAACAGCACGATCCGAGAGAAGGAGGGATTGCATGACTGGCTCCGTGGCTGTGGCTTGGGAGGAGGAATTTCCTTGTGGGAACGCTGCCAGGAGGGTGAGGAAATTGCTTGCTTTTCTAAGCAGAAGCCTCTAATAAAGGCGGGGTGAGAACAAAGGTTCTTGCCTGTGCTGTAGGCGGGCTCACTAAGACGTAGCACTAGTGGCGCTTCGAGTTGTGTTGTCTAAAATTGCGTGCTTGCTTTAGACTTTTAAAAGTAGGGTAAAGTAATAGAGTTCATTTCTCGTAAGCATCTGTGATTGCCACTCAGGAGGTCTATGGCAATAGCTTGGGTGGTTGAGAATAAAAATAGCCGAGGTCTAAGATATCAGTCCCAGATTTCATCTTAAGTTCTGGAGACCAAGTGTTAGTTAAGTCCCTGGAGCTCCTCACCACAACAAGCTGCTTCTGCTGGGCTGCCTGCTCCCTGTTTCTGCACTTACTTTGGGGCGTCCTCTCAGCTCCTTGTTCTCAAACAAGCTAAAACTTCTTCATTGTGAAATAAGGGAGAGTTTCTGTCCCTCTGAAAGTATTTGTGGGAAAGGTGTGGAAAGACTAGAAAAGATGATCAATGCTTAAATGTTTCCGGCTTTTGTCCCTTTTGGAAAATAAGTAAACTGCAATCTGGATAGCAGGGACCTTAGCTTCCCTGGAGAACATTTTAATACATCAGGAACTAAACACTGAAATTGGTAGAGCTGTGTGTGCAAGAACCCAGCTTCACCACACACAAAGACACATTGGATTGAGCCAAAAAATCTGGGAAAGATGGAACCAAACAACCTTCCAAAAATGAGCCAGTTCCCTCAAGGGGGCTTTTGGGCACGGTGCTGGCTGAAAAGAGGCTTGGAGCTGTGCAGAGAAGCCGGTTTTGGAGATATTCCTACTACACAGAGGGAAAGAAAACTTCGTGCCTGAAGGATCTCTGTGATTACATCTCCATTTCGTAGGCACCATCTACAACTGGTTGGAACCTAAAAATGGTAACTACTTCTGCTCAGAAGAGACAGCAGCCTCTTTTCTCCCCTTACACCAGAAAAAAAATTGCTTTGAACTGACTCTTCTAGATAAATAGCACTTAGAAGTAAGTGTAGCGCTCATGATGAGTCTAGTGTAGGGGTTCACAGTCACTTTTCATGCCAAGGATCACAAATTAATTAAGAAAATCTTGTCGCTTGGAAACTCTTCTCTTCACAGTCGCATCAAATCACTGTAGCAGTAACTTACATGGAAAAATAACATTAGGGATATTTTTATTTTTAGCTGTCTTAATGAAATATAGCAGATGGAAATAAAGAGAAGCCCGTCCTATGTGACTAGCCATCTGTCTGGGGATCAGCAACAAGTATTTCATGGATCACAGCTAGAAAATTTGTGGGTAATTAATGTCAGTCTTCAAGCTACCTTACAATTCTTCTCTGTCTGTATTCTACTCCATAGAGTGGCTTTCAAATGCCGGCCATGAGAGACATGCTCATAGCCCCACGTTTAGCTCTAGAGTACCAAACCCTGGGCTGAGCACCATCAGTTCGCTGTAATCCCTCCCTCCCGCACAGATCTGCAAAGCTGTCAGCGATCGCGTAGCCATCCACTCACCATAAGCTCCACCACCAAGATCCTAAGGACTATTCCAGTTGATCTAAATTTGCTGTAAAGACATTCACATCCCGCCCTCAGTTCTGTAGCACATCAAGCACTGGGACCACTGGGACCTGTACTAGGCGTGTCACAGAAACCAGGTTACAAACCTGAACACCAAGCACAGAGCTGTTACCTAAAACTAATTTTTTGTGTTGGGTTTCTTGCTGACGTGCAGCTTTTCCAGGTTCCTTAACTAGCTAGCCTGGAATCTAGCTCTTCAGAAGTGCTCCGCCGCCTTCTGTGCTGTTCAGTTGGAGGAAGCCTGTCTTGTTTGATGACACCCTAAACAGACACACAATCCCGAACGCTGCTAAAGGTCACGCAGCCCGGGCTTTTGGAGGCGAGATGCTTACTCAGTGCTGTCATCGTTCTGCTCCCTCACTGCTCACACATGCCGCATTACGGCTGCAGTTTGTTCTCCCTTTCCTTTTTGGGAAAATCAATGCCTTGTCACAAGAAAGTTTTTATATTTCACCGTTACAGAGCATTGCTTATTCTTCTCCGGTAACAGGATGTTGTTATCAGGCTGTTTTAACTTGGTTTATTACCTCCATTCTGCCAGCTCCTACAATTCACTTGATACTGTTTTGGTTATTTTTCTGCTTTGATTTAAGAATGCTCTGCTTCAAGACTACACTTTAAGAAATGCCCTGAGGAGCGGAGCCAAGGGAGTCATCAGCTTATTTACTGGGCTGTACGAAGCCCTGCCCGGTGCCTTAGGAAATACCTCTCTTCCTGGAAACCCACGGCTAGCTGGTAAAACTCTATGACATAAACATAATTAATCTTCACAAAACCCTAGACGCGCCATATCTGAACCTGAAGTAGCAGGTGGAAATTGTGTTATTCCTCATACAAGGAAAGTGTAGGAAATCCTATTTATAGACCTACCAAGTTTTTGGCTACGGCTTCTATTACTTTTGTGTCCCTTTTCTTTCCTGCTGAATGGGTAAGCAGTCTCAGTTTGCTGACAAATACCAAGTATCTGCAAATATGTTTCAGTCAATCCTTTACAAGCTTGCGGGTACAAGTGGTGGAAACGTCCCTTTGACTCCGTGGCAGTAACGTCACCACCTCATCCTTCTTCCTTTCGCCCATCCTCGGTTAGCTGAAGGCACCGGTGCCGGCTGTGCTTGGCGGCGGGGTCGAGCCGGCCAGCACGGCCGCTGGTGCTCTGCAGCATCGCACCCGCCGAGGCGTCGGGCTGGGGGAGCCGGGAGGCCATCAATCAGCCCCTCCCTTTCCAGCTTTCCTCCGAAAACGCCTGTAAGGAAATTATTAAAATGCATCCCCACTGACCCCCCCTCGGCCCCCTCCACCGAGGTGTAAATTAGAGGAGCAGATGTGTGAGGGTGGTGTGTGCCACTGCTCCAGCGCTGCCACCCGCCATGCCCGCGCCGCGGCCGTTGGACCGCCAGGCTCGGCCCTGCCGGCTCTGGGCGGGGGGACATGGCTGTCAGCAAGCAGTGTTTGGCTTTGGTAGTTTATCTGCCTTAAAAACGGGGATTGTGTACCCTTACCCACTTCATAAAGAAATTGTGAAGACCTCTAATTAACACGCGGAAGGGTTGCTAGAGAACTAAGCGAGACCTTATGAGGTGTAAAATGCTGTTTGCTTTTTAGTGAGGAAAGGATGAAGGGATAATCTTAAAAACAAACATACAGGCAGTGTCATGTGCCTTCTGCACGTCCTTTGCCATAGCTCAGTGCCTGTTCGGGTTCCCTGCGCACAGCTGGGTGTGCACGCCGGCTGGAGGGGAGGGATCGAGCGTCTTTGGCCCTCTGGGGGCTGGGCAGACGTAAAGTGAAGGGGCAGAGATGCTTGCTGCCCAGAGCAGAGTGATCCCTGCTCCTCTCCTCTGCTGCACTGTTGGCTGCACTTTGAGAATATGTACGGCCAGAAGACTGACTTCCCTGATATTTTATATCCAAATTAAGGCAGGAAGATGGCAGGGTGGCTCTGGATCTCTCCTTCCTTTCCTCTCCTCCTAAAATTTCAAGCAGCCAGAAGGTTGCACAGTGCCCAAGATGAGAAAAATTTCTTCATAAGCTTTGCCTCAGCCAAATCCCCCAACAGTTAGCTCAAAAGTAGTTTTTGAAGAGCTGTTAGCTCTTCAGCGTGGTTTCTGTTCCAACCCCAGGATGAAGGCTGAGCCTTTTGCAATGGAAGCAGCACGCCGTTGCCCGCAGGGCTCTGCTGGCGAGGCTGGTGCTGCCGGCAGGTCGCAGCAAGGCAGAGCGGGGCGCAGGCTGCAAACCCGCCCCAGCACGAGGCCCCGGGCTGGCCAAGCCCCCCGGCCGCACCGTGGCTGCTGGCTGAAGCGGCTGGTTGGAAGCCAGTTTGGGGCGTTGGGCACACACGTGGGTCCCTGCCACATGCGCATCCCCGTTTGCCTCCCAAGCACCACGAAGAGCCTTTGCCAGGTCCTACGTTACCTTCTTTTTTCCACCCACCTCAGCCTGCTGTTGACGGTACTCGTAGCAGCAGCCAGGCAGCACTGAGCTCGTTTCAAAATCCACCCCTGCTCTCATGGCCAAATTAACCTCCCAGCTATCCAGGAACCGGTAACAAAACCTCCTGGCTTCACGGGCTCGATGGTCTGTTAATGACGCACAACACGATCATCCGCCCTCGCCACGCTGCCATCCCACACAAAGAAATCCAAGCCTTTTTATGATGTATTTAACCTGGAGCTCTAACCCCCTATAGGGATATGGCTGGGATTTTCAAATGAGACCCTGGGAATTTGTTGCTCAATTCCAATTGTGTTTCAGGGGATTTGGCAAATAACTCACAGCCTCTTTTAAAAACTCAGAGAACGGCAATGGAGATAATTTGCAGGTTATCCACAGAGGCAGACTGCTCGAGGTTCATTACAATACCAGTGAAATGTTATTTGTCTCATTCACTGTCTCATTCTAGTTACTCGTTTTCCCTGGAAAGCCAGAGTTGGACACAGGAGTTGGCTGGACAAGGTTCTTCTTTCAACTGTCATTCTCCGTTTAGAAATAATACCTAGAAATATATTTTTCTACAGAGTCTTAAGCCGCCAGCCAGGGCAAACAACTGCTTATTACAGGAGCGCAGATCCAAAGTTTACCGCCATTCATGGGGAGCTGGAGCCAAGGCTCTGGTTTGGCTGGTGATGAAGAGAGGCGAGTAAAGCCGAGTAAACCCAGATCCGAACTCCTCCTGGTGTCAGCAGCCAGGGACTGGTCTGCTTCCAGCTTATCTTCACAGAAGCCCATGGTCTGAGCTGCAAAGTTAGTTGTGAAGCAGTACAACAGAAGTGTTTGCATAAAAATGCCTTGCTGTTAATGACAGTAAATAAATACACAAAGTAAGACCTACTGTGCTAAAGAAAACTGCACCTGAGCGGTGATATTTTGAGCCCTGAGCTGCACCCCCAGGATTTGCACCCTGGGCTTGCCACGTAGCTGCCATCCTGGCGAGGCAGCCAGCACCTATCCCGGGCTTTTCTGAAAGCACGGAGTGTTTCCTGGGCCGTGATCCAGCCCCCGGGGCTTGGGTGGCTGGTTTAGGTGACACGCAGCACAGCTGCTCGGCGCGCGGGAGAGCGGCAAGAGCAATGCGGACGGCGCGTGTGGTGCCTTGGATCCAAGGAACCACAGCTGACCCAGCGGCAAGCCCCGGCAGGCACCTCTGCTCTGCCCGTGAACGGGCAGGGAAAGGAGCTTTGCAGGGGAGAAGACCACCCGGTGCCTCGGCTGGGTGCTCCTCCAGTGACACAGCAGCCACCCTCCGTCGCAGAGCAGATTCTCTCCCTGATCCCTCGTTTCGCTGCACGGACACAAATCCGAGCTGGCCTTTGCTGCTGAGGGAAAAGGGCAACTGGGTGTCTTTTCTCTGTCAACCCTGTCTTGACCCTTCACATGTTGTGAGTTAGCAATCCCCAGTATTTTCTGAAGCCTGAAGGCCGCTGAAGTGCAGCCTGTTCCCTGCCATCGACCTTTTAATGTTAATGTTTGAGGACTGTTTTCATCACAGTAAGAAGCTATAAAAGAAAAAGCCCCAAACCCCAGATTTTCTTCTAACCACACAATGCCAGGAGGCAGATTTAGAAAAATACGACTGCAAGCCTTCACGCAGATAAAGTTACATTGCAGAGAACTCCATCCTACTCTTCAGCACTTCAGTTCTCATTTCCAGTAAAACGTGCCCACTGAGCTGGGGTGTTTCCCAGGCGAAAGCCTGTTTCTGAGCCGTCTTTTCGGATGCCATTCCAATGGGCACGCGCCTGAGTGCTCTGCTGAACCTCTGTCTGCCAAAGTACCTCTCAGCTAAATACCTGGTAGCTGCTGGAGCTGAGAGCATGGAGGATCCTTATGGGACAGATCTTTCATAACCCACTCAAAAATCTAAATATAAGCAAACCAGTTCCTGCTGGTATTGGTTTTACCTGCTGTGGCCAAAACATCCTCTTCCATTTCCAGACTTGCTGCCTTCTTGCTTAGGACCAGGATGATAATCAGGCTCGTGAGGTTGGAGGATCAGCAAGTCCAGGCTCTCATCTCTCTTCCTCGGTACTCAGGAATTCTACTCTGTGGTCTGTTTTACCCATACCCTAAAACAAAAGCGGTAACACATGAAAAAGGCAGCAAAAGCGATATCCAAATGCCCTGTGCCTAGGGAAGCGCGGCAGCCCCTGTGTACCCACTACTCTGCCAGCTATTAAGGAGTTTGGTTGCTGTTTCTGTGGAGCTGGGTGCTACGGCGGGTCCCCTCGGTCGCCCTCGCTGTCCCGGGCCACAGGCTCGCGCAGTGGTACCGGCGTCCTTTCAGGACATGTGTGTTTTGGTTTTACTCATTGATCAAAAATAGCCAGCTTGCTTTATTTTCACATCTGCTTCGGTAGCGCGGGGTCAGGTGGGCTTTGTGTCTGTCTCACAGTGCTGGAGAGCAGCCGGAGTCTGGAAGGTTTTAAGAATGTTTTGTGCAATGGAAAAAATCTGTGGGGTGAGCGGAGGAGGGACCAAGCCAGGAGAAAATTGCTGCTGCTTCCAGCCACAGCTCAGCAAGGTCCATCATGAGCGTAGCTCTTGCTGAGTGCTTTTCACACCCTTATTTTTTTTTCAGCCCATAAGCAAAAGTTGAAGTTGTGTTCCCAGCCTAGAAGAGCAGCACCAAGGCAGTGCTCTCTGCAGAACAGCTCAAGTTTATCTCACTTGCCTGCTTGAACCTGCTCCTCTTACCCAGTTTGTACGTTCAGAGCTACAGGGACAACCCTACTGGCAAACCTCAGAGACCGCCTTGCCCGGGGGGTCTGGTGAACCTCTTTGTAGTAACTAAACACAAATAGAAAGACTTTGCCATTGCCACCCAAAGTAGCAGGTGGGAAGACACAACGCCTCCATTTAATCATACTTTACAGTCCAAAGGATTAATTGCCCCGTTCACATAAGGGCTAGTGGAGCAAAAGAAGCTTTTGGAGGGTTGAAGTTTTGGCCCCATCACTTGGCTGCGCATCTGGCCCTCCCGCACCGTCTGCTTTGATGGCAATCTCACACGCAGGGCCGCTGCGTGCTCAGAGCCCTCCACTTCCCCGCGCCATCCGCAGACAGACGCCGGCGGGGGCCGTACGTCACCAGCCCGCGCTTGCCAACGAACCAGCAGAAACACCAGGGTGCTGCGCTGGCTGTGCTCTGCCTGTCAGTCACGGAGGCTCACGCTCCTTTCTGGTATCCGTACCAGGACTGCAGCCATCCACTCTTTGCTGCTAAAACTTGAGCCTCTGTCCGTGCAGCCTGCTGGAAGCATCCAGCTGGGAACGTCTCGCACAGAAACCCCAGGCTTGCTCTCCCCCCTGCCTGGAGCGGCTGCGAGAGCAGCCAGCAGCAGGGGAGCTAGATCGTAAAAAGTGCACTAAATAAACCCAATCTTAGCACCAGGGTTGATACAAAAAGCCATAAAAAGCAGGGACAATAAAAAAGAAAAATGTGCGGCAATAACAAATCCCAGAAGCTGACAAGAAAGGATTCTGTTTGGAAAAGACTGCCTAAAATTCCCTGTCCTGAAGGTGATGGGCATGTCCCGTCCGAGTGGGATTACCGCTTGCACATACGTGCATACGTCGGCTTGTGTTCATAGCCCTGAAACGTTCCTGTCAGTCACACGCTCCACAAACACCAGCAAGATTCGAGATGCTGCTTCCCCCCCGCCCCAACGCACCCCTGGTGCTGTTGCATCTGCTTGTTCCATCCATCGCTGGTCCTGTCCTCACCTTCGCCCGAGCGGATGTCGCAGGAGGAGAAATATAATGAAGCCTGGCAAATTCGTTTCGAGGTGCCCAGATGCCTTGCACCACCTTGACTGTATTTCCCACGCCTTAACGAGCAGAGGAAAAGCCAGCGCCTGTGGCTGGGCAGCACCGACGGCAGCGGGGGCCGCGGGCAGCCCCTGCCTCGCCGCAGAGCCGAGGGGCTTCGCTCTCCGGCGCGGGGAAGCATCCTCCCCGGGAGCGCATCCTGCCATGGCTTTCGGAGTGCTGCCGTGGGTTTGGAGAGGACTCGGTTTCCAGCGCTCGTCCCCTGTGCACGTCCTGGCTGCCGACACACAAACGTCAGCTGTGATTTCCCTTTGCTCGCTCCAGGGCCGTGTGCTTGGTGTGTCACGGTTACGCGTTCGTACACCGGCCCCGCATCGTTACTTTGTGCGGCTGCTCCTGGATGCGTGCCTGGTGCGGGACGGGCAGGAATACAGCCGTGCTCGGGCAACGCCGTCACGGGGGCTGCACGCCCGAAGTCAGGATTAGCTCTGTGCCTGCAACACAGACATCCACCAAAAACCTCTGAAAAGGGCATTTCTATGTCGCTGTTTTGCAAGAAAAGCCTTGTTCTTCTGTAAAACGTTGCGGGAGACTGAAGCCTGCAGGGCCAGGCATTTACGGACCGGCGGTTTGCATGGAGCAGCAGGGCTGCATTCGCTCCCTGCAAAAACCTTTCATTCCCCTGCCCAAGCCTTAAATCCCCCCGAGGGCCTTCAGCTGAGCTCCTGGGCTACAGAGAGAGAAGGGGTGGTGCGGAGGGGATGGAGTGGTGCTGGCAAGGCTGGGGACGGTGGCGAGCAGGTGGGAGAAGTGGCACTGCCGGGAGGGAGCCAGAGGCTGCCTGTGTCACCATCCTGCTGGCCCAGAGGGGTGCTGGCTCCGGGGCAGGGTTTTCCTGGCCGTGTCCGTGCTGTGTGCCCGCTCTCCAGGGAACCGGGCGCCGGCTGCCCAGGCAGCGGCCAGGAGCCGCGGGGTGTTCCTTACCCGGCCCCGCTCTCTGCCGCCCAGCTCGCTGGGTCCCTGCCAGCGGCCCTGGGACGGGTGACGCAGCACTGGTCTCCCTGGTGGGAGCGGGGACGGACTCGGAGCTCTTCTCACACTTGTGTCCTTGTCCCCCCCCCGCTCCCTCGTCTCTGCATGAGCCCACTGCGTTCGTGCCAGGGGGACCACGCCAGTGTTGCATCTTCCCTCGCCAAGAGCACCCCAGTGTTTGCCAACCTTGCACCTCAGCCGTGCAAACCCCAAACCAACACCCCAAAACCGACATGACACCCCATTGCTGTGTCCTCAGCCACTTTTGGAAACAGCCAAGATGGACCCACCACGGCATCTGTTTCCAGCAGGAGCGGCCGTGCCCGTCCGGGCAGTGGCAAAGCGATGCCAGGGCAGCCGGGGGGATGCGGGTGCTGCCCTGGGACTGGGCTCAGCTTTTGGGCTCCACACGCTGCCTGGCTGCCCCGGCCGGGTTTCGGCTGCTGGTCGAGCGGAGCAGTGCCCGGCGCCCCGCGCCCTCGGAGCCGTCTCGTTGTGCCGCGTGGAGACAAAAATACTTCCCCAGCTGCTGCCCACCTGGTGCCTGGGACAAGTTTAGGAAACAGCAATGAGAAACTGAAAATAAAAGGCTCAAAATGGAGAGATACAGGGCTCCCACCAGAACTGAGAACGCTAAAAATAGCGGTGATATGATCCATCAGAGCTATAGGGCATAATTAACCGCTCAAGTGTCTCTGGGCATGGAGCAAGCACCTCTCCAGCAACAGGAAACTCACCCGGGTTTAACAGCCGAGACGGCGTGTCCTGGGCCCCCTGTGTGCCACCAAAAATAGATGTACAGAGGGCAGCTGATGGCAGGCAGCCGTGGGGGGCTGCCCCCCTCCGCCCTGTGCTGGGGACCACCGTGCTGCCCTGACCCCCTGCCACGGCGGTGTGGGTTGTCCCGGGGCTGAGCCCCCCCCTCTCGCAGGGTGAGGAAGGGCCGGGAAGGAGCAGGCGGGCACCCTCACCCCCGCGGGCACACGCCTGGCACCATATTCCCGGTGGCTCTCGGGAGCTGCTGGAGATGGGGGGACAGGGAGCCTGCAGAAGCCTCGGGTGCCCCAGCCGTTCCCTCGTCGCGGTTTGGGAAGGAGAGGTCATCGCTGAGTCTGGAGACAACGCGCTCAGCGCCTTCTCGGCTGCCCCCCACCTTCCACGGAGACCCCCCAGCGCTCCCGGGCAGCCGTCCGCCCCTGGCTGGGACCAGCGCTGGGGGGGGGCTTGCTTGCAGCCCAAGCTTTTGTCCAAACCCTACTTGGTGCTCAAGGCAAGAGGCCGGGATGGGTCCTGTCCCCCCTCCGTGAAGCCCCTCGGGCTGTGCCGGCTGCCCCGCTCCAGCCATCCCAACACACCCACCCTGGGCAGGGCTGGGAGGGGCCGCCCGTTCCTCGGGGTGCCCCGTTTCGCCAGGGAAAAGTGGTTTTACGCCAGCGAGCTGCACTGAGGGATGTGCAGGAGCTTGTGAGGAGCGAGGGTGATAACGCTGCCATGGAGGGGGGTTTGGCTCTCGGCCCCGCCGCTGTGCCCACCCGAAGCCCTGCGGGTCCGGGGTCCGGCCGACTGCCCGGACGTGTTGAGTGGTCCCGGGGGTGGATCTGGCAGATCAAAGCATCAGAGTCAGGCAAAAGGCCCCTCTCAAGTCAATTTATGCCTGATGTTTAGTTTCTGCAAATACAGGATATTGTGCATGAGATTAAGTGGAAAGTTTCTTCTTTAATTCCTCTTGAAACAGAATTATTTAACTGAGCTGCTCTTCCCTGGAAACATTTGGCTCAAACATTACGACATTGCGATCGAGGAGAAATTCAACACCACAACAGCAGCGCTCAGCTAATCCATTTTCCCTTCTGGGACCGGGAAAGCTCAGCCTGGGAGACGGATATTTAAAATCAGTTCAGCTCTAAGAATGAGTGGTACTTAAAACCAGAATGAAATAAGTAAGGATTTTAAAAACAAATGCATGACTTAATCAGTCATGATCCTGAGCAAAGTTACAGCAGCTGCAAACCACCCGGAACGTGGTGGGTTCTGGTGTTCCCCGTTACCCGTGAAGCCGCCCGACGTAAGCCGTGTGCTGGGAGCAGGCCCTGCCCGGCATGGCCGGAGCTGAGCTGTGTGGAAACACCCCGAGACCCAGCCGCCCCGAAGCCGCCCGGGTCAGCAGGAGAGGTGAGCACCAACATCTTTCCCAAAGCACATCTCGGCTCGCTTGGTCCCCAGCCAGACGCCGGCTCCCCAGCTCGCATCCCCCCCCCACACCGCGGATCTTCCCTTCCCTCTCGTGGGGCTGCCCCGGGGGTCCTGCCCGGCCCAGCAGACGCACGTACCCCGTACGTTCCCAGGGGGAACGTTACACGGTGGGGAGCAGACGCAGCCGGACGCCTTGGGAGAAGGGCCGGCCGCACGGCGAGCCACGCGCTGGAGCTGCGCAGGGCGCCGGGGGACCGAGGCGCGACGGATCCCTTCTGGGTGCGAACAACCCAACCCTTCACGGCCCCCTCCGCATGGCCTATACAGGGTGGCTGAGCAGACCGAGGGGCACTGCGGCCATCTGGGGCTGAGATTTCGGAGAACTTCAGATTTCGTGGCCAGCAGAGTCCTGACCACCCCGAGCACAGCACCGGGACTGCGAGGAGACCGAAGTCGGCCGCATGGCCACGGCTCAGGGCGCGTCCCGGAGAGCTGCTGCGGCTGCAGAGCGAGACTGGGGCTGAGTCAGAGAGCTGGAAAGTCACACTCTTATTTTTCTCTCGTTCTCCCTATTTTTGGCTTCAGATTCTTGGATGTCTCCTGCCTACTCCCCAAATATGTGACAAGGAGTAGGTTTGAGATAGTAACAATATTAAAATGAGTCAGAGTGCAGCATGAGCTGAAAGTTAGCACAAACGCAGAATAAAAACCTCTCGGCAAAAACACCAGCCAGGGAGCAGCCAGGGTGGTAGGAGATCCTCAGGAAGGGCCCAGGGAGCAAAGGAGGAGCGCAGGGTCCCCGGCGCTGCACGGCTCAGGAGACGCCAGGGGGGCTGTCACGCGTTAGATGAGCTCTGGTCAGGCTGAAGAGAGGAGGGAAAATCCAGAGAGGGATGGAAATGGTCAGAAAGTACGGGTTATGAGGAGAGAGGGGGAGATAGCCAGGGGCTGTAGTTGATGGAAGACCAAGGGAGATGTGGCATCAGTTTCCTGAAGTTAATGCAAATAAGAAGGCAATAAAATTAATTTCTACATACGCTGACTGTGAAAAGGGTAAGACTGTCCTGACTTGCTTGGCCTGACCTCCTGAAGAGCCCCAGATGCAGGGACGCCTTATCTGTGACATTTAAATGCACGCCCAGGTCCGTGGTGAAGAAAGCTGACCTGCCTCCGGCATCACACGGGCCCCTCTTCCAGTTTCATTCTCCTCCAGCAGGGACACGGAGGCCGTGCAGATGGTGGTTGGTGTGACCGTGAGCTGGCCCAAGCTGTGGGACCTGGGGAAGGCAAGCTGGGACCTGAGCTCCGGGGACAGCAACCAGCGCCAGGAAGGAACCGACAGGCTGGGAAACGCTCGTCTGCCTCGTGCTGGTCCCTCGGCAGGAATGGGTTTGGGGAGGAGGCGAGTCATTAGCAGCTTCCAACTCCAGGCAATCCAAGGTAACGATAGCACTTCTTCATTGAGTGCCTTGGGGAAGAGCCCCAGAACCTCAGCCATAGAAAGCAGATTAATTCCCAGCGACCAGCTTAAAGGCTGCTCTTGAGCCAGATGCGTGAGCTGTAATGGGGCTGAACTGCAGGAGCTATGGGGCAGCACAGGGTACAGCACTGGCCTGGGGGAGGACCAAAACTTCATTAAAAAAGCGTGGAAGAGAGGAAATGCAAACAAGCCAAGCGTGAGAGGGCTCGATCCGACCCTGCAACAGGCTGAAACAAAGCAGCAAATGTCTCATAGTGTGTGCAGATGCCAGTCGAGTGGAGAAGACAGCAAACTGAGGTTATAACGAAGCGACAGCAGACATGGGAGAAAAATGGCTTAAGATCTTTGTGGCCAACGTCAGCCTTTGCCAAGAGGTGTGTTGCGCTGGGTAATGGCCCCTCGCTCCTGGTCAGGGCAGCGACCCAGCCCAGTGTGCTCATGTGCCGTGAGAAACAGCAAACCTCATGTTCATCTGGAAGAGGAGAAACCAGGGGCTTGTGAATAAGTCTTTTCACTGAGGAGGAGGAGGAAAGAAGGATGACATTTCCCCTGTTTGCCAAAGGTCCTGAAGTCTAGAGTTATTGTTGCCACCTTTGTCCTTCCTCGGTGGTAATAAAGGAACTCATGGTGCTTCTTGGGCAAATCTGATTTCTCTCCTGCCTTCTCCTGCCCTCGATTCAAGGCTTGCAGCGTTCTAAATCCCACAAGAAGTGACGTGGACGCTTCCCGTGGGCACAGGAATCGCCCCACTGAAGTCCTGTGCTGCGGCTTCATGTGGGTGCTTAGACATTTGCAGGACGGAGGCTGTCGAGCCCAGGGGTCTGTTCTGGGTGATGCGTCCCTGACGCCCCCAGCACCCCACAGAAACCAAACGTCCCCAGAGCACGGTTTCAGAGCCACTCATCTAGCAGGTGTACTGAATTCGAAGCCTGCTCCAGGAGGCTCGATGCATGGCACAGTCTGGGTGCCCATCCTTGGGCCACCAGCTCAGGTCTCCACGTTTTGCTCAGCTCCAGCGCCTCTCACAGCCACAAACAGACCAGGACAGTCCCCGAATTGCCCTTACCAATAGGAAAAGTTTAACATTCCCCAAGTGGGTACGTTTGATAGAAACATTGAATTACCACACATCCTAAAGCATCCCAGAAATCACAGTGCTGTTGGGCAAATAAAATCTCCAAATAACTCCAAGCTATTAAAACCCAACAGGTTCGTGCACCCTCCACAGCCATAAAGCCTGCAGAAATAAAGATGCCGGATGCTGACGCTATTGAAAGGGAGGGCACAACAGGGTGTCCCCACGTGGTGATGTGGGCCTGGCCAAGTCCCTTGGTCACAGCATACACATGGCAATGCCTCAGCTTCTGCTTGCGCCCAGACTCCCTCGCGGAGCTTCCCGCAGAGCGCACGCGCCTGCTCCTGGGAGGAGGAGCTTTGCCCAGCACAGTATTGGTGTTCAGAGACTATCAAGTGGCTTATTCCAACCACATAGTCTTTTTTTATATTTTTAACCAGGAGCTATAAAACCCAGGAAATGTGGATTTACAGCCTCAGAGCTCTGACCTACCGGCTTATGTACGTATATTTACTACTGACCGTGGATGGGGCTCCCATCCCAGCGACCCGCTAAGCTCGTTTTGTGGCACTTCTTTATTTGGGCTCTGCTAAAGACACAGCGATGCTGGGCAGCTGGAGGGGTCAGCGCAGGGGGGGAGGCATCTGCTCCGAGGCGCAGGAGAGCCGGGCAGCCCCGACGTTCAGCTGCTCACGAGCAGCCTGGCTGCACCAAGTGGAAAAAACCCACCCCAGCCTTGGCCCTTGGTGTTTGCTGGGAGGACTGGTGAGAGCATTCCTTTCTTCGTGCCCTCGCCCATCCTTTTAGATGAAGGCAAGTCAAAAATCTTTGAATGGGTAGATTCAAGAAGGGGGCTGCATCCACCTCTGCTTGCAGGAGGAGCTGGTCCCGGCGAGGAGGCGACCCAGGGCTTTGCAGGGTTTCTGCTGCGATGCCAGGCTGCGGGCATGACCCCAGAGCAACTCTCCATCACAAACTGCCAACATCACCTTGGAGGCTTCCCTGCCGATTCACTCCTTGTCCAGCGCTGACAAGTTCTTCCATTAGACAGCAACAGCCCCTGATTACAGCCAGCACTGGCAGCTTCAACCCACAGGGCATCGCTCCATCTGCCAGGAGTTTGCCCAGATTTGCCACCGACCCTTCCCAGCTCCGTCCGGGAGCTCCGAGCAGGACTGCAGCACCAGGCGTGCAGCCAGTTGGACCATACCTATGACAGAAATCAGTGCCCTCCTCTCAGGACTACTCCACTACACCCCAAATCTGCAAGTCCCAAGGCTTGTTAACCCTCCAGGCTGGTCTGGCTCCAACTGCTGAAACTCTGCAGGCAGCACGCGTGGAGGCAACCATCAGCACCCGCACCAGGACCCGCTGCCTCCACAGAGCAGCTCCCACCTTTGGGCCAAAACAGCCCAAGGCTGAATAATCCCAAACAACACCTGAACCAGCTGCAGGCCAGGATGTCTTCATCCCAACTGCACCCTTGAGAAAGTTGCTGCCACTGTGCAGGGTGATTCATGGTTGGAGGGGAAGGCAGGGTTTGCAACATGAGCGATTTATTTAGTTTTTGATGAGGAGTCACCAGAGCTGCTCAAGTTCAGCACATGCAGGGTGCGAGATATACTTAAAAATAGAATTTGTACAAACAAGAGAGGAAACTGCAGCAGCTGTGGAGATTTTCTCTTTTGGGGATCAGCCTGAGATTAGACCTGTATTTTATGGTGAGTAGATACTATCTTAAAGCAACACTGAGCAACCAGTGAGAAGTGTGGTCCAGCTTGGGATCACGCAACCCAGCTGCTCGAGGAGCAAGAAGCTCAGCAAAGTCTGCTTTAACCATAGGAGGAATATGGAAACAAATTGTCACTTCATCAGCAGGGCAAGCCCAGCCAGTGCTGCTGGCCTCCCTTCTTGACAACATGAAACACTCCTTGGGACTACTCTGACTGACTTCTCCTTTGTCTCATTTAAGATCACACCTTACGGTGCCTGCAAAACCCAGCTCACAGGACGGAAATGCTTTCAACACCCAAGCGCTGCCATCAGCCCAAAACACTGCTGCCAGCTCAGGCAGAGCTTTGTTCAAAGTCCTTCATTCCTCCAAAAAATCTCCTCCGCGCTTCCTTTTGTGCTGTTTCTGACCCGTTTGCATGATTCCCAGGCTGAACGACTAGCGAGGGCATGTCGGGGTGAAGAAAGCCAATGGGATCCTGGGGTGCATCAAGAAGAGTGTGGCCAGCAGGACGAGGGAGGTTCTCCTTCCCCTCTACACTGCCCTAGTGAGGCCTCATCTGGAGTACTGTGTCCAGTTCTGGGCTCCCC
>Ga0065711_1035848_pt1 | contig 21756 bp, 8 predicted proteins | sample Hoacrofraction12_FD_59098 | JGI IMG/M metagenome (GOLD analysis project Ga0065711, IMG submission 59098) | Hoatzin crop microbial communities from Cojedes, Venezuela - Epithelial fraction 12 v2 (version 2) | ecosystem: Host-associated > Birds > Digestive system > Esophagus > Crop | place... | reverse complement strand
GGAAGGGAAGGGAAGGGAAGGGAAGGGAAGGGAAGGGAAGGGAAGGGAAGGGAAGGGAAGGGAAGGGAAAGGATTGAATTTGGAGTTGTGTGGCTCCTTTTCTTTTTTTTTTTGCTTTTCTTTGCTTTTCTTTCTTTGCTTTGCTTTGCTTTTCTCTTTTCTTTTCTCTTTTCTTTTGTCTTTTCCCTTTCCTTTCCCTTTCCTTTCCCTTTCCTTTCCCTTTCCTTTCCTTTCCTTTCCTTTCCTTTCCTTTCCTTTCCTTTCCTTTCCTTTCCTTTCCTTTCCTTTCCTTTCCTTTCCTTTCCTTTCCTTTCCTTTCCCTCTTTCCCCATGAAAACAAATATATACTGATTCTACTTAACAAATAATACTTTCCCTTATGGATTTTGGATCTTGTCCAATGTTCCTAGAGGTCAGCATAATTCCTTTCAGTGAATTCTATGGACTTTCAACACACTGCATGCATTTTTCTATTTTCCAACAGTGTTTAATAAGTATATATGGCTGCTATGGTTAGAAAGAACGGCAGACAATATGGGTGGGAACGAGGTTCAGCATTTTCAAATTAAGATAACTGTAATTAATCAACCCAACATTTCTGTTCTTCTCCTAGCCTCCTTTCCTCTCTTCTTTTCCTTTACATCTAACTCCCTAGACAGAGTAGGACCCAACTGAAATCAAAGGAAGTTTTGCGATGTTCTTCAGTACTAAATCTGATGTTCATTCATCATCTAAAGGTAAGGGTTGCAAACTGTTTATAAACCAGTATGCAAATCACTCATTGATCATGAAAAATGTGATTCCTCTGCTTCAGTTTCCTATGCATCTTTGTTTTTGAGAGCTCCTATCCAAATCTTGCACTTATTAATAACAAAACAAGTCAAGTAGGCTGCTCAAACCAGATGCTGTGAGTGCAATCTGGAAGAGATCCTTCAGACTGGAGTTGTCTTCTCACAACATATTTCCAGCACAGTTTTTGAAAAACAGGATTTTCCAAAACACCTAAGAAAAACTTGTGATCATTTGATCATTTCTGCAAGGGCATTTGGAAAATTGTTTTCCCTTAGAGAGATGTTGTGATATTTTTCCCTTTTGTATATTAACCAAGCAGAATCCCTGCTTCGAACCTCCATAACTAAGAACTCCTGTTGTGCTTTACCCAGCTACCTGAATGGTATTTCTCAGTTGTCTTCTGCAGCAACAAAATTCGCACTATCACATACTAATGAGATTTACACTGCTGTGATAAACTTGTGTGGATAGGCTGTCTCTGGAAGTTTTCAAAAACTGTAATTTTCTCCTTGATCACACTGAACATACAGGAAACTTAGTAAGAAGCATTTAGGCAGAAGTTGTAAGCCTTTTAGTTGTGCCTAGCTGCTTGGATCCTGCCCGTATTCTTTTATTTTACAATCTTGATCAGGAATGCTGTGAACTGATTAGCTGTTATCATATGAAATCCACCAATTAGCTGATGGTCTTATGGATATCAAGGAAATGCTTCCCTTGCTTGTGTAAGAATATCTTTTCCCTCACCTGAAAAGATTCTCCAAGAGAGTGTGCATGTGAAGGATTGCAAAGTGGATCAGTTTCCACAGCCAAGTTGCATCAAAATTGTGCTTAAAGAAATTAAACAGTGATTGTTTTAGGTGGGGGAAAACAAAATTCAACTTTGAAATTTCAGAGAGTAAGTTTTTTGTGTAATTTTTATGTCAGATCTATGAAAGAGGAATTGGGCAGCTAAATGGTCAAGTCTCTCAGCTGTATATTTTAAGGAGAATCTGCCTGTGAAAAAAAACCCCTACTTCTATATGTTTTCAGTTAATCTGAACAAAACCCAAACAATTTCAATTAAACCAAAGAGACTTTTAAAACTCTTTTCACAAAAAGGAAACACTAAACCCACATTCTATGATATCAAATAGCGTAGTGTTTCATTCATACCTAGTGAAATGCTTGTGGAAAACAAAAATCAAGAAAAGGAGCTCGATTTCTGAACGAGTCTGCTGATCCCTTTTACCTCATTGGTCAGCCATTAGAACATTCACCAGCATGTGTGACATCCTTCCATCCTGCAAACTACAGGCCTTACAGTCTCAATTCCTTTTGTTGGACATGCTACTTTTTGCATGGAACAGCAAAATGTTATTGTGCCAGGCATCAAAGAGGTAATAATGAGTCCCTAGCCTGACTGGCTTCCTATGAAACAGGTCAGTGCCTGTTCAAATTCCTGCCAGGAATCAACAACTGTCTTGTCTCAGAAATATTCAGCTGTGCCATATGAACAAGAATTCTAACCAAGACAGACTGAGGGAAACTTCTATGAGTAACCACCAGACTGTGTGGCTGAACCACCCTTCAACAGCACAGAAGATAAGTGGTCAAATTCTTTCCTGAAAGGACAAAGCTGAACCTACTTCTGTTTCCTAGGAAAATGATCTTTCTGTGGCTGTTTACCCAGAGGAGCAATATCAATAGAAATTAATTGGTTAAATTTAGACAAATTTTGCAGATAGTTTCAGTTTCATCACAAATATATTTCAGGTTACTGTAATGTTGGCAAAAACTGATTTTTCAGTTTGTGAGATATTTCTGTTGGTTAAGAAATAAAGAGGTGTAGCTACTTGTCAGTACGTAATATCTAAACAGATTACCTCATGGTAGATATTACAGAAAAATATAACAACTGAGAAATAATAAGTTAGCTGTTGTGAATGATTTATCTGTTTATTATTTCCTCTATGCTGACAAGCATTTAAAAGCCTTGTGGCTTTTGAGTTAGGATGTAGGTTCGTAGCACTAAAATATCTGTTTCAAAGCATAGAAATATACAGAAAGTATGAGTGGGACTTCTGAAATGGTTTCAGATACTTTTGTGAACTCCATTTAGGTCATGTTAGAGAGGAAAAAGTCACAGATTATAAAGACTAATGGAAGGACAAAAAAAGAACTCAGAATATGATGTTATTCCAGACACCGATGACAATGACTGGGATTATATTACTGGGACTATGTAAAAGGGATTTACTTTATGACAAAAGCTCAGAATACCAGATAGACTTTCTAATGTAACCTAAATAATGAAATTTGAAAAAATGCCAAGTAGCTTCAAAAAAAGAAAAAGAAATAATTTTTTTTTTAATGGAAAATTTAGTCAAGTAATGTACTCTTTGCCCTAGGAGATCAGCAAAACAAATACTACTGCTGATTATAAGAAAGATTATGACAATTTTATTATTCATCATTTTATTTGTATTTTAATATACCCTGTAAGACAATAATGAAGAGAAAACAATGTTTTGCTTGTGGCTTAAACTGATTGTTAGCAGAATCAAGAAGGAATGTTTTGCTTGTGCAAAAGAAAAAAAAATTCCTTTGCTCTTCTTGTGACTTTGAAAGGACGGACAGCATTTAGCAGAATTGGACTGTCAGCACTTAGAGCCGTTATTCCCCCCACAAGATTTGTCTCACCTGGCATTAGAAATTTAGGCAGCTATTCACAGTTAGCTGTTTCAGGTCTTCCGACAACCAATGGTGAAGAACAAGCACTTGCAAAGGATGATGTTGCCCGTCTTAATATAGGTATGTAAGATACATGGATGCATTGCCCTCTGGCTGAGCCTCACTGTTTTCCAGATGCCTCACTTAGTAGCACATAGAAACTCCCTTATGGCTTAACATCAGCATGTCTCCTTAACTGAGAGCTGTGCGGCTGAACCACCCTTCAACGAGAACTGAGGAACAGAAGGCAGGAATGGACCATTTACTTCTTTCCATAGATGCAGGAGCAACATGGAACCTTGTCTGAAGCAGAATTTCTATTTCATCCTCTTCCTGAACCACAAAATATCGCAGCATCACGTAGTAAGTTTAAGACCACTTTAACCGCAAGTTTGACTGCAAGTTAGCTACTCTGGCTAAATCAGAGCATGGAGAAGACTATCCAAGCTCAAGCCAAAATCTTCAAAAGTTATGGAATGTAATTCTTCCCCTGAAGTCTGTCCCTGCTTCTAACCATCCTCACTGCTAGGAAAGTGCTCTTCATTTGAATTTAGCAACATTCAGCTTCCAGCTGTTAACTTCCAGAAAGGCCATTGTGGTTTCTCCCCTAGAAACAAAGAGCCTTTTAAGCTTAGCTTTCTTGTCTCTCCATTGTAATCAAACCACCACTTAGGCTTCTTTTTCATAATGGGTGTGTCAATATTGACTTCAATGGAAACAGGATTGAGTTGTTAATTTCAAACTAGTCTCTGAAAATATTTTTCTTATCAGCCGTTTCGCCCCATCACATGCAAAGTTCAGCTTATTATTATTGGGCTGCTCACATGCTGGGCTGTGGGTTGACTCTGTCGGTTTTTGTTTTGTAGAAGGAGGAAGCTCTGAAGCATTTGTTTTTGGGAAAATCATGCAAAGAATAACACAAATTTCTTCAGCAGAGAGGAAGAAAAACTCAACAGGAATTAGATCTTGGATCTGTGTACAGCACAAGCATCCTTTTTAATGTCTACATCTGCCTTCATCTGAGCCAAGCCTTTCAGAATGGTGGAGCTGTATTTATCTTTGGAAATCGCTAATGAAGTCATGTATTTAAAAAGAAGTCTGTTTCACTATGTTTGTAAACACTTGACTCACATAGTGCCTAAATGTACCTTCATCATCAGAGATAACCAGAAATGGTACCAAATATAACTGAGACCCAAAAAGAAGATTTTTTTATACCTCTTGTTGCCATAGTGATGGAAGCCTCTCAGCAGAACAGAGAGTGCAGACTGAATCAAGGAAACACAAACTGGCATACATTTATGGTGGAAATACCACTCGAAAGCTGACACTTTCTTGTTTAAAACGGAACCAGGAGAAATGAGGATGAGAAAAAATTATTCCAAGAGCAATCTCTGGAGGCATCACCAGGCTGCTGGAAGACAATTTTTATCTTGTGATCTTGCTTTATTCCTAATAGCTGGAAGATAAATATTGCAGGAATACTATGTGCTCCAAAGAAGTTCAAGAACATGGCTGAGTCTTTAGACAATCAGGAGGAAGACTTGTGCACCACCACTACCTTTGACTCCAGTTACCAGATAAATGGCAGAATTTAAAATAGGTTCATTGCTAAAAAGGAGTTAATGCCTCCTGGGAGATGAACTAGACATGCACTTACAGGCCAGGACTTCCATTCTTTTATACTTTACACCAGGCTGGCAACTAATAAAATGCTATCTTTCATGTATTATAAGAAATCACTTTCTTCCAAGCTAAATTAAAGGTAATATTTCTATTATGAAATTTTAGCAGTGCCTAATTTAACAAATGTGAGAATGATGACCTTAAAGCACTCCCGAAGAGATTTAAATAGGAGAAAATTAGACAGTTGTAACACTTAATTTCACTCCAGTCTTTTCTGCTGCTATACATGATCCAAATACATTCAAATATTTTCTAACTGTATTAGTGCTAAAGTTTTGGGTTTTTCTGTTTTGTTTTGTTTAGGTTGTTTGGGGTTTTATGTTTGGTTTAGATTTTGCTTTTTTTCTGGTAGATGAAATGCCTCTTTTTCTTTTTGCTTTTCTTATAGAACTTACTCCATATTTATTTCCTTGAGCAGGATGAGCACCTATTCCTATAGAATGAAAGAACAAGGTGAGGGAGCTGACATCCTGTTGATTCAGCTCTAAGCTCAGATACTGCAATCTACAGAAACCATCTGGATAAGTTTGCAAAACAAAGCGTTACCTTACAAAACATATCTTCCCAGCAATTTGATAGTCTAACTTCTTTAAAATACGTTGTACAGACTGATGAGACTCACCAGCACTATTATCTGTGTTGACAGCATTGTCTGAGACAGCTGTCTATCAGGGTTTGTATGGAATATACACAGGGGAACAAAAATGGATGAAACTTCTGGCAATTCCATGAAATGACGCCATGCTGAAGAGTATGCATAGCAGAAGTCCATCATGGGCTCAGTGCTTTAATCAGTATGACTAAAGGGTTATTTTCTGGAGCAGTTCAATGACACTTGATGGGATAAGCACCAAATTTTGGTTTTATTTTTCTCTTTTATATTTAAAATTTCTAGTTAACTCCGAAGTATTTTTATTTACTTACAATGTCATTATAACAAATCCAGGCTTGACTATAAAATCTGAAGAATTATGAACATCTCCCTCATTTAACTTAATTGGGAGGACATGATCAGGTGAGAAAACATAAACAAAGGGAGTACTGGAGCGCACAGGAGAAATGAGACATTTACAAAAAGATCCTCTTGGCCAGCTGGAAGGAAAGGGAAGCAGTTTATTCTGTTCCTTTTATATCCCCTGTGGACATAAACTTTCATCCAAATATTTGTTATGCTTTTTCCTCTCCAAGAATACCTGTTCAGTGCTCTCTTCCTATGTTTGCACTACAATAACTGGGTTTTTAGGATTCTGTGGACCTAATAGATTATTATTTGCATGGCTGAAAGTCAATGTGGGTAAAAAATACCAGAATTTAACTGGGCAATATAACATTTAGTGAATATGTGTATGTCGAATCTACTTAGTTCTGCACCTATCCTTCTCTGAATTGTTTTGAACTTTGGGAAAAAATTTTTTTAACCTTGCTTTCAATGCCAAAGGCCACAGTCCAGCAAACTACTGCAGGATTCTGGAGTGTAATATGAAGAAAGAAAGGGAAACTCATTAACTTAGTTGAGGATTGGAGATTTTTCTGGGCACCTGTTTCTAGAAGAAAGTAATACTCATTACAGTTTTGAAACTTTACTTGACTTCCTTTCCTTACTCTTTGTAGGGGAACATAGGAAAGCAGAAAACAGAAGGAAAATGGGAGAACATCCCCTCCCAGTTCTAGAACAGACCAAAATGCCTCAGGCTTGTTCACAAGGACTTCTGTGACTACTCCTAGCTAGCCAAGGCCTTCTATGCAATGGCCTGTACCCCACAAATGGGGCAAGCAGAGCAGTCTGTTTTTAAAGTAATCTTGAAAGATGTCCCATAGCTGTAAAGCTTTGATAGGAGAGTAGCTGCAGATAGAAACTTGCCCTAAGATCTTGAACATTTGCATACTGCATTTTCAATTGATCTGCCATCGGCACAGGGAACCAAAGGCGAAGTTGGGAACATGGAGCTGCTCTTACATAAAAGCCAAGAATTTATCTAGGATTTATTCTACAATGCTAAAAAACATCCTAGGCATACTTTTTTTTTTTTTTTTACTTTAGATTTCTGAGACATGTAAAATAGGCATTTTTTTTATATTCATTAGACAAAGTGAGTTAATTCTACAGATCTTCCCTCTTGCAATCCAGGAATTTGAAACCTGTTTATGTGTGGAAACAAGGATTAAATAATGCCATGGACTATGTGTGCCTGCTTTTCTATTGTTCCCTTTATCTCCCATTACTCCCCAAACATGTAAATGTTGGTGTGAATTTGAACCGAACCTATCAGTTAAGAAGAGATCTAAAAAATCTGAAGTTTCTGTGGAAATAGTGAAAATATGTAGCTGGAGAGACATTTTATTAATTGCACCCCGAGGGACAAAACTTGGTGTGACAATGAAAGATTTAACTCTAAGAAAAGTTCCATTTTGAGTCTGTCCCTTATCACACATCAAAATTGTCATTCTTCAGTCAAGATTTCTTTCCTCAGGCACATAAGAATGTGTGAGCCTCCAGCAATGCTTTTCCTGCAGTTAGGAAAGACATTCTCTTCTTTTTTTCTTCCCTTCTTTCTTGCCTGTCCTTGAGCTAATTTCACGTGTCCAGTGTCTACTCCAGGGTAAGGTTGTGCTAAAGCGTCAGTGCACTTCTTTCCAAGCGTTTCACTTAATCATGAAACATGAAATAACTATAAACCAAGCTTCTTTATTTTCAGTATTCAGGAAACAGTTTGGTTTCTTTTGGAACCATTTATCAGAGTAAGCTGCATGAAACCAGGTGATCAACTACATTCTCAATATTCCGAGTTGTGTAAAAACTGCATACCACCGCGGGTCTTTGAGGGGAAAAAAATCCCCGATTTTTGGCCTTATCATGATTCTGCTATCACTATGCAAATGATGGGATCCATCTCACCTATTATAAGACTGGCACTTTGACACTTCTCATGAAAAAGAAGTGTGTGATGTGATTGCTGTTTCTCATTTAGAAATCAAAGAGGTCTTTTTGTTAAAATGTGTTGTCCCCTGCAAATGTCCGTCTCACCAACAACTAAGAAGGGAGGCCAGATTATCTTGTCAGATGTGAGTGTCTTACACTAGACAATTCAATGTTTAACCAAACAAGTGTCATCTCAAGGCCCTCATCTTCATGAGTTTACAGCTCTGTCTTACAAATATAAAAGTGAGGACTAACTGGTTTATGGCTTTGCTGGTCCACCTCTCTTTTTCCTTGCATCTGTGGAAGTTCTCTGTGGACACAAGGATTTATCTGGACAAAGGGAGAAGGTGTGAGCTCCTGTTTAATGTGGCTTAATATGGGGCTAGGCAGGATGCCATTGTTCCGTCTTTTCCACCAAGATTTTGATGCAAATATGATGTCTCCTCCAGAAAATATGCTGTCTCCTGCTGATAACGTTAATTTCCATCAGACTTAGTGTGTAGTCAGATGCTCTATCAGTCACAGCTTTCAGAGATGATGCCTGACTAGCTTTAAAAGCCATACTGTCAAGAGTGTGAGGGTCTAGGGAAACCCTAGGAGACATATTACTGGTAACAGAGAATGTTGTCACTCACCTTGGAAAAAGACTTCATTCATTTTCCTAAATTCTTTCACCCTCCGCCTTTGAACAGGGAAACCTCACAATTTGCTTTTTCTCCCTACAAAATCCTCATCCCTCATTAGGTCAACCCATGTATTGCAAAAAGTATCTGATGAAACAACCTGCCTTTTAATATATTTAGTAGACTTTATTTTCCTCCCTAAAAGTATATGTTCAACTACCATCAGAATAGCAGCTATTCCAGTTTATGAACATAGGAAATTAAAGACAAGCTATGGTGGTTAGCTTTGGAATGTTTACACACAAAAACTAGATGCATTGCTAATTCACAATGTAGTATTTTTGTAACTAAATACTGCTGTAGTATGTCATCTAGTTCAGGACTAGAAAGTGCAGTTGGAACTGTAAGCTAATGCTACTTAAGAGCACTTGAAGGTTCAATGGATTATTCAAAAAGGCACTGAGCAGTCTTTGCTCTAAGGGCGTAGCTGACACTGTAAAAGTTAGAAATGTAATTTGAGAAGTTTTTCATTAAAAGAATACTCAAATGTGTACTTAGGCTGTGCCACTGGACCCAAAGCATAGACACGCTCAGATGTTCAAATGACTTCCTGAAATAACGCTGGCAATTGCAAACATTTAGCAATTGCTGAGAAACAGTTACTCTCTTGAGTATGTCTGTGAATTTCAGAATCTGCTAAAACAATACAAATGTTCAGCCTTCAAAGGGGCTGAAAATACATTGAGTGAATTCAGTGCCTGGTGCCGTACTCTGGTCCTGAGACCAAAGGACACAAAATGATCTGTGTCCATGTGGCTAAAACTTCTTGCCCTTCTAAATACTGTTGCCACATCTGTCATACTGGATGTGGTCTTTGGGCCTGTTGTACCTCCCAGGAGATGGCTAGTTTGCCCAGGCAAAAGCTCTGATTGCTTTTAGACTCTAACAGGCTATGACACATTTCTGTGTCCAGAAAACCACTAGTCAATGTTTAACTTACTGCTACAGACATAGCCAGAGATCCTGCTTGGGCAGAGCTGGGGCAGCCTGGGCTTACTTGCTAATCGCACGTTTTTGTATTTCAGGGGAGGTTTGCACCCTTCTTTGTTAGTATGGATAACATCTGTGAATTTGACAAGAAAACAATATATGAATACAGTGAATAAATTAAGACCCAACATGTTCACAGTGTATCAGTAATGAATAATGCCTTCCAGGGGAAAAGGCAGCTATGTAGACTTAATAAAAAGGAGTCTCTGTGCAGCTAAATATGAGGAAATAGGCTATAAGCATTTCAGTAAAAGCTTCTAAAAGGAGTTAAATTACCAATGGAAAAAACGTTCTACTTCTTTCCCTTTTTCTGTATCATACTATCTCAATATCAATCTCATCTCGTTTTCATTTTCTAGTGTAAATTTACTTCTTACATTCCCTAACGACATACAGTACCTTCCTTGTTGCTTCATTTTTATTACACAAGAACAGGTGCTACTTTGAACTATTCCTATACATATATTGACCTGCTGGCTTCCACATTACAGATTCCAGTGGAAGGGCGAGACAGTCTCATATGACCATGGTTTTCATGAAGATTTCATTAACCCCCAGGAAGCCAGGTCTTTTGCATATGCTAGGCAAGGGCTGGCTCTATAGACTTTTCCTTGTCTCAACTTCTGCTTTTGCCTCGAATTTGTTTTGTTAATAACTTTTAAGAACTATAACAGCAATGGGGTTGGATGATCACAGTGGCCTTTCCTAGATTCAGAATGAACGAGTCTTTGAGATAGAGAACTAAGAGAATCTGGAGGAAAAATTATGCTGCCTCCCAGCAGAGGTAAATCTCTATTACAGTCAGTGGTGTGCTTGCAGCGGAGGAAGGCAAATATCTGCTTTGAATAGTGGCAGTGAAGGCATACATAGCAAAGTTTTGTTACCACAACAGTGGAGGTTTCTTCAGGGGTGGGAGATGGATACTTAGAAAAATCTACATTTAAACAGAGAAATTAGTACCATATTCTTTTAGAAAAAAGAAAAACTCAGGAAAGGTGTTGGTTTCCTTAATTTACTATATTATTTTCATAACAGATAGAATTATTTCATACTGTGACAGATGAAGGCCAAAAGTAATGCTGAAAGGGCAAAAGTGATCCCTTGATGTATAGTCACAGGAACAGAGAGGTTCTGCTCCATCTGTCAACTACATGTGCAAAGATGCCTGACTGCTCTTTCCAGTTCTCTTGAACTTACAGTTCAAAATAGTATTGATGAACTGTGCAGAATTTGAAGAAAACTTGAGACTGAAAGCTATGTATTATTGTGAAAAAGTTTCAGAGAACTTTATAAATTCCAAAGCTAAAGTGCTTGGACACTTCAAGTCATGGGAGGCACCAAGTTGGTAATGAAAGCTTATAAAACAAAGTCTAAACACAAAGTTTTGAAGCTGATGCAGAGTACATTCAGAACTGAAATAATTTTTTTTTAGCAATAAGGAAGATCACTATAACTAAATGGAATAATTCACCAACAGCAACAAATAAGTGTCCATCACTAGACTTTCTTCACTAAGTATTGATCTGTTTTTTTCAAGTTTCTCACAGAATCTAATCTAAGGATGTCCTGTATTAGTTCTTTCTGATTTCATAATTCATAACTTTATCAAGAATCACTCAACAGCCAAACAAAACTCAATTATTAATTTCATTGTTTTTAAAAAAATTCTTAAAGTCCATCCAGTGATGGAGTATCTGCATCTCTTGCTGAGAATGCATCTCTAAGTCTCGTTTTCCTTTTATTTGTTTTCTTGCCAATCTGAATATAGCAAAAACAGATGTTAAAGGGCTGTAATTTGTGTTTGATCTGAAAATGGGCCAAAAATTCTCATAACAATGAAAATGACATTCATTAATATTTGCCAAAATTGTTGAACCACACTTGCTACTGTTTGACTCAATTTATTAATAACTGACAAGCACTCTAGCAAGGTTTTCTGGCAAGAATGAAACAAAGGAAATGAGCCAGAACAAGTGTAATCAAGAAATGTAAATAAACTTTAGGATAAAAACATGGTATGTTTGAACTTAGTATGAAATATTGACATTTTCCTCCAGGAACTCTGCAGGTGGAGGAAGAAACTCTTCTGTTGAGAGGAGGGAAAAAAAAAGACAAGTCTTCACAGAGAAACAATGGGATCGTCTCACCCACTCTATCAAGCTGATGTCATTGCAAATGGCTCAGCACTATGTTCTGACATTTAGGAGTATACAGACTCTCTTCTGTGCTTTCCGTTAAAAGGATTTTAAAGGATTTTAGACAGTACATGCAGTTCTGCAGACATTGTTTTGCAGTTATTTCATTTAAACGTCCCTGTGATGAGACTGGGACTCAAGTCATTAGTGACTGCATTTTAATGGCAAAGACTTATCAAGAGGGCTGGGTCCTTAGCCCAAGGCATGAACTATTGCTGTTCACCACGATTTGGTCCAGATTTACCAGGTTTTACAAATGCTCCCTGATGCCTTGCTGTTCTCATACTCACCCTCGCCTATTTGAATTTCTGTAAGAAAATGTAAGTTCTGCAGGTGCAAAAATTCTGATTTTTTTGAAGCTTGCCTGAATGCACATTGAGTTTTGTAGCTGGTAGCTAGCTGCAGTTAAGCTTTTTGGGTGTAGTAGTCTGCAATTCGCTTTACTTTTCCCTAGGACTGAATGGTATCACTCCAGAGTTCTCCTCTGTCTGTGGCTTACATCTATCATTCCTTTTTGATCAGGCAGACTGGCTTGTGATATACAACCTGGTAACAGCTAGACCAAAAAAGAACTGCGAAGGGCAGGTACCAGGCTATCTGCAGTTTTGTGCTTGTTATGAACTTACTAATACAAGGCCTGTTTGTAAACTCACAGTCCTGGGTTCTTGGGCCAGCAACAGCACTGACTTCAGTGGCACTCTCTCTAGACAACAAGGAAAAATGTCTCAAGGACATTTTATGGTACATGTGTCAAAGGGGAGCACATTAAAAAAGCCAGCCTGATGTTCTTTAAGCTCTTCTATGCTCAGGCTAAGTTTATGGTGCTAAATAGAATGAGTGAGAGCCCACTCTGTCCCTTAAGTCAGCTGACAGGGCAAAACCCAAATTCTTGTTCTCTCATCCTTCTCACAACTAGGAGGCCACATCCAAAGTGGCTGTTGGGACAGGCAAGACCCAGAGCAAGGTACCATCTGGAGGAATGCTTGCTGGTCTACTCCAAACTCTGCCAGAAGCATTCTTTCTTTGGTGGGCATGGGCCAAACACAGCCAAGCTCAAATCACCTTCAGCTCTAACAGGCAATACACAGAGCTAATGCAGCTCTTGTAAGCACGTATGAATGACTTGAAGATGGTTCTTCGGTCTGCAACATGGACAGAAGTTCAGTGGGTCAGAGGGACTGATGGGAGTCAGCCCACTCTCAAGGCTACTCCTCTACTCAGTGTGACTCCATTGGCTTTAGTGTAGTTGCAGTAAGGAGGAGTTTCACCAAACAAGTTCACATCCATTCACACTCTTACCTAAAAATTTGTTCGCTGGTATCTCAGCTCTGACTTTTTCTGGACTATTTCAAATGTACAGGCAATTTATCAAGTTCATTTTGGTTATGGGATGTATATAGAAAGGTAGCACTGAATGTGGACACCACTTCAAAATTGATCCAAGCAGATAGTCAAATAGTGGTAGCAAGGTGATCGTGTATCTACATCTTGTATCTTTTGGAGCTCCTCCAACATAAATATTTCACATGGTGCAATGAGAGCCAATTTTTAAAACGCCACTGAAGTTGAAACACACACTCTAAAACAGATTAATATTAAGATTAGAATTAAGGAAAGTTGGAAACTATCATCATTTAAACACAATTTATAAGTCTAATTTCCTGCATGTCACTCCCAGATAATAAATACTTTTCTTTTGGCTTGGAAAAGCTGGGGGGGGAGGGGGAAGTTAATTTAAGGCTCATTAGTTTATTTTTAGTAGCTTGAGATCTGAGGGATTTGAAAACATTTCCCTTTTCTAATAGAACATGCCTTCCTGTATACCAAGGATGTCCACTGACCTCACTCCCTTGTGGAAGGTGCCACTGATCCATGACAGAAATCCTGTGAGGGCTTTGAAAGCTAAATAGAAACCAGAAAAAAAGTATTATCATGCTTAGCTGATTATAACATTGGAAATAAAGTTCAACTGTGAGTTTGGGGGGGAGAAGGAGTAGTGCCTGAAACAAACAAGCACTTCCCATTCTTGCCTGGAAGAAGCCCATCTTCCCTCTGCTTATATAATAAGAACGTTACTCGCTAATTCGCCAGTAGCTGAAAGAGATTTCTGTTTTTAGCTCTGGGTCTGTGGCAACTGTTTTCTTTTAAATGAAAATTAAATGGGAACATACAGCTAAAAAATCATTGAGCCATAATTGAAGTGCATTAATGGTAATTACTTCTTTCTTTCACTCATCATTTTGACAGAGAAATCCATTACTCCTCCATCTCTGTGTTACCACAAATTACTCTTCCCTGTGGATGTGCAGTGACTGAAGGAAATCATGGCTTTGCTCTACAGGGTTTTCTTTAGTGCAGCCCTGTTGTCCCTGTGCTTCTTTCCCTGGAGACACAACCAAAAATATCAATCAAATATATAAACATTATACTACTTTGATAAGGATAAGAGGGAAAAAAAGGCATCAGGTATTGAAGTGAAACTATGAATGTCAGTTATTGAGAGCTTTAATGTTTGGTATTTTTTGTGACCATAAATTAATCATACTGCTTTATTTTAAGCTGCTTGTCTTGCCAGTAAGAGAGATTTTCCTGAGATACTAATTTCACTAGGTAAGATCCTTTTAAGGGTTCTATCACTTTGAGTACATTTGGACCTCTTAGCTCAGGATCTTCTTTTCAAATACCCTCTGGCAGTCAAAGAAACTCAATTATCCCCATGGGTCCAAGGCACAGTCCCTTCACTGCTTGGTTAATGAACTTTTGTGGACTAGTATTAGGAAATATTTATAAAAGATGTTGAAAAGGTCTCTACTGCTATTCAGAAATAGCTATTTTAAAGATAGGAGGAATCTGTAACAAAAGTAATTTTCCTCGCATTGTGGATGAGATGATATGAGATTATTTTTATGTGGGAACTAACTGAAATTTTTGTTTTGAGGTGGCTCTCAGGATATGAGCACTTATTACGGAGATACTTCCACTCTTGTGGAGAGACTGAATATGGCAGAAGCGGACAGCTACTTCTTCATTTGCATTTGAGGTTGTTGCAAAGTTTTTGTGTTGAAACTGTAATAAAATACCAACTATTTCTGAGGTCATCACATAAAGAAAAAGATTAACCATAAAAGATAATTTCAGGCTATTCATTTGATTAAAAATCAATGTGCATTTAAATGTTTTATTCACTTATTAAAAGATACTGATAAAACTTTAAAATTGATAGATTTTCTGCAATAATATCACCTCAGAACCTGAGAGTCCATTACTTTAGTTTTTTTCAGGCCTATAATGAAGTGGTCTAGAAGGAAAAGTTCTTCCTTTTGCCACAGATTTTCCCTTATTTTTGCAGCTTTCAGTGACGAAAATTCTACGGTAATGAATAGGAGGTGTTCAGATGATGTCACCACAGGTATACTTTATTTGTTTCTGTATCTATATTTTGTTCATATAGTTACATAATTTTTCACTTGGATATTAGCTTTAGATATAAGATGGGAAACAGCACATAGACAGAAACAAATAGAATAATTCATTCGTAAGGCTTTTGGATGCCTTACTGACTAACTTTATTCAATTTCAATAGGAAATAAATTTTTCAATCTGATGATACAAAATTTGTTGCTTAGTTACTAAGATATATTATATATGCCTTGCAATCAATCTTGCTTGTGTAAGAGACAAGTCTTTCACTTCCCTACTATCAGAAACTGAAGATTTTGCAGAATCTATTTTGTTCAGTATTTTCCTGTGAGATTCTAAATCCATTGGCATTATGTGTTACTGATGGAGTAACACTGACATGTTTCTTAGATGTTCTAGAATTGCATCATTTTACAGGGTGAAATTACTAAGCAGAATTCATTCTTTTCTAAAAATCATACTTCCTGTTCCATGGACACAGACCTCTGCTGGTATGAAGAAACAGCAACAGTGACCTGAGGTTTATCCTGGCATTCAAATAACGTCAAGGAAAAGAAAGCATATTGTAACACTAGATCATCCAAAGAATGACATGGGTTAATGACTTACCTTCTTTGGGCTCTGAACAGTCTCGCTGCATTAAAAATGCTCTGCTTTCAAAAAAATCTGATCTTACGGTAGTTTCTCTGGCCTTCCAATCGACTAGATCCACCTATAAAAAATTTGAAATTGTAAACCCATATATGACTAAAAAAAAAGTCACTCTTAATCCAACCCTGAAATGATTATCCTGAAATATCCCACCAAAACAATTATTTTATGACACTGTTAGGAGAAAAATCAAAAGAAAAAGGAAAGAAGAAAGAAGTGAAGAAAATGTTACCCAGCTGATGTTGCAAGCAAGAAAAACATCAAAGCATAGGAATAGCAGGGACCTCAGGACAGTGTCAGTTAAAACTGTGCTAATCCTGACAAATACACCTGCGTTCAAAGATCTCTATTGCTTGCCTGGGGAAACTGTGGAGTCACAATGCAGGCTGTTCCTTCATTGTTCTCCCTATTGCAAAAATGTTTCCTGCCCATCTTCAGTCTCCTTGTCACAGGATCCATTCAAGACCCGTTTTCTGTCTCTAATGGGCATGGAGTGCTGATTGTTCTCTTCTTGTCTTTATGGGTATGTTCCTCTCAATCTTTTTTTCTTTAGACAAAACAACCTTAGTACACCTGCGGGTTTTCTTTAAAAAATCTTGAAATTTTTGTTTCTAGGTTTCCTGTGTTAGTACAAATAATTTAGGCAAGAAGATGCTCTCAGTACATTATGTCCCCCCTAAACAGAGAGCTCATTAGAATCCAACTCATTGATTGCATCAATGTTGACTCAGAGAACAGGTATACAAGCATCACTTCCCTGTCCTCTTGCTTCTTATTAATACAGCAGTCCATTATGGTGGGATGCTCTTTCTCTCAAGATTCTTCTCTCTTTCCACAGGTAGCCTATGCATCTAGTTCAGAAGCTCTGAAATTTTCAGTTAGATCAGACATCTACTTTTAATTTGTTTGATCAGATATGGAAATAACTCTGAACCAAAATATGGATCGTGTAGCTGTCTGGTACACGGCTACACCACTTCACATAGGTGAATGTGCCAGACCAGACACTACCAGTAAATACCTGCTTTCAGTGCAGGTGTGGTTGAGTGTATAAGGGTGTAACCAGGTGGTTGTTTTATTTGTACCTTACCTTTGGATCCATGATGAAGTTGAAGCGTGTGGTTTAGATGTATCACTGTGCTCACACATACACGCACATTGTTGTTATGTCTACAGTAAAAGAGCAACGTGTAAAAGATGGTTGGGTTCATTTGTCTTCAACTTCTCTCCATAAGATGGAACTCTTGTAAAGAGGGAGCCGGTTAATGTAAGGGAGTTGTCATACTAACACAGTTATATTGCTTTGGGGCATGGGCTGGGGTGGAACACCAGTTTGCTGAGAGCCTTTCTGTGTGAACTGGGAAGGTGCTCTTAGGTGTAAGCACAGTGCAGGTGGCACTGAAGCACTTGAGTCCTGCTGTGAAGTCAACCCCTCTAAAACTTTGGAATATGTTTTAGCAAGCTGCGTCCTTGATCTCCAGCTGAGGTAATTTATTACCAAAAGTTACAAACGTATTTGCAAATTCTTAACTAAATCAAGGGAAATCAGATGCCTTAAATTTGAATCTTAGGGTTTTTTTCTGGTATATCTTCCAAACACCTTTCAAAATCTTTCGGTATCAAAAGATTTTGGTTTGTCTGACTCCAAGTTTTTGAAGCCTGTTCTCCTAATGACAGTGGCAAAACTAGGGATACATGAGAGCTGCACTAAACCATTGTATAATAACTAGTCCATTTCCCAAACATACATACCAGGCAACATGTATGTCTGTCTGGTGACATATAAGTTGATTTTCTTGCTTTAAGAGAGACACATTTTTATATTTATCTGTATATACACTGATATAAATAGAAATGAGTTTCTATCATAAATTTCCTCTTTTACACTGTGCCTTCTTGTCTTACACATCTTTTTCTTCATCTACTGCCGTTCCTACAGGAAACAAATTTCCTCCCACAGTCGCCCACAATCCTTCTGTCCCACCAAACAATACAAGCTCAATTACATCATTACATGAATTAAACAGGAAAATAAATAAATAAATAAATATTAATTGCAATCTTCTAGTGTCAATATATTCAGAACAGACTTTTAACACCTAGTTTAGCAGGACTCATTTCCATAGTGTTTCATCGTTCCAGTGTTTTTGTCTCTTCCTCAGCACAGATACGTCATGTACAACCTACTGACAAGGGCATTAGAAGACTGTGAGCAAATAAGACCTGCAATCGAGCTCCCATATCCCAGTTACTTTTCAAATCAGTAAAGAATCTTTTGCTGTTAGCAGAAGTGCTTGTATGGCACCTTTTTATATTGAGGTGAATTACCAATAAAGGGCCTGTTTGTTTCGCAGTATAGAGAAAGCCTCAAGACTTTCTGTGGTATCTTCTACTGATTGCAACAGAAAAAGGAAAATCATTCTGCTGGGACATAAGCTAAGGTCAGAGACTGGCTTAGAGTATTTTGGGGAATAATGCAGACAGATCCTAGACCTGATTCTTGTCATCTAGCTTTAAATACCTAAACCCTACATGTTTAGTCTAAGCTTGTCATCTAGGCTCCATATAATTGATAGGTCCTCTGAGAGTGTGAAGTAAGATTAATCTAGCTCTCAGGGACTTCAGTAGGTTTGCAGCTGCTGTTGAGTAATTATGTCTGCTAATTACTAAGAAGGGTCAGAAAAAAACCATATTTCTCTACAGTCACCAAGGCTTTACAAGGCCACCACACAGATACTCTCAGAAATTTGTCTGTCTGACACAGTTTCAGAGGACCTGTCTGTCCAAGGTAAAAATCACCTGAGACAGGTGAACAACTGAGACCTAAAGCTGCTGCTCTGTTATTTCAATACCCAGTCCTGATGTAATAATTTGGGGTGGTTTTTTAGTCCAGATATATAATGCAACTACTCTTAGCACAAACCTTGTTCTAGGTTGTATGTCATACAGTACACGAAGTCCAAGTCCTTGACTGGAGGTACTCTCATGTCTTTAGTATACAACCCAGCAAAAAAACTGTATGAGTATCAGAGATTTGGTAGATGGAAAGAGATGCGGTCTGTTATGAAACTCCTTCTAAAACTGCAGTGGTTAGAAATTTTACAAGGGAACCTAAACATTTAGTGGTCTTTGCTCTACGTGCAGCACCCAAAGTACAACACTGGGAGGGCAGTTAAACTGACAGTGAGTACTAAGGAATACTTTGAAATCTATGGAAGATTTTTACAGTATGAGATTAAGGCCTAAGCAGGAGGCAAACCTATAGTAGACTGTGAATATCATAAAACTGTCTGCTTATGCAACATAAATGTCGTATTGGCACCTTTTTGACTGTTCAGATAAAAGAGAAAAAAATATCCCTTTCCTCACCCTCTCTATATTGAGAGCTGAAAAAAACCTAATATCCCTGGTCCATAGGAAAAATAAAACCTTGGTTCTGGCACCAAAACTTTCTTAATTATACTTACATTTGACAACTATTTCCTTATAATGTAAACCTCTGCTCCAAATCCCATAAGCATTCAATCACAAAAATTAAGATGATTTAATGCACCAAGTGTGTTTTGTTCCCCAGCACAAGTTGAATAAAATTTTGTGTTCCTGGAGGTCAAAACCCACACATTGTAGCAGACTTCTTGTAAATCTTGTAGATAAGTTTAGGATGGCTGCTGTTATTTTTGTAACCTTCCTTTGAACCATAACTTCCTCACCAGGTACTTCACATTCTACCTCAGAGACATAAAACTCCCCAAAGCTGAGCTATTTCTTTCAGCTGTTTTACAGTACAAAGCAGCCATCCAACCATCCCTAGGGTCATGCAATATTGCTACCTTTTGCATCAGTACTTCAGAAGACAGAGCTCGTTCCATACCATTTTTCATACTTAAATTGACAGAATCTACCTGCAGGAGCCATAGGCTGCAGCTTATTTCAGAAGAGGGCACCGGAGCACACATTGATTGGCTGCCAGATTGACTGTGAGCCTTGAAATAAAGCCGTGGTATCATAGCATCCATTGTACAGCCAATACAATGTGCAGGGCGGAAAGCTAAGCTTTAAAATAAGTTGAGGATGGAAGACCAGGCTTTAACAAGAAACTGAAAACCAGAAATTCAAAAAGAGACCGATTAAAGCGTCATTGTAATTTTGTGACTAATATTTTTACACTCTAGTTGAATGCATATGAGTTTTGGGTATTTAAAAGGCTGGATAATAACATGGATAAACATTTTAGAACTGGGAGCTATAAATTATCCAATTTCCTACTTTCTAGGAGCTTTGTGAACCTGAAAGTACTAAAAATCATGAACTGTTTAAATAGTACAGTGCTGGAGGTCACAGGATTGTCTCATATTAATTTCATATTCTGCAGAAATCATCACTATTGTTCACTCATAAACTAATGCTACAGTCTGAATATGTCCTGCTTTATTTCTATCTTTTTTAAAAAAACTAAAATTAGCATTTTTGGCTAGTCTTAATCACTCCCCTCACAAAACCAGTTCCAGGAATATTAACCAGAACAAGTTAAACAGGTCTATTACCCTAGTCCAGAACAAAATGACCCTTCCAGCTCCTCTAAACTCAAGAGGTTGCTCTCTGTCTCTCTCTTTCTCCCTGAAACCTGAACCCTATGCTCTTGGATTCTTTGCTTCAGCAGTCTAGAGGGAGATGAACTCCTCTAGACTGTGCATGCCATGTCTTCCATCCTAGATTATCTTCCTGGGAACTGGGAGGTAGATTTGAACCTCCCCAGCTTCAGGCAGGTAAGGCTTCCACCCATTTCTAGATGAAAAATCCAACACCAGGCTAATAAGATGCATATGCTTTTCTTCTTGCGGTAATGTTTTGGGCAGAAGTGGCCATTGTTGTCTTCATTAGCTTTTGGTAAGCTCCAGGTTTTTGGGTCTTACTAGGCGCTCTCAGAGCACCTGTACCAGACTGGATTCCCTGGGGGACTTGGGTGTCCTTATTTGTGTATATCAAATGGCTTTAGGTAACTAGTAGGTACGTAAACACTCATCAAATATTGGTGTCCCTGTCACATTAAAAGGTAGTACTAGCTTTTAATTGTCTAACTAGCTTTCTAAGTAAACATCTCAGTGCTTATGCACTGTCTGGTCCATCAGCAGTCAGATGGAGTTTGTTTGAAAGTCCAGCCTTTCTCTGGAAGAGCTGCACAGTAGGCAAGTGATTGCTATTGGGATCTCATTCCAGGCTTTTAAAGAAATTTAGAAACTCTGTTGTGGTTGCTACCTGAGCCCAGTGGACAGAAATTCCGTGAATGCTTACTCCACAATGGGGTTTTATTTCGTTTAAGGTATTAACTGAAATCCAGAGCTTCTTCAGAGTTCCTACAAGAAACATAAAGGTATTTTTCAGCAGAAATGACAAATGACAGTCACCTTTTTAATTTCAAAAAGCAGGAAAGTGACTATGATTTTTTTAACATGCTGGCATAGTAGAGTGGGGGCAGATTTGTCAAAGCTACTTATTTTACAGGGTGACATTTAGCATTAACAGGTTAGCAAATGCCTTGAATTTGTCCAAAAAGAGAGAACTTGAACTGCGACAATAAACATCCCAGCAGAGATAAAAGGAATGTTTAAAACTGGTTTCGTTAAACTGCAATTATGACTTCTACTTTTGGTGCTCAGCAGCTTCAGGGAGACCTTTACAGTGCCCACTCACATACACGCCCCCCCCCCCC
>Ga0065711_1006877_pt1 | contig 21761 bp, 11 predicted proteins | sample Hoacrofraction12_FD_59098 | JGI IMG/M metagenome (GOLD analysis project Ga0065711, IMG submission 59098) | Hoatzin crop microbial communities from Cojedes, Venezuela - Epithelial fraction 12 v2 (version 2) | ecosystem: Host-associated > Birds > Digestive system > Esophagus > Crop | place... | reverse complement strand
GGGGGGGGGGGGGAGGAGGGGTGGGAAAGTTGAAAGCAAGGATCCGCTTACAGCCGGAGAAGAATATCATTAACTATTAATAACAAAAAGGCTGCAATGCAGACAGCTTGAAATCTGGTACAGCTTACTAAATCACAACTGCATGAGACCATTATACTACAGTTTACCAGTAATAGCTCCACAGTTCAGAATCCTTACCTTGAAATCTCACTTTCAACAAGAAATTCATACATTCGTATTAAGACCACACAGCACATCTTTCCAGCAATGCAGCACTTACTACGATGAGAGCTGTTCGAAAATTCAGAAAGATTTCTTCGAGTTAAACATTCATTTTAAAAGTAGGTTCTTCTGAAACAGGATGTTTTATGCCAAACAATTCACAGACAATATTCAATCAAGCGTAAGCGCAGAACTTAGTCTGCAATAACATCAGGGAAGGAGAGGAAATCTAAATCATGCACACCTAACAAAGTTTCTTCACTAGGAAGACACGATGAATAAGTTTCCTCTGGAAAGAGTCCTGCGAAAGTCAGCCTCTTCTGCCAAGACAGTGGTTCCAACTGCTTTCCACCTCACTTTACAAAACTGGCAATCAGCAGCAGTTAATACTGTATTAATAAGTAAGGTATGGCAGATAATTCTGCTGAGTGCCAAATGGGGGGGGGAGGTGTTCGTTTTTCTTCTACCTTTCAGTACACTAGTGGCCTAGGTGGAGCCCTCTATTCACGTCTAAGCAAATCAGCTTAGCTGATCCCACTCTCTTCACATTCCCTGGACAGACATTTCAAAGAGTATTGATCTGCCCTTTCAGGTGCACTCTTCCTTTGTGAAATACAGAGTAACTATTCTCCATTTTCCAGAGTGACAGGAGGACAAAGGGCTAAACGAAAACAGGGGAGCCTGCAGGGAGAGGCGCTCCATCGCATTGGCCCTATTAACAGAATATAGGGTGGGCAACGCCAGGCATCTCAGAGCTGTGAGATAAGAGCAAATCGGGCTGAGAATGACAGTACTGAAGCAAAGTGGGGATGCTACGGGAAGGATAGCTGTAGCTATCTGCGGTTACCCCCACTCTCCTCACTATGCCCTTGCTGCAGTTGGTCCACAGATTTGGAGTTGTGAGGTCCTGTTCCCCTGCTGTCACCCCACTCACAGGCTCCACAGAGCAAAAAAGAGCAAACGAGTCCAGCCCTAGCGCTGGGCCTCACCACTTACATGCTCTCCTTTCTGAAGCGAGGTGGGTTTTGTAGTTGGGAATGTATTTTTTAAGAAGGGCATATCTGATCACAGCTCGCCCTGGTCTGTCAAGCCTCTTAAAGAGTGGAGAAGGCTGTCCACGCAAATGGGTATCGCATAAAGACAAAAAACAACACAGTAAACAACCATTAACAGATGATTTTTAGTAACATTAAGTTTGCAAATAACTTAGACATTAACAACACGGTTTCAAAGTAACCCATACAAGCAATACGGTGGAGATACAGAAATAAAACTCATGTACAGAGCTATTTACAAGAGTGTCCAGAACCACATCAAGAAATGTCAGGGTGGAAAGCCAATCTGGACAGTTCTACAACAAAAACTGCAGATAGTAGGAGGGTGGTCCACTTACTAAAACAGAAGTGTAACAAGAAAGATAATAAATACAGAGTCACAACCACATTAAAAAATAGTGCATGTGCTTCAGTATTAACTTGCTTCTTTCTGATGTTTAATTTTATTTGGGGATTTGAATGTAGCAATTCATTATCTCTGGGCATAAAGTAAAAACCCTGGAAAAAATGTAAATGTTAACAAATCTCAAAAAAAAAAAAATCTCCTTTCTCAGTCCTGAGAAACCAGCACAGCTCACTGTTTCATTTCTTTTTCTAGAACAGAAGCTGGCAACTTCTCAAAGTGTTTGGGATAGTAGTACTTTTTTCTCTTACATTTGAAGTTAAGCATGCTGGTAACATTTTTCCTCCCGCCTTCCCACTCCCACTGAGTTTGGAACGCATCAGGAGCCCAAAGCCCAGCTTTCACAGACACAGGACACCAAAAGACATCAACGATTTACAGCATCTTGCCGTAGCAAGAGACAGTGGAATACCCACTCCTTGCTCCGAGTTCTGCAGCTCAGCAGAAGCCAGGCGGCAGCTTTCTGCCCTTGGGGCTAACAGTGGGTGCAGAGACATTTTTAGAGAGGCTCAGTCCAAATAGGGACCCAAGAGCTGTTTTCACTAAAAGATATGACCTGCCGCTCACAAGCCAGTGCTTGCTGAAACACTGAACTGGCCATGTCAGAGCTTGCAGGCTCCCGCCAGAAGGATCAAATTTAATCTTTGGCCCTCACATTCAGGGACTGTTTGTCAAAATTTTAACATACCCACAGTGGAGAAGTGGAGTCATGCATCCAAACACAAGAAAGGTTATATTTAGAGTACAGGAGATCATTATGGAAAAGGACAAACAGGAAAAATTTCATGCTGGGAGTGGATAAATGGTTTATTAACAAAAGTGATCATGAGCTATACAGCTGATTGTAGCAGGGCAGCACTCCTCTGTGTAATGCAACGGTAAATTAACGAAACTTTGGGGAACATCAGAAACAGAAAACAACAAAATTATTTTATCCAACATGTTTTGAGACTGAAGCTAAAGTACTGCATCCATCCCCAATATCCACATTTTTAAAAACATGGCAAAAAAAGGTGAAGGATGCAGAAGAGTGCTGAAAAGTTACTGAAAATAGGCAGGAAAATCCATTTAGTTCCATATACTCAGATCACTAGCAAAGAGAGAGAAACACAACTCTAACTTGCAAATATTACCATGAAATAGTTCACAGGAAAACACCAGATAGTAATAGGACACTATGACAAAGTTATGATTAGGGCTCCTTACAATTTTTTTTTTTTTTTTAACTTCTCTTTATTTTCTGCCTAAAACCAGGAGTAAGCCTTATTTCTTATCAGCATTAAAATGTCTGCACAGAAGGTAGTCCCCAAGTTATATATAAACACACTCCTAAGTGTCATAGAAAACTGGTATGATATTCTTCTCCGCTGTTTGTGAAGGCAAGGTATATATGCATTATCCAAACAAAACATCTCCTGAGAAGATGAGTGATAATGCTGTCTCAGCGCCAGGATCTGAGACTTTTTTCAAAAAAAGCATCTTTGCATGACAAAAACCTAACGCTACATCAGATAGCTTTTCATTAGCAGGCTGCTAATAAATTGATATCCTCAAGTAATTCATTACAAAGACTCTGGGCAACAGGAAGTCTCACAGCAAACATGTATATTCAATTCTTATAAAGATGTTTTGCCCCAGTATGAGCTCCAGTCTGGGGAACACAGTGTCAGATGAACTGAGGTACTGAGTTTCTTTCTAACAGGCTGCAAATCTGTTCCATGAGTTCTCAGCTGCACTGAGCACAGTTGACATTGAAAACCACGCCAGGCACTAGCAATCATCATCGATGCTTTGTTTCTTTCAAAAAGCTCTGTACTTTAACAAAAGGTTATTCACTTTAAAATTCAGCTACATCTCTTCTGTATTGAAAGCCTGAGTCTGGACAGCACTGAAGGATTCCAAGATCTCATGGACTTTCAAATCTGTAAACCATAAGGCTTTTGCTCAAGTACTAAAAGCAAGACTCACAATAACGTTAGACAGACTTGGTAGCAGGCAGGAGAGCAGCGAGAGGGGAATCACAGGACTTGAAATTCACCCTGTTCTGCTTCTCAGTAGGAAATACAATGCTCTTAACAACAATGATTAACGACTAACAAAGGAAGACGGATTCACTACTCAGAACCTTCAAATCAAGCTTAAATGGCTTTTCTGGAAAATATGCTTGTGTTAAATGTATTTTGAAAACCCAGCAAGACAACCTACAATAAAGCTTCACAGCCGTAATTATTCAAGAGATCATTATTACGAGATCATCTAAGTGGATTACTTCTATTGCCAACATTGCTGAACACTAATTATGGCTCAGGATTTCACTGTGCTATATATTGCACTGACAAGTAAATAGACATTTCTAACACAAGAAACCTAGATTTTCCTTTTTATGATCAGTTTCATCAATAAACCAGAACAGAACATACCAGCAATTGCCAATTACACAGGATCTGCAGCTGCCTTGCATCTGCAGTGCAGCAGTTCATTTGCCTAAGTAAACTCCAGAGTTTTGGTACTTAACTGGCAAGCAATGTATTAGCCTAGAGTGCCACACTGGCAAAACCAACCCCGGAGGAAAAGGTAGGCAAAGACCAGCTAAGAAAACATTAGAAAGGAGCTGGAGAGAGGGATCTGTGAACACGAATATGGGCAGCACCTTAGCATTCAAACCTGCAAGTTACTGCAGCCTTCAGTCTCAAAATTCTCAATCAATGCATGACAATTAGTTAAACTGTGAGCAGGACTGATGGTGAACAAACAGATTACTATTTAGCACAAAAGATCATAACTCAGTTTACATTTTTGCTTTAGAGGGTTCTCTTTTGCACAAAACACTAAGCTGCCTCAGTCCCAATGCTTAGCAGCTACATTAGCATCAGACAATGACTTGCCAGCACATCTAATGCCACAGTAAACACATTCTGCAACACAGGCATCAAAATTCTGGGATCTTGCACCTGCACTTTCCAGAATGTAACATTCCTCATCCAATGCACTACGTGCCTAATGGAAGCTAAGCAACCACTGTAATAGTGGAGCTCATTGAAGAGACATTTATAAAGGACAGAAATATCCAGCTGCTAAAGCAGGACATCACTCAGAAAATAATCACCTCTGCACTCTCTGAGCTGATCCACCAGGAAACCTACAAAACATATTCCAAAAAATAAGCCTGGGAACAAACTTCACTGACTACCAAAACCCATGAACTCAGTAGATATAAAGTGCCATAAACCCAGTAATTTACTCCCCTCCACTGACCTCTTCAGATTCCAAACATGAAACTACATTATTTTTCTTTCCATGGAAGATAAACTTATTTTAGCACTTCTTCCACTCCCTCTTCCCATCCCATCATCTCCATTGCTTCCATTTCAAAGACAAAGGCTTGATGCTAAAAAGTTTGTCTAGTTTCCCCCCTGCACCTACACCAAAACATTTAATAATAGTTTCTCTACCTTTGAAACTTGGTTTGCCTACACTCTAATACAGTCAGGCAATAATGTCCATCTTTCGAGAGCTCCTAATTTTTCTTCACGTTTGCCAAATCTAGCTGATCTCTCTTCTCAGTCGCCCTTTGAATTGACAACCTACGATACATACACACACCATAAACAGAGGATACAAAAGCTGCCATCAATCCAGTTCATGGCTTTTCCTTACAAAGGCGGATTCCCTCCCACCATAGTAGGATAAAGCAGAAAAACTTCACCAATTCTCTGAGCAATGAACTGAAGAAAAGTAGAATTTCAGTTAGTTACAGAAGTAGCTTTCGCCCCCACTCATGGTTCAGCACATCCGTCTCCAGGGATCCAGATGCTGCAACAGAACCTATCCATACATCCAATTCCTCTAATAGTGCTCGTTGACAAAACCCACTAATAACCATCATTCATACCCTTCATCACCTAGTGGGTCTACCTTGTTTACTGACTTTGATACTTTTGACAATCTTTTTAGGAACCTGTGACCAAACTGATTTCTTTTTTTTTTTTTTAAAGCACAGAGAAGAGAGAAAGATTGAGAAATAAGTCTAGAGAATGTCTATTTTAACATCTTCTGATGATACTTCAGGCTATCTTGATTTTTTCAGGCATAGTCACTGTCAGGACTCCTACATCTCAGTCTGAATCCTTGAATTATTACAACCCACTCTTGTGAGTGGGAGTTGAAAACATGGAGAAAAAAAAAATCTTTTAGATGTCCAGCTTTGGTTCTTCTGAACAGCACCAGTCCTGTAGGCTTAATTAAAAACAAAGAAGCCAAAATAAAGCAAAGGAAAAAAAAACAAGGGATGACAAGAGTCACTGGCTTAACAGCATTCAAATTGTCTGCCAAGACACAAATTCTTTCTGTTCCTGCCTATTTTCCCCAGACACCTCCACCTCCTCTTCCCCATTAAACTAAACCAATATGTTCACACAGTTAAGCGTTCCAATAACTTGGTCAATATAAAATATTCATAGTAGCTCCAAATCTATCAAATTAAGATAATTATTCCCTCCCAATTCAAGCGGCATAAAACCTGAGGACTGCAAGCACACCGATGCTTTTGCCTCCCCTGGCATCTCCGTAAGGTCGTCCTCCTGTGGAAGAACTAAGAACTAAATCATGAGGCATTTAATGATAGCGCGGTCCAGATTTCATCATGTTTTACCACTTTCACAGGTTGGAGATGTTAAAACAAGAAGGTGTCACAAACCCTACTTAACACCTAAAATTTTGTTAGGCAAAACTGAATGAATACAAATCAGAACATATGGAGCACTTCTTCTGTCTTTCTTGATGCAACCCACAGAAGTGATTAGTTTGGCTTGTGACCAATTTGACATCTTGACAAATTAGTCAGTTCCTCACAGAAAAAGGATCTCAACTATTACATGTTTAGGCAATCCAGGTTAATTTGATTATTAGTCAACTCCTCTGTCACACTCAATTATTCAAACCTCTACAATAAAGTGAAAACCAAGAGGTCTTTGCCACATCTACAATATAAAACACAACTCGCATCACAAGTGATATATGAAAAAGCCTGCTCGCAACTCTAGTTGCTACCAACCCTTGTCATCAAGATGCCAATGACTGGGCCTACTAATCAACACAAAAACCATTCAAATAAAGCAATTCCAAAGCCTTTAGAACAAAAAAGCTATTGTTAGCATTCAAACTTTCTGAGATTAGTATTCACTTAAACTTTCACTAGAAATCCTATAAAAGCACCCTGGTTCCACTTACCACTTAGTTTCCTAGACCACAAATGATCTGCACACAGTTCAGAAGTTGCTAGTGTAATCTATTTCAAAACTTATTTCCCAAGTTCATACCACAGAAACAGAAGATGTGTGATGGAAATGAAAAATACAATCTTTGTGCTGGGGCAAAAAAAAAAAATCCAGAACACATTTAAAATAGGAGCTGAATCAGACTACTCAGCACAACCCTATGCTTAGGGCCACAAAAACCATTTAAATGCACTCAAATTCCTTTGGGTTTTAGGGAATTCTGCTCCTCACACATCTTCTCACGGTGCTGCTACACAATAATCCTTCTACTACGTCACAATGACAGCATCTGTCTTTTCTACATCATTTTGCCTCCTTTTTCTATCAATATAACTTACTGGTTTCAAAGTCTTTAGACTCAGCTACAAAATGCCAAGTCCTGCTCCTGATCCATACTTAACCAAAAACTCTGTCATTGATTACTTTAAAAACAAACAAAAAAGAACAGAAAAAAATAAAAATAACAGTTTCAGCCTGTCACCTTTGAGTTTTACCCCTGGCTATCCTTCATGTTTGACAGACATAACCAAGAAACACTGGTAGAGCTACTTTGAGATATGCCTCAAAAAACATTCCTAGCTCTCCTCTGTCACAAGATTTCCCAAAGGTTAGGCTGCTGTACACAAACAACACATCATTACAACCTAGTTTCAGCTCCTCATCCTTCCGGATTTCATAAACTAAGGCACAGTCAATTTTTGCTCTGTTTGCACAGCACCTACCACATTGAGGTGTTGGTCAAAGAGTGCTCTACAAAGTAAACATAGCTGCATGGACACTGAAACAGTAATCTCAGCAATTCCAGCACTGAGACTTGGCAGAAGTTTATCATGCAATTCACAGTCTATTTACCCTAGAACATCTCAGTCTTACCTTCAGACAAACAAAATCACACACACACAAATCAATGTTCTAAGTTAGCCCACCCCCAGTCTTTCAGATCACCTTCAGCAAAAACACACCACTACTAAATCTTTGCTCCATTTATTACCTACAGAACTCAAACAACCAACAGACCTGTAGAACCATCTACTGCTAACAGAAGCAGCCTTGATGTCTTAATATGAGGGATCAACAGGTTCAGTAGGTTTGAACTTCACATTAAAAATGGAAGTTATTAGTTACCTAACAATATCTTACTGCCTGAGAGAAGGGAGGTTTACTGGAAGTCTTCCAACTGTGAGGACACGATGTTTGAGAGAAGCCTGAAGTACTCTGACCATAGAAAGATGCAATGAAGAGATGTGATCTAAGGAGAAAGTAAAATCCAGATCATCAGTGGGGTAGGTAGGCAACAGAAAATGCTAAACAGGACTCGGACAACATCAGATGGAATGTTTTGCACAGGACAAGAGAAGATTAAAAGCAATGTCAATAATTTTGACTCATGCATCCAGAAAGAACAGAGTCTAATTTTCTCCTATTTATACTTACATGACAGTAAGACATCATCTCCGTGCATAACACTTACTATTGCTACTTTTCTTATGCTGGCTGCCTTGGTGGTTTGATATTTCTAACATTACAAGGTTAGGGAAAAAAAAAAAAACAACACAGAACACAGCCAGGTGCATGGGGATGTTATTTTACAGCACTCAGTTCAAAGCACCTCCACAATGCCTTTTAGTTTAAATGGCCATGATACCAACTGCTCTGTAAAAATGTTTAAGGATTTCTTTGTAGTTTATTTTTGTACATTACAACCTGTAGAAAAACTTGCATTGTATCTTTTTCCCCAGGTGTGCATTTCCCATGATGTACACATACTTTATAAACCACAGCAAGTTTGACCCTATGTCACAGGCTAGCCACACCCTTCAAACTGTTAACCCATTTGGCATGACTCTGCTAAAACAGGACTTCATTTTCTAGCAGATCGTTAGTAAAAATCTTTCATTAGAGTATCTGAGCAAGTATTTTCCATTTTAAATAATGATAATAAAGTGCTGGGAAACAGTTAAAACTACTACAGAGAAACAACCAACAGAGAAATAGAAAAATACTTCACAGCATACAATGTCCCTAGTCCATCATTACCGCTCACCGTAACAGCCTTCACCACTACAAGTGCTTGTACACCACAGAACCCACAACACTAGCTGTCTCCTCTCAACCAACAGTACCAACAAAACACAGCAGAGGTCAAGTCCTGCATAATCCACAGCACAAGTACTACAGCAGCAATATTCAAATTCTGTAGCAAAGTGAATATATTCATTTTCTTATGAAATGCTTCTAGTTTTTATCACCATAAATACCAATACTAGTAGACAATATCTCATTACCACACTTTTTTTTTTTAATACTTTCTACCACTGTTTCTAGGTACATATTTTTTTCAAGTACGTTTTCCAGTCAAGACTTTCCTATTAACTTTAAGCCACTGCAAAATTTCAGAAGATCTGGAAGTTTCTGTCCACATATGAATTTCTTACGAGAGGCTTGCAAAACAAGTGACATGCAAATCCATACACTTTACTGATGGTGAGCCGGCTGCCTGCCTAATCGGCATGCCTGCAGTTCCAAACCTTGTGCTGCCACTGCTCAGCTGACAGGCCAAATAAAGAAAGGTATAGGATGTGGGCGAAGCCAACAGTGATGCAGTGAAGAAAATGCTTGGTCTTAATTTAAAGTAGCTTTCAGTGACACACTTGCATATTTAAGTTAGACACCATCATCTTCTAGGCTCTGAAGCAAAAATACCAATCCCTCCACACAGAAGGAAAAGGTTAATTCTGTAGCTCCACTGGCTGAGAAAATAAGATCACACTGTAGAGAGTTTGAATAGCCTGAGGGTGGATAAAGCTGCAGTCAGAGTTTGCACTTTACTAGACATCTGATAAACTAATCCCCATCAAGGCTACCTGCCTGTTTGAGCCCTCATAACTAACAGAATTCAACAGCAGCCTTAGTTAAAAATCAGCTGAAAGGGCAGCCAACAAAGCAGCACAAATTCAGATACAACTGTATTAGCACATACACGCTCAGAACCACTTTTCTGTGGTCCACAGGCAGCCCAAACCTACTACAGCATCAGGCAACATCTCCCTCCACCACAATTCGTATTAAGAAAGCAGTTCGTAAGACCTAACTTTCCAACTCCTAGAATTACGCTGCTGTGTTATTCTCCCTGATACTTAGATTGCCGGCCTACAGTTATCCATCTCAGCTACCATGCTGTAAAGCAAGGTTTCAGTTCAGGCTCTCCGTCCCGGACGTGCAGTTCCATGGAGGAGCAGTGCATGCCTGCTATGTTACAAATGAGTCTCCCTTACAGTGAAAATCTGAAAATTAACAAGTAGATGCAGGCAAGTCCTGGGAAGAGAAGAAAACAAAGCAATTGAGAAGAGCTGCAAAAAAGCTCATTTTTACAACTGCCCCGAGAAATGCCAAACTGACAATCTTAGGAACAAGAACTGCAAGTGGCCCAAGCTATGACTAATGAAACAGCAATACCACCTTCATCTCTGCTGACTTAAAATAATCAACGCTTTCTGAGATTTTGTTTTTCTGAGTTTAAGGAAACATTAGCTTTGAGTAAAAATGTGAATGCAGGTATTGAACTTCAACATTTAGATTTTTTTTTTTCTTTACAAATTTCTTAATGTTTCCTTGTGTTAGAGAATGGACCCCTTGCTTCAGGAGCCTCACAGGAAGGGAGGCTGGCTTTTGTGCAGACAGAAGGAGCCTTTCTTCTGTCAATTTACATCAAACTAGGTATGGGTTTCTACATCTACACCATCATGGTCTTCTCTTTTTTCCTTGCCTCCTCTGCTGACTGACCCATACACTCTAGCTTCTGTATTTGCCTGCCCAGTCTTTCCATAAGAAGCATCATCAAAGAAAGCTCAAGAACCGAGTAAAACATTTTCAGAAAGAAAAGGCAAAAAACTTATATGTTCCTTTCCATTCTTTCTCCTCTTCAAGTACTGGCCAACTCAGTCCTAAGATCCCTAAGTGCCATTCTACATGTCCTTACATCATCCTCTTCTCAACTGAAGACATCCTTCTTGAAGCATAGGCACCCTAAAGTCTAGACGAAAATCAGAATTCTATAAGAAAGTCAGGAAAAACACAGACATAGAACTAACTGCTCATTTCTACTGAAGCACTAGACTCTTTCAAATATACATGTAAACATTCCTGAACTCACAAGTACCTGGAAACAGGCAGACTACCATAACGTAAAAGACATCTTAGGAAAAAAAACATAAAAGGATATTCAATGTTGCCCTTTTACCTCAGCAAACGAATGCAAGAACCCTCTGGAGGTACAGACTTCATCCATTTCAAAGGTACCAACTGAAGAGCCCTATTAAGTTCTGCAATTACTTAGCTCTTTACTGATCATTATTTTAGCAGAAAAGTAACATGCCGGCAAACTTCAGACTTAACTTGTACTCTGTTTATCACCTTTGAAACCAGCCAGTGAGCAGCTATCAACTTTGCCATGTTATTGAAATGTAAGCCATGCTCAAGAAAGCTACAATATTTTTAAAAGATAAGCAATATTAGATAACAAAACATCCATTCAATGTCAAAAAAAATTTTGACAGGGGAAAAAATATGCCAAAGTGTACACATGTCTCGCTTTACCTGGACAAGACACCATTACAGAACTCAAAAAGAAATCAAGTAGTGTCAGCAAGCCATTTTTTTGTGTTGACAGAAAGCCAAGTCTTTCCATTTTAAAACATAAAAATCTTTACAATGCTTTATGAAAGTACTGCATTCAGTTTCAAAAGAAACCATCTGATAGAAAGTTAGTCGATGAATAATTTCTTAAATGAGATTTTTCCATTTATATGAATATAAATGAACATGTGAATATCTTATATACTTCACCATGAGGGTGGTGAGACACTGGCACAGGTTGCCCAGAGAAGCTGTGGATGCCCCCTCCCTGGAAGCGTTCAAGGCCAGGTTGGATGGAGCTCTGAGCAACCTGGTCTGGTGGAAGGTGTCCCTGCTCATGGCAGGGGGGTTGGAACCAGATGATCTTGAAGGTCCCTTCCAACCCTTACCATCCTATGATTCTATGGTATTTTACATAGTCTTAGGCCTAACTCTCACCGAGTTGAAATTCCAGAAAAAAACTACAGGTAACAAAAGGAACGTATTAATCTAGACTACAAATTTCTAAATGAAAAATATGGTACAAAGTAACAAAACACTTGAAACTTTTTTCTATTTCTACAAAGATACTGAAATTTCTTTTAATGAGTCAAAACTGATTATCTCTTTTAAAAGATCATGCAGAAGGAGATAAGTACCCCATTATACAGAAAAGCTACCCATCAAAGTAAGAAGTGGTCACAACATGGTCTAAACATATTCATATCACATTCTGTCCTATACAGAAACGTTAAAATACGACAGTATACAGAAGGATCAGGTATATTTAGGACAGCCCACTTGGATTAATAGTTAGTGAGCCAGAAGTATTTCATTACCACCCCTCCACTTTTTTTTTTAAAAGCTTTACTCACTACTTAACTGTTATTAAATAGATCACTAACGAGGTTTGACCAGCACCTGGGTATACTAAATATAAATGGACCTGCAACAGACAATTCGGCTAACATAACTGAAAAAAAAAGTCATCAATATACTCCAGTGTAGACATAAATTTTTACAATTTAAAACTTATATAAAATGTTATTTGCTGAAAAAAAGTTAAACTCAACTTGACAGTATAAAATTAAATCTATTCAGAACAACCTGCAGAATTGAAAGAATATGAAGATACACGTCTTGGTGTAGATAGCCATTTAAGATATGCAAAAAAATTGCACACTCTTTGGAATAATCTGGTTCAAGCAGACATTTATTTGGACAGTGTTGGTAGGGACTGACAGACAGAACAGACACTCCAAGTCTCTCAGGTTAAGAAATAGTAAAGGAAAACTGCCACATTTACATGTTCCGAGAGAGGAGTATGAAATAGTACAGCAGAGCTAATAAAATCATGAGTGGCATGCAAATGGCAATCAAGGGGTGAATGTTGACTCACACCTCACAACAGGAACCAAAGCAAGTCTGAAACAACCGCAGGCAATCCTGCGTACAATGACCAGTTAAAGCCTGCTTCGGCAGGGGGGGTTGGACGACATGACCAACAGAGGTCCCTTCCAACCCCTACCATTCTGTGAAAGCCTGACCCTTCCTTGTCACAGGACGTTAAAAAGTTCACAGGAATTCAAAAAGGTTTCCCACAAATTCATTCAGAAAAAATCCAGAAAGGGCTACAAAAACCCAAAGACCTCTGCCAGATGAAGTCCCTGGCCTCCAAATCACTGTAAGGAAACACTAAGGAAGTACAGCTGTGTGCCACAATTTCAGATGTATGATAGCCAAGTGCCACAACAACAGCACCTAAGACCGCAGTACCTCATTCACATTCGGTCTTCAACTACATCAGCTTCTGTATTTTTGACTGAAATGTTGGCACTAGACCACTGTTAGCTCCTAATCTTTTGAAGATCACCGTGGGTCTAGCCCAAAAGTCATTAACCTCTCCCCTGGAAACTGCTCACACCATGCCTTGCTTGTATGTATTCACTCCTGCCTTTGATGATGACCAGGACTGCAAAACTGAAGTCTTGGGAGTTTCGCTTTAGGAGCAATTAGGATGCAAGAATAACTGCAGATTAATGACAAACTCCAGTCTAAGAGTTCACTACTAATTTCCTGTCACTCTTTCTCCAAGATTTTCTATACTAACCCAACAGTTCACATCACGTATTTCTTATGATTATCCCAAGAAGTTTCTTTGTCTGCTTGATACTGGCTTTTGGGTTGTTTTGTTTAATTTTGAAAGGTAGTAAACTTACATTCTGTGTTTCAGGAAAGAAGAGCAGCCAATAAGAGCAAAAAATAAGGAAGTAAGCTGGAGGACTGTTTCAAAACAAACTGTCTTTGCCAACGCTCCTCCAGAATACAGCTTTCCAGTCCCTCCTCGCTCGACATGCAGGACTGAAGAGATGTGACTTGGGCCACCTGGCAATGACTCAGCAAGTGCTCTCTCTTTCACAGAGCAATCATACTCCAGATCTTAAACCATCATTTTTATTAAAGAGCCCCGTTCCCTTAGCAAAAAACTAAATCCCTAGTGAGTCAACCTAACTATTAAGTCAGCAGTGTCTACTTGAGTTGTCATACACAGCAGCAAGTTACTTGCAATAAAGCCTAACTGCAATCATTTCACCATCTACATTAATTACAGTGCTGATCAGAACACTCAAAAAGATCATAATATTTATACAGAAATATTATATGCAATATTCTACTGAGGCATCAGAGGTGTATGCATTTTAACATATAGATGCTTAAGTTTCCCTCAAAGCATTTGATTTCACATCTACTCTTCCAAAACTTGCCTTTGCAAATAATTACAGCATCAACAGACATCAAATGATCATGTTATGGGTTATTCTGAACATATATTTCCTTATTCAAGTGAAAGGATAAATTATTTATACTGCACAAATAAATATTAATTCAACTGCAGTACAAAACCCCTGCATTACAGCCAAGTAGGTTAGGACACATTTACCAGTGACAGTGACTGCAACTCTCACAAAGATACTTAAGCTAGTTCTCAACTACTTCATTCAGGCCATGGTCCAGAGACATTTCTCCTGGAAATGGTGCCAGCTTAATCTGCTTCTACCCCCAGCCATTTGTCTCTGATTGATCCCTTACCACCTCATCAGCCTCAGTACAACTGCCTGAAGTGCCATATGGTGAACGGATCAGGAAACTGCTCGTTGTTAAAAAAATTAAGCCAGCACTGCCACCAAGAGAAATGTCTGTGGAACCACAGTCTCCAAAACTTCTAAAAATGCTGCCATGGGAAGGTCAAGCCAAAAGCCTTAAGCTTTACCCTGCATCTTTTGTGCCCATGAAGCTCTGAACAGAGGACACGAATTAGCTCAAACCCAGTTTCTGTATGTACACAGAGGCAACTTCCTCATGAGCAGATCTGCTCCATTCCACTTAATTCTGAAAAGCGGTAACAGCCAAGTAAAAGTAAAATAATTTAAGAAATCCATGAAAATATTTTTTAAGAAAAATACTAGAAATCAAAACACAGCAAAATCCCTGAGGTTCTTCCCGTTCCCCTGCTCTCATTCCATCTTGTAACACGAAAGTTAGCAGTACATGGGAGTAACGTCAACTAACGACTGTGGCTTTCTGGATGAGGCATTATAATGAAGCAACATACCATCAGTTTAGTTTAGAATTCCCCACCAGCTGGTAACAAGCAGAGCAGGCCGCAGTCCCTACCTAGTAGGACTAAGAGGGAGACCATCCCTGCAGCAACACCAAATGTCAGTACTCAAAGCACGAAAGTGGGCAATGACAGCAGGTCATAGCAGTGTCTCCTCCAAGACAACCACCTTGTCGCCAGCTCCAGGTAAACTTCTTAGATGATAAACACTTACTTTCTTCCAGCAAAATCAGAAGCACCTTACTGAGTCCTAGTGAAAGCAAAGGTCAAGGCTGACCCCAGCAGAAATTCAAGATCAGCAATGGAACTAAAGCACCTCTACAATTCATTGATAGTAGGATCAGAAGAAGGCTGAGCTTATTTTTGGACAAATTTTAAAAACAGCACTTCCAAAACTTGCTCAATTTGACATTAAAGAAAGTTCTGTTGTTCTCAAGCAGGTTTTAAGATCTTGGCATGTGCACAGAAAGACTAGCTTCCTATAAAATGACTAGTTATTCTTTAAAACACTTTAAGATAGCTATGCCCTGTTTTTTGAGACACCTCCAAAGATTCACACAAAGTTCTGGAATGAGAAAAATCTGATGTAACATGAATGTGGAATAATACATTATTTGTATGCATGGCATATAAAAGGTAAAAATGAATGCTCTTTTGATTAAGAAAATATCTGACACATCTTTCTTAAAGTTTTTGAAAGATTTAAGTATAGGATCAAATGTTCCTTTTTCCATATGTCGTTCACTGCTCCATACTTTGCAACTATACAGCAAATTAGTAAACTGATTAATCCCTATCGCAGGACACCTGAATTCTGTCTGCAATCTTGACATTCAAATAAACATTCTTCAAAATCCATCAGTGCAAGTGTATTTACTTGTTGATCTACATCATATTCAGGTTTCCATTAGTACAAAAACAAAGAGGAGGGAAGGGCAGAGTATGAAGTGCTAAATGCTTGCAGTCAGTTTTATAGGAACAATCCTGTGTTTGATCTTTTTGTCATATTACTATGAAAGAGATACCGAACTAACTCCTAAAGACAAATGAGGTGACATTCACAGGCACAGGATGACAAGCTCAATCTTATTAGAAACACAGAAAGGAAATAGGAAGTTTTCTTTACTGCTGAGCCAAGAAAAGATTGCCCAGCTGATAGGCATCAAAACTTACAAGACTCTTGTTGGCTTCAATACTGATACAGAACTGTAGAAACAACTGAAAATGGTCTAAACCCCTGTTGCATTTTGAGCTTCTCCCACTCCTTTCAAACCAACTTCAAACAACGCTCCTCATCTGGATTCACAGGTAGCAGTGACATGATAAACTCTGGCATGTTTTTAGCATCATCTCCAATAGCTGGAGTAAATAACGTGACAGGCTCCTCACCAACTTGCTCTTCATCTTTAACCCAGATGCTGGTACAGAAACACGTAGCATTTTTAAATTCCACTAACCACCACCAAGCTATGTACAACTAGTTTAAAGAATATTCCTATATCTTCCAGTTTATTTCAGGGTTAACAAATAAAACCTGCAGAGCATGTACATCTAAAATAAGGAATGAAAAAATCTATTTCGCTTTTAAACAGATTAGCTCAAATGTGTTAAAAAAAAAATACATTCAGTTTCTCTTTAAATACTAGCTTAGTGAAAGGAAAACAGAGGACAATGCAAAACACTGCACTAAAAATCAATATATGGCAGGAAACAAATGTAACCTACAGAAGTGCAATTCTGTGCCTGTATGACAAAGCCATACAGCATTCAGAAAGTTTGGGAATGCAGAGGCAAGAAGATTAAAACAGTTATAGGTCGTAAAAAGACTAGGTAAGAGCAGATCCACGCACAGCGAAGGCAATTTAACTCCATCTTTCAGTGAGAAACTCTCAGCATATGCAATAGCTCTCTAAAATATCTTCCATTTTCAAATTATCAGCAATTATTTCAAATTATTTTCATGCTATCTGTAATACAGTACTGATAAGTTTCCATTACACTCTGTGAACTTCCATTTGACTGGTAAGCGAGGGCAACTTCAATTAAAACAGACGCATGAAGCCTGCTGCTGTTCTCTTCAAATGGTTTTACCAGACACAGTAAATTTCTAGCAATTCCTTGTTTGCAAATTACCAAAGATGACTTACTAACAAAACACAATTTACCAAAACTATATATGTGTTGTTTTCCCCACTACATCTTACTAATTTTACTGTAAACAAAAATCAAACAAGTGCTTCAAACTATCATTAATATTTAGGTTTTTATGAAAGATAATCTAAGACGGTGATTTACTGCCACAATATATTTCCCTACACACAATTACGAAGTGTGACATCCGCCTATCATAAGATTAAAGACTACCAAAGTACTCAATTCTCGATTTTGTGTTCCAATCCATGGACGTCGTGGCAGCAAAATTCACGCATCAATAAATATGCAATTACAAATCACTGCAACTTATAACTATACTTTTTATTAAGGGTTGCATATTATGTGTTTAAAAGCTTATTTCCATTTTCTCTTTCATGTGGAGAAAATACACAGCTGAATATATGACTATGTTCAATATACAACTGCAGGACCATGAAAATTCACAGAACTTTGAAGCTCTTCCGGTAAGTGAAATAATTTTAATAATTTGATTTCTATTTTTAAAAATTTGCTCGTCTAAACAATCACTTTTTAAGCACAGTATAGGAAAACACCTCTGCCACCACCATGTTAAATCTTGGCAGTAGTGATTAAATAGACATTTTGCAACCTGTGTCCAGAAAACAATTCTTACGGGACAGCAAAGACCAGGGAGATCGTATGGCATTGACTCCACCTCTTTCCTCCTGGTCATTTCTTTATTTGCCCTGAGTTATCACTGCAATCAGAGCAGCACACAGCTTTTCCAGTCAGTTAACAGTAAGGAAGAACAGAGTTCCCAGCTTCCTCTAGTAACACCCGCTGTTACTTAAGTGGAAAAATAGTTAAGAATTCTCTCAATGACTAGTGAAACACACACACATATATACATATGTGTACATGAAACTTTTTTTAACTTCTATTTCTATTTTTAACTAAGTGCTTTTCATGCAACATGAATGTTCAAGAATAAAAGATCAGGAGGTCTAACTACCAAGTTGTGACTCAGACCATGAAAATTATCACAAAAATTCCTGGATTAAATTGTATACATTGTACACATTGTATCTGTATAGCAGGTGTTTTTAAACACCTGTAAACATTACAGGATGACTAAGCAAGAGGCACGGGTTCCAAATCCTGGCAAGAGGGATCTGTGTGTAATAGCAAGAGCATTCACCTTCCAGAAGGCCAACAATACTCGCAAGCAGTGCCAGTTGTTCTCACCATATTCCCCATGAGCAGTAAATTAACAGGAAAGATGAGAAAGGCAAAATTTGAATAAAATAGTAGGAGAAAAGACACTTTGATACTATTCTCTTTGTAAAAAAAATTAATTTTAAATATATCCATTTTAAGAAAAACAGAGACTACGTATCAGTGATGCTGCAATCACTAAAAGTATAAGCAGTCATTTAATGTACTTTCATGGAGTAGGAGAGACCTATCAGGAAGCAGATACTGGTAACCGAGTTCTCTTCTTCATTTTCTTACCAGGATAATAATTTCAACTATGAAAATATTCATTAATTTAGTTATGAAAACATAATCATGAAACAAACTTAGCAGCACACGAAAACTGAAGTCATCATTTGCCTGCTCACCAGTGGAGAGCAGCTAGTCCAGCCTTCAGGTCTGGAGTTCCTGATTTAATGAGTAGTTCTGTTTACAGCAGAACTAATTAAGCTTGCTTTCCTGCAGATTTGCTCCTTCAAGCCCTGTGGCCACTTAACATTAATTACGTCAGTTGTCTCTAAGCTTGCCCATGTCTCCCTTAGATCCTTCACCTCATAAAACTCTCCATTTGTCCCAATAATTTTCCCATATCCAAATACTCACACTTGGTCTCATGCTTTTGCTAACGCTCAGTTCTATCTCGTGCCCTTAAACCCACCTTCACATACCATCAGCTCCATACCCCATCACCTACCTATTACTGTAGGGTGCCGAGCAAGAGGCAGCATATGCTGCAGCTGGTTTGAAGCTCAGTGCGTGCTGGTTGTCCAGCTGGAGACCACCTCTTTGCTTCCACGAGGAGTGCGCAAAACACCATGACCTCCTTTCCTTTATGTTTTTTTGGGAGGAGGGCTTCCACAGCCCCTCAGATGTCAGCTTTCACAAATCAGGGGAGCATAAATCTTTCTCAGACTTCCTCTCCCCCCTCCCCCCCAACTTAAACTGGTTGAAACCAGCTGGGGGGTTCACACTACTTAAGAAAGAAAAGACACAAAAGCAATGTAAATGATACCTTTTAATCCTGGCTTCGGAAGTCAGTCAGTTCTGGTCATTTGCAAAGCATCTTGAAAATACCCACTGCTGCCCTCCCCCCCTTCCTGTGTCTGAGGGCATTTTCTGTATTTCTGCGAGGCCCATCCTGCTCAGAGGGACTAGGAATACACAAATTTGACAAAAAGTCAATTTCAACATTTTTATGCTGCACCCTGGGGGCAGCAATGAAACTGTCAACAAGAATTACCATTTCACTCCACTGATGAGTAGCAGAAGGGTCTGGAGCTATTCATAGGGAGGGCCACCTCAAAATGAAAGCCGTGGAAGGGTAAGAGCAGACTCTCTCCATCCAGGATAGTACATTTGGAACCAGGACTAACAGAAAAACCCCCTTGTCCTTCACTGGGGGCAGGGGAAGAGGATACTCATGGTAGCCAATACCAGCTAAGGAGAGGTTAATGTTAATTACAAATGCAAACGGAGAGCCTAACCCACAGAAACTACCTGTTGCTGACAGAAACCTTATCATTTCTTCCTCTACCCACTCCTTCTGTGATTTATACTTGTTTGTGCCTTGGGGACAGAAAACAGGTAACACAAACACTAAATATTACACTTCAGAGGGGGGGCAATGATGCTCTAGTAGTTAAGTACTAGTCTGGGACTCGTCAGACCTGGACAGCATTTCCAAAACCTTCCCAGGCTTCCAGCACTCCTAGGTAACTAGGAGTATATCTACACAGCATAATGCAACGCTGTGCATCTAGCTCAAGCACCAGCAGGAATCTAGCCAGGTTAGCAGTGCACTGCACCCATGCTGAAGTGCAGGCTGGAGCATCCATCCTGCTCCTCAGGTAGTCTGGATCCAGCCAAATGGCGCTCCACGATGACACGCAGGCATACCCTTAGTCATCCTGCCTCAGAAACCTGCCATAACATGATGGCTCTTCCTTAAATTACAAAGAACTCTAATCAAAGAGTATCTGGAGAGAAAAACACTCAGATACCAAAGTTAGAAACAGAAGCAAGTACTTACAATAGGCAGCACACATTACCTATTTAACGTAGCAGATACAACCCCTGAAACGCCTTGTTTTAGCACCCTTTCTCTCCTTATGTCAGCTCTGCCCCTAGAGTTTACAAATTATGGCTCTGACTTGTAAATGTTAGTAAACATCTCCTTAGATGTTACTCAGTGTTTCCATAATTGTATACCGATTCTAAAGAATACTACCCTGCAAGAATAACATCCAAAATAGGTTCTAAAAATAAAGCATTCTAGATGATTCTCACATATAACTGAAGGTTGAAAACACAGGCCATTTCATAAAGCAGGGCATAAACAGTATGCTACTCAAATTATAGCTGGAGAGTGGGGAAAAAAAACAACCCACAATACAGCAAAAAAAGTAGCATTTCAAGCGTCACGTACATTCTGTTTCTAAAACTAAGCTCAAAGCCTGGGGTGTACACAAAAGCAAGAATTCTTAGTTTTGTGAATAACACTTCTCACATCAAGCAATCGATAATCTTTCAAACCGGGGCTCGGCGAGTTTGTAAAAAAAGCACCATTCCACCCCAACCCGTGCTCGGCTGTGACTGCCTCCCCCTTACCAGCAGCAACATGGATCGCCCAGCGCAGCTCGGTGATTCCTTTTTTCAGCCTACGTAACGCCCATTGACACAGCCGTGATATTTTTAAATGCGCTTTCAGAAGCGCCAAATAACACGAATACATGGACGCAGACCGCCACAGCAGTAACGCAGCGCGCGTTACACCGCAGCACTCGCGAACAAAATAACGACCGAGTCCCACGGAGCAGAATCCAACCCCATTTTACCGGCCGGGCGCTGCGAACGCCAACCCGAGGAAGCCCTGGCTGTGCTCCCCCCGGCAGCCAGAGCGCCCGAGCGCAGCGGATCGCACCCCAGCTCCCCCGCCAACCTCACGCACATTCCTGCGCCCCTCAGGGAAACACTGACAGCGGGCAGAAAAGGCAGGGAAACAATGACATTCTTCTCATAGCAGCGCCCGCGGCCAGGGCGTCAGACCCGGCCGATCAGGGCTACGTAACGGCAGCCTCCGCGCTCCCCCGCAACGGACGCGGTCGCCCCCCGGCCCGAGCTCCGCCGCCCCGGGAGCGGACCGGCTGCCCCTCGGCGACCGGTCCAGCCGCTCGCCCTCTCCCACCGCCGCTGCAGCCGGAGGC
>Ga0065711_1004964_pt1 | contig 21761 bp, 16 predicted proteins | sample Hoacrofraction12_FD_59098 | JGI IMG/M metagenome (GOLD analysis project Ga0065711, IMG submission 59098) | Hoatzin crop microbial communities from Cojedes, Venezuela - Epithelial fraction 12 v2 (version 2) | ecosystem: Host-associated > Birds > Digestive system > Esophagus > Crop | place... | reverse complement strand
GGAGAAGAGACAGGCAGTGAGCAGGCAGCACAGGGACGTGGGGGTGCTTATGGAAGTGAACTCTTGGTTGGAGATACCAGGAAGGAAGATAGGAAGGAGGAAGAGGCCTTACTCAGGCAGAAGGGAAAGACTGGGTGAGGCTGGACAGTGTCAGTGGCCTTATCCCATCTTCTATGGGGGACAGTGACATCCTCCGCAGAGAGGTTAGCAGTGTTGTATGTTTATTCACATGACTTGGAAGCAATTGTACTCTTTTGGATGATGAATGGGTAAGTGTTTTAAAACAAAAGTCAGAGTTCTGTGCTCTGGATCCCAACCTGAGGCATCTGCTGATCCTAATCTGAAGGCAATTGACTCCTGCCTGGTGTGGGAAAGGGTTCCTTCACGCCACAGCTTCACACATGGTACTAACAGGTCTAACGGGCCATTTTGCTGCTTTAGGAGACTTGATTTTGTTCAGCTTCCTAAAATCTTAGGTTCTGTGATATCTGCGTGACAGCACTGCTTTGAGCAGAAGTCAGTCGAACTGATTCGTCACTAGTGCTTTCCTGTCGGTTGGTTTTACAGCTGGATAATGAAACCTGCTTCCCGTGGCTCTCTGACCTTCGTTTTGCAGAGTGCTCAGGTGCATCTTAAAGACTTCGTGTTTCAAGAGGCAGGAGTCTGTCACAGCTGCAGCTGTGTGCCTCAGGTGTTTTGTTTCCCTGAAGGTTTGGCCCTTCCTCAGGAGAAAGCCTGTATCTTCACAGTGTTTCTGCCCATGGAGCTGATAACACTGAGATAGTTTTATACAGCAGCAGCAGAATGAAGAAAGCAGAGGCAATCAAGACCCAAAATAATTATGTTTATCATCTGTAATCATCACACAGGGTCTAACAGCACGTAAGCACTTCTAGCAGGCTGCTTTCAGGAACACAGAGTGCAGGCAGTATTGTTAGAGGATTCACTGATTATTTAAAAGGATGCTAGCCAGCTGCTGAACAGTGCAGCAGGGGATTCTCTGGACTGCAAGTGCATGTGTTTATTACAGATGTGGAAAACAATGGCATGTCCAGGGCTGAACCCATCTCTGTGTGTGCAAGTGTTAATGGGTGTAGTTTCCAGAGTTGGGCTGCAGAAATAACAACTCTACCCGTTGCTGGCTGATCCTGGGGATTTGGAAGGTATAATCTGGAAGAGCCTACAGCTGCTCAAACCTCTCTCCGTGGAAGGGATTATTCCATGGGAACTCTCTGATGTTTTCCCTTTTGGCGGTGTCTGCCCGTCCCTAGTTTCATGCCAGTCCTGAAATACATAACTCTGAACAAGGACTTTCGGGCTGAGTTCCCTGCTGGCAGAACTATCCTCCACCACACTGCTGCACAGTCTGAGGGTGCGGGGCTGGAAATGTCTGAGCAAATTCAAGTGATCTCAGTTCAGAAGAGGTCCCTGAAAACATTTGTCAGCAACAAACCCCAACATTCTTTAACCCATATCCTTGCAGCTTAGTCCTCTCTCTCCTCGTGCTGCACTGTTAGGGAGAGCGAAGCTTGGCAGCAAGGGAGAAAGGGCCAAGGAGAGCCTTGGCTCAAAAGGGTACAGTCAATTGCTGCATTTAGCCATTTGGTGGAAAGTCTTAGTAACAGTCTGTTTGGAAGTAAAAGTCTTAAAGCTGAGAGCATGGGAGGAGTTAAAGCCAGATTTGTATGTGTAGTGGTATGAATCCCATCAAAAGCCTGTGACACTTCATCTCTTCAGCAAAACATCTGAGATGTTGCATGTTTACTTATTCTGATGTTCCAGGTTATAAAGTGGCTTTCTAAACCCCATGTTTTCCATGATGATCTCCAGATGAGGATGTAAAATCCTTCCTTACAGGACGCCAATCCTGAGGTGTTTCTGTGTGTAAAGGAGGGATATTTCTCATCCTCTCAGTATCTGTCAATGGGAACTGGTGTTTCTCCTGCAGACACCACCCCACTGCCAACAACTCTGCCTTAGCCAGGCTCTTATGAACTACTTTCAAACCTGGAAGGGTTTTTTTTAGAGCCAAACATTGATGTAAGTGCATTTTTACTAAAATTCAAATGCAAATCAATCAGCACGTCACTCCAGCACTTCAGTATTCCTGCAGATTGTTTTTCTGGGGGTACCCTCTTGTTCTGGCTTATCTGCAAGACGGTGGGAATNCTGTCAAGACAGGAGCCATTCTCCTGTATCTAAAGGGCAGCCAGCTTAGGGACTGAGCCACGTACTTCTGTTGTGTGGGTGTCTCATACCAGTGAGCCGAGGAGGAGAGCCGAGATCCATGGTGTGCTCTGTGCCTGGTCAGAAGAGCCCTGCTGTTAACTGTGGAAGTGAGATTCTGCATGCTGTTTCAGTGACATATAATCCTTACAATCAGAGGATAATGTTGGGTGAAAGGAGCCTCAGGGAGTCTTCAGTCCAGGTCCCTGCTCAAAGCATAGCTGGGTTCGATGAGGTGCGGTTGGTCTGGACCTCATCCAGTCAGCTTGTGTATATCTTCAAGGACAGGGATTCTTCTGCCTCTCTGGGCCCCTGTCCAGCATAAATGGGGTTTTCCTGGCACTGAGTGCTCAGTATCTAAGTGTGAAATCTTTTCCAAAATCTTTGCCCATTTCTGTACTAGGATAGGTTCTGCTTGAAAACCAGGTTTATCACTAACGTAACACCTGTCACACTTCCACTGTGCTCTTAAAGCTCCTCCAGCCTCTTCCTTGGACTTTCCAAGTTCAGAGTGCTCGCATCCCAGTGTGTACCCAGAGTGGCTGTTCTGATACTGGCGCAAGGAGGTCTTGGGGCAGCCTGGACTGTTTGATCCCCTGGCCCAGCTGGTGGAAGGAAGACGAGACTATGGCAGTCAACCAGGGACTTCTGTTGTAGCTGTAGAGCCCAGAGAAGGACAGTGAAGGGAAGGAGACATAGAAAGTAGTGACCCTGGGTGGGTAGTGGAGTTGCTTTGGTGAGGTGTTTGCCTATGTTTTGCATTGGTGAGTAGAAGTGAGTCATGTTGTGGAACAGATTTTGGGGTGGGATCTCCTTGATTGAGGATGGAGGCTTGCTCCTGTGGGTCACCCCCACAGGCCTGAAGGCTGCTGCTTGCTGGAACGGGGAAGTTCTTGAGCAGTGGGCCAAAACCTCTGGACCTTTATGCTTCAGCTCAACCAGAGTAGGAAGAGAGTGGGACCTGTATAGTGAGGGGCCTGAATGTCCTGCCCATGACCCTTGGGAGGGGGAAATGGAGCAGAAGAGGAAGATGCTGAACCAGTGATGCAGCTGGGGGAGCTGCTGTTGTAGATCCTCAGCATGAGAGCTGCACAATGAAGATTTGCAGTCTGGAACTGTGCAAGGTAAAAGGAGGAGGCTTGTCCTAGAGAGCTCCCCACCGAAGTGTGAGACTGGTGGAGGTGAACAGAGGAGCAGTGAAGTGATTCTGACTGTGATCTTGGTGCTGCGCTTTCAAACTTGCTGTAGGAATCACAGTGAAAGAAGATTTTGAAGAAGACAAGTAAAGAACTTTGTGGGCGTGTTTTCCTTCTAGAAGCATGAATAAAGAAAAGCACGACAGTGCTTCCTTGAAAATCTGGTGGGTGGACTGGTGCTATGAGCTGATAGAAGATGGGGGCTGATTCCTTCATAATGAATGAAAGATGACAGATGGGGAAAGGCAAGGAAAGGCCTTCAGCACTAGTATAATTAACTTACTGCTGAGAACATTGGGATGGGCTTTTTTTGTAACATGAAGGAGAAGAGAGAAGATATTTGACTGAGAGTAATGGGGTAATGGGAATTGTGGAGGTGAGTTTGGTTGATCCTCTGTTCCTGAGACACCTGAAGCAAAGAGGGTCTTCGAGAGGGTAGGCTGCATGGGGCTGGTCTACCTTCTCCTAGTGTCATCAGTGGCCCTGCGCTCTTATTTTGGAAGAGGAGGTGAAGAGCCAATCCCCCTTCAGCCCAGTAATGACTTCACACCCCTACTTTTTCCCCGCAAGCCTTTTCTCTTGCACACTAGCAAGTCTGAGCCTACTTCATTGTGCTTCAGTAATTGTGCTTTTAATTATGCTCTGTGTCTTTGACCATCTGTTGTGCTCTTTTTAGAATCTGTTTCAGTTTTGATGTCCGCTTTTGAGATGAAGGGACCACAAGTGCACACAGTATCCAAGGTGTGGATGAATCATAGATTTTTCTGTTCTGTTCTTTTTTTTTCTTTCCAAATGATTCATACCGCTTGATCTGTTTCTTGGTGGTTACTGAGCATTAAGCTGACATTTTCATGGAACTGACAGCTTTATGTGGAAAAATGAGGGCCTACCGAGAGGAGTGAGAATGATGTCTGTTGGAGAGGAAAATCGTGATCCTTTCAAGACAAGATTGTTTGGACAAGGAATATCATAGGAGTCTGAAGGGAGAGGTTACAGCAGCTCCCAGCGTGGAGGCTACCTGGGAGAGAGGCCAACATGCAGCTGATGGTGTCAGGAAGATGCTGTAACTTGCCATATAAGAGCAAGCATGGCAGACCTCCTCTTTGAGCAAGACAACAAGAGAGAGAAAAATCAAGCCAAGAGAGGGACCTGTAAAGGCTCCAGCTTGAATAAAGGAGATGAAGAGAAGCAAAATGAAAGGTTAACAAGCTCTCTGGCTTGTTAAGGAAGACAGGGCAACTGCAGGCTTGGGCAGGGAATGTACAGCAACATCTGTGAGGGGGGTTACATTCAGGGGTTGCAATAAAGTGGGCTGCACAGAAGGAGTGGCAGCATCCCTGGCAGCCACGTTAAGCTTGCAGTTAAGATGGTCCTGCTCACCCAGGCCTGGGAGTCCAAGAGGGAAGATTTGGCCTGTAAGGCTTCTTGGAGGGTGAGAGCTATGGAGAAAGCATAGCTTTTGGTGGATGAAAGGAGCAGGCTTCATGTTGATATATTTGGTGTGTAGGGTAAACATAGCTGAAACAGAGGGCTGAAGTCTGCAGGAATGGTGGCTAGAGTTGGAGGAAGGCCAGGAGGTGATAACCTGCAAGCAGTCTGTTCTACTTTTTAGGATAAGGAAACAAAACTATATGCTGGGGCAACTGTTTATGTGGTTCTGGCAGCTGTTCGCTACGTATATGGCATCTTTTCCCTTCACAGGGCGAACTTAGGTCCATGTGGCTTCCTCTTTATCATGTCAGCTCTTGCTCTGGCTCCTTTCTCCTTGTGTGCAGGGGTGTTCTGGCCTGTTCCACTGCTGTCAGTGAGATACTGTGTTATCTCAGGTGCTGATACCCAGGAATACCTTGTTCTCAGCAGGGTGCCCTCTCTGTTTGTACTCTTTGCCATCCAGAGCTCTGGTATTGCTTGGGCCTATGAATCCAGCCCTGACATCTAGCAGCCTGCTTTCAGCCCGGCGCTGGCTTTGTCTCACCACCATGCATGTTCTGTGCACCTACGCCACGCTGCAGCTGTGGCTCTGATTTGGTTTTGTGTGTGGTGACAGTATGGGATGTGGGCAGAGTGGGTATTCATACGTGGTGCCTGACCCTCAGTACCCTGACAAAAGCCTTATTCCATCCCAGGCCAGGGAGATCATCCCTTGACCTCTGCAGCTGCTCCTTGTCTTGCCTTCTGAATGTCTTTTCAAGATACTTTGGACTACCTTGATGTGATTTCCTAATGCCTTTTTTGACCTTCCTTCTTCCCCTGGGCCTGAAAACTTGGTGCTTAGATGTCACCCATCATCACTGCTCCCTGTATGAGTGGTGAACAGAACCACCTGATGCTTTGCTTGCTGTCTCTGTTCCAGCTGTAGGACACCTTTCATCTCCAGCTTACTACTGTAGGAAGGAACTGTGGTATCATGGTTATCAGCCTCATGGTTATCATTGAGCTCATTTGGCCTCATAGTTATCAGCCCAGCAAAACCATCTACTAGCCAGAAAGCAGGAATTACACATAACTAAAGTAATCAAATGTAATTCCCACTGACAGGAGAAAATTTCCATTGCCCTGTGCTCGTCCTGTCTGAAAGGGAGATCAGCTACTGGGTCTGAAGAATAAAATGATGTACAGAAGCAAAGTTACCTGGCTGAGATCACATGGGGTCCGTGGTAAATCTAGGATTACCAGGAAGATTAACTGGCATAACTGTGTTGGTAAGTCACTTGAGAGAAGCCAGAAGTTTCTTTTTGCGCTAAGACAGCAGAGATTATTTGGGAGCCCTGTCTTCTTCTTGGAGGGGTTTCAGACTAGATCCTCCTCCATATTCAGTGCCCTAGATGAGCCCCTGGCCAGATGCCTGTGCCCTGCTCAATCCCAACCGCTTTCTGACCCCTCTGCACTGAACATCTTGACACTCGGCTCAGGGCGTGTTCCGTTTTAGTGGGGCTGTCTTGTTTTGTAGGCAGAGAATGAGTTGCCAGGTCTGAGTTTCCAGGAGCGCTGTCAGCTGTACACTGATGTGCAAGGCCTTTCTCTGTCATCCTTCTACTCTTGCTGTTTTCTTATGCATGGAGGATGGTGAACATAAATAGCTCACTGAATTACTTAAGGGGCTCTCTTTCTTATTCCTGTATTCTGCAGGCAGGTTCCTTTCCAATGTAATCCTGTACCTGCAGGGTTAGGTGCCAAGCATCAGTCATGTGAGAGGACTACAAATGAGGTTCCTTCAAAAACTAGTTCTATTTTGCTTAAGGCCATAATGGGGAAACTGCTGTGTTTCCATTAAATCCCCTTTGTATCAATCTGTAGATCTCGGCTGTGGGCGAGAGGTGCTGGGATCCCGATAGGTCACTAATTAATTACCAACCCCACATTCTTTATTGGCAATACAGGGACCTTCCGGCACCGCCTCTTGATAGGTAATTAGGGTGAAAGCCAAGGAGAGGCTCCGTTTCAGTGGTGATCAGTTAACATTCCCTCTGGCTTTATTCCTTGCAGACACATCTTGGCATTGTGAAGGGAAGCCAAGACTGAACATATGGCTTATCGTGGAGCTCTGACCTTCCCAGAACACCAACGATCTGGGGCATAGCCAAGCAGCTGGGATTTCCTTCAAGTGCTGCTCAAAAGCCGACCTGATGCTGTGGAAAGCCTCCGTGTCGTTTCTGGGAGAATAAACCCATAGGCGAAGTACCAGCAGTTGCTACTTGCACATCTTATTCCTTATTATACAACATGGACAGCTAAGAAGCTTTTGGCTGTACAGTAGGAGAAGACCACCTATGAAATTTTCTTTGCAGGTCTCAGCACTCAAAGGTGTTAAACAGCAGCATAACTCCATGGATGCTCTCTGATGGGGGCCTACTGGCTGTGGGTACCCCTTGCACAGCTCTGTGAGTCCATGGGACTGCAAGATAACAGATTGGGACACCTGTGGGCATACTTCTACAAGCCACACACACGGTCTGTTGGGATCTTACCTGTCATGAAAGGAAGAAGTATGTTTGGGGCGAGGCGCAGTAGTTCAGAAACTGTCCAGGTGTTCTGGACCTGAAACCTGTGGCTGGCTGGCCTGGGAGAGAGACCTGGGATCACAGTGGCTTGCCAAGATCTGGGTGAGGAAAAACCTTCCTTTGAAGAGGATTTCCTGCCTTCTCCCAAGGAGTCCCCAGCTGCTGAGCTTTCTTTGTTGCCATGGCCTCGTGTCTGGCATTTGCTTTTCTCAAGACCTTGAAAGCTATTCCCTTCCCCAACTCCTCGTGGAGTTTGCTGCAGCCTGTCTCCAGTAATGCAGCTGCTCGCTACTGCTCCGGAATCTGCTTTGCGCAGAAGAGGTTTCTCCTTTATTTTCCTTTTGCTTTGCAGCGACCGAATTAGTTAACTTTCTATTGCAGCCTCTTCCTATAGCACTTGCCAAAGAGCTCATCAAAGCCTCTCTGCCCCAGACCTGGGGGAGGCGGATTATTAGTCTCTCTATGTTCAAGGTTAGAGATGTTTCCTCCTCTTGTGGACTAGCAGCTCTTCCAGACAAATCTTTAGCCTCCCCATTCAAGATCAAAACCGCAAGCAGCTGGGTGGGCATTAGAGTAACGCTCATTCAAAGGCAGTGCGTTGTTTCCTGTAAGTGACTATCGGCGCTGCCTCTGATGTGCTGAAGACAGACTGACTTCCCCCCTCTGCCTCACACCCTGGGCCAGAGCAGAGGAGAGCAGCCTGTCTGGGAAGTGGCTGTGGTCACTAGTGATGTGTGGCCTTGTCCTGGCAACCCTGGGGCACCCACGTTCCTCCTGTCCTCCCCAGCAGGAGATTGGTGGGACCTTTGCTGGGTCATCTCTGCCCCTGCCTGCGCAGATGAGAGGCAGCTCACAGTTCTTCCAGAGGATGTGCTTGCGCTTAGTGTCATGCAAGCATCAGCCTTGGCTATAGGGAGGATGAACGTCAAAAGGCGAAGGCTTTGGCAGCTGAGGTTGGTTTGTTACTTTGGAAGCTCGCTGGGCTGTGACCCCACTTCATGGAAAGTGTCGACGTAGGGAGCTAAAACATGCAGGAATGCTGGAGGCTGACCACGTGCTGTGGGGCTCAGGAACTCTGCTGATCTTGGCTTTTTTGCTTTTACCCTTGGCATCTGCTGCTATGAAGGTGTCTGATGGATGGTAACAGTGAGTGTTTCCACTTAGTGGACTTTACAAATCTAAGATTACTCCTGGCCCTTGAGGCTGCGGTGGTATATCACATACTTAATTCTTGGCATAACTGGATCCATTCCCTCTTGGGATGATTGGAGGAATGTCTGGTCTCCCTCCTACCTTGACAAAATAAGGCTTCTAAATAGCTGTATTCCTCCTGTGGCAGGGAAACTGGTGCACATACCGAGTGCCAAAGGCAAATGTAGACAAAGTATATCACCACTGGCTGTGATTTCCCAAATATGTGATGTCCTAGAGATGCGGTAGTGTGTTGAGCAGGAGCGATATGTGAGGGAGCAGGAGAGCCTGTTTAAATACCTGTGTCCTGCACTCAGATTTCACGTGCGTGTGCCTGCGCTGTGTGTGGAGAACAGCTGCTCATGCGTGACTTTGCCGGTGTCCTGAGCTGCATGGAGCTCTGCAGCAACAGGAATGCAGCATTTGGAACAAGTGTCAGACTGGGCCCAGGCACAGCCCCCCTTCTCTGGAGGGGTTGTGCGAGGGCAATGCGGTGCAGAGCTGTGTATGGGACCAGGACCAACAGTGGGTCTAAACCCCCTTGGCCACCCACTGACTCCACCCCAGGAATTAATTTGAGTAAGAAAAGCAAGGGCAGGATTTGCAATGATGAGTAAGAAGAAACTAGAAGTCAAGCAGGAGATGTTGGAGGAGCATTGGAAGTTGCTGTCAAAGCCAAGGGAAGTGGATCTGATTTGTGCTGGAAAAGAGATCAGAGGACATGAGATGGGCAGAAGACAGGTGGTTAGAGTCATCCCAGCCATTCCTTACCTGAGCAGCACTGCTCACTGCCACTTACTCCCCCAGCAACACCATCCTACAGGGCTGTCCTGTGGCCAGAGGTCTCACATATTATTGCAGTCGCTCGTGGGGCTGTGTGTATCCACCGTTCTGTGGCTGCTGGTACCCAGCACATGCCTCTGCTCCCGGGCAGCAGCTGGTAAATCCATTTGCTCAGCAGATGTGTTCTTGCATTCTCTGGAAGAACACGCTTTTTGGAAGAGAGGGGGAAGAGAACAGAGGAAAAACTGGAGGTGGGGCAGGAGGAAATAAAGGGAAGTAGAAGACAGAGGGAAAAGGCAGCAAATGACAGGAGAAATTGGGGATGGAGTGTGGAGAGGACTGCGTGTCCCCAGTTGCTTTGAGCGCTCAGCAGATCCTGTGGTGTGTCTGCTTTATTACTGACAGAGTTCTCCCTTCTGTCGGCTTGTTTCCTAATTGCTGGTCTTGTAAACTGCTTGATTTATGGCTATGTTCATCAGTTCTGGCCCTGGGGTATAACATCCTTTTCCTTCCAGGCTGGGAAGTGAATAACGAATTAACAGCCCGCCTTAGGTTCAATAAGCAGCCGAGCATTCAGGGATCTTTATTGTGATGCACGTGCCAAATCCGACTGCTTAATTTTTACTTCTCATTCATGGAGGGTATTCAACAACTCCTTCCCCAGGGCAACAGCTGCGTTGTGGATGCGTGGTGCCTTTGAAGTGTCCCACAAGAGAAGCCACCAAGGAATGGTTTTGCTGTTGGTTTGCACAGAGAACTCAATCTGCTCCCTCGCAGCTTGCTCTGAAGCTGACATTGTGTGCCATACATGTTTGTCTTGGACAAGCTTCCTTTCAGTACAGCTGAGGGATGAAGATCAAGGCAGAGAACAAACGGCCCTGCTGAGCTGCAGCCATGACCCACGGTGTGCAAGCAACCATCACGCCAAGCCCCGGCTGTCATCCCCGTGTTCAGCCCTGAGAAGAGGTTTGTCCCAGACCTTGGAGTAGGGTCCCCAGAGTCAGTGCATCTTTCACTCAGTGAACTGAGTGCCTCTGGTCCCACAGCCCTTGATGGCAGTCCAGTGCCTTCCATGCAGATCTGCGCCACGTGGCTATGTGGTTGCACTATGATGCACCGGGTTTATGGAGCATCCAGGCCTTGGTATGATAAAGTTTGTCCATGGAGTGTTGTGAGGACGGGAGCTCCCTTGGGTTCAGAATGTATGGCTGTTCTCCTTAACCAGTTCACAGGACTATGGCCAGGAAGTAATGTCATCTTCATACAGCAGCTCTGCAGCACCACAGACACGCTGCAGCGGAGACTTCATGAGAAAGAAAATGCCTGTAAAATACCTTTGTGAAGGGAGAAAACTCTTGTAAAGAACAGAGAAACCACTGTAGAAGTGCAGGAGTTGTTTTGCAAGCATAATGCTCTGCAAGTACTACTACGAGGGCTTGCAGGTCTCGAGCAGATAAAGTTTAAGCTGACAGGTCTCCTCAGGACTTAGCAGCTCTCTGCTGCCGTGCCCTTGAACAGCCTCTTAGGATGCTGTTGCTATCTGTGAGCTGCTTCGTGGCTGCAGCGGGTAAATCTGATCCGTCTGAAAGGGGGAGTTCAAGAAAATGACTTTGTGCCCTCTGCATGTTGCTATAGGATGCACTCAGCTCTACAGCATGTGAGGCCAGGAGTGAAGGGGAGAGATCTCGGGAAGTCAAGTGGAGCATTAACATAAGGCCTGCAGCCCCTCAGGTGCTGTAAAAACTTGCTTAGAGGGAGAGTTTTAATACACCTGCTTAGCCCTGATCCAGTCCTCGCTTGTCTGCAGGAGCTCAGCCTGCTGGCAGCTCAGCTGGATGGAGCGTTTTATCTTCCAAGAATCCTATGGCAGTAAGAGTTGCCGATGTCTGGTTTTTCTATTAGGGCACACACAGTAAAGCAAAGCAGGGATAAACTACAGGGTGCAGCGTTTATATCCTAGTAGCATTTGCAGTACAGCTTGATTAGATCATCATGGCCGTCCTATATGCTTGGTCTCTTGCTCTTCCTTTGCTTGATGGGTCTGGAGGTGCAAACAGCTGTATCCCTGTCTGAGGAGCAGGGACCCAGTGTCTTTTGGAAGCGTGTGCCCAGCCCAAGCCTGTCACTACGGTGCAGCTGTCCCAAGCACTCTGAATGCCTCCAAGTCTCATGTTGTATTCTTCAACTTCTCACAAAGCTCAAGAACCTGTCCAGCCCTTGGTGTAGAGTGGGCCCCCACGTGCATGTAAGCCATATCCAACAGGATCCCTAATGTGATCTTAATTTTTGTTTAAAATCCCTGAGTTCTCCCCTGACTGCCTCCTTCCAAACAGCCTAGCAAGCCTGTAACAGGACAGCAGATCTTGGAGTGCAAAGCATGAAGACGGGACTGCAGCATTCTTCACTGGGCACGAGCAGCCACATACCATGGCTGCAGTCATTTGTTTCCTCATGCCATGTAGTCCAGGATCCAAGGGCATGAGGACAGAAGATCACAAGGGCCTCTGGCTTGCATTTCACGCATCCTATCACTGAGAATATTAGCTACTAATTACTAAACTAATCTGAATATATACTCAAACTCCAGGTGTTGTCGCTTACTGATAGAAAGGCTTGAACTGCCTTTGGTTCCGTGTGTGAGTGTGCTCACACCCGTGCAGAATCTGTCATATCTCCTAAACTGCACAGCAGGCAAGATGGTTGAGATAGAATAAATGCAGGAGGTTCAAGGTCCTGGCTGTACCTTGCACCTGGCTCATCATCCATCTGAGGCTGTGAGCCAGCAGCCGAGATCAAAGGAGCAGTAGTTTGGGATCCTTGTTCTGGGTGGGCAGAGGAGATGCCTGCACCTTTCCCGTTCTCCCGTGCAAAGGTTGGAGTAGCTTCTCAGCTTGGGACCAAATCACCTCCTTTCTGGATGGTGCTGTGGGTTTTGCAGCACAGCACAGACAGCTTCTCTTCGGAGCTGTTCCTACTGCTCACACTGCACGAGGGGCTTTAAATGGCATCAGAGTGAAATATTCCTCTTTAAACTATATTCTCATGGCAAGATCCTCGCTGTCACCTCTGACCTGTTCCTGCCTGGCTGCTGGTATGGATCTAAGTGCTGCAGCATTCAATCACCTTCCAGACAATTGAACAGGAGCTGTTCCAAATACCGTCGCTTCCCTTCTCCCCTGCCCGTGAGTAGGAATTATCTCGAGCAGGTCGTAGCACTGGGTGTAGTAATGACGGTATCAGTGAATGTAGTTCCTGTTGCCTGGATGCAGGTAAAAAAGAGGTTGCTAGTAGGAAGGAGATATCTTACAGCTGAAGATGTGATCAGGTGAGCGTCTGTTCCATCTTTAGAACCTTTTTTTTTTTTAAAGTTACTATATTTCAGCTGAAGGTTACTGCCCCTCTGCTGTCAGGTCTCTTCCTGCAGCTCAGGTAAGTAACTCTGTTCACGCTTCTGTTCTCTACAGAAAGTGAAACAGGTTTGTGTGAAAGCCCTGCTGACATGCTCTTCTTGTTCTGAGTATGATGACATTGGGGATCTGACCTTTCACAGGAGTTGGCTTCATTGTGTGTGTCCTGCAGTCACAACAGTCTGCCCCGTGACACTCCCAGCCTCAGTGGGCACTTCTGTCCATCCAGTCGACTGTAGCTGGCATGAAAGGATGAAGTTAGGGTTTTTTGGTGGGGTGAGCCCCTGGGTTCATGTGTAAACCTCAGGAAGAATTTTGATTTTCAGGTCAGAGATCACCACTGGGAATGTCCACTGGACAGAAGGGGTTTCTGGACCTCGTACCAGTTGGGCAAAGAGGCTCTCTTCCTAGCTGAGTTCAGTAACAAATGGCTGGTGTCCGAGCTGTGGGGCTGATCTGACCAGGCCTGTGTCCTCCTAGGGCAGAGAGCTGGCTGTGCACATCATTTTGGTGGCTACCAGACACCAAAGATCCAGGCCGCAAGCTCTTCCTCACTTCCGAGGTTTGTGATGAGTTTCATGAATTGGAGCATGAGATCAGCCTTGAGGGCTCCTGGAGTGAGGGAGGAAGGACTCATCACAGCCTTTCGCATCAAGCTGCAGTCTCCAGCGACTTTGTGGGTCCGGGATTCGTTTGCCCCGTGGCTCCATTGTAGTATCTGGCAGTACAAGACTGCCCTAAAGAGCGAAAAGTGAATCCTTCTAAAAATGCCCTCGGCTAAGGCATGTTTGAAATGGCTCTGGGCTGGGAATACTGAGGAGGAGCAAGCTGCGCTCTGGCTGTCTGCTAAAACCTATGGGGACCGTGGATGTGAAATGTGAAACACCAGTAGTACACCTGCGAATCACTCATTTACCCCAATACATCCATCCCTACCACAGAGGGACAAGGAGGCAGAAGCAAAGCGTTTGTGCACATTTAGAGTATGGAACAAGAGCTCATCTTGACTGAAGTGGGGTAGGGAGTGTACAGACATATCTCAGCTGGCAGATCTGGTGGTCTCATGCAGTGGGACGGTGACAAGGCATGAGAAGTAGGCTCAGCTAGAGCTGGCACGGCTGCAGCTGAGCTGTGATGTTTCTGCTTGTTTGCCCTGCAGTGCACTCTTCCCTTGGCAGTAGATCGGAGCCTACATCTCTTCTCCCTACCCACAGGACTGCTTGCAAGCTAGAGGGAGAATCTGGTGGCAGCCCCCACAAACATTTGGGTGTTTTCCAGTTCTCTCCTACTCTCTGTAGCAGCTCTCAACTTTCTTGAAGTCCAGGACATACATTAAGTCACTGTCTGTCTTGCTCTCCCCCACACAGCACATTATCTATGCTCTGGCTCTGCAGTCTGACAGAGATGTGCTCTACTTGAGCAGTAAGTGCAGGTTACCTGCAGGGTGACGGGAGCCTTCTCTGGCCTTTCTGGTGATGGAAATACTCATCCATTTTTAGTTCTCTTGAACCAGGAGAGGGATGCTGCACTGCTGAGCTTGCTCTGAGCATCGTGCCTCCAGATCCTTGGATCATCCCTGCTGCTGGGAGGTGAGAACTGCTCTCGCTCTGCGTGTGCTCAGCTCTCTTCTTTTGCCAGCTAGACCACAGAGAGGGTTGATTAGCTGAAGACTGGTAAGCTGTAGCTGACCCTTAGCTCAGACAGCCCAGGCTCCTGCCTTTAGATCCAGGACTTGGTCCCCAAAGCTAACAACCCAGCAGTGGTTCTTTCTTGCCCAGAGCAAAGGCAAATGTTGTAGCCCTCCTGGCAGACCAAAGCTGGTGGACTAGCAAGAGCTCTGCTGCCTACAGAGCTAGCTAGGGCCGTATTACCTCTTCTTCCTGACAAGTGCAGTCTGCAAGGAGATACAAGGCAGGGAGTGATCTGTAATGACCCCTTCTCCTTAGTGGTCAGACATTGGAACAGGCTGTCCAGGGAGGTGGTTGAGCCACCATCCCTAGAGGTGTTCAAAAAACATGTAGATATGGCACTTCAGGATATGGTTTAGTAGGCATGGTGATGCTGGGTAGATGGTTGGACTTGATGAAATTAGAGGTCTTTTCCAACCTATGATTCTATGATTCTTTGGGGGCCGTCCACCAGATCCCCAACTTCTGCTGGAAGACGTCGCCCCGAGCAAGGCAGAGCCCTGCAAGCTGCGGATGGGGAGGAGACGATCCCCTTCCTGACTGGCATTGCTGCTGCAGAGCTGTAAAGTTCTGGCAAGGCGGGTGCAGGGAAAGGGAGGTGACTTTTTTCTCTTGGTTGCTTTGGTCATTGTTTAGGTAGCGGGTAGAAGAAAGACTCTGCTGGCTATGCTAAGGAAATTATTGTTTAGTTGAGGGCTTTTCGTTCTTTCAGGGAAGAAGATTGTGTTTGCCTTTGGAGGGGATGTTGTGCAACAGCAGTTCATTTTAATTAGTTGCTATTTCTTTACCTTGGCTTCATTTAACTACAGAAGAAATTTCTGAAGGGAGAATTTTACAAAGAGAGGGAGAAAAAAAACCCCCAAAGCCAAGATTGGGGCTGGGATTTGGGATCTCTGCTTCCACCTTGTCCCTGATGTGTACCCACTTAACAAGAAAAGCTTTTACCATAGAGGCAGAGGATTTGCCTCATTGCTTTCCCTCTGTTCCTAGCCTCTCCATTCGCTTTAGGGAATGATTAAGGGAAGTCTCTGTATCTCTTCGGTGGGATTAATGGCAATATGGAGATGAGCTGAATGTATAATGCCCCATTTTCCCAGGAAGAGGGGCCTGTATGAGCAGCAGTTTGGCCCAGATGTCTGAGGGCTGTATCTTTTTCTCTTTTGTGAGAGCACCTGATAATTTTCTTCTTTCAGTTCTTCTGCCCTTGAGGTTGAGTTGTATCAGATGCTCTCCTCGAGCTGGGGAGCAGGGCAGGCTGCTGAGCAGAGGCATGTGTCATGTAACTGGCGGTTGCTGTGGGGGTATTTAGGCACCTGTTAATCTGACTTTAGTGAGATTTAGGCATTAAATAGGAGTTGAAACCAAGACAGAGAATCTGTCCTTCCCCTCCCTTCATATCCATCCTCTTTTATATCCATTTTCCTCTCTCGCAGCCCCACGGGGAGGGAACGGGGAGGATTCCCCTCTCTGTTCTCCAGCCCACAAGGCTGCAGTGATGTTGGGGGCCCTTTCAACTCTGGCTCTGGCTCATCACCACTTCTTCCCCCCTGAGCTGGAAGGTGACGGTCGTGACAACAGCTGGAGAGCAGGGACAGGCAGCTGGGGTTTGGCAAGTTATAGATCAGGGCAGGGTTTGCTTTTGTGCGGGTCATAAGGAAAGGAGCCCTCCTGGTACAAAGAGAGTTAAAAATGTCTCTGTTAAAGCACTCCCGGCTGCCCAGAGCTCTCCGGACCATATTTTCAGGCTGCTGGCGCTTGCTGGCAGCCTGTTGCCCTTGGAGCGGAGCTGGGTGCCTTCTGTCTCCTCTGTTCTCTCCAAGGGCACCTCCCTGCTGTTCAGGTCTGAGTGAGCTGGGGGTCACTCCCACTTCAAGCCTTTTCTTTCCCTTCCCTTTCCAGCTCCTTAAACAACAAAGGTGTTGAGGGAATTTATACCTCTGCCTGGTAACAAGACAGATCTGTGAGACGCTGTCACGGTTTTGTGAGGGTTCCATAGATTTTTACTGCTTTTCGGTCCTTGCGTTCCCAACCTTCCTTTGGCTTGTAAATTGCCCACAAAATGCAGACACAGCTCCTATTCTGCGAGTTCCTTTGATGATTTTATTTATATCTCTTGCTTTGTCTTGTCTTTTATTATAGGGAGACTGCAATTAATTATTATCCCATCAGCTTCTATTTAGCCTGACAGTACAATGCAACATGCAGTGTCCAGCCTTCCCCTGCCTCTGTGTGTGCGAGTGGGCAGCTATTCTCGAGAAGAACAAAGGCGCCTGCAGCTTTAGAAAGGGACGTGCTGCTAAAGGGCAGCTTAGGAGAGTTCAGTAGCACCAGCAGAGCACAGTTGCGATATGGCTGAAGTGACCAGATATCCCAATTTAGTTGTGATGTTCCTGATTTTATCCTCTCATCCACAATGTACTTTAGACTCTCACTCTTCTAGCAGGTGTAGGCTCGTGGTTAGAGCGGAGGCAGGGCTCTTGTGTTTGTTTCCCACATCTCTGACTGACGAGCTCTTTTCATCTTTTCTTAACCCAGCTATGAAATAGAAATTGCACCTGCGAGGTATGTAAAAGAGTCCCTGCTTGTTCAGTGTGGGAAGACAGGAGGTGCACTTACTGGAGAAGGATGAGCAGCAGACTGGAGCAATCGTAAATCTAGAGAACGCTGGCCCGGGGAGCAGACTGAAGGAACTGACAGTGTCTGGGCGAGAGACGACTTAGAGGACATCTGGTGATGCTGTGGCAGAAAGGGAGAGATGGATCTGCTGTTCCTATCCGCAAGGTAGCGGCAGGGCAAGAATGGACTTAATGTACAACAAGGGATGTTCAGCTTAGGCGCTGGGAAGGTGGTGAGAATAGCAATGGTGTGAGCAGATTTCCCAGGCTGGAGAGGGAGCGTCTCTAGTGCTGGAGCTTCTTAGGAGCAGTTTTGGATACGTGTCTGGTGTGTTCCATGAGTGTGTGTGTGTGTCAGAAAGAGGTGCTTCCAGGCACAACGCTGTAGAAATAATAATGACTGAAGACCTCAAGAACAAGCGTTCTTGATAGACAGGGCAACGTTTGATGGTAATTTCAGGACTCATTTCCTATCCAATCTTTAACACTGGGTTCTGTACAGGGAATATTGGTTTTCTCTACTGGCCATTCTGTCACTAGAAAACCAGCAAAGCTGTTTTCACTCTTTCGTTTCTCTTCACATCTTGTAAAAAGGTTTATTTGCCCTACAGACCTGTGGATGGCACAGTACTACTGCTGAGCAGCACTGATGATGAGATAAAGACGTTTTGATGCCATTCAGTGCCAGGTGAGTGGAAGCTGCTGTTGAACCAAATGTTTGTTCACTTCACTCCTGTTTATTTCTCTCGTTGTCTCATTTGTTCATTTACACCTGATCTCAGCAGCCTTTGGTGGTGTAGCTCTTGGTCTGACCTCCCCAGACCAGCTAGTGACAATGGAGCAGAGCCTCTGGGCCAATGCCCTTGTGAAAATGTCTGCATAGTCCTTCTACACCAGTGTCCTCTCCTCTTCACCCCAGCAGAGTCCACTCCATGCTTCAGAGGAAGCTGCAAAAATGGGCTATGATGCCATAAATTCAGAGAGATGTTTCTTGCTCCTGTCCTTCACAAATGGCATGTGCTCACAAGCCCACATGGCTACCAGCCAGTAGCTGGTTGAAGTTTTTCAGTCGAAGTGAATGTAGCTATGGGGCTGCGTGGGAGATGAGGACAGGCAGATGAGCTGGCTCTGCCATTGCTACTGCCAGAATGGAAGCACCAGGAACTGCAGGGCTGAGATGCTGAGCTGGCTGGTGGAAAACTGGCTCAAGTTTAGGACTGTCTAGGTTCACCCCGCTTAATTAGCCTTTCTGAGAGAGCAAACTGAATGGCTTGGCTGCAGTTCTGCTCAGGTGTGCTCCCAGAGTGAGCTGGGATGACCTTGCAACCCTGTCCGGTGTTGTGAGAACTGAGCTCAGGTCTGCACTGCTTCAGGTCTCTCTCCCCCATGCTTAGAAGCTAAAGCTGAAGGTAAGAGCAGTAACTCAATGTCTGATTCCAGGTCTCCCGTCTGAAAACCTCGATTAGGTGGTCAAGTGAGCTCTTCTTCCACCTCCACCCCAGCTGCGTCCCAGCTGCATTTCTACTGAATCTGTGATTACTGTGCTAAAACTGCAGCTAAATTCTGTCAGCTCTGAAGCATAAATTACGAGGGTTGGTCTTTACATCAGACATGTAATTACCTGTCTACAAAACTGTGAAAATGTACAAGGAAAAATAAGAGGGAAAAGCAAGATCTCTGTCAAATGAGAGAAGGGCTGTCATTTTCCCCATTATTTTTATTTCCCCATTATTTTTATTTGTTTGTTTTCCTCCATTCACAGCAGTCCATAGCCGTGCTTAATCCAGCTAGGAACCTGCTCCAAAGATCAGTCTGCCTGAGAAGATACCTTGTTGCTGCTGAACCTCCAATCTGTGTAAAGACATAGGACTTTGTGTTTGAAAACCCTGGCAAAATTCTCAAATCTGCAAGATCTTCGAAGCTGCAAAATCTGTTTTCCTGCATAAAAAGAAGGTCTTTTTGCTGTGACTGAATACTGAATTGCAACCAGAATGTCAGTACTATTTGTTAAATGCAAGTTACTTAAATAATTCATTTTTCTTACTAATTATACAGTACGTGGTTAGCTTCAATGATCACATGTAATTAAAGGGGAATAGTTTCTGCAACTCTGTCATGACTTGGATGGTGCTGATTGAGAAGAGACTAAGATTTCCTGGTAGTCAACAGCTTATGTGCTAATTAAGGGGTTTACATGGAGTGGCATGTGCATCCTGTGCTTGGAGACACACCTGCAACATAGGCAATGTCTCCTTATTTCGTAGCAGTCCTTAGATTTGACTGAGGTCCCAAGTTATCACAGCCTCTGCTTAATTTTAAATATGTGCTTAAAACTTTTTGAAGTCAATGACACGTAAGTATGTGCTTCAGCTTTAGCTATGCACTTGAGAATTTTGCTGAATTGAGGCCACTGGCTGGTTAGGGCTGAAGCCTCACTGGTACCTGTTCTTCCCCACGGACACATCCCCTTGATTAACCGATCCAACACAGTAGGCTTGAAGTGCCTCGCTGACTGTCATGGTTAAATTCATTTCCTTTTAAACACAGTAGGCAAACCCCTAAGAGCTTGAAAAGTTTTTTCCCTGAGAAACTAAATCACAGTATATGTAGGAGGGAAAAATATAATCTTTGACTATCTTATTTTTACCATGCCAACCAGTGGATAAGCCTTACAGAGGATTACTGTATAGTGGAAAAGTCTTGGGTTTCCATACATGCTTTAATGACTGGACCTTTGTTCTACCTCTTAGCTGTGACCATTTAATAACTACTTGACTCGCTTTGCCCTCAGCAGGATGTTGCATGTAGCTTCACTGTGTTGAAGAAGACAGTTGAAATTAAAAATGCAATTTAATGATTCAGTAGGTAACAGACAGATTACCCAATAGCCTGCCTGTGGAGCAGACCTTCGTAAGTATCCTTCTATACAAGAACGCTTCCCTAGACAAAAATCAGCTTACAGATGTTATGCAGTAAGTTCCCAAGTCATCTCATCTGCAGACTTTAAATCCCCTGTGAAAAATCTCTACTGAATATTTAGCCAACAGCAAAGTGAAAGAAAATTCTCTCCTTTAACAAAAAAAAGTGGTTCATACCTTCACTTGGGAAGCAGCTTTAGATATCTTTGCACAGAGGACCCTGGGAAATACATGAGTTTTAGTCTCTTCTCTGAAGAGTTCAGGACTTAAACATGCAAGTCAGACTCGAGGTGGGAGAAACCAGCTCTGAGAGGAAGGTGACATGCCTAAAGGTGGCACAAGAGGACAGTAGCAGAGCTGGAATTATACCCCAGGGCCCCAGTGCAGTGCCTGTGCACTGGGTCAGCAGCAGTCCTTGCAATCTTTGGCTGCTCCTTGAGATTTGACAACTGTATTCAGATGTGGGCAAGCCCTATACAGAACGACATTATTATCTACAAACCATCACGGTGGATAAAGAAACTATAAGAAGCAATTTTGTATTGCAAGAATAGTTGAGGAGGCCTCCTGAGCTTCGCTTCAGCTTGGGAGAGGAGGTACCTGGAGGAGACAGGTAGCTGACAGCCATGGGCTGGGGAAAAGCAGTCAAGAAAAAGAAGAGAAAACATGTTTTGACTGGATATATCAGTGGTCTTTAGTTCTCTGGACTTCAGCTCAGTTCTTACGAGGAAATCTTTCCTACCAAAAAAACCAAGCTAGCAAATTCCCCTAAAACCCTGTTTCACTGGAGAAAGATCTGTCAATGTGATTGTAATGTCCATCTAGTCTACAGGTCCCAACCAGACAGCGGAGCAAGGGAAGTGGAGGTTTTGGTTTGAGAGAAAATGCTCTATTGCCCTTAGGGAATAACAACAGGTCTTTCTACCTGGTCTCTGAGAACAGATTCATTGGACCTGACTCCTGTCAGGCAGGGATAGAACAAGAAATCATCTATTTGGATTGCGGTGGGAAAGATTTAGGTTGTGTGTTGGGAAATTCTCCCTGTAGTGAGGATAGTTTAGCCATGCAATAGCTTTTTTTAGGGTTTGGGGTATTTTTAGTGGTTTTATTAGATGTAGAAAGTGATGATGCTGTCTATGGTTGGAAGCTACCAAGGTAGACCTTACTGTTGTTCCTGCTCCACACTCTCTGTTGCCCAATGTGCTTTGTAAGGGTCCATAGAAAATGAGATCAGATGAAGTCCTGTTTAGAGTGTCTCATGCCAGGCTTAATTCCTTGTGCTGTGTCTCTTTGTGAAAGAAGTGAAGTGTCCTTGACTGCAGCAGCCCTCTGGAGAGAGAATTCTGTTGTACCTCCTCTTGTTCCTGTACCCTCTGGCTCTCACTTAGTCTGGGCCCGTCCCCAAAAAGACACAAATATGTGTACGCTCCATCACGACAGAAATAACGACAGGAGGCAAAGATTCAAGATGAATGTTGTTCTTATGAAATCTTCATTTATGGTTAGTTTGCAGCTGCTTATTTAGAAAGAATAAATTTACTGTAATAGGAGTGAGTCAGCGTGGGTATATTGCAGGTAAATCATGTCAGACTAATTTGATCACATCACAGAATCACAGGATCACAGAATGGTAGGGGTTGGAAGGGACCTCTGTGGGTCATCTAGTCCAACCCTCCTGCCGAAGCAGGGTCACCTACAGTAGGCTGCACAGGACCTTGTCCAGGCGGGTCTGGAAT
>Ga0065711_1004963_pt1 | contig 21761 bp, 14 predicted proteins | sample Hoacrofraction12_FD_59098 | JGI IMG/M metagenome (GOLD analysis project Ga0065711, IMG submission 59098) | Hoatzin crop microbial communities from Cojedes, Venezuela - Epithelial fraction 12 v2 (version 2) | ecosystem: Host-associated > Birds > Digestive system > Esophagus > Crop | place... | reverse complement strand
CCCCCCCCGAAGTCATTCTCATCATGACTGTGAGACTCCCATGCATCTGGAGAGTCATTTCATTATCCTATCGTGTTTTTCTTGCCTGGCACATATTATTACTGGCTTTATAACTGCAAGTATGTTCAAAGAGGAAAGCTATCAGTCTAGTCTAATCAAATTTCCAGCAAAATCCCAGGCATATTATCTTTCTCCAGGTGTAAATTACTTAATTACAGGTATGTGCTAGAACCTCTTGAAACAATCTAGCACTCACGGGTTGAAGAATTAAGGCTAGATTCATTATAGTTTCTTCATTTAGCCTTTCCTTGTACAACAATAATCCTTATCAACCCTCCTGACTGGGGACAGAGACTCTTCCCTTTGCAGCTGGCCCCGCGATTGCCCACTTGTGCCTCACCGCTTGCTTGGTTTCCAGACTGAGCATCACCCACAGGTCCCAGCGCTGCGGCAGGTCTGATCTGCTGCTGCGGTCAACGTTTGCGCGTGTGCCTCAATGTCTTGATGAACCGAACATCTCGGATACTTTGCAACCTGAAGCCCAAGCGGAGACTAAAATCAGCCAGCCATGTTCCCAAAGGCAGGATACAAACCACCCGACTGAAATCAAGCTATTTTAAAATAATTCATAGCAATGAAGTGGGTTTTCCTTTGCTGTAAGGTTCCCAGGACATTCATGCTTTGACTGACGTTGACGCTGCGCACTCTTGCCTTTGCTCCACGCCAGCCACCTCCTGTCCCACGGACACTCAACGGAGCTGCCAGTCATTTGTTTTGCACATGATTTGGCAAGTGTCTCATTGATGCTTGCCTGCTTTTTTACCTATCGGAAAACATTTTGGGAGCAGAAATGGCTGTGTTGTGGAATAAAAGTGCTTAGAGCTTTCTGCCTTTTTTTCTTGGGCAAAATTCAAGTTACCTGCCTGTCTCTGCAGAGACTTTGCAGGCTGGAGATGCTACAGACATTCAGTACCTTTCCTGCTTGTGTCTTTCTTTTAAATGGCAGAAGGTCTTCTTGCTTCCTGAAGGGCCAGATGCCCTCTAGACAGATGAATTAATAACACCGCAGATACACAGGCACCAGAGTCATCGTAACTCGGGAGCTGCAAAATCTCCTCCTTTTTCTCTCAAATACTGGTGTCTACTCTATAGTCGCCACCAGATTTTAAGGCACAAAAGGTAGAGGTGAGTTCCTGAAATGTTTATTACCAAGCCTTATACCTGCATGCNCTGTTTAATGCGCACAGCAGGGCAACGTGTAGATCACCCCTTCTCGCTCCTGAGACACACTTTTAAAAGCCAGCTCAGGTTTAGCTAAGGTGGCAGCAGTACGTCCAGGGGCTGAATTAATAAATTCTGAACTGCAGGGCAAGATCCTCTGCGCCAGACCACTTCCCTTCACCTTGCTGCTCCATCCGAGCTCGGCTCACCAAGCGCGGGCTGCGAGCCTCCCTCCAGACGGAGCCACGCCGCAGCAGCCGTGTGGAGGCTTTCCAAACCTGGGATAAACATGCCAGATTTCTAAACAACTGACATTTCACATTTAAAACAGAAACTACAACCAAATTTTAATTTCATCTGCTGTCTTAATTCAAATTAAAATTCAGGTGGCAGGAACTGGGAAGTGCAAACTAATCTTCCAGTGATATTCTGGCACAATTTCCCCAGGGTCAGAGTATGATCCAGCATTAACTGCCCATCTAAATGGGAACAGTGCTTTCAAACACATTATTTCAGATTAAAGTCTGCCATTAACATATATTTTAAATAGCACTTATGTTCTTCACAAGCGAGTGGGTGGAGGGGCAAGTTTTACAAAACGGGCTTCAATAGGAGAAATAAGAAAAGAGCAACACTGCAATAGCAATTGCATTTGATTTTCTGTGGACAGTTACAATTTAGACTTTATTATTCAAAATAGAAATGGCAAGTACATAATAGCTACTAATAATGGAACTTCAGAGCAGTCGGAAAAGAAAGGCTTTAAAATGGATTTGATAGTCCTTGAATTTTCAGCTGAAAGGCTCCGGTGACAGAGCAGAGAAAACCAATATGACATTGTAAATCTGCCCTCTCCCCGAGCTGATGGGTATTGTCTAGTGATACACTGGAGTCTGCATCTTCAGCCTTGGTTTTTCCTTTTACTTTTTTTCCTTTTTTTTCTCCTTAAAATAATACAGAATGCCACCGACAGCACGTTCAGTTCCTGCCTGAGAGCTTGCCACGTGGTTTCCATTGTGGCATGGACAACCAGCGGATGAGGCTGGCAGACAGCCGGCTCCTACCCGCATCTCCGCGTGCTCCAGCCCGGCCCATCGCACCAGTGGGCGATCTCCTCTCCAGACCGGAACAGCCAGTGTGTGTGGGAAGAACCCCCCGACCTCCTCTGCAGAATGCCTCTTCCCTTGCCCTGGTAGACTCTCGGCTCCAGGAACCTCTGAGACCTTAACACCCCTTAGCTTATGTTTTCTTCTCAGGAGGTTGTTTAGATCTTCTTTACCCTCTGTGTAGGAGTACAGGACAGAAAAACACACCAACCATGTTTTCCTTAACAGAAAACTCATTGCTAATAAAAGTGACTCGACAATGAGTAGAAAGGATAAGTGATTTTTTGTGTGTGATGTACGTACGACTGCTACTGCACACATTTATTTCAACTCCGACTGCGGCTTACTCTTTGGTGCACCAGCCGGTGCATATTGCTTTTAGCCTGCCTATGAAGACACCAAAACAGAAAACAGGGACACTCGCGAGTTCAGGGGAGACCATCCAAAAACTGCATTTAAAACCACACTTCACTGAGTTCACGAGGAGCCCTGCTGCCTTGGATGAAAACTCGTTCAATTTTCAGTCTTAAAACTGTGCCTGTCTACAAGGGCGTTGCTGATTTGAGGCCAGAGAGCTGAAGCTCTGCAGGCAAGGCTTCGCAACAGAAACGCTGTCACTTTGGACCCTTCTGAAGGTGTCTGAGACCGGCAGGCAAGGGCACTGGCAGACGCCTCAGAGACCTCTCGTTTGCACCTCGCCTGTCATGAGCTAACGAGGCAAAGCCTGAGATTTGGATGCATTTGACAAAGTGAGGAAAACTTAGGTAGCACCTTAGCAATTGCTGTACCTTTTCCTGGCTTTTAAATAATGGCATCCTGCAGTGGCTCATCATCTGCGTTCCCTTTAAAGGCCTGATTAATTTAAAGGCATGATAGGTTTGCTGGGATGACTCACATACCAAAGGAAGGCAGGAATGAAGAAAGATGAAGCTCAAAAAGCAGTGGTAAAATATACATTTACTTCAAAACTCTGTCTCTTTGTGCAGCTCTGACCGAAGGAAGAGAGGCAAGAGAGCCAAAAGTTGCATGAGCCAGCAAAGGACAGCCGTGTAGAGAAGCTGGCAGCAACTGCAGCATCCTTCCAAGCTCTAACTGGGTCCCAGTCACCCACCAGGCCCCCGATCTGGGGATCTGAACGTGGTGGCAAATGTGTCTGTGGGCAGATGTTAACAGACATGTCAGGTCAGAAATCCGCAGAGCTGTGGGGCTCTGGCGAAGCTCACCCGGACGGCTGGGAAGGATCTCCGTGCATTTTCCCCACCTCCTGGATGGGGGAGAAGAGGTGGCCGAGCATCAGCGATGGAGATCCCCCCGCGTTGCCCCTCGGTCTGCCAGCATTTCCCCTCAGCCCCCCTCCCGCAGCGCGGGCTCCGAGGCTTGCCCTGGCCGGGGCACCAGCACAGGCAGAGCAGGGGGTGCTGAGGCTCTGGGGGGTTTCCAAACAGCAGAAAAGCCGAGCGGGCGAGCGGCGTGCTTGCAGGGAGGACGGGGGCTAAAGCCTTTGCAGAGCTGAGATGCGGCAGATGACAGCAGGAGTCTGGGCAGTGCATCGCTCTGTTTGCAAACAAACGGCACAGAAGCAAGAACAAGCGGGAAAGGAGGGGGCTTTGGCAGTCACTCTGAAGCATTTCATAGTTAGTTTGCAGCTAATTCAGTCAGAAGAGGTTATGAAATTATAATAATGAAATCTGAAGAGCATACTCCAAATGGCACTTCCGCAGGAGCTCTAAGGAGTGTACATACAAAATCAGCGATTATCATGCTTTTTAATTTACAAGTTAAATCTGCCTTACCACCAAGGGAACGGCAAATGGCGAACGTGGCATCCTTTCTAAAATGGGCTCTGGGGGCAATCCTGGTTATTTTACATCCAACTTCCCTTCCAAGCAGCCTGAAAAACAGGATTAATACATGCATGGAGAAATGTGATTGACTGGAGGAAAAGTCCAGACAGCTTTGTTTTGAGAAGAGCTCTCCTTGCTTGAAGGAGACAACATGGACAAGGAGGACCCCCTGCTTGGGTCCTCAGGAGGATTTCAGCGGGGTCACAGCAAAGGCTCCTGAGGAAGCCGAGTCGCTGCGGGGCCATGGGCACGGGGCAGCCCAACCGGCCCCAGGAACGGGCAAACCCGGCAGCGAGCAACCTGCTGCCTGCCTGGCCCGTCCCAGGATGGCGTCCGCCTGCGTGCGCAGGACACGCGGGCAAGGACAGACGGCTGCAGGCTCGCGGGAGTCCTGGAAAACACCGCAGCAAAAGAGGAATAACTTAGCTGATCTGAAACGAACAGGGGCATTTTTCAATGCTGTGCAAAGCCTCAGGTTTGCTGAGCAGCGCTGGGACTTTCCTGAAGGGCTGGCCTTCAGGTACTGGAAAAATACAGCAGTTTTGGCATGTAGTTATGCAGCACCACACTTGCACCTCTACACCTTTAAGCAAACAAACAGTTCTGGGGCTATAATGTCTTATCAAAATGTAGCACTTGAGAAAATTGGAGCCTCAAAATCTCAGGTCTAAGGAGCTAAATAAGAGCACTGGGGAGTGGTCTCGGAGCCTGGGACCAAGAAATACAGAAAGATTTCCAGAGCCAAGTGGATGCTTAGATTTCTGTAATAATTGTGAGCAAGGTAGTAATTTCCATTTCTTTCCTCACCGGTACAGAATCTGAAACAATCCAGGCAAGAAATAAATACCCAAAACAACCCAGCTAGCATTTGGCCATAGAATACAGCCAGCCAGCATCCTCTGTGAAGGCTGATCCTAGCTTCAGTCACTGCTCAAAGCTTATTACATGTGCAAACTTTGGCTCTTTTTTCTGCAACAGTTTTTACAATTTGCTCAGATGGAAACAGTCGCATAGGACGAAGTTAAGGCCCATCAATACACATTTCACTGCTGGGTAAAGCTGGGGCACATTTTTTCCTCTTCACTACGATATCAGTACACTGTAGTCTATGGAAAAAAAAAAAAAGCATAAATACAACTTTTAAAGAGGCAGTTTTGCTTATTGTAGGTTGTTTCTTGGAAGATGAGGTATCCAAAAGAAACCAGAGAGCTGCAAGTGGGAGTGCTGTCAGGCACTGGCCAGCCCCTTCCTCCTCTACTTCCCGCAGACCAGCCAAAGCTCCATGCTCAGAGCGGTGAGGACATGAGGCTCCTCCACCTCTGGCCGCAGACACGGGCAAACTTGGCACCCTTGCTGCTCTGGATCTTTAACTTAAATATTCTGAAACTCAGACTGGGGAACAAGCGCAGGAGTCAGCAAAACCAGAAAGGAAATACATTACGGTGTACCACCTCTCGTCGGTTCGTGGTCTCTTCATCTCAGACAAACCGCCATGGCTTGAAGCAGCTGCTGTCCTGGTCCCAAACCTCTGCCATCGGTCACCGGAGCCTCCTCCTGCAGAGCAACCCGGGCGTGCAGCGATGGGTGCGCATCCCCGGGAGCGAGCCCAGCCCCGGGCCCTGCCGCCTCGCCGCCCACCCGGGACATCCACCCGCACACACCGTCTTTGGGTTTGGTGTCTCCAGGGAAGTACCCAGCACACTCCAGCTTCTGCTAAACTCCTGCTTAACTCAGCTGAAGGAAAGAACATTACAACAGAAGATCAGGTTCTCACAAAAAGAGAGAAGAAACGCCTATTACTACCAAGCGCAGCTAGTGGAGCTCCCCAGCGGTCGCTCCAGCGGCGGGGGCCAGATCGCAGCTGCATCCCAGCCATCACCTTCAGCCGTGGGATCTCTGCAGGGGCTGCTCCCCCTCCCCAGCCAGGGTGAAAAATGGTCTCCTTGCCACCGGTTTCAAACGAAGCTTCGAAATATTTCTGGAACTCTCAGGTTTCCCTCCGGATTTAGGAGAGCTTTGTTCAGCTGTTCAGTACCTCTCAGAACAGAGGAGAGGCTGTTCGTCCTCTCCGAAGCTGAGGTAGCTCTGGTACAAGGAGAGGTTGCAGGAATGCAGATTTCCTGCTTCTGTTCGACTTTCTTGCTCGAGGGACTGATCTAAATCACAGTCCCATGGGGTTCCTCCCTTTCCAGATGCGAGAGCAAAAATTACAAAACACCTTGCTTTTGCAATGTTTTGCTAAGGCGGGGAGGCACTAAGCATCCAACAGGTCTGCTGCTGCTTACCACATGGCCTCTCCAAGAAACCGCCTGGGATGGGGGTGGAAGGAGCAGGGTTTGGGGAGCGGAGGGGGACTGCCTGCCCTCCTCGACACACATCGTGCTGCCCCAGCCCCTGCCCGGCACCCTCCAACACATGAGGCGAGGCTGCGAGGCGTTCAGCATCCAAGAGAAGGAGACCCGCACATTGCCACAGGCTCCCAGTGGGCAAAGACACAGGCACCGAGCCAGATGCTGCCGATGAAGGCTTTTCCCAGGAGGAAATGCGGAGCAGGATTTCAAAGCCTCCGGTCGGCTTAATGCTGTCCTCCTCGGCGCCGAGACCTCTGCAAAGCCTGCCCAAATTGTCTGTTCATCAGCCTCCCTGGCAACCCGCTGCTCGTGTTGGCGATGCTTAATTACACTGGGTGATGGGTTAATTGGTGTATTTGGGGCTTATCCAAGCTGGAACTCAGCTCCTATCCATTTTTCTCCCAGTTATTTTTTCTATCCTAGCTGGTATCTCAGTCAGGAGACTTCAAATTGAAAAAGTCCCTTCTGCTTCTCTCTCCCTAGACTCAGGCACTTACTGTCAAGTGGCCGTGGGGATCAGGTGCAGATATCCTTCAAACATTTTTTCTTTTTCTTGTGACTATACAGTACCGGGGATTTAAATGCACATTAATGTTCTGTGTTTTCTGTTTCACTGATTAGCTTGGCAAGCACAGAAGCCAAACCTTTCCCAGAGGCAGATCAATGGCTGCAGAGGAGGAATACCAGGAACCTCTTTGTTAGCTTAAGAATATGAACACTTAAAACTGAAGAGACAGGCATTTCCTTTTGTACAGAAAATTTACTGCCAAATGCTGAGCCTGGGGAGCAATTTTCCTCTTTCTATTCGGATCATTTGTGCTAATCAACGGGGTATAACCCCCTCAGCAACAAAAGTCAGTGCAGGTCAGTGGCCCTGGTCGCTGACGTGGCTTGCTGGGATGGAGGGACAGCTCCCCTGGCTTAGACCAGCGTAAACTGATTTGTGGACCTGAACCCTGAAATCCTCCTGTGATGAAGAGAGTCATCTGTTGTCAATGTTGGTGACCTTGTACGAGAGCAGAGATACGCCGCAGGACTGGTGCCATATGCTTATTTTTGCAGACTAAGCCCTTCCATTCTGATTCAGGAAACAGCATTTGTTTACCTTGGAAGAGGAGAAGGCACAGAAGTGGCTGTTACAGTTGCATAGGAGCTGTGAACAAAGATAGGCCAATATTCTGCGTTGCTTGCAGTTCAAGCGATAATAAATCGACAGCTTCCCCATGTGCCAGTAGGTCATTGTCAGAAAAGATTTGCTAAGCTAGGGCTAGTTGTCGAGGCAGCTGTATCTCCACGTCTCCCAATCATCCCAGGCAGTGTTTTCTGCTCCAGTCAGTCAGGACTGCAGTGAAGCGACGGAAGCGACTCACGAAGCCACCTGAGCACCTTCATTGCTGTGGTGAGGAGGAGGAAGACCTTAAGCAGCAAGGTTCTTCTGCCAGGCCACTCAGCAAGCAATTTTCTCCTCCTGAGTGTATGATTGGGATCATACACACTGACAACGAGTTTGAAAGGAAGACTTTAAAAGAAAGAAAGTGTTGCATGTATGCATGGGGAAATAGAAGGGCAAAAAAATAGTACCCTATAGCTCAAACTGAATTCTCAGGAGTTCTGGACCAGCATCTCCAAGCATCAAAAAAATGGCATCGTCCTGGGCATCGCAGATCATTTACTGGGATAGTTAGTGAGGCTAGCAGAGGCAAAAAGGGCAGTTTCAGCTGCCGCAGGATGAGCTAATGCCACGGAGTTCTCACAGTACTACAGCCATGCTAAGAGAAGCCAGAGTTGTGAAACAGCCTTGCCAACAACAGAGAGAGGTACTGCGGAAAGACTCACCGGAGGGAGAGACCACTTCACGACTTTGAAATGCAGACAAGAACAGACAATTACACTTCTGTGGGTAGCAAATAAGCCTTTTAGTTGCAAAGCCAAGTCTGAACTCCTACTGAAACTCTGAAGTGCTTCAAGATGCGGGGACTGAAACTGTGTCTGCGTCTCAGTGGTGAGCAGAGCCGCTCACAAGGTGAGGGTATGGCACTGGAGGAGCCAGAACCTGGCTCTGCCTCCCTGCAGCCCACCAGCTCCCACTCCCTGCAGCCAAGGGGACCCAGCCTCACACGTTGCCCCCGACCACACGCACACCAGGCCCCAGCCAGGACCAGCCTCAGCCCTTCCATCAGCCGCGAGGGCTCCAGTGCCCAAAGAGCTGCTCAGAGACCGATTCCCCGGGGAGATCTGCCCTCTCTGCCAGCAGATGTGGGAGGCAGGGGCAGAAATCATCTCTGCAGGGAATGCTTATTAACACCCAACAGCTCGTGCACAAACCCCAGAGCAGCCAACGCAGCAGGGAGCACCGCAGGGATTTGCTTCCCTTCAGGTACCCTTTTCCAGTGACGTAAATCAGACTCCACTGAACTCTGGGCTGTCTTATTTGAGCTCCTCCCGGTATTGAAGCCTACTAAAGACTAGGATGAATCTCTTTGCCCCATGTCGTGCAGCATACACCTACTGACAGATCTTAAGGCTGTGAAGGAATTATCAGACACCCAGGAAATGCTGGATAATCTGTACCTATTCTCATTTTCTATGCCCCTCTGGCAAATCACCCTGCAGTTTCCTGCTAGGATGGTGCTAAAATAGCAGGGAAATTGTTTCCTTATGAATCAGCACAACAAGTATCTTTTGCTTGTTTTATCTGGCTGAGTAATTTGTTCCCGGGGGAGAGAGAATTGTGCCCATAATCGCACGAAACAGCCAAGGTCAAACACCCACAGACCGAAGGGAAGGCGAGTGACTCTGGACTTGGGAGCCAAATATCAGCAAATTTCTAATTATTCTTTCCATCTACCATCTTTTGACCAGACCCTGCAGGCTCTGCTGAGGTGCACGGGCGCTGCTGTCCTGTGCTGTCCTGCTCTGGAGCTGGGGCTGCCAGGCGCTGCTGCGACAAAGCTGGGATGGTGAGCAGAGTGAATTTGTTGCAGAGAGACCACTGCTGCTCTGCTCCGCATGTTAGAAAAATTAAGAGTTGGTGTGGAGGCATAAAGAGCAGGATGTGACATGGCAACCCCTCTGCCTGTGCCCTTAAAAAAGACTTATTTTTATTAACTGAGAATGAACGCAGACAAACATGATCTAGTTAGTGGTGTCCCTGCTCGCTGCGGGGGGGTTGGACTAGAAGACCTCTAGGGGTCCCTTCCAACCCAAAACTTTCTATGATTCTATGTCTTTGCTGCTGGTTTTGCAGGTGTAGGTGCACAGGCTCTCTGCCCAGCTCCCCGGGGAGCACGAAGGCAAGGTGGCGGACACACGCCCACAGGGTTCACTGCTTCGGGCCCCGGGTACGAGGCGGGAAAGCTCTCGCCCCTTCGCGAGCCAGGCAGCCCGAGGCAGATGTCTCCTGCATGGGCCTGGGTGCCAGAGCAGGAAGGTCTCCAGGGAGCCCCACCGCAGCAGCTGGTTCCAAGGCTCGACAAAGCTTCCCCGAGCAGTGGAACGAGTGCCTGGCAAGAGGCAGACCCGTCCTGCTGCCCAGGGGGTCTCACCCGTGGAGCAGGGGACACACGATCCCACGCCACAGATCCACAGCACATCAGGGTTCCTGTCCCCCAGTGACTCCCCGCAGCCGGGTCCCCAGGCGCTCAGCCAGATCCTCCGGATCAGCACAGGGCGACCCGTGCCCTTGGGAATGCCGCAGGAGACAGACCCCTCTGATGGGCAGCGCTGCTGCCCCCAGCCCCTCATGCCTCTCAGACGCCAGCTTTCCTCTGGGACATCCCTGGGTCCCCCTCTCCCCCCCTCCCAGTTAAAAGCTGAGCTGTCCTGTTGCTCTCACCTGGATCCCATCCACATGAGCTCAGTCTCTGTGGTGCTTATTTGAAAGGTCAGGATCTGACTCATGACTCTAGTATGGCAATATTTTTGGCTCTGTTTTAATCATTTTCTCCTGTATGTCTCATGCACCGCCTGCCAGAACTTCTTGTCCTCCCAGTTATGGTGAAAATAGATTATTAGTAATAGAATTTATTTTATTAGTAATTCAGGAACTACTTTGGAATTATTGACTAACACAGCATCCAGTCCAACCATACAAATGCCTCATTTCTCTTCCTCACGCCTCTGCCAGTATGGGGATAAATGTTGGACCAGGCTTTCCACGTTAGCCAGAGGGTAGAAAGCAAGGGAGATCGCTTTTGTTTGCTGCTGTGAATGTTTATCTTAAAATCCTGATGTTTAATATTAACTTGCCAATGCAAAAAGGAAGAAAAAAAAAGCACTAGGAGTCTTGCCCTTAACTCAAGATCTCATTTCCAGTGACAGAATTATCACTTTTCTGTACTCTGCAGAAAACCAGCGCCCTGCTCCTTAAATCCCTCAGTCTCACCGCACCAGCCATAGGCATTCCAGTCCAGATCGTGCAAACTCCCAAATCATTCTGACATTAATTCGTATTCCTCAGTCTAGACCCATCACGCCCAGCTATTTCACTCCTGAGATCCCAACAATTTTAAAACTGCATTTTTGCTGCAGCAACTTCATTCTACATTAATGTAATGTCTTTTATGTCTCATTATTTGGCAAGTCTCAATTTATACCCAGCCCTCCTGTGAAGCAGAGAATTTGGTAACACAGCCTCATTTAATAGAAAGGAGAGAGCGGAGAAATCAAGTGATTTGCTGAGGGCAAAGAGGGAGAATTGGTATCAATGTGGGAGTAAGAGCTCAAAGGTCCTGTCTGTGAACCATCCCTCCCCTCAGCATCCCGAGCACCAGGCATCCTTTTTTGGGCAGCCAGCACAGAGCCCTGTGTCACACTTTGCTCACGTCTTCTCTTCTATTCCCCGTAACCTTTTCAATGAACACCAGGGTTGCCCAGGCATTAGAAAAACAAGGAAAGTCTGCCTTCCCTTCCTCCTCTATCCAGCAGCACCCTGCCGTGGGACCGGCTGCCACTGCGCTGGGGCGGCACTGAGCAGCCCCGGCACTGCATGCCAGTACGAACCTGAACCCCGTGCACCACGCCAAGGTGAGATGATAATGCTGCTGCCCGACGCAGTCACGGCCCTGACACGCGGAGACAGTATCTCTGGCTTCCCAGAAGGCAGGGCTTTCTCAGCTGTTTTTATTTTTGCCGAGTGACACGCTTGACACACAGGAGCAGTTCACTGGTTCCCAGCTGTCACAGGGCTGAGCCGCTGCAAGCGTGCCGACAATACTTGACACAGGAACAAAACAAGCCCTCTCCTCAGCAATCGCTGGGCATCCTTTTTTAATGCTACATCTACTGGAAACTCATATCTCGGCTGGCAGGAGCCTGGATTGCCAAAAAGTACATCTCTGCTTGGAGAGGTGTCAGGAAAGATATTTTTGAAGTTCTGGACAAGCTCAGTCAGTGAAGTGCAATTAATGAAAAGCTGTACAGAAGGTTCATTTTGCTGCACACACAGAGGATGTTGCACTCCTGAAATATAGACAAAAGACAAAGCAGAGCATGCTCCACGGATCTGGGGACGTGCTTTCCTGTTACTCATGCCTCAGATATTTATTGAGACTTGAGAGGCAAAAAATTCTCTCACTGTACAACCAAGACACTTAAATTTCCTTTTCTGTTTCTCCCTCATTTTATTTTGAAGAGGATTTTATTTTTCTACTGCATTTTTCCTGGTCTTTTGGGTATCTGTTTAGCTTTCCAAGAAACATGTCCACTAACAGAGTTTTCTTGTAGCCTGAGGTATGACTTCTGCCATAAAAATCATGCTAGTTGATTGACTGATTGCTGAAGGCTGAACACAATTAATGAGACTTCTCCTCTACTTAGGACTCCTGCATGACTAGGGCAAGGGGAAGTATTTAAGACATGAAATGCTTTTTCCACATGAAGAGCTGAAAGTTAATAGCATTAATAATAGCAGAACTGGGTTGCAGGCAGCTTCCATTCCCAGGCTATCAAGAAATCTAAATGTATAATTCATAGTAGTTTTGGTGACATTTTCAAATGCCTTTGTTAAGCAATTTGCAGAAAACTGAGTAAGACTTCAAGAAAAAAGGCTTTTTTGATCGTTCTTTAACTGCTTTAACATGATTTGTTCGCATTTGAACAGCAGCACTCAGTGGGACAACCAGAACAGGGACTCTGGAGCTGGGTTTAGAAAAGCAATGAAGTTTTTGAACAAGTTTTTACCATTGCCGAGGTCCCAGGGATGTGGTACCAGGCACGCTCCTATATTTCTTGCTGCTCCCCATGTCACTCAGGGAGCAGCAGCAATGCGCTGGCTCCAGCGAGGATGCTCACGGGGCCATGAATGTCTGCTCAGCCCCACCAGCTTGCAGCTGATCCACCTCTTCCTACTTCAGTGATTATAGTGAAAAATGAGTTGATTAGTTCTCTATCAGACTGCAGAGTAACTAATTATTTTTTCAGTTGATTTTTCATTTCCACATAGACATGAAATAGAACAGCTTTCCAGAGGAAGGCCTGTGTTTCAGATGTAGTCTTTCTGTGTGGGCGTCTGCTGGAGGCAAGGGTGTTCTCCAAGGAGGGGAGGTACGCTGGCCAAAACACCCTCCAGCTCACAAGGAGATTTTCCCACCGAACAGGAAGGCTTCCCCCTTGCAGGGCAAGTGATTTAACTATGTAGTTTTGGTACAAGCTTAGCTCTGAGGATCGCTCCAGTTCTGCCTGTGTGTATCTGGCATGGTTTGCGAGAGCTTGCCTGACCAAGACCCTCAGAAGACACTGGTGGGAAGCAGCTCTTTTCCGTGTCCTGTCTAAATCACCAGCTTCCTAAGCTTACTGCCTCTTTCCAAAGCACATGGCTTTCATGGGAAAACAGAGGAAACTGGGGTTATAAGGAGCATCTGGCGAGGCACCTTTGATGGCTAGAGCTTTTTGAGGTTGCCCCTGCTGCTGCAGTATTCCCTCAAGATGGATGGTGACACATGGATAAGAGTGTCAGCCAGTTACACTCCTGGCCCTTTAAGCCTTGATCTGAAACGTAATACTTCAGGAATATGATGGTTTAAACAATTTTAGTCAGTGAGTCAGTTCCGGATTATCAGCCTACTGCGGGAGGATAGTGACTCTCCCTCATAAATTAGCAACCAAAAAGCTCTTCCCTTTGATGAATATTATTTTAAAGACTCATTTCACTTATTCGCTCCAAGTACACTGCCCATTAATCACTGCAAAGGAACACTGCACCCTCCTCCCCCGACAGCTTTATTCCTGGGATGACTAGGTCAGCATCACCAGAAGACAAAAGAAAGAGCAAGGAAAAAAAACAGAAATACAAGGTCCCACCAGACACGTGGGGAAGCTGGTGCCTGTATTGGAAAGCCACCTCAAGTGATGGGAAGGATGGGAAGCAGCTTGCAAGGCTTACAGACCTAAAAAAATTAGAAAATAACTAAACCTATACCTGTCATCAAAGTTTTGCCTGGCTTGGGAAAAAGAGGGCAGGAAAGGTCCCATGCCAAAATGTGAGCGGTTGAAAGCCTGGATAGAGTAGGCTCTGGTTTGCCTCATCTGACAGCATCGTACCGATTGCCACTCAGCCTCTGTTCCTATATGAGCTATGCTTATTTCCATTGACTGTTGCCGTCTCACCAGTATTCAGCTCCCCCTACTTAAGCGAGCTCCCCGGTTTGGCCATAGGTCTGTACCTCTGTTGCTCTGCACAAGCTGTGGTTTACTGAGGAGGAGTATCAGTTAAACAGATTATGACAGCAGATGAGGCTGCTGAGGAACAAGTTCCTCGCATGTGGCTTGGATTTCACATCTCAGTTTCTGAAAACTGAGAAAATCTGCGATTATCACTAAAGTAAACTTAGTGATACCAGTGAAGAGCCTCTGGGTACGACTGAGCAGAAAAAAGTCCCAGAAGAATCAGTTCAGTGAAAATTTATTCTAACTCGCAAGGCATCACGGAAGGGTGGTGGCTGCAACAGCTGCCAAGATGTGATCCCATCTCCTAAGATCTTGGATCAAATTTATTTGTGGTCTAATTCCACCAGTTTATGTGAAGATAGAAAAGGTCTCCCCTTCACATTCAGTATCTGTGTGAAGGGGACTGTATTTCAAGTGAGGCTTGTGTATTTATGTATGTATACTTGTATACACACACACACAGAGTTTCAAGGGCAAAGAAGGGGGAGCCATGCTCTCTGGCACAGTGGAACTGGAGACTGATGTTGCTTCATGCTTGATTCAGAGCACAGGGAGAGAGTCACCCCTGGTTTAAAAGGGCTCATGAGCTTTTTTGCCCAGTCTGGCAGATGCTAGGCCTTTTCAAGAACGATGCTGTCCAGATGCACTGCTCCCATTATGATGCTGTAGCAGAGGAATGCTGATGGCTTGTAGCTGATTGCGTGCTCACAGCATCATTTCTATTTATTCCTCACACACTTCATGCCACCCTAATGCTGGCTCAGTGCAGGCAAGCTAAAGCATATGCTTATTTGGAACAGCGTTTTAAATATTTAACTCTTCCAGGTGAAATCCTTCTTTATGGAAACCCCTTTTTCTGCCTTCCCGGGAGTCTCTCCAAACCTCTTCAACCCATTCTCCTCTCGTGACACCCCTTCCTACACTGGAGTCTTGGTTAGAGATCAGTCATTGAGGAGCTAGGCCAGACTCAGGCGCAGAGCCACAGTCAGTCCTGGTCTTGTGGACTTACCCACTTGCTCAGAAGTTTGAGGACCTCATGGACCACACTGCTCCTTGCTGCTTCAGAGCATCAACTTCTTCATACTAGAATTTAAGGACTGGCAAATCAGTAAAATACATTGACAAAAGAAAGTAAATCTTCACTTGGTTTATATTCCACTGCTGACTACCAGTGGAGGAAGGACTTCAGTTCTGAACCTTACACGATGGTGAGGTCCTGCTGCAGCATCTCGCCCTGGCAAGAGCCCAAAGGATGTTAACCAAGGGAATTGCTCCAGCACGCCTTGGTCCAGACAAAGCATCTGGTGCCTGTGACACACCTGGGAAGGTGGATCGTCTTCTCTGTTCTCACAGGCCCAGGGAAAGTTTCACAACAATTTTTAAAGCCCTGACCAGAGCTCATAGAAATTTGCTGCAATAGGCTTTAAAATCAAGTAATTAAAGGTCATGGGGATCCTTCCATGAACTTCACCAGGCCTCGCAAAACAACACCATTCGTTTTACAGTTCTTTCTTCCCATTATTTATACATTTCACCTTCCAGATCTTTCTTTTTTTCTGTGGCTTACATTGTACTACTAAGTGCCCCCTGAAGAAGTAAAAGGAGAATATCACACTGTGATTAGGTTGGCAGGCTCATTAGCAAAGGCATTAAAATCAGTTTGAATGTTTTAAAATTAATAAAGCCAAACTGTGGTCTATCCAATGGCTTTAAAATTGCACAGGCTACAGGAGGAAAATGCGGCAAGCGCCTGCCTGGTTGCACAAGCGGCCCCAGATAAAGCGATTTTCCAGGGAAAGAGAACTGCGGAGCAGGAACAAGGTCCATCTGAAGCGGGGGGAAGAGTTTCTTTCATCACAGACTTGCTAACTTAATGAGGAAACCTTTAAACCGAGATTGATGAGGTTGGTGACATAAGCCTACAGGTGGGTCCAAACCACAGAGACCTGGAAGGAAGCCTAAGCACGGATAATCAGAGCAGGGACAAGAGGAAAATAATGGCTCATTCTTGTTCACCGTCTTTGATGTCTGTGTCCTAATGAAAGAAATACACAAGTAAACTCTTTGCCAGGAACAGCAGAACGTTCTTATACAAAAAAATTTCAAGCAGAAAGTGAGTTGTCTGCAATAAGAAAATATTACAAAATAGGATTTTTTTTTTTTTAAAGTTGCTGTCAGAAAATACTTTCCAACAGCGATTTTTTTCACTTTAAGATTGATAGTGCTAGTTTCTATTTTAAGCTAAAATAAATTGATTTTTCCATGACAATTGGCAACTCCTTTTGCTGGCTACATCTCCCGTGAAGCTAGTCTTTTTCATAAAAGATTTTGAAAGTCTTTTGTGACTGACAGCTGCTATACTGGCTTCACACACTCTTTTTTTATCCCTTTCATCTCCTTCCTTCACTCAGTGTGTCTTTGAATTATCCCAGGGATTTTTGGGAAACTGGCCAAAAGCCTCCAGCAGAGGAGCAGCAGAAGCCCCTGGGATCCCTGCGTCCGCCCCGTGCAGCGGTCACAGATCACGATCTCCACCTCTAGCCAGCAATGCTGAAGCCGCCGGGTCCACGAGCAGCACCGAGGGGTCCAGTCACCATTCTGCACAGGCACCCGCAGAGGCTGCAGAAGGGTGCGGTGCCACATCCAGCGCATTAGCAAGGTGGAATCTGCAAGTGCCCGGGGTCCCTGCTGCATGGAAAGCAGTGGCGAAGCTTTGCGAGCCCGTCAGGGCATGGCCAGGGACCCCCCAAGCGCCCCTTGTCCCGCCCGCTCCCTGCTGTGCCCCCCTGCCTGGCTATTACACGCCCGGTGGCCTCGAATCTCTGAGCCGAAAGATGAAAGCAATGGTCTGCTCAAGGGGACACGTGAAAGGCTTCCTTCAAAAACAGCGCCTTCGTGGGCTTTTTTCTGCTATTCTTGTGGGTTTGCTTGGTTTTAAGGCAGGTAAACAATCCATGAAGAAATTTTATAGTCAGAATTTTTCTTTACCCAGACAGAGAAGTTTATTTTTCATGTAATATTTCTAGAAAGAGCAGAAAGAGTTGCTTGAGAAAACTGTGCATGTTTTCAGAAAAAAAAAAAAAAAAAGAGGAAAGCTTTCATGGTTCAGATTTGAAGTGATTTACGCTTTCATTAAACATAGATTTATGCTTTCTTCAAACATAGATGCCAAAGTTTAAGTTTTGTGTCATTTCAACTTTTTAACATTTTTTCATAGAGGGAACAAAAAAATAGAGATTTTTGCATTTTAAATGCCCAGGGGAGAGATGCCAGCTGGAGGCTATTGACAGCCCTGGTGGGAGAGCAAGCAGGAGGCTGATGGCCCCCACCTCTGCTGAGGCACAGGGCAGGGGGTCAGGACAAGCCCCTCCTGCTACCTGACCTACAGCAAAGCACCAAGGTCAGGATTGCACCCCCCCACACCCCAGACCTGCCTGGAGGCCCGGGCAGGGCAAAGCTCTGAGTTTATTTAGCTACATGACACCGATAACAGCCCCCCAGCAAGCCCAATGTTTCGAGGAATTCAGGCACGCAGCACGGATGAGGAGCCCAAAGCAAAGGTGACGGGGCTTGGCAGGGAAGTGGGAGTCTCCTGCTATGCAGCACCCGAGTGGAAAGGCCAAAGGGACTCCAGGGGTGCTTGTCTCTTCAAGGAGACACAACGGCACCATGGCAATGAGGACAAAAAGTGTTTTAGTGGACAGACATTTGTTATCGTAGGAAAGAACAAGATGATTTAGTTCATCTAAAAATCTCAGACCACAAAGAACATTGGATCGACATTCATACACACACACACACTAATTACCAGGGTCATTATCACCGTATGAGTTTCCTAGAATGAAAAATATCAACCTGCATGTTGCTAGGTACCTTGCTTTGGGAACTGCTGCCTGAAAAACCAGTCAGTTTCAGGAAATTAAAGAAAGGCAAATCCGTGTTTAATCACAAGGGTGACAGAGTTCACAGTCAGGATCCAAAACAGCAAAGGCTAAATACAGACTGAAAAAAAACATTCTAGAGAGAACAGACATGCCAGTGCAAGATCTGAAGGGTTTTTTTCTGTTCAAAAGTAGAACCACAACTGAAACAAAATTATCATGTCACCTTCCAGCCCTAGCAGTGAGCCCCAGGGTGGAAGCCAGCTCTTCTCAGCAGAGAGAGCAAGAAAGCCAAGCACACCTCTAATCCCAAGAGGAGGCCCCCAGAACATGTCTGAAAGCTGTTCTGGGAGCCATGGAGGAAGGCAAAGGGTCCTTGAATTTCTGTTACCCAGGTGCACCTGGACTTCCACTGCACAATGCCTGGCTCTCTCTAAATCAAGGATGTTTCCCCAAGATACCTTTTTGTACACATCATGGCAAGGCAACATCGAGCAATCTGGCTTAATACCTTAAGATCTGTTCTCTTAAGCTTCTTAAGGCAAGCTCATCATCATCTGTCCTGCAGGGCAGGAGACCAACTCAGGAAACTGGGGAAGAGGCGTGAAAAAAAGAACAGAATAAGCCACTTTGTGGTAACAAGCTCACCCTCCTCTGGGAACTGGATGCAGTGGATCTGGCTGTCTGCTGGGAGCAGTGCGAGGAGAGCAGTGTGCTGAGGAACCAGGGCCAAAGCTTCTACTGGGAGTGAGCTCCTAGAAATAAGTCCTGGGTGATAAGGGGATGAGCTGCAGCTTGCTCAGGGGAAACCTGAAGGGGATCACCACCATCACACCTGGCAGGGCTACTGTCTTCAAGGAGCTTTGATTCCCTTTCTCACCTTACTCAGCAGCATCCACAATCTTCCGTGGCATCCCAGTCAGCTGCCAGTATTTTGCAACCTAAAAGCATGTATACACCTTGAAAAAAAAGTCTTGATTTTTTTAAAGCAGTGAGCCCTAATTTGCCATCTCATCCACTGTCATCCATCCTGACAGTAACGATGCCGTGCTTTCCCCACACTAGATGCACAGTTAAGGCTGCTAAACCCCAGGAAAGGTTTCTATGTATTTGGACAACATATAGGGCACTCTCATCAGCTTCATCTCACACAGGATAAATATCTTTGGGGGTGACCACTCACCAGAAGTCCACTTTAGCTCTGGAATGTGTTGGAGAGAGGAGAAGAGGAACAATTCCCAGATTTGGGCAAAGTTGTTCCTTCCTGCAAAGCCCTGGCTTTAGCCTCCAAGCCCTGAAGCATCTCTCCAAACACAAGTTATGCAGCCTGTGTCAGTGGCTGTGAGTAATCCCGTCTGGCTGATATTTTCCTGAATCTGCCAACTTTTAACTTTGTGATGACCTTCCTGAGTGAGTACAAACATTGTAAACTAGATAACTCTTCACAGCAAGAGCTGGTAATGTGTGATAAAGCAGCTGTCAGGAGTGTTATTCCAGCTCGAGATGATGGCAGATTCAAAGCATTTTTATTAATGCTCCTGACAATTATTTCTATCTGAAAGAAAAAAGAAGGAAAAAAAGAAGAAATACATAGTGAGAATTGTGCGCTTTGCTTTTACAGCACACCTTAGTTGAAAGCTTTATAGCTTTTCATACAAAATGAAATGATGAAACCTTTTTCCCACTTGTGTTCACATAACAAGAAGGAAGTGCTCCCACAAAAGATTAACAGAAAGACCAGATCCCACATCTGGAAACTCAAAAAACACCCTGGAGGCACATAACATAGGGAGGTAATAACGCAGCCAATAACCTTTAGCCCAGGACCATAGGTGTTCAGTACATGGTGCTCTGCGATATTGGGCTAAAAGGTTACCCCCGGTAGGTCTCATTCTCAGGCCGGTTATGGCAGCGGCTGGCAGGCAGGCTGACTGGGCACTCGGGTGCCGGGTCCCATCTGGGTGACCTGCTGCACGGCAGGCTCGGGCTCATCTCCAGAAAACCTCGGCATGACCCATGTTTAGCTGTGGTACAACTGGCTACAGTAAAGGCTCTATTAATTCAGCTACACAGCCAAGGAAATATTTTGTTCCGTTCCTGAAGGCTGTGGAAACAAGTACCGATTTAGAGTCATTTACTTGCGGTCTGATTCTGCCACCTTTCCGTACACACTGAGCCATGCCTCGTTCCCCACACAGGGCTTCTGCCTTCAGGTGCCAACTCCCTGGGAGCCGGTGGTTCAATCTGACCCTTGTCACTAAACACACCAGGAGCTTCAGGCACAGGAAAGAGGAAAAAGAAAAGTTAATGGCAGGTAATAGCGGCATTCATCGCTTAGGCATTCACCGAGCTTTTGCAAATATGAAGTAATTACTCACAATATTGAAGATGTGTAGGTGTTAGCGAGGTGAGAGTTTCAGCTCTACCCTACTCCTTCAGAAAAGCTTTACCACGACATTAATTTGAAACAGTTGACTGAAGTTTATGTATTCAGCTTTCAGCTGCTAAAACAGGGAGGGAAAATGGGATTTTGATTGACATGGTAAGGGAAACGGGCAAGGTGAGGACGCGAGCGAAGGAGCTGGAACAGCTTTCCCTGTGGTGTGCCATGGGGCTGGCACACGGCGAGAGCTGAGCCCCGCTCCTGGCGGTGAGCGGCCGGGCCCCGTCCTTCCCCTGTGCCTCAGTTTCCCTCTCTCTACTGTGACCTGTGCAGACTTACGGCAGACCTTGCCTTCAGCTCTTTCCCCCACCCCGCGCCCAGACGCGAGCGAGTGGCGGGCCGGTCGTGCCCAGGCAGCCGTCCTGCAGTGAGGCCAAGCTGGGCGGCGTGGGCAGCCCTGCCTCTCGGAGCAGCCCTCCGTGCCCGGTCCCCGCCAGAGCAGGCTTCGGAGGGTGCGTGGCAGCGGATGGCAACAGCCGTGCCGACCCGGGGAGGGGGGAGATGACCGGGGGTCCTTCGCAGCCTGCCAGCACCAGCCCGGGCGCCAGGCAGGAGCAGGGCCCTCCTGAAGCGCGTCTGTTCTGCGGCCGGGGCGAGGGAGAGCAGCAGGGCTTCTCCCGTCAGCTCACTGTTGCAGGTCCCACAGACCTCAGCGTGGTCTGGTTCCCCTCGGGAACACTGTCAGCTTTAGCTTGAATTGGAGATGTCACAAGACAAGAGCCAGCCTTTGGCCTCACAGCACCACTGCTTCATTTTCCTCCATTACCAACAGAAGCTGCTTACCGGCTGTCTTCTCTCCACAAAGCACTGTGAAAACAAGCACTACTGTCGTCATTTCACACATGGGGAAAAAGCTCCCCTGGGACAGAAAGTGCCAGCGCGCTTTGCAGTGTGCTCATATTCGCAAGGTGTCTGTGTCCCCGTCCCGCGCCTGTCGGCGTGCTGCCGGGGCTGGGAGAGCAGCTCTGCAGCCCTGCGCCCGCTGCATGGGAGGGTGCTGAGCCCCTCTCCTGGGCTGGGGTCGCTGCTGTGCCGGCCCAGCTGGGCACCTGGAGGGACCCTCCCCGGCAGCAGCCCTGCGGCGAAGGCACGGCTCCCACAAGGACAGGGAGATGGACAGTAAATGAACAGAAGAATAGAATAGAATAGAATAGAATAGAATAGAATAGAATAGAATAGAATAGAATAGAATAGAATAGAATAGAATGAAAAATAAATATAAAATAAAATAAAATATGAAATCCAGGGAG
>Ga0065711_1035847_pt1 | contig 21762 bp, 7 predicted proteins | sample Hoacrofraction12_FD_59098 | JGI IMG/M metagenome (GOLD analysis project Ga0065711, IMG submission 59098) | Hoatzin crop microbial communities from Cojedes, Venezuela - Epithelial fraction 12 v2 (version 2) | ecosystem: Host-associated > Birds > Digestive system > Esophagus > Crop | place... | reverse complement strand
AATGACATCCGCCAGCTCCCTCAGCACTCGTGGGTGCATTCCATCGGGGCCCATGGATTTGTGGACGTCCAGATCACTTAAGCGATCCCTCACACAGTCCTCCTCGACCAAGGGAAAGTCATGCTCTCTGCAGGCTTCCTCTCTTACCTCCGGGGCCTGGGATTCCTGAGGGCCTGCCTTGGCACTGAAGACTGAAGCAACGAAGGCATTCAGTAGCTCTGCCTTCTCCGTATCCTCCGTCACCAGCACACCCACCTCATTCAGCAGCGGCCCCACATTGTCCCTAGCCTTCCTTTTGCTGCTGAAAATTGTTACCGCATTGTATGCATTGTATGCATTTTTATTCATCTTTATGGCATTTGACTGCTTTATCTACGGTGAGACATCCAAACACTTAATTAGATAGATCAGACAACAACATTAGCCCTGCTGTCTGCACGTTTAGCTGTTGGCTCAGAGACCAAGATTTAATCAGTGAGAATGTCTGAACAAAGAGATATCATGCAGCTCCTGAGTGTTACAGCTGTATGAGCAATCTGTAAAATTGGCAAAATTCTGTGCTATATGTGCTCAGTTTCCATCAGCACTGGCTGTCCCACAACCCTCTTTCCTTCTCAGTTCTTCGTGTCTGTTTTAATTCAACAGGTATTTTTAATCTCATTTTTCTTCTTTACATTAATATATTTTCATTACAGTGTTTTCCAAAGGGCTACTCCTAAAAGAAGAAAAAATTTGAAGAATCTGAATTTTCAGGTATTATTGTCATCACTGTTCTCATTTTGCCTGTACATGGACTGCATGGCAGCAAACTAACTAGATGTCATGATGAACAAGAAGATGTTCTGCTTAGCTTGAGGTTTTGTCACTCGCGTGCCAGTTCTTCCAGCTGCCTACTAATGAGGCAGCTAATCAAAAACTCAAGGCATATTAAAATATTATTGTATTAATTAGTACAGATTTTCTGGTAGCATATTCTAACCCAATAAAACATAAACAGTGTCCCGCTGTTCTTACTGATGTTTGATACCTGGTGGAGTCAGTGTTTGAGCCTGCATGTGTTTATATGTCAGCAATCCAGGGCAATTATTTTGCCTCCTGCTCCATAGTGATGTAAAATGGGTGTGACATTTATTGGAATAGCAGATTGAGACTGCTTAGACTGAATGTTGTTACAGAAGTTGATTGCTTTTGCTAATATTGCTATCAGATGGTTGGTCTGGCTCTTCGACCTGTGGATGTGGACCTCTGCATTTTATTTCCTCCTTCCACATTTCCCTTAGATGACACAGCCAGAGCATTATCCAGTGAAATAATCTATTTGTGCAAAGGACTGCAGTATACCTACAAATACCCAAGCCACATCATGTCTAGATAAATTGAGGATTCTCTCCTTCTTCAGACTGAACTACCTCAATGTGCCACAGGACTGGGAAGAACAGTGCCTCTAAGCAATGGCCAGACATAGCTTGCAAGATTAGAGGTGGGCCCAGGATAAAAGCGAGATGTGAATGCTCCCAAACGTGGGCAGAGCCAACCCCTTGATTTCAAGTCCTCCAGTTTAAGGAATATAAATCAAAGTTCCTCATTTTCAAAAATGAGGTGGAGTCTGCTGACTTCTCCGCTCTATTAAAATGCTAGTAATTGTTGTCTGTCATTAGTTGCTGGACCAGAACTCCTACCTTTTATTTTTGGAAAAGTTTAGTTAAACAAGCGTGAATATGACTGAAGTACCTCAGGATAACTAGGCTGCGTATCAGTTACTCTGAGCTCTCATTATTTCACTTACTCTTACTGGACAGGCACATCACCTTCTGAGAACTGCTCATGGAGCTCTGCAGCACCAATGGCACTGTGACTGTTCGTGAAATTTAATGATTTTGGCACAGAATTGCAGGATCTGGCTCTCTGATATTTGACTTCCTCACCTGGGGCTTCGAGCTAAACATTTAACACGGGAAACTCAAAATACCTCCTGTCTTCTCTTCACTGATATTAGATTAAAAAGTTTATTTAACTAGACCAGCATTTGACCTTCCCTGCCACACTTCTCCCTGCAGTGGAGTTCTGCTGCTGCCCACCTGCCGCACAGCAAGATTGTACTTAGCCATGATCCCTGGCACACACTTGTGTACTTACGGTTGATGGCTTGCTTGAAGGAGAACAGACCACTAATAAATTGCACAGTCATTACCCTTTATGCATACTTGTTCTAATAGGTGTCGCAGATTCCTGCCTCCTAATAAGGAAAGGAAGTAGAAAAACACATAAATTCTCCCAAGGGAGTCAGACAGCCTGAAGCCACGTTCGACAGCTGTTACTGTTACCATGATCACCAAGAGCAAAACAAGGGTTAGAAGGGGGGGGGCGGGGGGGGAAAAGAAGAAAAAGAAAAGATGCATTGCCAGGGATTTTGGCAAGATTTTCTTGGATACGGAATGTGTTTTGCACTGCTCCAATCTATAAAAGCTCAGCGCTCCTGCAGCACGTGATGGAATTTGGAGATTAAACTAACATTGGCATTAATTAGTCTAAAACCAAATAATTTAATTTATCCATAGTTTGCATTTCTGTGTCTAGTTGTTTTTTTTTAAGACTGTCATTTTAATCTCAAACAGAAATATTCTGGCATTCGATGGAAGCTGGGATGCTATGATGTTATTAAATCTAATTCACAAGAGGTTTCAGAAAATGCTTTCACAGGGTTTACCATTCGTCTTCTACCTCAGCTCTGGTCTTTCTCCTGGGGGCCAACTAATAGGAATCGGGTGCTTCCCAAGCTGCCCTGGAGCTATGCTGAGTTACACCAGCTAAGCCTCTGTCCCTCCATATTATAGCTGAGAAATCCAAAAGGGAGATTCATGTCCTTTGTAAAGAGGTGTATTTAGTCTATCCCGCTGAGACAGTTTATGGCTTTGGCAGGGAAACTGTTGACAGTGCGTACTGTGAATATAGTTCAAAGTGAACTTGAAGTCTTGGAGCTGCAGCTCTCCCTATGCTTGTTACATTAATTTGTTCAAGGTGCACAGTATAGGTACGTACTTATCTATAAAGTCACACCAACAATTAAACACACGCATTTGATATTATACTGAAAGTGAGAAAGGTGCACGCCACTGACTACTGCTGCCTTTTGGAGCAAGGCTCAGGGTCACAGCATAGCTGGACACTTAGGCACACATGGCACAAGTCACAAGCCTGCTGGTCTCAGCATCCAGGCCAAATTCCAGTTGCTGCAATTGCTATCCATCTACTAAATGTGTGCCCCATCCCCACCCCCCATCCCAGTTTCAAGCAGATACAGTATTCCTTACTGTTGACTTAAAGCATGGAGGGGAATTGCTCTGTGGTATTGAATGTCTGGTGCTTTTAATTCTCATGCTGGCTAACTTCAGGTGCAGACAAAATGATTTTTACTTTTCAGGCCAGAAGTCACATCTGCTCTCACCAGAACACCAAAGTTACAACAGATTCCCAAAATAGGAACAACTGAAGGTGAGAGTGCCTGTTCTAACAGGACAGTCCACTGGAAAGGCTCAGGGGAGATTTCTCTTACAGCATCTCATGATTTCTATGTTTTTCCATGTATCCGCAGCTTGCCCCCCCTTTGCCTTGTAACCCTCCTTGAACACAAACACGGGTGGTGTATGGTCTGTGGATGCTGAGAACTCTCCCATCGCATTCAGAGACATATTTCTGTCCCACTTCAGGACCTGGCCTCCTATACACAACCACAAATCCTGCACGACCAGTTAATCAAAACTCTCTGTGTCTGATGTCCACCCTGATGGAAGCATCAGGCCAATGTATGATATCTATGTCTAGAGTGGAGTAAAGCAGTAGGTAGCTTAACCAAGGAGTATTGATGCTAGCTGAAAGCTTAAAAATACCATACAGCAATTCCTAACTTAGTTTAAAATAGGATTAAAAAAATAAATCCACAAGGAACTTTTTGATAGCAATTATCAAAACATACTTTTCTAAAAGTATTTGTGACAAATGAGAGTAACCAGTAATATTGCTTAATATTCTAATGCATTTTAAGTCCCTGTCCAATGTCAGTCTTAACACAAACTAAAAATATGCTACTTATTGAGCTGGAAAAAGGTTTTGATTTACAATTATGCCTTGATGGATTACCTGAAAGCGCAACCTTCAGGCAAACTGCGATTAGCTTGACCAAAGACATCTGGGAGAGCCATCTATGGCCTAAAATTATGACTTTGGTATTCTGGGCTGAAACTAGACACCATTTAAACTGCAGTGCTCAAAAACTCTTCTACAGAGGCATTTGTTTAGGAGGCCAACAGGTTTCTTAGCTTCAGCAGTTGAGCAGAAACACCTCCTGTGAAGTTATAGGGGGGAAGGAAGGTGCTTCCTATATGTTGCAGCCATTACTTTACAAACAAAACTCCAAACACTCCCAGCTTGTATGAATAAAGACACAAAAACAATTAATAACCTAATGATTAGAAAATGCTGTAGACATAGGTTTGGATTTCATTTAGCAAGATTTATGGAGCTGAATATAAAAGTATGACTCTTAAAAGCCATGTGCTCATAATTAGCTCAGGTTTTACCTCTGGATACTGTAAAATCACAACATGCTGTCAGAGCCCATTTTCTGATCCTGTTATCAGCATGGAATAAAGTTTTCCAGTAAATGCAAAACAGATTTACAGGTGCTAAAACAGCTATTTTATCAGTGGGAAACAGGCTACCTTTTGTTCTCTAGAAAGGCATTTCATGATTTTACGTTGGTCAATTGATCATATAACAAAGGGAAACAAAACAATTTTGGTCATCTACTGAAACTGAAGAAGATAAAATGTGAAAATAAACACAAGGAAAGTGACTGCCTCTCTGAATGTAGGATATACGGTCTTGCATATTGTCACCTACTGTAAACTAAAAAAACAAGAACAAGATCAAAGCAATGCCATTCCCTTCTACTGCTGAGTACACTACATAAATCCTCAGCATTCCTACAGGCAAACTCAAAGGATAACTGCGTTGCAGGCAGCTGTGAACACTGGAAATTAACTTATTCCATTAAAAAGAAGTCCTGCAAAGATAACAGTCCTTTCAGTATAATTATTCACGCCACGAGCCATCATCTGAAGTGACTCCTCTTGGACCAGCTCCAAAAGGGAGGAGATTTCTGTACCACCACTATTGCATTCCCATCCCACAGCAAGGAGCACACTCCCCAAGCTGGGAGAACAAGTGCCCCTCCCAGGGGAAGAAAGTAACTTTTAACTTCTACTTCAGCAGCTGAAACAGAGGTGAATAGCGTCTTGCTCGTTTGCAGGCTGCCACTCCAAGCAGGGAAGACAGCCCCTGAGGAGCACTCCAAGTGGTTTGGGAGTAGAGGGACTGAATCGCTTTTAACAACAGCTGCTTCAGAGTCTGGTGATGGTGGAGCAACCATCTGCTCAAGGAGAAGCAACATCCCTTGGCTTCCTGCAGCATAAATGGCTTAATGTGACAGTTGATGGAAACTTTATTTTAGAAACTGTGTCTGAATACTAGGCCTAGACATGCATGAACCTGAACTCTAGAGCCGTTTGCTAAGCAGATTTCAAGAACTTGTTTATAACTGGTTTTAACCCCTAAATGTTTAGATGGAGATTTTGAAAGCATTCCAAAGGATTCAATGCATTTGCTCCTCTGAAACGTCCCAGGCAACTTAAAAAGATCATGACTGACTTCGTACCCAAGGCAGAGTCTGGAAGTACAGAAAGCTGGAGCCTCATGCAGAAATAAGACAAAGCACTACGTAAACATTCAGTCTTTCTGTACAGCCTTGGCAAAACCTGAAGAATTAAATAACGGAAGAACAGCTGCGTTGAGCCACAGGGAGGCTCCATCTGACCCACTAGCTTATCACCCAGTTTCCCAAAAAGTAAAACTTACGGAAACAAGGTGATCTTTCCTCCGCCATAGCCTCAAGGCTTCAAAGACTCGGTGAAAGGGCAGCTTTCTGAACTGGAGATTGTTTAGTGGCTGCCAATTCATCTGTCCTCGATGTTTATCATTTTAACTCTCTGCTGGTTGAGTCTGCATTGTCTGAAAAACAACCTCTTATTTGATTGAAGCCTGCTGTGTGGCAATTCCTCTAGGTGCTCAGTAGTTATATTATTATGAAAAAGACTCCACAGGCATTTCCTTTTTTCCCATGCCTTCTTTATAACAGGAAGAGTGAAGACAAGCATAAGGTAAAGGGCCTGGTACCACTTCCCTGAGCAGAAGATGGGATGTTTCAAACTTGCCAGGTCTCTCTTCAAGGGCAATTACATCTTCTAATCAGGGACTGCTATAAAAGGACTTCAGAGTTCATTAAGGCTGTTGGTGATGCTCTCTGAGATGGTTTACACATAGGTATACAAGATGGTCCTTTCTTGGTGAAATGGAGGGTAATGTAATGAACACAGTACGCCACTCCCACTTGGTGTTCCAGATCTGGGAACAAACTTTTCTTGGCAGCATTTATACAAATACTGTGCTGTGGTGGTGTCTGCCAGCACCTTTGCTCTAAAACACCAAATTAAAGGAAGCAAACAATGAAAGAGCCATGTCTTGGTCATGAGTCTCCTAGCCCAGCTAGAAGAAACTTCTGTCAAAACATTGTCTTAGACCTTATTTGCAGATAAACTCACAGGTTCATACACATAAGTGAAGGGAACCCATGAGATCCTGAGACCTCTGAAAAAGCTAGAAGGCACACTGTTATAATATACATCAGCTTTCAAAATCTTAATCTATTTTGTTTTCTTGAAGGAGCTAGAAAACAAGAGACAAAGCCTTTGACCTGACTGACAAAATGATGATACGCAGAACTGACATTGTGTCCTTCTTTACAGACCAGACAGCAGGTACATAAGGCCTTACGTTCCAGTGAAATCTTGCATTCCTGTGTATTTAATGCCATATCGTTCTTCTTTTGGATTGGCCTGGAATCAGCAGAACTTTTGTCACTCTGTTTCCCCCAGCCCAAGAAACCATTTCTGAAGAGTGAACTTCAAAGCACTTGGCCATTTGTCAGAAATTACCACAAAACTACAAAGAAATAACCCAACAGTAAATCAAAAATCGGAGAGAGAAACCTCTTGTAAGGACTACAAAGGAAGAAAAAAACAAATGGCATGGAGAGTTGATTATAACACCAGCAGTTTGCCACGGCAAAGGAGAAACTGATACCAGATGCTGCTGGGAGCCTTTTCATTACCTTGTGCAAGACCTGCAGAGCCGTGAAGGGGCCCCATGCAGCACTACCTCTCTATTGGGGATAAATGGGCAGCGCTTGGGCACAGCGATTCATGCTTGAAAGAGATCTGCCGAGCCAATTATTATTTTATTTGAATGATGAATTTAGAGGCCAACTCCTTGCAAGTTTGATGCATCCTTTCATCATCTCCCAGCAAGTGTTCTGAAGTTAGCCTGTCTTGAAAAAATTACGCTGTTTTGTTTGGGCTTTTAATGTCAGCAGCATTACTATTTAAACAAGTGAAAGTAACAGATGAAAAATTAATAAAAAATTGTTTAATATTGGATGCAAGTTTTGCCACACCTTATAGTCCTTGGCATGTACTTTCTTGCTTTTTACATTTTCAGACTTCTGCGTCTAGCTCTTTAAAACTTAATTTCAATCTGACTGTCTATTCGGCAATTTGTGAAGAACAGCAAGTAACACAGACATTTTCTTCCACTCTTCTAGAAAGGAAGGTCAGCTAGAAACTAGATGGTTTATATTTAGGCAGTGTTTTCTGCAACATTACTCACTCACTCAGATTGTGTCAGATGAAGAAAATGTACACTAAGGGAGGGAGGGATTTTTATTCTGATTTTTTTGATTGGTGTTATTACAGAGACTTGTACTCAGCATCTGCTCAAAGCTCTAAGTGTACTGCATACCAAGACCATGAGGGAGGGCTGGAAAAAAAAGTTACCATGATATTGCCTTAAAACTAATAAGATGGTTTGGGTTTTTTTGTTTGTTTTAATTAAGTCCCTTTTTAGTCGCCTTGTGGTTTCTGAGCTTTTCAGGTTCCCTTGCTTTATGTTTCCATGGTTTTCTCTGCAACCATGAGGGATACAAATGCTCTTTTCCTAACAAGTGAAAGCAGAGATTATATGGACTCACTAGAGTCTGGCAGCTGAGGCTTTTAGCAAAAGCGTATCAAATGTAACAGCTGTTGTAATAAAACTACTAAAACTGCCAATACTGAGGCTGAGAACCAAGCAAAGGATGAACATGCAAAGAGACAGCAGCAGCAAGATGCAGCAAGCTGGGGGATAGAGTGTAGGGATGTTATGAGCAGAACTGGTAACTCGAGAAGGCAAATGTTATCAGCGTTAATGATTTGTATAATTTTGGGAGACACAGCCTTTGTGGGAATGAGGGCTACAGCAGCTCGCTCGAGGACATGGGCAGATTTCCTCTGCTAAATATGTACCTCATGTGTGATGTTCTTTTGAAAAAATTATCACATTAAAGGCTACTGAACATTTTCAAGAACTCCTGATTGTTGTGCTATTAACTTCCGTAGTGAAAGGTACAAAGACAGGTCAGCATCAGTGACACTGGTGCCACTGTACCTTGGGAATCCTCTAGCCCTTGCCAGACTCCAAAGTAGGTTCAGTTTCACTGAGTGGTTGAAGGTGATACAGTGTGATAATTTAGCTGATTTTGATGAAGAAAACTCTGTCTCCAGGTCTGTAAGGGAAGGAGAGATTAGCTTATTCATCTGAAAGAGGTATACTGACTTGCCCTATGTGAAGGAACCTGGTTAAAGCAGTAGAAACCTGTGGAATTTATTATTGAGTAAGCCTTCACATTTGAGTGAGAAAAAAGAAAAATTAAAAAGAATGCTTTCTAAACTTATCACAGCTTCTGCACTATGCTGGTCGTTGTTTATGAATAATAACTTCTCAGGAAACAAACCGACATCACTGCAACAATGGGCATGTCAGATATAATACTATCAACATAAAGTATGGTGAGTGCTTCCTTTGCTATTTATAAATTATCTTGTTGTCATGTTTCTTCTCATATTCATGCTCATGAAATACATGGAAACAAAAAGAAAATGCTTCCCACTTTGCCACTTTGGTTGCAAAGCCATCTTCGTATCCATTCATACACATTGTAAGGGTTGTCTTAACATGTCTTTGGATCAAGTCATACAGACCAATCCAGAAAAGGTTATAAATGGTGCTATAAATGTGACCAAAAGCCAGAGGAATGAAATGTAACACTCAGGGTTTCTACAGTACTTAAGCAAATATGTTCTCATTCCTTTCGAGCAAGGAAACCCTTCTTGCTGCTTTTTCTACGTGGTACTTGTGTTAGGTAACTAGTCTTAGTTGCACTTTTGATACCCCATAACACAAATGATGAATAACAATTAGCTTTTGTGGCTGCTTTCGTCAGTGAGAAGCATGTGAAAACAGATCAAAAGTGTCATAAGTAGCTAGAGGAATTTGTTCTTTTGGCCAGTACAGAAAGCGAACCCCAAGCAAATATTAGCTTTCTATTACATTTTTCTCCCACCTAATTGTAGAACTAAATCAAGCTACAGAAAAATATTTTTCATTTTTCTTCTAGGGATTTGTTTACTACACTGAGGAAAAACAATGGGGATTTTACTGCTGCTGAAAAATCACCAGCCTGTTTCTGAGCCTCCCATTACTTAAGCAAGGATCTAGGTCTGCAAAATTTCACATATTTGTAGCTGAATCAGCTGCACAGTGTAACGTGGAACAGCGGCACTGAAGCTGATGGAATTTGACTGGACTTCTGTTGGTGGAACGGACAGCAAAATTTGGCCGTTGTGCTGACATACCTTCAAAGTCAGGAACCACACAAACTACACAACTGATGTAAATGCAGAAGGGTCTCGCAACTCCTTTTTAAAAGGATGGAAAACAGTAATTAAAACATGGTAGCAATACTGGAGTGGATTTTTTCAACCATACTGAGAGGGGTTTTTTTTGTGGTTTTACACTGTGAAATAACACTTGGGAAGTAGTCAAGAAAATGGTGACTTGAGTCCCTTAAAACAAGTTTGCCCAAGAAGAGAATTTTGATAGAAAAACGAGTGTAAGGATACTATAGTCCCAGAGCTAGAGGTTTTTCATTATACCTGACAGTAACCTCCGTGTAATTGTCAGATCACTCTCTGAACTCACCCAAAACCTTTGGCTTCCATGTCACTTTGTGGCAACGAGTTCAACAGTTTATATACGAGTTGTCTGAGACAGGACTTCCTTCAGTTCATTTCAAAGTTCCTGCCTGAAAATTTCATTTAGTGTTTTCACAGTGAGCATTCAGGAGCAGCATTTTGTTATTATCTTCCTCTTTGTCATTTGTGATTTTTTAAAAATCTCATTATAGCTCCCCTTCATCTGAGCCCACTTTTGCTCTTTCCTGATGGAATTTGTCTTGTACTTCCGTCAACCATTTTGCCCTATTCTTCGCTTTTGCAAATGGGGTGATTTTTTTTTTGAAGTGGAGTAACTAGAACTGAAGGTGGTACTCGAGATAGGTGTACCAGGCCTATGTTCAGTGACATAATGATATTTTTGGCTTTATTGCCTATGCTTGGCCTAATAGTTCTTAGTATTTTCCTTACTGCTTTGGACCAAATATGAACACAGGCACCTGTCTTTCACTTTCAGATATCCCACACAAGTGCAAAGCTGAGTCAGCATTATGAGAGAAGACCAACTGAATTAATTCAGCTTGTAGTAGTAGTTTGAAGGCAGTATCTGTTGAAAACATACTAAAATATACTAAAATGTCCAAAGCATACCAGAGAAAAAAATTGCAGAAAACTGAACACTGGGATAAACAAAAGAAGCTTTTTACAACAAGCCCACTGGAAAAATAGCACAACAGGAGGAAGATTCTCTCTAAGCAATGACAGCAATCCATAAGCAGGGGGAATGGTGTCTGTTGAGCAAACTTGGGCATGGCTTTGGAGTGCTCAGTGAGTTTTGGGTGCTTCAGATGACAGACTGCAGTACCTGACTGGCTGGGAAGCAGGAGTTTCCATAGCATCTATAATACCTGCTACTGGGTACTCTGGAAAGATAAAGTGTGCTGTTAGACGTATTTGGCTCAGGTAGTGAAAGCAGATACAAGGATCCAGACAGGCCCTATCTCCAGTGGAAATTATGCTGCATTGCCACCACAGACATGGGTTATGTCTCACTCTTTATGTAAATTCCTGCATGATATCAGGGATTCTATTCATTTGTCCTGGGTTCTAGGTCTTCACCTGCAAAATCAGATAAGGTTTCTTCCCTCTCAGGTTTTAGCATTTATGGTGACAAGGGGCGTACTGTAGCTGTTCTGATACATGTAATGGAAGGTTCTTCAGTCCAACTTTTGCACCTAGTCTAACTGGCCTGCGACTCTCCCACTGCCTGGTAAATATAAAATGAAAGTTGGCAGAAGACTAAAACAAAATCAGTCCAAAGGCAAGAAGCCAAATAACCCCTTGGTTGTACAATGAATGTTAGAGCATGCCTAATGTCTGCAAATTTTCACAACAATTATCCATTTTTTCCTAGAAGCAGTTGGCTAGTTAACTCAAGAGAAGAAAAAACTGAGACTTCAACAGAGCACCATCAACCTCAAAGGAACACTACATAAGAGAAGAAAATCAAAAAACAAGGGGAAAACCCCCTTTTGTCAATAAAATGGTGAGAGAATATGAATTACAGCTTTTCATACTCAAAAATCAAAGGCAAACAAGCTTCGCAAAAGAAGATTTCCAGTAAAAGAAGTTTAAAAAGGTAGATGCTGTGGCAACATACAACATTGAGTTCTCTTCTTGCATGGATACCCCCAATTCTTCTTCAATGTTGGCTGTGGAAGTGTGCCCGAATGCATAATGTTTCATTATCAATCTACTAATTAACCTACCAAGCACTTACTTCTTCTATGGACCTTGTCTGAATTTTGTAATCCAAACAGTTTCAGAGGAAGTTTTCTGAAAAATGGAAGCACTGAGAATACCTACTTAAATGTATACATTTAAACACTTTTCTCATATCGTTGTCTTTGTCCTACACTGTTTCACAGTCGTGTGCTTATATCCCCCAAGGAAAGTTCTGGGTTAATCAGAATATAACTGTATCTGAGGGTGGTTTTATCCTTTCTTTTGACTGGAGACACCTTTGGAGTTCAGAAAAAAGCATCCTCCTGGATTAAATGAGAACTAGTAGAACTATTAGTCAATTCACTGAGAATTGCTTACCTGAACAATTTTAATTTGAAAAAAAATATTTTTTTTTTAATACAAGAGACATGTTGTTGATCTCAGTGGAAACTTTGCAGTGAGACAAAAATAGGACATAAGGTTGCCTGATGTTAGTGCAGAATCATTCCCCAGTGCTCAAAATAAAAGTAAGCTGTAAAACTAGTTACTAACCCTGTTAGGACAGATGGCTTTGTAATGAAGATATCACAGGAGCGGTAACATGAAACTGACGTGAACTTCTTCTCCCTTACAACAGCTCAGGCTGACAGAAGGTGACTACTTTTGTTGCAGGAACTAGAAGGAGGAGGAACACAAGGTCTGAAGGCACCACAAGGTGGGCAGGGAAGAAATGCACAGTGAAAACTCCCACATAGGGCTCTTTGTCATCTTCTCAGTTCACAGGCCAGCAAGTTTGATCACTGCAATGAAGACCGGCAAATATGAAGATGTATTTTAATAAGGGTAAATGCAGCTGAATTATCTTCTGAGATATGAGAAAGCAGCTGTGCAAAGAGGATGGGAGAGGACTGGCCAAACAGCAGTAGAGCAGAAAACAAGTGGAGTGTTGTACTGAATGCAAGTCAGCACAGCCATGAAGCTCTGAAGAAGGGATTTTGCTGTCCAGGCATGGTGAAGATCACTGATAAATAGTCTGAGGGACAACAATCAGAAGTCTAGAAAATATTAACTGCAAAGGAAGACTGAAGCAAGTGGGACCGTTAACTCTAAAGAAGAGGTGGCTACACTAGTTAATGTATTCTTAAAATATGTAAAAGAAAACTCTAACCAGGAAGCAAATACATTTTTTCCCATGTCCACGGGGCCTAAGTTGCACCAAGGGTGTATTAAGTGGTTTGGAGGAAATGCTTTCTACCACTAAGGCTATAAAGCACTGCCATAGTGTGTACCAACGGTGTAGAAATACCGTTATTGCAGGTTTCTAAAAACAGATTGAACAAGCATCTGACTGCAGTGGTGGGAAGCATTGCCGACCCTGCCTCCAGGCAAGGTGGAAACTAGATGACTGTTTAGGATTCTTCCACAGAAATCCTTTCTCTGATTTTTTTAAAGGAGCACCAGTCTTTTCCCCACTTTATTTTATTTTTTCTTTAAATTAAGGTACTCTGCTTCACTGAAATCTTCTTTACTCTTGAAGTGAATCCAGGTAGAAAGGGTGGAATTCTCCATGAAATACCCTTTCAAAAACTGTCATAGTAAGGATACCAAGGGCACAGGCAGGACAAGGTGCAGGTGGCAATAACCCCAAAGACTGGGGTGAACAAAGACAGCAGCTGACTGCAGGCAAGGCATCTTGGGTATGTTTGGCAACAGCCTGAGCACAGATATCACGGTGAAGCTTTATCCGAAATGTGCTATTTCACCGTAGACTCCATTCACATGTATCTTTATTAGGAAAACTTTCTGTGACTTCAGATGGCAGCCCAGGCCTCTCTTGGTGAACATCAGTGCAAGTCCCTGGGCTTAAAAAGAGACAGATTTATTTATACAGGTTTGGCTCCATAATTTTATCTCAGCAACTGAGAAAATGGTCTTACTTGGTCTTGTCAGAGGTATTTGGTGAATTACTGCTGGTAAATAAGAGTTATTTTTGGAAATGAGTGTGTTAACGAGGCAGAAAAGCCTCTGGAGACAGGGAAACACTAACACCATGAGCTGTTCTTAGTTTCTAATGACTCGCTGATGCTTCGCCTGAAAATCTGTCCTGAAAGTAACTTGTTCCAGTACTGAGTGATGCAGGCTGCTTCTGAAGGAGCTGAAGTAAATGCTCCACGGCTGCAAGGACAAGTGGGGAAAAAGCATCATCATTTCAAGGAAAATCTCAGCAAAACAAGCATTAGGTTTCTGGAAGTATTTTAATCACCTCTTTTATTTAACATAGTTGGGAAAATAATGCTGGTTTATGAGCCCTCCCCTCCTCGTCCAAGTGTCATTTATTGCTTTGGGGGCTTTTTGTCCCTCTTTTTTTCAAACGTACTTTATAAGTCTGCCAATAAAAGGGGAATATTATACCCTGGAATCTTCCTGTGTACATTAAAACAGTGCTTGGCAAAACGGCACTGGAATAACAAGTAACAGCTTTCTTAAGATAGGGTCAATCGATTCCAGGGGAGGCTATTTACTGGATTGTATACAGTCCTCTTGGAATAAGAAAATCTCTCAAGTGCTCACAGTTTGACAAACATTTTTTCCATCATCTGGTTAGAATTTTTGTGCCAGTTAGCTCGCAGCCCTGCTATTTCCTCCGCATGTGTTATGCAAACCGTGGGGAGGATACACTCGTTATTTAGAAGGAGTCAAGAGTGAGATGCAATTATGGGGGCCTAAGCACACAAGAGATAAAATCTCCTTCCTGCCAGCCAACGTAGTGGGCAGTCTGTCTGGGCTCAGAGGCAGCTGATCAGATCTGAGCCCAAGTATTTGAAAAAAAGTCTTAGCAGCTTATGAGCCCCATTTGTTTATTTAGAAAGAAGCCATTGTATTATTTGGTTATTCTAACGAGGCCTGCAAAGCAAGTGCTGGCTTCAGTATGATGAATTTCAGACACATCCAGCCTGTGTTCAAGTGAAGTGGATTCATATTGTGTGGCCTCTTGACATGTATCAAATACTATGCAAGCTTGCCAAGGTCTTTCAAACGTACTTTTGACATTTCAGTGCAGCTTATATCTAGACTTCAAATGAGAGGTATGTTTGAATGAGGGCAATTTTTGGTAATTTGCCTGAATTCTGCATTTATGCTTTCTTTGGCCTAATCTGTTTAATTGAGATCTGTTCCCTGGCTGCCTGCCAGTATTAGCAGAGCATGTGGGTAGCAGATTGCTTTACCTATACACTGCAGAAAGACTTTTTTTTTTCACACTCTTAGAGTTAGACTTGCATGTTAAGATAGCATTGGTTCAATAAAATGTCACCAAAACCGAATATTTACTATTTGCCTCTCAATATGTTTAATTTTTCAACATGTAGATGTCATAGATAACTTTTTAAAATGACTTATTCAGTAAAGCCTGAGTCATTGCCTGACTTAGTGCAGTACTTGGTTTCCATCCATAAAACCAGGGAAATCAACAGTCACAATTTCTGTTACTAGGGTACTGAAGAGCCAAGTGGGAGAACTATGCAGCCCTTGACCATCTTGATTACAAAGTCATACCAGCTTATGTGAAAGGTTTCAATGAATTTTAACACGCCAGTAAGTTTGGAGAACCTGTAGAACTCTTTCCTTGTGTTACGGAATGCTGAACTTCTTAAAGGACCTACTTCATAATTAGTTTTAAACTCTAAGCTAAATGATTTATTCTGAATCTCTGAGGAAGAAGCTTTTGTGAACATGGAAGCTTGCATTTGGGAGCAAAGATGTTGACTTCATCACATCTGACAAAGGGGTTTGAATCCTGTCAGTGCAGAACTTAGACCATGGGGAAATGCCTCCATTTCATTCAAAAGTTTCTGAAATCAACTGGTTTCCAGGACATCTCTCACCCATTCTCTTGAGATAACATGCTACTGAAGGTAAGATGGGGGAAAAAAATGTTTGACCCTGACACACACACAGATGCTTGTTGCCTGATGACCTTTCCAAAGCAGTATCCTCAAGCTCCCTGCCCTCACTTACGTGACTAGTCAGTGCCTCTAAATATTGCACATTACTTATCAAGCCTTTGGGAATAATAATACAGCGACTGTTTGGTCTGGAAATACAGCATGTGCCTTGAAAAAACAGCCTGTCAGAAAACCGAAAGAGATCCCAACCTCATCATGTCACGAGGAGCACAAACCTCTGAAGGACAACAAGCAAATGGCAATACTACGCTCCTTTGAAGGGCTCAGTATTAATTGGCTCTAACCTCTATATGAATAGAAATTCTGCAAGATCCATTCTGTATTGAAGAGGAAGTTGGAAACTCTCGTGGCCTAATGAAGAAAGGAAATCCTTGCTCTGAGTGCAAAATGAACTCATCGCCATGAATACATCCACACCCTTGCTTCTATATGAGCATTTCTACAGTGCTAAGGTGGGGCAAGACAGTGCAGTTACAACAAGAAGGGCTTGCTCCCTGTCATCCATCCCACCGCTGCCTCCCACTCCTCCAAGCTGAGCTGGACCCAGGTGCCTGTGACCTTAGAAACACTGAGCTCACATCTGCCTGCCAGCTTTCCCAGCAGGAACAGCTCCCATTCTTACCCCACCTTCAGCTGCCAAGGTTTTAGAAAGGCTCTGGAGAGTGTGAGATCACAGGAAGCCTTAAACCTCCTTCTGACCTAAGTCTGGACTTTCAGAGTTGGCCACAGCAAAAACCTGAAAGAAGACTGCAGCCGATTGCTGGTGCTGGGGTCTGACAACATTGCCTTCCCTTTTTACAGGAAATGCACATTTCTGTCTCTGCACGGCACTGCCTCTCAAACCGAGGGATGACGTGTTTTACTGTTAACAGGCAGGATTTCTCATGGACAATTCCCTCCCCATGCTGTTTCCCTTGGAAACGTTACCACCATCACTGTGCTTCTGATGGGCACTCTCCACTGCCTAGGAGCCAAAGGGGAAGTCGCAGCCTGCAGTTTCTTAGCTGGTCATCAAACTATTTATAGGGACCTCACCAAAAAAAGCAAAAATCCAACTAAATTTTTCTGGGTCGTCTAGGCAAAATGGACAGAACAGTACAGCAAAGCAGCATCTGACCTTTGCTGTCTGCATAGACAATGTTAGCTCTGTATCTCTTCCTACAGGCATTTAATGGGTTTTATACTCGTGTTTTCCTGTTGCCATTAGTGAAATCATTGCTGTTTTCTTGTCGGGCTAACTATTCCCCCACGTAACAGTTCACCCATAAACATAGATGTGAAATCACAGAAAAACACAATTTTTGACTTACAGATCTAGTGGGACTAGCTGTATTTTTCCTGACTTGGTATATTTCAAGTTCAAAATAGTTTATAAACATAAACCCTTTCAAGTCAATTGTGAAATACAAGATGTCTATTCATGATCTCATTTCACCATAGTAAAAGCTAGTCAAAGACAATGAGCCAAATGCCCACAGAAGGAGTCGTGAGAAGTATAACAATGAGAAGAGCATCCTAAAACCTCTTTATCCTGTGGTCTGGGAATTAGGGAATGCTTCCCATTGCCCCAAATGGGCCTATAGGTAGTGAACGTCATCAGAAACATTTTACAAATCAAGTCATGATATGAATGAAGACACTGTCATTTTCTGATTATGTCTTTTTAGTAAGAAATATCTCTTCAGCCTGGAAAAACTACTTCCAAGAATAATAATGACACAGAGTAATTTCTGCTGTTGTCAAGTGGATATCAAATGTTTGCCAGAAGTTCAAAATTTCTTTCGTCCTGTATGCTTAGCTATTCCAACTAGCCTTTGAGAAACTACGTCATTAATAGAAAAATGCCATGAACTGTGATTTCAATAACTAAATCTGTCACATGAATAAAGAATAAATAGTTCTGAAATTAGTCAGAGAGACAAAACTTTTGAAGGGCTTCATGAATGTGGCTCCTTGAAAGGCTTAGGAGAGCTTATTGATGTAAATAAATTGCACACATCATGAATCAGAGCAATCTGATGAGCCTACCAGCACTCAATTAGCAGGAAAGCAGTCTGTTTACCAACTAGATTTAGATGACTACATGACCAGGTACATTGTGTTGAAAAGGAGGAGACTGACATATTCAATTTATTCATCCGTGACCTGGATGAAGGGACAGAGTGTACCCTCAGCAAGTTTGCTGACGACACAAAGCTGGGAGGAGTGGTGGATACACCGGAAGGCTGTGCTGCCGTTCAGCGAGACCTGGATAGGCTGGAAAGTTGGGCAGAGAGGAACCTGATGAAATTCAACAAGGGCAAGTGCAGGGCCCTGCACCTGGGGAGGAACAACCTCATGCACCAGTACAGGCTTGGGGCAGACCTGCTGGAGAGCAGCTCTGTGGAGAGGGACCTGGGTGTCCTGGTGGACGACAGGTTAACCATGAGCCAGCAGTGTGCCCTGGCTGCCAAGAAGGCCAATGGCATCCTGGGATGCATGAAGAGGAGTGTGGCCAGCAGGTTGAGAGAGGTTCTCCTCCGCCTCTACCCTGCCCTGGTGAGGCCCCATCTGGAGGACTGCATCCAGTTCTGGGCTCCCCAGTTCAAGAAAGATGAGGAGCTACTGGAGAGAGTCCAGTGGAAGGTTACAAGGATGGTCAGGGGACTGGAGCATCTCTCCTACGAGGAAAGGCTGAGGGAGCTGGGCTTGTTTAGTCTGAAGAAGACAAGGCTGAGAAGGGACCTTATAAATGTTTATAAATACCGCAAGGGTGGGTGTCAGGAGGATGGGGCCAAACTCTTTTCAGTGGTGCCCAGTGACAGGACAGGGGGCAATGGGCACAAAGTGAAGCAGAGGAAGTTCCGTCTGAACATGAGGAAGAACTTCTTCCCTCTGAAGGTGATGGAGCACTGGAACAGGCTGGCCAGGGTGGCTGTGGAGTCTCCTTCTCTGGAGATATTCAAAACCTGCCTGGACAAGGTCCTGTGCAGCCTGCTGTAGGTGACCCTGCTTCGGCAGAGGGGTTGGACTAGATGACCCACAGAGGTCCCTTCGAACCCCTACCATTCTGTGATTCTGTGATTCTCTGAGATTAGGGTTAGCAGCAAAGGAGGCTGGCATCCCAGCAGACTTGTCTGTGAGCAAGGAGATCAGGCTGAATGAGACATGAGTGGCTGTGTAGATAGGTGTAGAGAAAAATGGGAAAAGGACCAAAGCTAGACTCTGTCTGAGAGAGAATCAAGCACAGAAATTCATTAAAAATTGCTTGTTTATATTTTGTTTTCACACCTAGAACCATACAGGGTTAAAAAGAGAAATCTGAATTAGGACTTCAAGCAAAATGAGAGCAAACAAATTTCAGTTCTGCACTTTTTGTGGCTCATGACCACCTCAAACAGAACTGTGGGGAAAAAGTGCCACACATTGGAAAAGCAGCCCTGCTGTGTTGTACTCATGATGTTTTCCTCCGTAAGTAGATCAGATATTGGCTTGCAGATTTTAATTTTCAAAGTCTAGACTTCTTTTGAATGTGGATCCTTTCCCTTGCTCTGCTTTCCATAGTGTAGCTGTCTGTTAGCATCATCTTATGTTTGTTATTTGTCTGTAAGTAATCCCTCAAGCTTGTATAAATATACCTACTTGTGCTGTGTGCTGGAGCAGAGCCGTGCATGTTATAACAGCTGGCATTCAACCGTCTAGTGAGTAAACATTACGTCCGGGGGTTAAAGTGGACTGGAATGGTTCCAGCTTACGTCTGCTAGAAAGCTACTGGGTTAAATATTTGGTTCTTATCCTCACCCTTTGAAAAGGTAAAGCATGTCTAAAAACTGAAGAACCCTAGTTTGTTATAACCACCTTGGGAAAAGCTGTATCTGTGGCAGCCTTCTGCATCAATGATAAATTCAGACTTTCAGTACTTGCTGCCATAGTAAAAAGTCCTTCAAATGCCAGAGGACATACACTTTACCTTCGTGTATACTTGGTGTATACCACATAAGTTCAGCATGATACAAGCTACATCAGTATATTAGTAAATCATCTAAGCATGTCAAAGGCTGTTGATAGTTGATACACTGGTACCAGGGGGTGCTCTGATGCCTTCAGATGGCTCCTGATCCCAGTTCAGAGCTGGGTCTGCCTCCCTGGCAGGTCAGGGTGATCCTGGACTTGGCAGTCCCAATTGGCACGTATACAAGCTGTGAGAAGAAGCAGCTGCAGAATAAGTCCCCTCTGCTAAGTCAGGGTGTTTTGAGTGACAGAAGAATTTGCAAGCAGGAAGAAAGGAAGTAGGTGAGCTGGGAAGAAAATGCCAGGTCTGGGTGGTGGGGACAAACAGTTCTCCGCAGAAAGGGGAAGATGAAAACAGGCACGAGGTGTGAAACAAAGGACACTGAGATGAGCCTCCTCCTCACACAAAAAGTAACACACATCTAGTCTTTCTTGTCTAAATCATGAAATTATTTAGACAGACATTATTTGGCAATTTGAAAAGTAATTAATAGAAATAAATCTAGGTTTAGAAATGTCTGGTTGTTCAAATTACTGAAGCAGGAAACTTTTATTCCTGTAACTAAAAATTACAACATTTACCTAATATAGCAATTGTGTTGTAATTCAGAGACAGAACTACAGTTCTTTTTTACCACTCTTTTATCACTTTTCTGGTGTTTCTGCATATCCATCCAGAGCTGTTACTAGTTCCATCTCCAGCTGCCTTCACACTGTTGTGGTGGGTTTCCTTCCAGGCTCAGACCAATTCCTGACTATGTCAGTGGGAATCTTTTCTTCTGTACCAGAGAGGTGGACTAGCTATTTCAATAGCTAGAAAATGAAAACAGCATTATTAGGCACTGTTCTAGCTTTCATGTTGACAGATGCAGTTTCTTCATATCTTTTATCATGTAATTACCAGTGACCTTTTTTTACTTTGCTCTTGGTGTGACCAAGGAACTGTCCAACAAAAGAAGTACTGCTCAGGGCTGGCATGTAACAGTTCTGGACCTTCTAGATATCCACACAGAGCTGGAGGGATTAGGCCAATATATTCAAAATTGTCCACTCCTATTGATGTGCTCTGCATTGCCCTGAATATCAAAGACCAGAGACAGCTTACAAAAGACCTGTCTGGACAAGATGCTGGACAAGTTGCCTAACTTCCAGATGACTAAAATCTACAGTTAGTTGGACCTCACTGGAGTTTTTTTTGCCTATAAATGTTAATTCAGGAAAAGAGAAGCATCACATTATCAGCAGGTCAACTGCATGAGCGCTGGGAATGCAATGTGCTGGGCCTGTATATGTATAATTCTAAGAGAGATACTGATGCCACAATCATCTTTTTTTTGTTTTTTGGTCTTCGCTTGTTTTACACATATTTTCTTTAATAACTGCTAAAGATTAAATAACTATAAGATATTGGGACTTGAAAATCCCTTCTGTTTAAGCATGAAGCCTTACATTCCTTTCAGAACTACTTCTACACAAAAGCTGTGTTAAAAAAAATACTATTAACAATATAATTATTCCAGTAATTCATATTCTGCTCTTTAAAATGTTTGTGTTCTCCAAAAATGAATCAAAAGCAGTGTCATCTGACTAGCCTCCACTTCTACACTACAGTGTCTGAATATGGAGACAGAACAGCTAAATAATACTGAATAGGAAGACAACTAACTAAAGAAATTACTCAAGTAATATCTGAGAATAACAAGCATGTTCCAAGAGAAGATATCAAGCTGTCCTCTTCTCTCTTGCAACCAGCCCCACATTAATGCCATGGTGAGCCCCTTCTTACCCCGTTTTTTTTACTTTTTGATCGAGTGTACCCTCAGCAAGTTTGTTGATGACACAAAACTGGGAGGAGTGGTGGATACACCGGCAGGCTGTGCTGCCATTCAGCGTGACCTGGACAGGCTGGAGAGTTGGGCAGA